>OJCK01000001.1_pt1 | contig 320751 bp, 290 predicted proteins | sample 1592141 | NCBI WGS metagenome assembly OJCK01 (sample SAMN05416893, study PRJEB24817) | seawater metagenome | isolation source: Sea water | place: Canada:Atlantic | collected 2013-11 | reverse complement strand
GGGTTTTCTTAGTTTAGTTCAGTGTTCTGTAATTTCAATTTAGGATGGGTGTCCTTTTAATTTTTATATAATCGTAATAATGAACCATTGTATTCTATGGGAAAAACAAATGAATACAACATGTTGTAAGTATAGTTCAATCACAGCAAAGCGAAAGAAAATAAAGCCTTGACTAGCGAGGCTTTGGATTCAGGGAATTAAAAGCTGACTAGTTCTCCTTCTCACCAAAATAAACAATCGCCCAAGAAGCAATGAGTGAACCAACAAACATTATCAGCAAACCAAATAAAACACTCCCAACAGTAATATATTCAAACCCATCATTAGATATATTGATGCCTGTTCTTATAGCTGCAAAAATAAACATCAAGCCAAATATTATTTTGAAAATTGCAAATATAAACATATGTTGCTTCTTTTTAAATTTCATCGTATTACCTTATTTATCTAACCTTTTAGATTCAATTCGACCTGACACTCTTACTACAGAGACGGGAGAGCGAGCTGAATTTTCAACGCCCTTTACTCCTGAAGCAGTTAAGCCTTTAGCGGTATCTCCTATGAGTTGAGCAGTGTTTTCTGATGCTCCCATTGATTCTAATTTTTTTCCTGCTCCATCACCTAAAATTTTACCCAAAGTAGAGCCATTTCCAATCATAGGAACAGATGTCACCGCAGATGTTAGCGCTTTACCTAAGTCTGCACTATTTCCATCAATACTATCATGAATCATTGACTCTCCTGCAGCACCTGTTGCGTTAAGAGAACCGTTAAATATCTGTTTACCCGCAGATAAGCCTTTTCCAACATACGAGAGACCACCAGTAACACCACTTAACATAGCGCTAGCTCCTACTTTACCAAGGTCATATCCTTTACCGGCAATTGCTTGAGAAGCTAATTCTGCAACCGCCCCCACGAAAGCACCAATGAAAAATTGAGCAAATTTACCTGTCGGGTCAGTATACTTGTATGGATTATTATTCGCATAGGCATATCTATTGAATCCGTGTATTCCATTACTTGTACCAAGATAATCAACAGCACCAACCGGATCATTCGAATAAAACCGCCCGATAACTGGATCATAGTATCGTGCCTGCATATAAACTAAACCAGTATCACTGTCTTTAATATGTCCCGTATAACCTGCTTGATCGTTATTAGCTTCAGCATTATCAAGCGTTATGCCATACGGTGTATAACGTTCTCGCCATAATATTGCTCCTGAAGCATTTGTGCCTGCAACGGGGCTGCCTAAACTATCGTGATGTACGTAGGTTGGGGTGTTATTTTCAACCCTCGCAACCGTCATACTGCCTGCGCTAACATAGTCAGTTCGTTTATTCGTACTTATGTTATCTATATGAATTAACTTACCAGCAAGGTTATACACATTGTATATAGTTTTACCCGCAATCGTCGCCTTAACACGTTTTAAGTTACCGTCGTATTGGTAAGTGCCTGATATACCACCACCATACATAGAAGTAGGCTGGTCAGCATAATCAAAGGTAAAGTTTAAATTACCTGCAGTAATTGTATTACCACGGCTATCATAGTCAAAGTCTCTTGTACCTGTATTACCGCCTAAACCACCGGTATCAACTGAACGATTAAGTCTATTATCGCTATCGTAACTGAGTTCAATACTTCGAGATCCTAAATCTTTAGTGAGGATATTACCAATGCTGTCATAACTAAACTGACCATTACCCCATGGCCCTGAAGCAGAGGTAATTCGTTCTAACGCGTCATAGCTCATTACTCGGTTGTTGTTACTTATGGCACCATCGATTATTGATGTAGTGAGTTTTCGTTTGTCATAACTGTAACTCATGTCTATCGCTTTAATACTGCCTTTACTGGTTAGCAAACGTGCTGGTAATAAGCGCTCATTTAGTAGTTGTTGATAAAGATGCCCATTACCGTAGTTTAAACGACTTACTTGGCCACTAGCATGATATTGAATATTACTCGCATAATAAGTTCCACCATAATTAGCTTGTCGAGGTCGACCTAAACCATCGGGATTATAGCTAATGGTTTTACCGCTTGGGTAAGTCATTGATGACATTTGCCCTGCAGAATTGTATCCATAGGCTAAAGCATATTGACGCCCATCAACGTTAAGTTGTTCAGATGTAGGTAAGCTAAGTGAGTTATAGGTATAAAGCCAATTAATGCCATTTCGACTGACCGTTAAAACATTACCATTAGCGTCGTAGGTTTTATTTATGTCTGGTGTTAAGTGGTATGAAAAATCGCGCTTAGTTATACGCCCAACAGCATCTCTTAAAAGTGTTACTTTTGCATTACCACTTGGTGATAAGCAGGTATTTCCACTATCTGCACCTTTTTGATAAGCCGTTAACCAACCAGAAGCGTCGTATTGATATAGCGTGTCACCAACATCAGGTTCACTAATTCGGCATAAACGACGGTTTTGGTCATAATAATAATGTCGAGTAATACTAGCTGCGGCATTGCTTCCTGAGGTACTTGTGCTTTGGTTATTAGCATATGCACTTGTAGTCGCACTATTTGGATCTTTTGGTAAATATATTCCCGGCGGCTTAATTTTTGTATCGCCAGGTTTAGTTGGTGCTACAGGGATAATAACCGAACCACCTTTAGAGCCACCACCAATATCACCTCCAGTTGAGCCACCACCAATATCACCACCAGATGAGCCGCCACCAATATCACCACCAGATGAGCCGCCACTACCTTGACTGCCCCACTGTTTAATTGATGTTATTTCACCCCAAACATTTTTATTAATATCTGTTTGTATTCCTAGTGGCGAATGTTGTGACTTAACGTCTTTGTAATTAGCACCATCGTAACCATAATGATAGTAATCTGTTTTATTGCCGTCTGGATCCGTTTCTGTACGACGATGACCACTATAGTACCGGGTTAATGTAGTTGCATATGGATAAACAGTTTCGCGCTTTTTAGTTAATCGATTTAACCCGTCATATTCAGAAGTAATACCTATTGTAGATGTTGAGCTAGCTGAAGGAAATGATGCAAAAACCTCTCTTCCTGCACTGTCATACGTATAATTAATATACGTAGACTTATTTGTTAAGGTATCTTTAGTGGCAACCAATAAAGGTCGAAACATAGCATCATAAGTGATGGTTGTTCTGGCGTTACCTTTAGTGATGGTATGATTTGGGCTACCATTAAAATTATAATGATGATTTACATTAGACCAATTCCCTGGCAGATCTGCAGTAACGAGCCTTCCCATACTGTCTCTAGTATAACTAACCGTATTACCTAGCGCATCAGTTATAGAGCTTATGCGACCGAAATCATCAACATTTTGATAAACACTTTTACCGTCAGCTCGCGTTACTTTTTGAGGTGTTCCACGCTTATACAAAGAGGCTTTTAACGTGCGGTTATTGGCGTCTTTAGCTGTAGAAAAAGTGCCATCTGCATGATAACTATAAGTAGCAAAAAGTGCACCATTACGTTGCTCGCTAATCTTTTTGCCTGAAGAGTTATAAGTGTTTTCTTGAGTAACCCTATTATTAACCGTTTGTTTTTTAGGTAATCCTAATATCCATTTGCTTTTGTTATGGCTATATTCTGTCAGCGTTACGCGTGCTAACGTCGACACATTTGATTTTACTGACTTCATCACTGGATTAGCGTAAGAGTATAGCGACGAACTATGGCTAGTATTAAAGCCAAACTCTTGAGTATAGGTATCGCCATCTTGTTGAGTAACAATTTTTGTCGTGTGAATAGGGTTTTTAGCGTCACCTGGCCCTGGTGCTTTTATAATAGGTGATATCCCAACACTTACTTCTTTTAGATATGTGTATTGCTCAGTTTTTTTAACTGTACCAGCACTTGATAATCGAGTTTCTTTTTTAACAAGCCTGCCACCTAATGGTTCACTAATCCAAGCATGGTAATAGGTATAGTGACCTTCTGGTGCTGATACTTTCGTCCAGTTAGTTCTGTCAGATGACGATGAACCCGTAGGTCCCTTGTCACCCTCATATTGATAAACCCAAGTAGCTGGTGTTAATGATGGTCCTGTAACACTTTTTTTGATTACGGCCATTGTTGAAGTTGTTACGTCATCATCTAAAGGTATAATTGGGTTACCACGTGGAGGCAAACCTGGTTCAATATCTGGACATTTTTCAGTTCTTCGAGCTTGACGAGCGAAAATTTGTCTATGTTCAGTATCTTTTAATACAAAAGTACCCGTTGCACCATAAGGATGTGTTAATGAAACCGTACGTGACCATTTATGACAACGAATACCACTAGGTGCGGAAGTACCAGTCATTAAATCTAAGTTAAATGACCAATAATGACCGTCAGGTTGTGTAACTCGAGATAACACTTGGCCGCGCAATGGTTGTCCAGCATATGGCATCCAATCAGTTCTTGGAAAATTATTTATCCGATAATTGTAATACCATGTTTCGCTAGCCGCTTTCGCTGATCGAATGAGTTTAGAACTACCCGAGTAATTAAGGTCAATACGACGACCATCGTTAGCATAAATTGCCTTTAAACGGTTAAGTGAGTCATATTGGTACTTGACCCAATTCCCGTTAACATCGCTAACTTGGCTAGCCGCTAGAATATAAACATTTCTTTCAAGAGGACTAGCACCAACAAACCCCATTTTGGGTGAGTCTAAAACATAGGCGTAGTCGAACTTATAAATGTCACCATTAGGCGCATGACCTATAAGCCCTTCGCCACCATCAGTTGCAGTAGAACAAGTAAAATACCAATTTTTAACAGTTACTTTTTTAGCAGCACTTGGCCAAATTGCTACACCATTATTTTCTATGATTTGCTGACTAGCTTGTCCTGGTACTTCTAACTGAACGCCGTTTGAATAGCCTGTTGTAGTTACACTTGTTAAGTTACCTTTTGTGCCATAATTGAAAGTACTCAAAATTTGATTAGTTGGTTTAGAGCATCTTTGTCCTACCCATGGTCTAGCATCTAATGATGTAGTTTTGATCCGTGGAGCTGACAAAGTCCAGTCACCAAATTCAGCATCTACACCATCTTTATAATTGAAGCCTGTTGCTCGTTTTCTTGATAAAGTGACAGGTAAGTGCGAATTACCCGGTAAGTTAATGTCGGTTTGATCAAAGATAAGGGTACCCGTGTGAGGATCGATAGCATCACCTAAGAAGTCATCGCCAAATACTTCAAGTCGCTGCTCTGCATTCTGTTTTTTCTCCCATTCGACAATGGGTGCTATTGCCTCTACTGCTATAGCGTTATGTGCAAAGGCAGATAGGAATATCGTCAATAGATATTTTTTTATAAGTGTTACATAAATATTATTCATACATCATCCTTAATGTGGTTTGTTATTTATCCTTAAATAGCTGCTTATAAAAGTAGCTGAAATAATGTAGAAAACAACAATTGAATATTGATAGGTACTCTAGTATTTATTAAAAATTCTTTAAACTACTAACTTATATAAGAATATTTTACCGTTTTATACTGAAAATAGTTTTTTAGCGCGACTTGATTAAATACTTATATTATGTAGCTAGATTCATCATTTGCTAAAAGGCTAAGAAAAAATAAATTGGATGGAGTTTTACGATTGCCCTAAACATAATATTGTTGAATAAGTCATTTAAACAAAGGGACGAGAAGAATTAGAGTTTAATCCAAATAAGTGCCAGAAAAACCAAACTAAAGTCATATCTAAGAGCGATACTTAAAAAAATTAAAACCCTGTTCTTTATAAAATAAAAAACGCCACTCGTTTTTAAACGAATGGCGCGCTATAACAGCTTACATGCTTTAAAGCAGAGCAAGCTATTAAATTATAAATGTATTAATAAAGAGGTTTGATCTTTTTTAGGCATTTTACTCACCACTAGGCTATACGAGTTATCGATCATGCGCTCAATTTCTCCTGATGGAATAGAGCCATCTAAAATCACGGTATTCCATTGCGCTTTATTCATATGATAACCAGGGATTACCGCGCTGAAAATATCACGTAACATTACAGCTTCTTCAGGATCACACTTTAAATTAACACAGTAATGTCCAGCCATTTTACCTTGAGTACCTTTTTCATTGCCATTACCCAACGATAAGGTGGCAAACATTTTATGTTTTACTTTGAATACACTGACATTATCCCCAAAGGGAAAATATTCAATTGCTTCAGCTTTACCTAATAAATACTGCTTAACTTGTATGTTATCCATAATATTAAAACTGCGCCTTAAATGAGCTATAAATACTCTGTATTGATAAATAAATTGACTACAATGACAATAAATTTTGCCATTCAAATGTTCATTTAGAGGGTCACTGATTAAAAGTGGCCTTAACCAAGATGCTAAATAACACTACTTTTAGCTTAAACCAACGAATAGAGAAAGCTATCTATTAATGTGATTAGTTACTTAGTCTGTCTTCTGTGTCGTAAAACTGTTTTTATTATAAAGTTTGGGTGTTCAATAAAATTTATAATAAAAACAATAACGAGCAACTTAACCAACGTTGATGTTACTTTTATCGCTTAGAGTGAATTAAATATACTTAACGCTTTAATCATAGCGATAAAAATTTCATCATACTCCAACAAAAGTACGACGACAATTGATATAAGCACCATGTTAAAGCCGCTAACATCTCGTTTAAATTATCGCAGTTACGTAACATAAAAGCACAATAAATAGCACCAACCGCTTTAGGTAAAATCTGATTTTAAATTAATAAGTTGCTTTGCTGTTATTGGTTTACTTAAATAATACCCTTGTACAAAATCACACCCTAGCTCTTTCAATAAAACAAGCTGCTCTTTAGTTTCTACGCCTTCTGCAACCACTAAAAGTCCTAAACTATGAGACATTGCAATTGTGGCTTTTACTAAGTCACAATCCGATTTATTGATTGTAATACCGTTGATAAAACTTCGGTCTATTTTTAAAACATCGAAATTATATTGTCGTAAATAACTTAATGACGAATAACCTGTACCAAAATCATCCATCGAGAGTTTTATGCCAAGGCTGTTAATTTCAAGTAAAGCATCTTTAATGTATCTTTGCCCTCCCATCAAAACACCTTCAGTGATTTCCAGTTCAAAGTCTTTAAAATCAATGCCTAGATCATTGATGGTTTTTTGAATTAAACTCAACAGCTTTTTATCTCTAAACTGGCGCGGAGACAAGTTAACCGCCATGGTAAGTTTTTTATTTTGTTTATGCTGCCAATGGCTCAAAAACTCTAGGGCTTGTTTTATCACAAATTGCCCAATAGGCACTATAAGCCCAGTGTGTTCAGCGATTGGAATAAATTCGTCTGGTGTAACATTACCTAAGGTAGGGTTGTGCCAACGTAGTAAAGCTTCGGCACCAATCATATTATTATTGCTCAAATCAAACTGTGGTTGATAATATAACTCAAACTCGTTACGTTCTAGCGCTCCGTGCATCTGTTCTTCAATTGCAAAGCGGCGTTGCATAACTATATTCATTTCTTGGGTAAAAAAAGAATAGGTATTACGGCCTAAGCCTTTAGCTTGATACATAGCAGTATCAGCATTACGTAATAAATCTGAGGCGACAACGCCATTAACAGGATAAAGCGCAATACCAATGCTCAAAGTTAATATTAACTCTCTATCATCTATATTAAAGGGCTCTCTAAAGGTTTTCAGCAACACTTCTGCAATAGAAAGTGCATTATGATGTTCATTTAAATTTCGTAAAAGAATAATAAATTCATCCCCCCCTAAACGGCCCACAGTATCTTCTTTTCGTAGCACATTTTGCAGTCGTTTAGCCGACTCTATTAGTAACTTATCGCCAACTTCATGGCCTAGAGAGTCATTTACTTTTTTGAAATCGTCTAGATCAAGAAAAAGCACACCAACTTGCTCATTACTTCTTTCAGCTTCATTTAGAATCTGCGTTAAGCGATCTAATGCTAAAAATCGATTAGGTAATAAGGTTAAACTATCAAAGTAAGCTTGATGCCGAATTAATTCAGCTGCTTTATGTTGCTCTGTAATATCGCGAATAATAACAACGAGCTGTTGATATTTTGATAAGTAGTTAACCCTAGCTTCAAAATATGCCACGCCATGATCTAACGTTAATTCATATTCAAAAGTTATCATTTCTGTTTGCTGTAATGCTTTAGCAAGATGAATATGAAACTTGTTTCCAACCTCTTTAGGTAAAACATCTGACATGTTTTTGCCAATAAAACTTTCTGGCGTTGCATAAAGATCGCTCTTGTTACTGGCGTGATAATCTAAAATGGTGCCGTCACTTTCCATCAAGAAGAACAAATCCGGTATAGCTTTGAATATAGTTTCAAGCATGTGCTCTTTAAACGTTACTTGTTCTTGCGCTTGTATAACATCGGATAAATCAATATCAATACAATACATTTGTTTCTTATTATATTGATTAGTAAACATGACATGGCTTGAATAAACAGATACATTATCGCCATGCTTATTATGTAAAGTAAGCTCTGCTGCAGGGATCTCAACATTGTTCTTAACCCAATTTGAATGTGCAGCAATAACAACCTCACACATCGGCTTTGGTATAATAAGGGTCTCTATTTTTTTACCGGTAGCTTCTTCTTTGGTGAAGCCATAAAGTAACTCACTACCTTTATTCCAATAAATTACACGTCGCTGTTCATCGTACCCTTGTACAGAAATAGCATTAACCGCATCAAATAATTGATGCAGCGAATCATTAACAATATATTCGTGACTTAATGCGCTTATCGTTTTTTTTGCATTCATAACGAGACGAAATCCTGTAACTTCAATATTTTAATAATAGACTTAAATAATGAATTTAGCTTATGTGAATACAATTGCTCAATTTTAATTCGAGTAAGTTATAAATTTCAGTAAACTATGAATTTTAGTTTGTTAGATCCTTGTGAGCGCCTACCACTATATTTTGCAATGTATATGGCGACTAACCCATGAGTTAGTGCAAGTTATTAAGCAACTCTTCTACTGTGGAAATATGTTAGTTAGCTTGTAATATCACAGCCAATAAACAATAACGTTTTTATATGACATTATTCAGGCCAAGCTACGCAACAGACAAAACAGATATTTTATCGGATAAAAGATGACAAATTTGATTACACTGGCACAATGGTAACCATACAAGTACTGCTTTGCCTAAATATCAAACAGTTCCTAAAGTAATAATAAAAAGGATATTCAATGAAATCTATTTTTGCTCTGCTACTTATGTGTTTTAGCACATTAAGTTTCGCAGTTGAGCAGGCCGAAGAAATTTTTAAACAATTGGCCCCATCGCTTTATCAAATAAGATTAATCGACAAAGCCAGTGGTGAAAAATCTTCAATTGGTTCAGGCTTTCAAATTAGCAGCGACGGTCTTATTGCAACTAATTATCATGTTATTTCTGGCTTTGCCCGCCATCCTCACAAATACACCATTGAATATTTAGACAATAAAGGTAACAAGGCCGAGCTGACGTTAAAAAGCGTTGATGTAATTAACGACCTCGCCATTGTTCAACGTGAAGTGCCTAATGAAATGGCTTTTTTTGAGATAGCACAGCAACCACCCACTAAAGGTGAAGAGCTTTACTCTTTAGGTAACCCGCATGACTTAGGCATGATAGTAGTGCCTGGCACATACAATGGCTTAAAAAACGAATCATTTAACGACCGCATTCATTTTACGGGCTCAGTTAACTCTGGCATGAGTGGCGGCCCTGTCGTTAATAAAGCTACGCAAGTCGTTGGTATTAATGTGGCTACATCGGGCAATCAAATTGGTTTTTTAGTTCCACACGACAAATTACTTGCGCTATATCAACAATATCAAGAAAGCCCACCAACAAGTATTGAGCAACAAATGGCTGCGCAACTTATGCAGAATCAAGAAAAACTCATTACCACCATTATGAATAGTGATTGGCAATTAAAACAATTAGGTCGAGGGTTAATTCCGACAATTGACGTACCTTTTGTGCGCTGTTGGGGTGAGTCAAATTCTGATAAAGCTGACGCGCAAATTATGGCCGCAGTTGCCAATTGCGATTTAGATGAAAACACCTATATTTCTGCTGACTTTTTTACTGGCTCTCTTGAAATGGAGTACCGATATATGGAGTCAGATAAAATAGGCAGCACAAAGTTTTATCATATCTTTGAACGTCAACTTAACCAAGTTGCCCCAGGAAACCTAGCGGGTAAAGATGATGTAACAGAATATCAATGTCACCATGATCTTGTTATGCCTCAAACCAGTAATATAAATAACAAAGCCGTGTTTTGCACTCGCGCTTATAAAGACTTCCCTGAGTTGTATGACGTACTTTATATCGCTATATCAATTGATCACGAACAATATGCATTGCTCAGCCACTTTACTATTGCCGGTGTTGCTCAAGAAACCTCACTTGCCTTTTTAGCTAAATTTATGGAGTCGGTTTCATGGAAATAATTATTGAAGAAATCAGCCATGGTCATAAGCTTTTAAGTCGCCAAAAATTTGCATCTAACACTATTACAATTGGTCGAGGTTACGATAACGACATTATTGTTAGCGACCCACATGTTTGCCCTGAGCACCTGCAATTACAATTTAATGGTGAGCACTGGTTGGTGAATGATCAAGGTTCTATTAATGGTAGTTTTCTTGAAGGCAGTAAAGAAAACGTTATACAGCATAAAGTTAGCTCAGGCGATATAATCTCAATTGGCAAAAGCCAAGTACGATTTGTTTTTCCAAGCCACCCAGTTGCTGAAAGTATTGCGATTAGTCCGTTCGAGAGTTTAATTAATTTAGCTCGTCACCCAGTAGTACTTGCACTTAGTATGACTTTATTTGCCTTTATTGGCGGTTGGATTATTAATTTAAACAATGCTAACGAGGTTTCTTTAACGCAAATGCTCGTTCCGACTATCGGCTTAACATTGGGTTTTGCTTTATGGCCTGCAGGCATTGCTTTGGTGTCGCACTTAACCAAACACGATGCACGTTTTTGGACCCAAATGGGCATTAGTTTTATCTTTTTTAATTTAATGTGGCTCAGTGATATTTTTGAAAACATAGTACATTTTAATACTTCTAGTAACTTCTCTATGCTTTGGCTGCTAACTATTATTCCGCTGTTGCTAGCTTTTGGGTTATTTTGGCTAAATTGCTATGTAGGTTTTCATATGACATTACGCAGAAGAAATGTTGTTGCCTCATGTTTAATACTTTTACTCTTTGGTGGCAGTTTTATTATCCAAATGAGTAAACAGCCTGATTTTAATCCGCGTCCGCAGTTTGATACCACCATTATGTCGCCAGCATTTATTTTCGCACCAAGCAGCAATGTTGAAACATTTGTCAATGACGCCAGTAAGCTTTTTGATAAGGCGACAGAAAGCGCAAAAGAAGACAGTAAAGAGTAAATAAATAAAGTCTCTATTACTTGAGCTTTACCCATAAAAAAGCCGTCGTAAATACGACGGCTTTTTAGATTTTTCAGGGCGATAACTAAAATTTAACTCAAGTTGAGTTAAGGTTTAGTTATGGCTTAGTTATGGCTTAGTTATGGTTTAGCGATAAAACCAACCGCTTGATAAACCTCAGCCAGTAACTTGCTAGCACGAGCAGAAGCTTTCTCTGCACCTTTGCGCATAACTTCATCTAAATATGCTTGGTCATTACGGAACTGGTGATAACGCTCTTGAATGGGCGCAAGTAAAGCGACAACGGCTTCTGCAACATCACCTTTTAAGTGACCATACATTTTATCTTCATATTCAGGAACAAGTTCTTCAACGGTTTTGCCTGTGGTACAAGACAATAAAGACAATAAGTTAGACACGCCTGGCTTTTCAGCAATATCAAAATAGATATTGGCTTGTTCGTCTGAGTCAGTTACTGCACGTTTAATTTTCTTGGTTATTTTTTTAGTATCTTCTAATAAACCGATAAAATTACCCGGATTAGTATCAGATTTAGACATTTTTTTAGTCGGCTCTAACAAGCTCATTACACGCGCACCAAACTCAGGAATATAAGGCTCTGGTACTTTAAAGGTTTCACCATGTAAATTGTTAAAGCGTGTTGCAATGTCACGGGCTAACTCTAAATGTTGCTTTTGATCATCGCCAACAGGGACTTGATTAGCGCCATATAACAAAATATCAGCTGCCATTAATACCGGATAGGTAAATAAACCAGAGTTCATGTTAGCTTCAGATTTAGATGACTTATCTTTATATTGGGTCATGCGATTAAGCTCACCCATTTGAGTGTAGCAATTTAATACCCAGCTCAATTGTGCGTGCTCTGGCACATGAGATTGAATAAAGATGGTACTTTTTTCTGGGTCAACACCACAGGCTAAGTATAATGCTAAGCCATCTAAGGTTGCTTTGCGCAATGCTTCTGGGTCAGGGCGAACCGTTATGGCATGTTGATCAACCAACATATAATAACATTCATGGCTATCTTGCATGCTTACCCATTGCTTTAACGCGCCGAGATAATTACCAATAGTTAACTCGCCTGATGGCTGGCAGCCGCTTAATACAATAGGTTTACTCATTTTTTATCCTTGAAGTTTTCTTTATTATTTAATCTATTAATTATTTTACAGTATTTAGTTCTGCACGCATTTCATCAATGGCGACTTTATAATCTGGCTTTGAAAATATCGCTGAACCGGCCACAAACATGTCGGCGCCTGCTTTGGCAATATCAGCAATATTATCGGCTTTAACGCCGCCGTCTACTTGCAAACGAATGTCGAAACCACTGGCATCTATTTTTTCACGTACCAAACGTAATTTGTCTAAAGTAGTAGGAATAAACGACTGGCCACCAAAACCTGGGTTAACTGACATTAATAAAATAACGTCGAGTTTATCCATAACAAAATCTAAAACATGTAACGGTGTGGCTGGGTTTAATACTAAGCCAGCTTTACAACCATGGTCTTTAATTAGCTGCAAGGTTCTGTCGATATGATCACTAGCTTCAGGGTGAAACGTAATAATATCGGCCCCTGCTTTAGCAAAGTCTGGGATTAAGCTATCAACAGGCTTTACCATTAAGTGCACATCAATAGGCGCCGTTATGCCGTAGTCTCTTAATGACTTACAGATCATTGAACCAAAGGTAAGGTTTGGCACAAAGTGATTGTCCATAACATCAAAATGGATAACATCAGCGCCAGCGTTAAGTACGTTGACAACATCTTCACCTAAACGAGCAAAGTCAGCCGATAAGATCGATGGAGCAATAAGAAAATCAGACATAGTAATTACCTTGACAAAATTTGCGCTACTTTAACTTAAATGTAGAAAATTTGCGACTTAGATCAGCCACAAAAGTCGATATAACTGTATTCCTTTAAACAAATCACCATTTGTATTTCAAGCGCTTGTTCAATGCCAATATATTAGCGCTTAAAAATTGTTGTTTCTAATATCTAATGCACTTTTTTTGTACACAAGACATTTTAATTGCACCAATTCAGTACAACCGCTTACTTAAAGATAAATTTAAGCGCTAGAAAAACAACCTTAACCGACTGATAAATAAAGACTTGTAATAAAAATAAACACTCAGGCACTGTCTTTGCAATAGTTATAACAATTATAAAAACTTAGTGGACTAAAACATGAAAAAATCAATAATCTCTCTTTCGACCTCTATAATACTAGCAACTTCAGCATTGGCTTCTACTTCAGTATCAGCGCTTGAAGTTGAAGGCTTAAGTGCTAATGTTGGTGTAGTATCACAATATATTTTCCGTGGTATTGTACAAACAGATACAGCCTCTGCAAGTGCTGGTGTAGATTATGAAAATAGTGGTTTTTACGTAGGTGCCTGGGCTGCAGATGTTCAAGAAGGCCTAGAAATTGATCTTTACGGCGGCTACGGTGGCGAATTAGACAATGGTTTAGGTTATAGCCTTGGTTTTACAACTTACCAATATACCGGTGATTTTGACACCTCTTATAATGAAGTTAACTTAGGCTTAAGCTACGGTATGTTCTCTGTTTCTTATAATGTTGGTGAGTGGGAAGTTGAAGCAGGTCCAGACCAAGATTATGACTTCTTATCTGCCACTGTTGAACATGAAGGTTTTTATGCTACATACGGTACTTGGGGTAAAGACTTTGACGGCGATTACTTTGAAGTAGGTTACGGTACTGAAGTTTCAGGTTTTGATGTTGGTGTTGCTGTAGTATCTAACTCAAAAGAACTCGCTGGCACTACAAGCGATGAAAACTTAGTATTTAGTATCGGTAAATCTTTCTAAACACTACTCGCTTGTGAGTTTAAGAGTTTAACAACCAAAAAAGTGTAGATGGGTAAAAGCCCAGCTACACTTTTTTATTACTCGACATTTATTCCGTATTTACACACCCATTTCAGTACATTCATTTACTCGGAATAATTTAAACACTAAATTTTTGCTATTAATTTATGCCTTTAATTTATGCCTTTAATTTTTACTTGCTGATAACGATGATTTAAGCGCTGACAAATGGTGACCAAGTCGGCATGAATACCGCCAGCCGTTACATCTCGCCCTGCGCCTGGGCCTCGAATAATCAAGGCATTTTCCTGATACCATTCGCTTTTAAGTTGAAATACGTTATCGCACGGGGTTAATTGTGCAAAAGCATCTTTTTCACTCAACTCTTCCAAACTTACTTTCGCCACAATTTTTTCATTGTCGTAAGTAAACCTAGCAACATAACGTATCACGCAAGCTTTATCTTGTGCCTGCTTTAAGCGTGATAAAAACATTTCGTCGAGCTCTGACGTTCGCTCTAGAAACTCTGTTAAAGAAATATTACGTAACGGCTCAGGAACTAAACTTTGGCAGTTAATATCTGATAATGACAGTTCAAAGCCAGCAGCACGCGCGAGTATTAATAACTTTCGCTGTACATCTCTGCCTGATAAATCTTCTCTTGGATCTGGCTCTGTAATGCCTTGCGATAAAGCATTAGATAGCAATGCTGAAAAAGGCTTAACACCGTCGTAATACTGAAATAACCACGATAATGTGCCAGAGAATATACCTGAAATTTCTGAAATTTTATCGCCACTATTTAATAGTTCTTTAATCGTAGAGTTAATCGGTAAACCCGCACCTACGGTAGTATTGCCAAGCCAAATACTATTATTTTTTGCTGCTGTTGAAAGCAATTGTTGATAGTTTTCAGTACTTGACGAAGCGGCCCACTTGTTAGCGCCAATGACATGTATGCCACGAGCAAAGAACTCATGATATAACTGACTAAATACTTCACTAGGTGTAATATCAACAATAACTAATTCATCGTACGGATGGCTAGTTAACCATGCCAAGAGTTGTTTACTATCATAGGCTTGAGCTTGCTCTTGATAAAGCTTCAATGCATTAGCTACATCAATACCATCAGTATTTATTAGTGCTTTACTCGCACCTACCAAGCCAACTAAATGAACGTTTTCTAACCCTGAAACTCGGGCTATTTGCTTTGGCAACATAGTTAAAAAACGTTCACCAATATTACCTAAACCCGCCACAACTAATGCAATGTTTTTAGCATCTTTTGTCATATCTGCGTGCACATTATTAAGTATTTCACTTGAGCAAAGTTCAGGTAATATCGCAATATAACTGTGCTCATTAAAAGAATGTAAAAAGTGCAATGTAGGTTGATGTTTAAGCGCGCGTTTAAATCTAGCACGCATATCGCCCTGTTTTGCCACGCTATGACCTACAATCGCAATAATTGCCACTGGCTTGAAAGTAACCTCTGTATCGTGGCTTGCTAGCCATTGACTAACCGACTTTTGTTGAGCTTGAGTAACGACTATGTAGCCTTCGTCTAGGTTATAGCAAATCGGCGAAAATTCGCTAACGGCTAACTCGCCTGATTTAGCTAAAAAGCTAGAAGACTTAGCTAAAATTAAATCATTTAAGCTGGTAACTGACAGCTCTTGTTTTGCTATTTCACCAAACTTACCAATTTCAGTACCGCTGACGTCAGGTGCGAAACTGCTTGCAACATGTAAATGGGTATTATGATTAGTTAAAGGTTGTAAGGTTTTTGCATGTAAAACTGGATTACCCAAGCGTCCTAGTTCGTTAGCCACAGCGTTAGGTAAACGATGTAACTTTCGCGCTGAAGGTACAATGCGCGGATCAGCACTATAAATGCCATCAACATCGGTCCATAGCGTTACATTACGTGCTTGTGAAAGTGCCGCCATAATGGTGGCAGAGTAGTCACTGCCATTTCGGCCTAATGTACAGGTTTGCTGTTCTTGATTACGCGCTATGTAACCAGTCACTATAACTAATTGATTTGGCTGTCTAAGGTCAGAGAATGCAACTTGGCTTGCGTTGTAGTCAACTGTGCTATTTTTTTCATTATTAATTAACAGAAAGTCTCTTGCATCTAGCATATAGCTTGGGCAAACGCTTTCACTTAATACTGCTGATAACAAACGTGCTGACCATACTTCACCAAAGGCTAATAAATCGTTTTGATAACCTTGGGGATCCTCTTGCAAATGTTGTGCACTCGTTGCAATTTCATTCGTTAATAAATTGTTCAGTCTGGCGGCGCTCGTTGGGTTTAACAATTCATTAATGAGCGAGGCTTGCATGGTATTTAAATCGCTAAGCGCTGCTAGTAAAGCTTCTTTGAGAGTAATTAGCTCATTACTTATGCTGTTTTCTTTATTAAGTGAGCTAGCTTCTTTTAATGCCAGTGCGCGTTGATAGATATTAAATAAGGCATCGGTAGTACTGCCATTAGCAGATACCACAATAATATCGTTTATTTGGCAATGCTGACGAATAATATCAACAACACGTCCAATACACGCACTAGTGGCTAAGCTACTGCCACCAAATTTATGCACATTACAGGCAACTTTTGCTAACTTATTGTTTGTCGAACTTGGCTTTACCGCTACATTTGAGTCTATCATTTTTTTACCACAGGTTTGACTGAGATTGTCATACCAGATTTAAGTTTTACTTTTTATACACTTAAAATTGGCCATTCATAAAAATGCCATGGCCAACTTTTCAGAACGAATTTAGGCCTGGCTTGCATCAAGTGCTTGAGAAAGATCAGCAATCATATCGTCAATATCTTCAATACCAACAGAAATTCGCACTAATGACTGAGTAATGCCCGCCGCTAGTTGTGATTCAATATCCATTCCGGCATGAGTCATGGTAGAAGGGTGACTTATTAAACTTTCAACACCACCTAGCGATTGTGCAAGTGTGAAAAACTTTAACTTATCGAACAATACTTTAACCGCTTCAACACCACCTTTAAGTTCAAAACTCATCATTGCACCAAAATCATATTGTTGTTTTTTGGCAAGTTCATGTTGTGGATGATCGCTTAAGCCAGGAAAGTACACCTGTTCAACCGCTGCATGCTGTTGTAAAAATTTAGCGACCGCATTCGCGTTAATTTGATGTTGCTTCATACGCAGCGGTAAGGTTTTCAAACCACGTAAGGCTAAATAACTGTCAAACGCTGAACCCGTAATGCCAATACAGTTTGCCCACCATGCAAGCTCCTCGCCTAACGCTTGGTCTTTAGCCACTAAAACACCGCCAACCACATCACTATGACCATTTATATATTTCGTGGTGGAATGAAAAACTATATCGGCACCTAATAATAAAGGTTGCTGTAAAGCGGGTGACAAAAAGGTGTTATCAACAGCAACGAGCGCTCCTACTTGATGAGCTTGTTCTGTTATCGCGGCAATATCAACTATGCGTAACAGTGGATTACTTGGAGACTCTAGCAATACTAATTTTGGCTTTTTCGCCAATGCATTGCTTAAGGCAGTTTGATCATTTTGATCAACCACTATTAAGTTAAACTGGCCACGTTTAGCAAGATAGGTAAATAGTCGAAAACTTCCACCATAACAGTCGTGGGGTATAACAATGGTGTCATCAGTATTTAATAATTGGCAAATAAGATGAACAGCTGACATGCCCGTACTGGTAACTATACCAACAGCGCCCTGCTCTAATTCAGCAATAGCACTGGCAAAAGTGGCTCGTGTTGGGTTACCCGTTCGCGAGTAATCAAATTGCCCTTTTTCATTAAAGCCCTTCAGTGCATAGGTACTTGAAAGATGAATCGCAGGAATAACAGCACCATGATGTTGGTCGCTATTTATACCAGCGCGAACTGCGGTAGTGGCAATTTTTTTCTCGCTCATGTGAACTCCAGATTGAACATATTCTATATAGATGTTTGGACGTCTATCAATCTAAACGGTTTAAAGTTCGCGGTCAAGCACTTTAGACATCTAAACTTCTACACATTCGTTATTGACTCGCGCCCCACAACCAGTAAAATTAACAAGTAAGATAAAACGAGTTGCTAACTGGTATACCAGACACGCTAACTATAAGTTTATCGCAATTAATTATGCATAGAGGAATATTCATGGCAGAGTGGAATGGCGAGTATCTTAACCCTTACGCCGAACACGGGAAGAAAAGTGAACAAGTAAAAAAAATCACCGTGTCTATCCCTTTACGTGTGTTAAAAGTACTTACTGATGAACGAACACGCCGCCAAGTTAATAACTTGCGTCATGCTACAAACAGTGAACTTTTATGTGAAGCGTTTTTACACGCGTTTACTGGCCAACCATTACCTGACGATAGTGATTTGGCTAAAGACAACACACAAAAATTACCAGCAAGTGTTCGCAGAGCCTTAGAAGCACAAGGTGTAACTGACTTTAGTGAATACGAAACTGACATTGAAGAAGAAACAGAAAGTTAATGGGATATAAACCCTTAGGTTTATAAATGACAAAAGGCGCTAAAAGCGCCTTTTTTATTGCCGTTAAGTGCAATATTCAATCAATTATTGAGCTTAAGTTCTCTTGGCTTAGTTTATCTTGGCTTAGGTTATCTGGCCATATTAACAGCATAATGACGTTAAAGTTAAAAACTTGAGTCATTCAACTGCAGTAAATCCCATTTCGTGCCATACAAGTCTTTAAACACCACCACAGTGCCATAATCTTCAACGCGTGGCTGTTCGGTAAACTCAACACCTTGGCTTTTCATGTGCTCATAGTCTCGCCAAAAGTCATTAGTTTGTAGGAATAAAAATACCCGCCCGCCAGCTTGGTTACCGATTGACTGATGTTGCTGTTCATTACTCGCTTTCGCTAATAATATATTCGTACCTTCCGCATTAGGGGGTGAAACTTGTACCCAACGCTTTCCATTACCTAAGTCGGTATCTTCAATAAGCTCAAAGTTAAGTTTTTGGGTATAAAATTCAATTGCATCATCATAGTTTTCCACTACTAGGGCGATATTGACAATACGTTGCTTGATTGTTTTAGTCATTTTTAAGTTACTTCTGTTAAATGGCGTATGTTAATCGGCTTCTGTTAAACAATTCTGCTTTAGTTATCAGCTAAGCCGTGGTTATTGTGGCTTGAATTATCACTAAAATAACCACGACTTAATGTTTAAAGGTCTCAAGTATAATGACCTTAACAATCTTACAAAATTAGTTAGAAAAGAATTTTGTTGTTTTGATAATGCTAACTTCCGGCATATTTTCAACGGCGACACTCAATGTCACGGGTGAAATTTTTTGTCTAACTTTGTCTGGCGTCATGGTTAATTTTATCGGTACGCTCGCGATTTCTCCAGCTTTTATCTGCACATTATCATCAACGCTTAAACTGACACTTTTCTCCAATACATTAATTGTAAATTGGCGATCAACTTTTGATTTGTTCGTTATTTTTAATAAATAGCTGTTTGTTACATTGTCTTTAAAGTCGAGCTGAAATAAGGTTCCGCGATCACGTAAAATTGAAAATTCGATCGGCACTCGTACTTGAATAGTAAAAACCATATACGCCATAGCCAGTAGTGACAAAACGCCATAGCCTATAATTTTTGGTCTCAACAATTTTACTTTTTTACCTTGTAATGCATTTTCACTGGTATAACTGATCAAGCCTTTGGCATAATTAAACTTTTCCATGGTTTGATCACAAGCATCAACACAAGCTCCGCAGTTAATACATTCATATTGCAGGCCATTGCGAATATCAATACCCACCGGGCAAACTTCTACACAAAGATTACAGTCGACACAATCGCCCAAGCCTAACGCTTTTGGATCTTCTTTACGCTTGCGAGCGCCACGATTTTCGCCACGTAATTTGTTATAGGCTACAAGCAGTGTATTTTTATCGAACATCGCTGACTGAAAGCGTGAATACGGGCACATATAAATACACATTTTTTCACGCAGCCACCCTGCATTTCCATAAGTACAGACTGCAAAAAATAGCACCCAAAACGTTGTTAGGTTATCCCATTGCCATTGTAGTAGATCAAGATACAACTCATGGGCTGGTAGAAAGTAACTAATAAATGTTGTCGCGGTAAAAAACGCTATCAAGCACCAAATCAAGTGTTTGGTAAACTTTCTTGTGAAGGTATTTAAGGTCATTGGCTGTTCGTCACGTTTAATACGCTGATTACGACTACCTTCTAACCACTCTTCGACCCAAATAAAACTAAAAGTCCATACCGTTTGTGGACAAGTGTAACCACACCATATACGACCTAACCAAGTCGTTAAAAAGAAAAGTAAATAACAACTAACCAGCAGTAATCCCGCTAAAATGACAAAGTCTTGTGGGAAGAAGGTTTGTGAAAAGAAATGAAACTGTTGTCTACCAATGTCTAGCAAAATTGCCTGATGCCCTTGAAACGTTAACCAAGGGAGTAAAATAAAAACTAAAACAAATATCAAACCTGTGTATTGTCGAATACGTTGATAAGTGCCTTTTTGCTGACGAACATAAACTGAGGATTCAGATTTGTATGGTTTAATGATCAAATCTTCTGCTTTAAAATCAAACTTCATGGAGTGCTACTGAGCTAAGGTTAAGATAGCCTGCTATAGCAAAATTTGAACCAACAACAAAAAACAAGTTAAGCTGTTGTTTAATAGTATCTTTAAGAAAGAACTTGAGAATATAAACACAAACACACACACGATATATCACGTAAGAACGATATATCGTGCCCACAGGGGTTTTTCTTTATAATTAAAATGATCCGTTCGGCCGTACAATTTTCAATTTTTTCATCCGTGATCGCAAGGTACTTTCAGGTAAACCTAATTGCTTTGCAGCACCCGACTCTCCACCGATACGCCATTTAGTTAATTTTAATGCGTTCAATATATAGCGTGCTTCAACTTGTGCTAAGGTTTCAATTACCGGTGGTAGCAAAGTTTTATTGCTGGTTTTAAAATTAAAATTTAACACGGTTGATTGGGTTAGGATCATCTCTCGTTCAAGTAAGTTTTGTAATTCTCTAATATTCCCAGGCCAAGAGTATTGCATGAGTTGCGATAAGCTTCGGTTACTAATAGCACTGATATTTTTTCCTAACTTTTTATTTAACGTACCGATAATAGCTTGCGATAACAGTGGAATATCTTCATAGCGCTCTCGTAACGGTGGCACAGTGATCGGAAATACATTAAGTCGGTAAAATAAATCCATTCTAAAAGTACCCTGATCTAGCATTGCCAATAAATCACGATTAGTCGCTGCGATAATTCTTATATCTACCTTTAAAGTTTCACTACCGCCAATTCGTTCAAACTCTTGCTCTTGTAGTACCCGCAATAGCTTACCTTGTGCCTCTAGAGACAATTCACCAATTTCATCGAGAAACAAGGTACCATCATTAGCTAACTCAAAACGGCCTTTGCGACGCGAAGTAGCCCCGGTAAAAGCACCTTTTTCATGACCAAACAGTTCAGATTCAAGCAGGCTTGGTGTAAATGCGGCACAATTAACTTTTACCATGGTAGAGTTTTTACGTTGGCTCAAGGCGTGTATGTTTCGTGCAACCAACTCTTTACCTGTACCATTTTCACCTAAAATTAATACGGTACTATCAGTTTGTGAAACTAACTCTAATTGCGACAGCATTTCCATCATTTTAGAACTTTTACCCACCAAGCCTGTAGGTGACCAGGTTTGAGCTAGCTCATTTTGTAGGTAGGTATTTTCTGCTTGTAACTGCTCAGTTAACGATTGCACATTTTCAAGTGCACTGCGAAGTGCAAGTTCAACTTGTTGCTGTTGGCTCACATCTCTAAATACAGCAACAGCACCAACAATAGTATTATTTTTATAAACCGCACGTGTTGTATATTCTACAGGGAAGTTACTACCATCTTTACGCCAAAATACTTCACCCGCTACCTGGCGAGAAATACCATCAAGGGCCGTATTAAATATTTTGCAATCACATGCTGGATAATGCTCACCATTGCTATAACTATGATGATGAAATTGATGAATGTTTTTCCCTAATAATTCAGCACTAGACCAGCCTGTCATGGCTTCTGCTGCTGAGTTAATAAAAATTGCATTACCGTTTATATCGAGACCATAAATACCTTCACCAACCGCGTTGAGTAATATCTCAGAGTCAGCAAGGTAGGCTTTTATTTCTTTATCCATTTATTTTCCTAAATGAAAAACTAAGCTCAAATTACGGCGATAATTTAGGCCAAATACTGAACATTGAATATACCACGATATACCGTGGCTTAGATTAACAATAATACCAACTTATTGGTCGTTTTATCAAACCCTGTAATTCATCGTTACTCTGTTAATTGAGCGATGGCTTGGCTCTAGCGTACTTATTTAACTGAGCACATTTATTTAGATGTTTTTTTAGCGCTAGGTTTAAATTATGAAGATTTTCGTTCACAGTGCCCAGAAATATAAATAACAAAAAGGGAAGCCTGAGCTTCCCTTGATACGATTAACAATACTCAGCACAAAAGTTGCTCTGCTGATTTATGCATGAATGATTAGCCGTTATAGTCTTCGGGCATTGCTAGCGCTGCTACACCAGAATCAACCGCAGCTTGGGCAACCGCAATAGCTACAGCCGAACGCAAGCGTGAATCCATAGGCTTAGGAATAATATAGTCTTTACCAAAGCTTAAGCTTTTACTACCACTTGCATCGAGAACCTCAGCTGGTACAGGTTCTTTTGCTAATGTACGAATGGCGTGTACCGCCGCAATTTTCATTTCATCATTAATAGTACGTGCACGCACATCCAGTGCGCCGCGGAAAATAAATGGGAAGCAAAGCACATTATTGACTTGGTTTGGATAGTCTGAACGACCTGTCGCTATAATTAAATCGTCACGCGTTGCTAATGCTAGCTCTGGCTTAATTTCAGGATCAGGGTTCGAACAAGCAAAAATTACCGGCTTATCAGCCATTAATTTAACGTGCTCAGACGATAAAACATTCGGTCCCGACACACCAACGAATACATCTGCACCGTCAATAGCTTCTTCTAACGTACGTTTGTCTGTATTGTTCGCAAATAATTTTTTATATTCATTTAAATCGTCACGTCGGGTATGAATTACACCTTTTGTATCGAGCATATAAATTTTTTCACGCTGAGCACCACACTTTATTAATAATTCCATACAAGCGATTGCTGCAGCCCCTGCGCCCATACAAACAATATTGGCAAGGCGAAGTTCTTTACCTTGAATTTCTAATGCATTTATCATACCTGCAGCAGTTACAATGGCCGTACCGTGTTGGTCATCATGAAATACAGGAACTTTACAGCGTTCAATTAACGCTTTTTCAATGACAAAACATTCAGGCGCTTTTATATCTTCTAAGTTAATACCACCAAAGCTGTCTGCAATATTAGCAACAGTACTGATAAAGTCTTCTACCGTTTTATGCTTTACTTCAATGTCGAAAGAGTTAATGCCAGCAAAACGTTTAAATAATAGCGCTTTACCTTCCATTACTGGTTTAGAAGCCATAGGTCCTAAATTACCTAAGCCTAAAATCGCTGTACCGTTAGTAATAACAGCAACGGTATTACCTTTACCGGTGTATTTATAAACATCATCAGGATTTTCTGCAATAGCACGTACTGGCTCAGCAACACCAGGACTATAGGCGAGCGAGAGATCTTGGCTGGTTTCAGCCGGCGTAGTTAATTCAACACTAATTTTACCTGGAGTTGGGTATTGGTGATAATCAAGTGCTTGTTGTCGAAGATCTGTCATGTTATTTCCTAGTATATAAGTCTGATGGGAGAGCCTGCCGGTTAATTAAATTTTCTAATAATGTCATTAAACATACTATTGCAATATCTTGGTTGAGTTCAAGCTATTTTGTATATATTAATTAGCTACAAGCTATAATAAATATAGCTTTAATATAAACGTTTTTCATATAACTGAGCTGAATAGTCAAGATATTACGCCCACTATTTATAGAAAAAAAGCAATTAGAGCTCACTATCGATTCATAATGCATTTAAAAGTAAACTAAGAGTTTGTGTTAGTTGTATTACTTATAAATATAAGTGTGCTTGTATTATTTCATGACGATTAACAGAATTTAGCCACAGCGTACTTTAAGAGTTTACACAGTTGTGACGCGCGCCGATCTTATCACACATTATCACTGGTTAACCTGTTACATTGAAATTATTTATCAGTTGAAACATTAACCAATACGCATGTAGCTCCATTGATATTTGCAGAGTATATTGAAGGCTTTCTATGGCGGGTTATTGCTTAACCTTTGTTGTGGTAGCTGTTAATGGTTAATGAAGAAAATAGGCACTAACTTTCTAAGATGCTCACAGAGATGTTTGCATGAAATAATTAAATCCTACACATAAAAAAACCACCTAGAAGGTGGTTTTTTTTAAGCTTGTAACGTTAGATATTAATTACTCGTCAAACGGGTTAACTAAAATCATAGTTTCAACGCGATCAGGACCAGTTGAAATAATATCAACAGGAACACCGGTAATTTCTTCAATTCGCTTAATATAAGCAATTGCATTAGCGGGTAAAGCATCTACAGAAGTAGCGCCTACTGTTGTTTCACTCCAACCTGGCATTTCTTCATATACTGGGGTAATTTTCTCGTAACCCTCAGCAGCAGTTGGCGGTACAGTAATAATATCGCCTTCAGCGGTTTTATAGCCTGTACATATTTTTAATGTTTCTAAGCCGTCTAGAACGTCTAACTTAGTTAAACAAAAGCCACTAATGCTATTTACTTGTACTGAACGATGCATTGCTACGGCGTCAAACCAACCACAACGACGTTCACGGCCAGTCGTAGCACCAAATTCATGGCCTACTGTACCTAAGTGATGACCTACTTCGTCGTCTAATTCTGTAGGGAATGGACCAGAGCCAACACGTGTTGTGTATGCTTTTGTAATACCAAGTACGTAATCTAAGTAAAGCGGACCAAAACCACTACCAGTAGCTACGCCACCAACAGTTGTATTAGACGATGTTACATATGGATAAGTACCGTGGTCGATATCAAGTAATGTGCCTTGCGCGCCTTCAAACATGATAGCGTCACCCGCTTTACGCGCTTGGTCTAGCATTTCTGAAATATCGGCAACCATGCCTTTTATCACTTCAGCAACGGCCATTGCATCGCTAAGTACTTCTTCGTAACTCACTGGCTCAGCTTTGTAGTAATTTGTTAAAACAAAGTTATGGTATTCCATAATTTCTTTTAATTTTGCAGCAAAAGAGTCTGCACAAAATAAATCACCAACACGTAAACCACGGCGAGCAGCTTTGTCTTCATAAGCTGGCCCAATACCACGGCCTGTAGTACCAATAGCTTTGCTACCACGTGCTTTTTCACGTGCTGCATCTAAAGCATTGTGGTAAGGAAGAATTAACGGACATGCATCGCTTATTAAAAGACGTTCACGTACAGGTACGCCACGTTCTTCTAACATTGCCATTTCTGTCATAAGTGCTTTTGGACAAAGAACAACACCGTTTCCGATTAAACATTTTACGTTATCACGTAATACGCCTGATGGAATAAGGTGTAGAACGGTTTTTTCACCGTTAATGACTAGTGTATGACCCGCATTGTGGCCACCTTGATAGCGCACTACATATTTTGCTTTATCAGTAAGTAAGTCTACGACTTTACCTTTACCTTCGTCACCCCATTGGGTGCCCAGAACTACGACGTTTTTACCCATGTTCACATATTGGTAAGAAAATTAGGCGGGGATTCTATCAAATATCAATATTGAGTCCAAGCAATAATTGTTGATTTTTAGCGCGATAAAAAAAAAGCCTGTAATAGTGCAGGGTTAGCAAAGTAATTAATTTACCATCCAGAACATTACAAGACCGATAATGACTAAAAAAATGCCTACTTGGCGAATGGCACTAACAGGTTCATTGGCTAATTTTAGAACATAAGCACGCCATTTATTAGGAAAAAGTGCCGGAATTAAGCCCTCAATTATCAAGGCAATTGCAATAGCCAGTAATAATGTAGAAAACATGGTTTATCCTCGCTTAAAATTGATCAATAACTTATTACATTTGGTATTATTTTTTAATGACAAAAAAGCCAGCTAATTCAGCTGGCTTTTAGAGAAAAATAAAGCAAGGTATAAGCGTTAGCTTAACTCATTACTTTTTCTTTTTAACTGCTTTTACATTAGGTAAATCAGTGATTGAACCTTCAAAGATTTCTGCTGCTAAACCAATTGATTCATTTAGTGTTGGGTGAGCATGAATCGTTAAACCGATATCTTCAGCATCTGCGCCCATTTCAATAGCTAAACAAACTTCACCTAATAATTCACCGGCATTAATACCAACAATGGCACCACCTAAAATTCGGCCAGATTCTTTTTCAAAAATAAGCTTAGTTTTACCTTCAGTACGTGCTGAAGCAATCGCACGACCAGAAGCCGACCATGGGAAGTTAGAAACTTCTATGTTTAAACCTTGATCTTTTGCTTCACGCTCAGTAACACCAACCCATGCCATCTCAGGATCAGTATAAGCAATAGAAGGAATGCAACGTGGGTCAAATTCGTGTTTCTTGCCTGAAATAACTTCAGCTGCACAATGTGCTTCATGTACTGCTTTATGCGCTAGCATAGGCTGGCCAACAACATCACCAATAGCAAAAATATGAGGCACGTTAGTGCGCATTTCTTTTGAAACATTGATGAAACCACGCTCATCAACATTTACGCCAGCTTTATCAGCAGCAACTAAGTGACCGTTTGGCTTACGCCCTACAGCAACTAAAATTTTGTCGTAACGTACTTGGCCTTCTGGTGCATTTTTGCCTTCGAAAGTTACGTATAAACCATCGTCTTTCGCATCTACAGCAACAACTTTAGTTGATAACATGACTGATTCGAAACGTGGCTTGTTGTATTTTGTATAAATTTTAACAATATCTGCATCAGCAGCTGGCACTAGTTGGTCAGCAAATTCTACAACTGAAACTTTAGAGCCTAATGAGCTATATACTGTGCCCATTTCTAAACCTATGATACCGCCACCTAAAACTAGCATTTCTGCAGGAACATCTTTAAGTTCTAGTGCGCCAGTTGAATCAATAACACGTGGGTCATCATTAGGAATAAATGGTAAGTCAACAACAGAAGAGCCACATGAAATAATAGCATTCTCAAAAGTAATTGTTGTGTTGCCGTCTTTGCCTTCTACTTCAATCGTTTTGTCTGAAGTAAATTTACCGTAGCCTGTTACCGTTTTAACTTTACGCATTTTGGCCATACCGCCAACACCTTGCGTAAGCTTACCTACTACGTCTTTGTCTTTCCATTGACGAATTTTTTCTAAATCAATCTCAGGTTGGCCAAAAGTAACACCGTGTGCTGCCATATCTTTAGCATCATCAATTACTTTAGCAATATGAAGTAATGCTTTTGAAGGAATACAACCTACGTTTAAACATACACCACCTAAACTGTCGTATTTTTCTACTAATACAACATCTAGGCCTAAATCTGCTGCGCGAAATGCTGCTGAATAACCACCAGGGCCTGACCCTAAAACGACTACTTGAGTTTTAATCTCGTTGCTCATGCTAACCTCAAAATTAATGTGTTAAGTGCTGGTTATGCCAGCTTGTATTTGCCAAACGTTTATTAAAGGTGTAAACAATTAATATTTTTAGCACTTTCGATATTTACTTGCCGCAATTTTACTTAAAGCGTACAAGGATCGCTATCTTTAATCCGCAATTATTGATGAAACGTTGGCAAAAATGAAATAATTCAACGGTTATTTCATTCTGCCAACTTATTGTTTCATATCAATGCCTAATTTTAAATGCTGTATAGCAGCACTATAAAATTAATTTTCTTATATCACTCATAACGCCTGCTAGGTGCACAGTAAAGCGTGCCGCTAGCGCACCGTCAATTACACGATGGTCGTAAGACATAGATAATGGCAACATTAGCTTAGGCTCAAAGTCTTTACCATTCCACTTAGGTTTCATTTCTGATTTAGAAACACCTAAAATAGCTACTTCAGGTGCATTAACAATCGGCGTAAATGCCGTACCGCCAATACCACCAAGGCTTGAAATAGTAAAACAACCGCCTTGCATGTCACTTGCTTTTAGCTTGCCATCTCGTGCTTTAACACTGATCTCAAGTAATTCACGTGATAACTGGTGAATACCTTTTTGATCAACATCACGTACTACTGGCACAACTAAACCATTCGGTGTATCAACAGCAACACCAATGTGAATATACTTTTTAAGAATTAAGCTTTCACCGTCTTCACTCAAGCTAGAGTTAAACACAGGGAAGGTGCGCAAGGCATCTGCTGCGGCTTTTAAAATAAACACAAGAGGGGTAATTTTAAAGCCAAGCTTTTGCTTTTCACAAATAACATTTTGCTCTTTGCGAAAGGCTTCAACATTCGTAATATCCGCTTCATCAAACTGCGTAACATGTGGAATAGTTACCCAGTTACGATGTAAAAATGGTCCCGATATTTTCTGAATACGGGTTAATGCTTTTGTTTCAATTTCACCAAACTTAGAGAAATCGATTTGCTTAGCACTAACAACTTGTAAACCACCTTCACCTGACGCTACTGAACTACCTGCATTAGCTTTCGGACGTGACAATTCATATTTAACATATGACTGAACATCTTCTTTTAAAATACGGCCTTTACGTCCAGAACCTTTAACTAAAGTTAAATCAACACCAAACTCACGCGCCAACCGACGAATAGAAGGTGATGTGTAAATAGCACTCGCATTAGTTAAGCCCATTTGTGGGTGGTGCGGTACAGGCGCTGCTTTTTTAGCTGAAGGTGCTGGCGTTGCAACCGTGGCTGTTTTAGCCGCTGGAGCAGGAGCTGCTTGAGCTTCTTGTGCAGGTGCGCCCGACGAAGTTTCAAGCTTAATAACAATAGAGCCCTGTTTAACTTTATCACCCGTGCTGATCAACACTTCTTTTACCGTGCCAGCATGTGACGAAGGTACATCCATTGTTGCTTTGTCGGTTTCTAAAGTAATTAAACCGTCTTCCGCCTCAATTACATCACCAACAGCAACGAGTACGTCGATGACATCAACTTCACCCTCTTCACCAATATCTGGAACAGCAATATCGATAACTTCACTGCTAGCAGCAGGCGCTGATTTTTCAGCAGCAGGAGCTGGTGTTTCTGCTGGAGCTTCTGCCGTTGAGCTTGTTTCAGCAGGCGCACCTGATGAAGTTTCAAGCTTAATAACAATTGAGCCTTGCTTAACTTTATCACCGGTACTAATGAAAACTTCTTTTACCGTTCCGGCGTGCGGTGAAGGCACGTCCATAGTGGCTTTATCAGTTTCTAGTGTAATCAAGCCATCTTCAGCTTCAATTACATCGCCAGCAGCCACTAGCACTTCAATTACGTCAACTTCGCCATCTTCACCAATATCAGGTACCGCAATTTCGATAACTTCACTACTTGTTGCAGCTGCCGGTGCTTTTTCTTCAGCAGGCGCTTCAGCTTGTTCTGCTTTTGGTTCAGATTTTTGCTCTGGCTCTGCTTCTTTTGGTGCTTCATCGGCACTGCTTGTTGCAGCCCCTTTCATTTCAGCAATAACATCGCCTTCTTTAATTTTGTCACCAACTTTCACAGAAAGCGCCACAAGTTCACCTGCAAATGGTGCAGGAATATCCATTGAGGCTTTATCTGTTTCAACAGTAATAATACCTTCGTCGGCTTCTAAACTATCACCAACTGCAAAGCATATTTCGATAACTTCTACTTCATCGCCACCGACATCTGGGACTAGAATTTTTTCAATATCAGACATTTCTTAATTCCTTATCTCGACTTAATTACGCGTAAAGCGGATTAAGTTTGTCAGCATTAATGTTAAAGCGTTTAATTGCTTCACTTACGACAGTACGTTTAATATCACCACGATTTGCCAATTCAAAAAGAGCAGCTACAACAATGTAGTTTTGGTCTACTTCGAAATGTTGACGTAAATTATCGCGACTATCACTGCGACCAAAACCGTCAGTACCTAATACACGATACTCAGTATCAATGTAGGCACGTACTTGGTCAGAATAGTTTTTAACATAATCTGTTGCCGCAATTGCTGGGCCATTATCAGCTGTAATTACCTTAGAAATATAAGCAGTTTTTTGCTTGCTTTCAGGGTGTAGCATGTTCCAACGTGTTACTTCTTGACCTTCGCGTGCCAATTCGTTGAATGAAGTAACAGAATATACATCACTTGAAACACCGTAATCAGCTGACAATATTTGTGCTGCTTCACGTACTTTTTGTAAAATTGTACCTGACCCCATTAATTGAACATTCGCTTTCGCTTTTTTAGCTTCAACGCGCTCAAGTTGGTAAATACCTTTAATGATTTCATCTTCAATTGTTTTGTTTTCTGGTATAGCCGGGTGTTGATAGTTTTCATTCATTAACGTTAAGTAGAAGAATATATTTTCATTTTCTTCATACATGCGACGTAACCCTTCACGTACGATAACTGCAATTTCATAACCGTAAGTTGGATCATAAGTAACACAGTTAGGAATTAAACCTGCTTGTACATGTGAATGACCATCTTGATGCTGCAAACCTTCACCATTTAGTGTTGTTCTACCGGCTGTTGCACCTAATAAGAAACCACGCGCTTGGCTATCGCCAGCAGCCCATGCTAAATCACCAACACGTTGGAAACCAAACATTGAGTAGTAAATGTAGAATGGAATTGTCGTGGCATTACATGTTGAGTAAGACGTACCAGAAGCAACCCAAGACGCCATAGCACCTAATTCGTTAATACCTTCTTGTAGTACCTGGCCTTTTTTGTCTTCACGGTAATAAGCAACTTGGTCAGCATCTTGTGGTACGTATTTTTGCCCTTCGCTAGCATAAATACCTACTTGGCGGAATAAACCTTCCATACCAAACGTACGTGCTTCGTCAGGAATAATTGGCACAATACGCTTACCGATTTTTTTGTCTTTTAATAAGCTATTAAGTACACGAACAAAAGTCATTGTTGATGATACTTCACGCTCACCTGAGCCTTTTAAAATCGGATCAAATATTTTTAATGCTGGAATATCAAGCGACTCTTCTGCTTGTACACGGCGTGCTGGTAATGAACCACCTAAGGCTTCACGACGCGCTTTCATGTATTTGTATTCTTCGCTATCTTCTGGGAATTTGAAGAAAGGAAGGTCAGCAATATCGTTATCACTTACCGGAATGTTAAAACGGTCACGGTAATGCTTAAGTGAATCAACGTCCATTTTCTTAACGTTATGTGCAATATTTAATGCTTCACCTGATGCACCTAAACCAAAACCTTTAACGGTTTTCGCTAAAATAACGGTTGGACGACCTTTTGTTTCCATTGCGCGTTTGTATGCCGCGTAAACTTTAACAGGATCATGGCCACCACGGTTTAAGCGATAAATATCTTCATCTGACATATTAGCCACTAGTGCCGCTGTTTCAGGGTACTTATTGAAGAAGTTTTCGCGCGTATATTTGCCACCTTTAGCTTTACAGTTCTGGTATTCACCATCAACAGTTTCGCTCATTAGTTGCAATAATTTACCTGAGGTGTCACGGGCAATAAGTGCATCCCAGTAAGAACCCCAAATAACTTTAACGACTTCCCAGCCTGCGCCACGGAATGTACCTTCAAGTTCTTGAATAATTTTACCGTTACCACGAACAGGACCATCTAAACGCTGTAAATTACAGTTAATAACAAATGTTAAGTTATCTAAACCTTCACGTGTTGCTAAACCAATAGCACCTAATGATTCTGGCTCATCAGTTTCACCATCACCTAAGAAACAGTAAACACGTTGCTCAGAGCAGTCTTTAATACCACGATCAGTTAAGTACTTAAGGAAACGGGCAGTGTAAATAGCTTGTAATGGACCTAAACCCATTGAAACCGTTGGGAACTGCCAAAAGTCTGGCATTAAATGTGGATGAGGGTATGAAGACAAACCTTTACCATCACATTCTTGGCGGAAGTTATTCATTTGGTCTTCAGTTAAACGCCCTTCTAAGAAAGCACGTGAATAAATACCTGGAGAAATATGACCTTGAGCGAAAATAAAATCGCCACCGTCTTTATCAGACGCCGCTCTAAAGAAGTGATTAAAACCTACATCGTACAACATAGCAGAAGAGGCAAAACTACCAATGTGACCACCAAGCTCTAAATCTTTTTTAGAAGCGCGTAAAACCAATACTAAAGCATTCCAACGAATAGCAGCACGAACACGCGCTTCAATTGTTTGGTCAGCTGGCATATGCGGCTCTAACCCTGGTGGAATAGTATTTACATAAGCAGTTTTGGCGTCAAATGGTAAATGTGTACCGCTACGACGGGCTCTATCGATTAACTTTTCAAGTAAAAAATGAGCGCGTTCAGGGCCTTCATTTTCTAACACAGACTCCATTGATTCCAACCATTCTTGGGTTTCCATTGAATCAATATCTTGATTTGGGAGCTCAGACATAATTACTTAGTCTCCATATTGTTATTTGTTAAGTAAATTTAATTGTTTAAAGATAGCTGATTTTAAGCAGATAACCTTAATTCGTATTGTTTCTTATCTCTTAAATACTTTTTTAAATTATTACAGGGCATATTGAGCCACTTTCATCTTTAATTAAGTATCCATTCTTGCTCTTTTCATTCTTCTTATTGACCGCTCCATGCGGCTATTTTCCTGCGACATTTTTAATAGCACTTCTTCAATAAACGCTAAATGTCGATGGCTAGCTCCCCAAGCCGCTTGGGGTTTACCACTAACAATCGCACTCATTAAACGCGTACGGTAGTCAGATATTCTGCTAAACACGTCAGGTCGCTTAGCTAAAGTTGTTAAATTTTTCTCAATGTTATCAATCAACAATGGCGCCATACTGGTAGCTAAATGTAAAATAACCGCATTATGACTGGCACCACATATTGCAATGTAAAACTCAAACACAGCTTCAGCTTCAAGGCGATAACTATCTTCAAGTTGCGCTGTGCCTATATTGTCATGTTTGCGTTGAATTTCATCAAAATCGGCTTGAGTGCCTCGCATAGCTGCATAATAAGCTGACATGCCTTCAATGCCATGACGAAATTCTAATAAATCAAATTGCGATTCTTTATTGTTTGCCATTAGGGCAAATAATGGATCAGAGAACCCGCTTAACACTTTCTCGCTGACAAAGGTACCGCCACCTTGGCGACGGGTAACTAAACTTTTAGCTTCTAACTTTTGAATGGCTTCGCGCAATGAAGGTCGAGAAACGTCAAACTGTTTTGCTAGTTCGCGCTCGGCTGGTAATTTTTGGCCCGGTTTTAAGCTACCTTCAAGGATCATTGTCTCAAGCTGCGCCAGAATTATATCTGACAGCTTTGCTTGCTTAACCGGTTTTTCAATAGTCGGAATCGACATTCATAACCCTTAATTATTCAGATAAAACGTATCTAAATTCATTAACTCAATTTCGAAATCACATGGTAAATTGGTCTTACCATTAGATTAATTGAGATGTAATGTATCAAATACAGTCGCTGTTGTAAATACAGTGGATAATATATCAACAATCAAAAAAGTCATTAACCGTAGGTATAAACTGCAAAACTAATAAAATAAAAATAACGAAATCAATGAGTAAATATACACACTGATTTTTCAGGTTTTTATGAAAAATTATTATTGCGGTGCTTTTGCATTAATACCAAATGTAATAAGTTATTGACGATGTAAACCGCCTTAAAATGATCGATTATTTATTTCGATTGGGATAACACCATGAGATAGCATACCCAACACTAACAATAGCCGCTGAGTGATCTAATGATTAAAAAAACTGAACGCTGGATAAGCACTCATTATCTAGCGTTCAGGTTAAAATAAATCTAGGTATTTTGAATTAGGAAGTATAAACGAATAGGTGTTGGTAGTAGTTTTGGCTGATACAAAAACTATCAGCCAAAAACATAAGCAGGTCTTACGAGAGTATGCCTGTTAATATAAGCACAGCAATAATCACTAAAAATAATAATAAGGTACGCTTGGCTAATTTAACCAATAAGCAAGGCTCAGCGGTGCAGTCACCGGCATCGACCATAAAGTCTTCAGACATTTGCGCAACAGCTATTAAGACTTTGCTTGGTGGCTTTTCAAATTCAAATAAGTTTTCAAGCCATACCGGCATAGCTTTAGAAAAGTGGCCAACAAACATGTAACCAAAAGCAACTAACCTTACTGGCAACCAATCTACCCAAAACAATAACTGCTGATTATTTTGGCAAACTTCTTGTCTGCTTTTGTTATCTTGCGCATTTTCGTTAGTTTCAACGCTTTCATCTGCTTTATTAACTTCACTAGTTTCTTGATCATTTGCACATTCATTTACCGTGGTAAGTAAGCGATAAAAAAGTGCGCCTGCCGGACCAAATAATACAAAAAACAACATAACGGCGATAAAATAACGATAATTTAACCAAACCATTGTTTGACCAAAGCCCATACTGGCAATGTTTTTATCTTGCTGTAATTGCAGCTGCTGCAGCTCACAACTGGTTAACTCGCCTTTAAGCGCTGAAACTAAATAACTTTTATAAGCGTCACGGGTTTTCATACAACCAAAACAAACAATTAATATGAGTGTTGAAGCTATTAGATAGAGCAAGGCGTTATCAATTTGCTCAAGTAAAAAATAACAAGCGATCACTGGAATAAAAATAACCGCATAACTTTGCAGTGTAGAGTTTTTAAAATCAGCAAGTAACTTTGTGCGCTTAATTAGCGCCATATATCGCTGATATAAAGTAGAAAACTGCCACGCACTTGAAGATAAGTAACGTTCGGCAGCTAAAGCAATTAATAAACTAATTAAGCTCATTTGTAATTATCCATATGTATTAAAGTTATTGTAGTGAAGCTGCAAGAATTTAGCTGTAAGCTGTCAGTTTTAAGTTATTGCCAACGCTCTAATATCATTTGTCTCACTGATATTTCTTTTCGATAGCTTTCCCTCATTCTTTTACTGACAGCTTATAGCTCTATCTCTTACTGACAGCTCAAAACTGACAGCTTATAGCTCTATCTCTTACTGACAGATCGTAACTGACAGCTTATAGCTTTATCTTTTACTGATAGCTCAAAACTTAAAGCTTAAAGCTTTTTTGTATCTAGTAACGTTTGAAAATGTTGCCAATCAAAGGCTTCACCGGGATCTGTTTTTCTACCTGGTGCTATGTCGCTATGTCCAACAATATTATTTTTTAGTGCCGGATACGTAGTAATCAAACATTGGCTTAAATTACTGAGTTGTTGGTATTGTGCTTTAGTATAAGGAATATCGTCTGTACCTTCTAGCTCAATACCAATAGAAAAGTCATTACATTTTTCTCGACCTTGGTAAACTGAAACACCCGCATGCCATGCTTTATCATTGAACGAAACATATTGAACAATATGACCATCACGTTTAATTAGGCAGTGCGCAGAAACACGAATGTTATATATATCCTCAAAATAAGGATCAATGTTGGGATCTAACTTGCCGAGAAAAAAGTTGGTAATGTGACCACCACCAAACTGCCCCGGAGGTAGGGAAATATTATGCACAACCAACAGGTTTATAGCTTCATTTTTAGCTCGAGGCTCAAAATGACTAGAACGCTGAATTTCAGCGCTATTTAACCAACCCGCCTTAATGCGCAGTTCAGGGCTACTTTGCTCATTATTTTGCAGAAATGACATACAATACTTCACACCTTGTTTATCAAAGCACTATTACATAGTAAAGTTATCATCAGAACAAGAAAATATATTAATCTAATTATTGGGCGTATATGACTAAAAGTAACACTTCAACAAATTTTGGCAAAAGCTTTGTCTGGATAGCTTGGATTATCGGCATTGCATTATTAGTGTTTGTTTTTCAAGATGTGTTAGACCAGCAATATAACCCAAACGAAACGCCGCAACTTTTATTACAAGCCAATGGTAAAGCCGCGGTTACCTTGCAACAAAACCGCCAAGGCCATTATATTACTAATGGCACGATTAACGGTTCGCAAGTTACCTTTTTGCTTGATACTGGTGCTACGCATGTTTCAATTCCAGCTCATATCGCAAAAAACTTATCTTTAGAGCCGCAAGGCCAAATGCGCGTGCAAACGGCTAATGGCACAATTACGGTTTATCAAACACAAATAAATGAATTACGCATTGGCAATATCTATCTGTATAATGTTGCGGCGAATATCAATCCGAGTATGGCGGCTGATGAAATTCTGTTGGGCATGAGCGCCCTAAAAAGAGTAGAATTTAGCCAAACCGGAAAACAACTAATTTTACGAGAGCAGTATTAAATGTTACCAGCATCATTATTAAACGATATCATCAAAACCGTTACTTGGGCATTATGTGAAGACTTAGGTGTAAACGACTATAACGAACTCGCCAATAGCAGCGACATTACTGCTGAGCTAATACCTGCAGAAAATCAAGCTGTCGCCAACATTATCAGCCGTGACGAATGTGTTATTTGTGGTGTTGCTTGGGTTAATGAAGTGTTTAAACAGCTCGATAGCATTTACAACACCAACACCAAAATCACTTGGTTTGTAAACGACGGGCAACACGTTACCGCCAATACCACGTTATTTGAATTAACCGGCAATGCGCGCATTTTATTAACCGGCGAGCGTACCGCATTAAACTTTTTACAAAGTCTTTCAGGTACGGCAACAATTACTAGCTCGTACGTTAAACACCTTGAAGGTACTACAACCAAATTACTTGATACCCGTAAAACTCTACCGGGCCTTCGTAGCGCACAAAAATACGCGGTTACTTGTGGTGGTGGTGTTAATCATAGAATTGGTTTGTTTGACGCCTTCTTAATTAAAGAAAACCACATTGCTGCTTGTGGTTCCATTGAACAAGCCATTAGCACCGCTCGTATTAATCATGCGGATAAAACTGTAGAGGTTGAAGTAGAAAGTATCGATGAATTAACTCAAGCTTTGAACGCTGGTGCTGACATTATTATGCTAGATAATTTCAGTACCCAAATGATCGAACAAGCGGTTAAATTAACCGCAGAAATATCTGCCGGTAATACAAAATTAGAAGTTTCTGGCAACATGACTTTAGCCACACTTAAAGATTACGCGAAATCAGGGGTAGATTTTATCTCGGTTGGCGCTTTAACAAAACATGTGCAAGCAGTCGATCTTTCAATGCGCTTTGTTTAATGGATAACTTTGTTAACTAAGTTAATGATGAATTGTTATTAAACATAAAGCAGGCTTTTAAAAAAAAGTCTGCTTAATTTTAATGCAAACCTCACAACCTAATCAGATAAAAATTTAATTTTTTAAAATTAAGCCCTAAAACCTGCTAATTTTTCACTAAATAAAATCTTATGCTTTGAAGTTAAAATCTTGTTAAACACCATAAATTTTAGCAATTAAGCGTTAAAAACAGCTAAAATCAAAAAAAAATTAAAAAATATGGTAACAATGTTTTACATTTGGCAAATTTTGTCGCAGTATCAATTCAGCCCCTGTAATTATGTATGGAATACTTAAAATGAAAAAACTAAATACAATGAAAAAAGCGAAAGGTTTTACTTTAATTGAATTGATGATCGTTGTTGCGATTATCGGTATTTTGGCAGCGGTAGCATTACCTGCTTATAATACTTACACTGAAAAAGCTCGTTATTCAGAAATTCCACTTGCTGTAGGTTCGGTTAAAGCGGCTATCGAAACTTGTTTTCAAACACGTGGTGATTATTCTTTAGGGAATTGTGATACATACGCTAAAATAGGTGCAGTTAAAGCTGGTGCTGAAGCTGGTGATGAAGTTGCATCAGTTGTTATTACCGCAGGAACGGCTGTCATTACTGCAACTGGTTCAGATTCTGGCGCCTCTACTTATATTTTAACACCTACAGCGGCTAATAACTCATTAAACTGGGCTCAAACTGGTACATGTATCGCCAATGGTGTTTGTTAATTTTTAAATAACTAAGAACATAAAAAGCTCCTATTGGGAGCTTTTTTTATACCTTAAAAGTAATGAAAATTGTTTTTTGTTTTTCATGCTTAAAATAGTTACACTGTAACTTGCAGTTATTAATAGTTTTATTAAGAGATCTATGAAAGGACTTCACCAACAATCAAGCTTACTCTCTGCTTTAACTAAGCAAAACGTTGTGCCTAGCGACAAAGCAGAAAATATTAGTGTAGATTTTATCCAACAAAAAAAACCGTTTATTCGTTATTTAGTTGAAGATAAAGACATTGATGCAGAAGCTATTGCCAACACCTTATGCCGTAGTTTTGGCTGTCCGTTAATTGATCTCGCTAATTTTGATACTAGCTTAGTGCCCGAAGGTGTACGTAACGAAAAATTAATACGTAAGCACCATGCACTGCCGTTATATTTACGTGGCAAAGTGTTATTTGTTGCCATGTCTGATCCAACCAACCTTGATGCCCTAGAAGAAATTCAATTTAATACTGGATTTTCTACCGAGTTAGTGCTTGCTAATGAAACAGCGCTTGCCGCTTGCATTGAAAAAATATTAGAAGAAGACAGCGATGCCCTGGATATTTCTGATATGGATGCAGAAGAATTAGCGGGCATTGATGTTCAAGAAGAACGACAAGAAGAAGACAATACCGGCGGTGGTGACAAAGAAGACGCACCCATAGTAGTTTATATTAATAAAATATTACTCGATGCTATTCGCAAAGGCGCGTCAGATTTACATTTTGAGCCTTATGAAAAATCTTACCGCATTCGTTTTCGTATCGACGGCATTTTAAACGAAGTGGCTAAGCCACCAATAACACTTGCTTCTAGAATGGCTGCGCGATTAAAAGTCATGTCGAAATTAGATATTGCTGAGCGTCGAGTTCCCCAAGATGGCCGCATAAAATTAGCCTTGTCGAAAAAGAAATCGATAGACTTTCGTGTCAGTACCTTGCCTACTATGTGGGGCGAAAAAATAGTAATGCGTATTCTTGACTCGTCAAGCGCCATGCTAGGTATCGACATGCTCGGCTATGCACCTGAGCAAAAGAAAATTTACATGGAAGCATTAGCACAGCCTCAAGGCATGATCTTAGTTACTGGACCAACAGGCTCAGGAAAAACCGTATCACTTTATACCGGCTTAAATATTTTAAATACTGAAGAGCGTAATATTTCAACCGCGGAAGACCCAGTTGAGATTAATCTTGACGGTATTAACCAAGTACAAATTAACACCCGTTCTGGCTTAACCTTCCCTAGCGCATTACGTTCATTTTTACGTCAAGATCCCGATATTGTTATGGTAGGTGAGATTCGTGATTTAGAAACCGCTGAAATTGCCATTAAAGCCGCACAAACTGGTCACTTAGTTTTATCTACGCTCCATACTAACTCAGCGGCTGAAACCTTAACGCGCTTATTAAATATGGGTGTACCTTCATACAACGTTGCTAGTTCAGTTTCTGTTATTATTGCCCAGCGACTGGCCCGTCGTTTATGCCTTCAATGTAAAGAAGAAGAACATATTCCAGAAAATGAACTACTCGCACAAGGCTTTTTACCCGAACAACTTTCAGAGATTAAATTATTTAAACCTGTAGGGTGCGATCTTTGTACTGGTGGCTATAAAGGCCGAGTCGGTATTTACGAAGTAATAAAAATCAGCGATGTTACCGCCAACTTAATCATGACCGGCTCTAACTCTTTAGAAATAGCCGAGCAATGTCAAAAAGAAGGCTATAACAATCTACGCCAATCTGGCTTAGAAAAAGCAGCACAAGGCGTAACCAGTTTAGAAGAAGTTAATCGAGTAACTAACGCTTAATTTATTTCTAAGTTACTTATATACTTAAAATATTACTATTAATGTTATCTATCAAACAAACTGCTAGTAATTGCTTATCTCGAATTTTAGCGATAAGCTGATTGTATTATTATCCAGCTTAAAATCAGTTATAAAAGCGCCAACGATAAGCTGTGCTCTAACAAAGACATAAAAGTCACTAATAATTAGGTTATGCGAATGGCTGTTTCTTCAAAAAAAACAAAAGATAAAAAGACTAAGATTAAAGCGCTCGATATTTATAAGTGGCAAGGTCTAAACCGTAAAGGTAAGAAAGTAAGTGGTGAGCTTAATGCCGGCAGTGTTTTAGAGCTTAAAGCTCAGCTACGTAAACAAGGTATAACGCCCGGTAAAATCAGTAAAAAAGCGAAACCTTTATTTGGTATGGGTGGCGATAAAAAAATAACTCCTGCTGATATTGCTGTAGTTACACGCCAAATAGCCACTATGTTAGGTGCCGGGGTTCCTTTAGTGCAAACTATTGAAATGATAGGTTCTGGCCATAACAATGGTAATATGCAAAAACTACTAGGAACCATAGGTAATAAGCTACAATCGGGTATTCCTCTATCGGAATGTTTACGTGAGCACCCACAGTACTTTGATGATTTATATTGTGATTTAGTGAATTCAGGTGAGCAATCTGGTGCGCTTGAGACTATTTATGATCGTGTCGCAACCTATAAAGAAAAAGCAGAAGCATTAAAAGCTAAAATTAAAAAAGCCATGACTTATCCTATTTCGGTATTAGTGATAGCCTTTGTAGTTACGGCAGTATTGTTAATCTTTGTTGTGCCTGTTTTTAAAGATATATTTGATAGCTTTGGTGCTGAGTTACCTGGTTTTACTTTACTGGTACTTGCCATTTCTGAATTTATGCAGGCCTATTGGTACTTTGGTCTTGCCGGCATATTCCTCTCTATTTATCTTTTCAAAAAAACACACGCTAATAGCCTAAGTTTTCGTGATAGCGTAGATAAAAAAATATTAAAAGTCCCTGTTGTTGGTGATGTATTAAAAAAAGCTGCCGTAGCTCGTTATGCCAGAACCCTTTCAACAACATTTGCTGCCGGTGTCCCTTTACCTGATGCACTAGAATCTGCCGCAGGAGCCTCAGGTAACGCAGTGTTTCGTGATGCTATTTTAGAAATACGTGCTGAAGTAACCTCAGGTATGCAAATGAATTTAGCCATGCGAAATTGTGCCATATTCCCTGATATGGTTATTCAAATGGTTGCTATTGGTGAAGAGTCGGGCGCAGTTGACGACATGCTTGCTAAAGTAGCAACCGTTTATGAGCAAGAAGTAGACAACGCGGTTGATAACTTAACTACCTTACTAGAACCTATGATTATGGCTGTTTTAGGTGTCGTTATTGGTGGTTTGATCATTGCGATGTATTTACCGATATTCCAAATTGGTATGGTGGTTTAAAGGTTTACTCCTTGTGTGTTATAAAATAAAAAAACGATGCTAGTCATCGTTTTTTTATCGATATATCCAGCACTTTATTTAACATTTTATTTAGCTTTTATTTAGTACGATAGATTCACTTAATTTTGAGGCAAAACTCTTGAGCGATATAATTACATTGATGAGCAATTCCCCTGCTTATTTTTACACTATTGTAGTAGTTTTTTCTTTGTTAATAGGCAGTTTTTTAAATGTGGTTATTTATCGCCTACCTAAAATGCTTGAGCAAGGTTGGAAAAGCGAATGTCGTGAATTTTTAGCCGATGAGTTAGCAAAACCAATACAAGCTAACGAAAACCCTATTACCCTTTCAACACCCAGTTCTAGTTGCCCTAAATGCCAACATAAAATACGCTTTTACGAGAATATTCCGGTAATTAGTTGGTTATTTTTACGTGGCAAGTGTAGCCAATGCAAAGCTAAAATTTCGCTACGCTACCCTTTGGTTGAACTTACCACTGCTATATTAAGTGTGGTTATTGCAGCACATTATGGCGTTACTTTTACCACATTGATGCTGCTAATATTAACCTGGGGTTTGGTTTGTTTAACCTTAATTGATGTTGATCACATGCTATTACCTGATCAAATAACTTTGCCGCTTTTATGGTTAGGTTTATTGGTTAATATTAATGGTGCCATAGTGCCTTTGAATGACGCGGTAATTGGCGCAGTTGTTGGCTACATGAGTTTATTCAGCATTTTTTGGTTATTTAAACTTATCACTGGCAAGGAAGGTATGGGGCATGGTGATTTTAAGCTTGTTGCGCTTTTTGGTGCCTGGATAGGTTGGCAATTGCTGCCATTACTTATTTTAATGGCTTCGGCGGTTGGTGCGATAATTGGCATCAGTTTAATGGTGTTTAAAAATCACCAGCGTGAACAAGCCATTCCTTTTGGCCCTTACTTAGCCATTGCAGGTTGGATTACTTTACTTTGGGGAAATGGTATTTGGTCTTGGTATTTAAGCACCCTAACTTAAATCGCTTAACTACAGAAATAAAACCTTTAAGCTAATTAAAACGGATAGCTGACCAGCTTAAAGCTCAAACTGATAGCTTAAAACTGATCGCTCAAAACTGAAAAAGGCGCTTACATGTCTAAATTTATCGTTGGTTTAACGGGTGGAATTGGCAGTGGTAAAACAACTGTCAGCGATATGTTCGCTAAACTCAACATTGATATTATTGATGCTGATATTGCTGCGCGAACCGTTGTTATGCCTGGTAGCAAGGCGCTAATTGCAATTGAAGCTAACTTTGGCCCAGACTTTATAACCCCAACTGGCGAATTAGATAGAACCAAACTTCGTAGTAGAATCTTTAGTAATAGTGATGATAAAACATGGCTGAACAATTTATTGCACCCGTTAATTAGAACAGAGATTCTCTCTCAAATATCACAAGCAAAAAGCAATTACTGCGTGCTAGTTGCGCCACTATTAATAGAGAATAACTTACAAAAATTAGTTAACCGAGTTTTAGTTATTAATATAGACGAAGCGAATCAGATCGCTCGCACTGCTGAGCGCGACCCTAGCTCTGTGGCTGAAATTAAACGCATTATTGCCAGCCAAATGCCGAGCAAACAACGCCTTAGCTTTGCAGATGATGTTATTAACAACCAAGATATTAGCCTAGACGACATTCAACAACAGGTAATAGCACTAGATCAAAAGTACCGTACCTTAGCGCTAAAGCATAGTGGTTAAACACTTAAATGAGCCTAATTGTAAACGGCTGTTTACATAAAAAATTCGCCATTTACCTGTGCTATGGTTACTATAAAGCAATGACCTTCAATCGTTTCAAACAAAGTTTCGAATAAATGACCGCAATATTATATGAACATCCGCTTAATGAGCGAATACGAAACTACTTAAAGCTAGAGCAATTATTTGCTCAAGCTTCTGATTGTCTAAATTATAATATGACAACCAGTCACAGCGTATTTTTTAATGCTTTATTTGCTATTTTAGATACTTTAGAGCGTAACGATATTCGCGGTGATTTAATCAAGGATTTAGAAAAGCTCGAACAAAGTTTAGTGGTTTGGTCACAAGTCCCCGACATTAACAATGCAGCTCTAGAAGATAACTTGCAAAAAACCGTTCAGCTATCGAGTAAGCTGAAAGTGCATTCCGCGCAATGGTTACAGTTAAAAACAGATAAATTTTTAACCAGTTTAAAACAACGTTTTGCTATTCAAGGCGGCAGCTCGCATTTTGACTTGCCTCAATTACAGTTTTGGTTAAATCAACCGAGTACAGAAGTTGCAGCACAATGTAGACACTGGCTTTCGATGCTTGAGCAAATTAACGCGGCGCTAGCGCTGAATCTTATGTTTGTTCGCCAACGTGCTGAGTTTAAAGAAATAACCACTGAAAGCGGTTTTTTTCAAGATAATGGTGAAGGCTTAATTCTTATTCGTATAAAAGTAGCAAACGGCCTACCTTTCTACCCAACCATTAGCGGCAACCGTTTTCGTTACTCTATTCGCTTTATGATGCCCTGCAACGAGACAGGTCGAAAATATGCTAAGCAAGCCACGAAATTTCATTTAGCTCGCTGCTAATTAATTACAAAGCTGTCAGTCATTAGTTGTCAGCTATCCGTTTTGAGCTGTCAGTTTAAAACTTCTTTTTCAGCGCTAGCTGCTTATGTGAAATTCTTCTATAATAAGCGCATAATTTTCCCCGTTAGTATTGTGTATTATGACCTTAAAAGTTGCTTGTCCCACCTGTAAAACAGAAGTTATTTGGCAAGAAGAGAGTCAGTATCGACCATTTTGTAGTAAACGATGTCAGCTAATTGATATTGGTGATTGGGCTGATGAAAATCATAAAATAAGCCAGCCTGTGCAAGGTGCTGTTGAACTGAACGAAGAAATGCTTGACGCCTTAGAAGCAGAATTTTTACAGCACAATAAATTTTTTGTTGAACCTGAATAATATAGTTTATAGCTAACTTGCTAAGACAACTGTTGAATATATTGTGTAACAGAACTATCAACACAATATATTCGCTTGTTATTGATATACTTGATTTAGCTTTTCGATAATTGACTGGTTAGCAGCAGGAAAATTTAAACCTTCAAACTCCGACAATGCAAACCAACCTGATTGTTGGCCTTCTAAAGCTTTTGCTTCACCGGTAAAGTTATCTACAACAAACACATCTAACAATACCTTTTTATCGCCGTAATCATGGCTAATTTGCATTAGTGGCGTACAAGACAACGTATCAATAGCAACTTCTTCTTTTAGCTCTCTATGAAGTGCCTGATGCAAAGTTTCATTTGCTTCTACTTTACCACCGGGAAATTCCCATTTACCGCCTTGGTGACTCGCCGCTAAACGTTTAGTAAGAAAGATTTTATCTTCGCGTTTGATCACACCAACCGCTACATGCACAATTTTTGTCATTTTAAATCCTTGAGCTTTTTCTATTTATTATTATTCAACCAAGTACTGATTCACTGCCAATAATAAGACATTGCTTATTGTTGCAAAGTTCTCAATGCTATGAGTTTAAAGTATAAAACTGATTTACAACAAACAGTTGGTTGATACTTACAAAATTTGAATATAAAAATGCCAGTCAATTGACTGGCATTAAAATACAATTACGACTTAACTCGTTATATCAAGTGATTAGGTTAATTTACCGTGACACTGTTTATATTTTTTACCTGAGCCACATGGACAAGCTTCATTTCGACCAACACGCGGCATAGCTGCCGGCTCTGGCTCTGAAGTTGACTCGTGCTTGAACTCTTTTGGCGCTTCGTCTGCTTTTCTGTGTTGTTCTTCAACAGCTTCCACATCAGATTCAGCTCTAATTTGCACTTTACTTAAAATACCAATAACGTCATATTTTAAGTTATCTAGCAACTCGGCAAATAACTCAAAAGACTCACGTTTAAATTCTTGTTTGGGATTCTTTTGCGCGTAACCACGTAAATGAATACCTTGACGTAAATGATCCATTGCCGCCAAGTGCTCTTTCCAGTGCGAGTCTAAACTTTGTAGCATTACTGCTTTTTCAAATTGACGTAGCACTTCGGCGCCAACCATCTCTTCTTTCTCAGTGTAGCTAGTTTCAACGGCCTCTAAAATTTTCTCACGTAAAGTTTCTTCATGTAACTTCTTATCTTCTTCTAACCATTTAGCAATAGGTAGTTCAAGCGTAAGTTCACCTTTAAGACGTTCTTCTAAGCCTTCAATATCCCACATTTCTTCCATAGATTGTGGTGGTATATGTTGCGCAATTAAGCCGTTTACAACATCAACACGAATCGCTTTAATAACCTCGGCGATATCAGCTTCGTCCATTAATTCATTACGTTGTTCATAAATAACTTTACGTTGGTCGTTTGATACATCGTCAAATTCAAGTAATTGTTTACGAATATCAAAGTTACGGCCTTCAACTTTACGTTGTGCGTTTTCAATACTTTTAGTTACCCAAGGGTGCTCAATAGCTTCGCCACGTTCCATGCCCAGTTTACGCATCATGTTTGTAATACGTTCTGAAGCGAAAATACGCATCAAACCGTCTTCCATTGACAAGTAAAAACGGGTTGAACCGGCATCACCTTGACGACCTGAACGACCACGTAATTGGTTATCAATACGACGAGATTCATGGCGTTCTGTAGCAACTATGTGTAAACCACCAGCAGCTAATACTTTTTCATGCTCTTCTTGCCATGCAGCTTTAACTTGCGCAATTTTATCTTCACTTGGATTTTCAAGTTTAGCTAGCATTGTGCCTAGATTACCACCTAATACAATATCGGTACCACGACCCGCCATATTAGTCGCAATAGTTACAGCGCCAATTTTACCGGCATCAGCAACAATTTCAGCTTCTTGTTGGTGAAACTTAGCATTAAGCACTTTATGCTTAATTTTTGCTTTCTTTAGAAACGAAGAAAGAAACTCTGATGTTTCGATACTAATAGTACCTACTAACACGGGTTGCCCACGCTCAACACAATCTTTTATATCATCTAAAATAGCTTCAAACTTTTCTTCAGCGGTTAAGTAAATTAAATCAGGTAAATCTTTACGTACCATAGGCTGGTTCGTTGGAATAACCACAGTCTCTAAACCGTAAATATGGTTAAACTCGAACGCTTCAGTATCAGCGGTACCTGTCATGCCTGATAATTTGTTATAGATGCGGAAAAAGTTTTGAAAGGTAATTGAAGCCAAAGTTTGGTTTTCGTTTTGAATATTTACACCTTCTTTAGCTTCAACAGCTTGATGTAAACCCTCAGACCAACGACGGCCTTCCATTGTACGACCGGTATGTTCATCAACAATAACAATTTCGTCGTCTTTTACGATGTAATCAACGTCTTTTTGAAATAGTTTGTGTGCACGCAATGCCGCCATAACATGATGTAATAAGGTAATGTTAGCTGCTGAGAATAAAGAATCTCCCTGCTGCATTAATCCTTTTTCTATCATGATTTCTTCAATATGAACTTGACCTAATTCAGTCAAATAAATTTGTTTTGCTTTTTCATCGATAGTGAAGTCACCTGTGCTGTCTTCACCTTCTTTATCTTCTTCTTCTTGTTGAACAAGCGTTGGTACCACGAGGTTTATATTACGATATAGCTCTGAACTATCTTCGGCTTGGCCTGAGATAATAAGTGGCGTACGCGCTTCATCAATTAAAATAGAGTCAACTTCATCAATTACCGCGAAATTTAATGGCTTTTGAGCACGCTCTTCTGGCGAAAAAGCCATGTTGTCGCGCAAGTAATCAAAACCAAATTCGTTGTTAGTGCCGTAGGTAATGTCTGAGTTATAAGCGGCTTGCTTATCTTGAGGAGCCATACCGGCGATGTTACAGCCAACGGTCATACCTAAGAATTCAAATAGTGGACGACTCCAGTTACCATCACGCGTGGCAAGATAGTCGTTAACCGTAATTACATGTACACCTTTACCCGTTAAAGCATTTAAGTATGATGGTAATGTTGCGGTAAGGGTTTTACCTTCACCGGTACGCATTTCTGCAATTTTACCCGAGTTTAGTACCATGCCACCGATCATTTGTACGTCAAAATGGCGCATGCCAAATACACGTTTACTGGCTTCACGAACTACAGCGAATGCTTCAGGAAGAATAGCGTCTAACTCTTCGCCCTTTTCTACACGTTCTTTAAACTCAGTTGTTTTTGCTTTTAGTTCTTCATCACTGAGTGCTTCAAAAACAGGTTCTAGTGCATTTATTTTACTTACTTCTTTTTGCATTTGTTTCAGTAATCGATCATTACGACTGCCGAACAATTTTGTCATTAAACTTACAAACATCGTGTTAAACCATATTGAGAAGAAAATCTTCCGCTGAAAATAAAATGATCGGTAGAGCCGACCACATAAACTTGCTTAGTATTGTAATCGCAGCAGTATTTTAAACAACTGAAATTAGTGTTTAAGCTATTCTTTTGCTTTTCGATAAACGTATCTTTTTGGATCTATTTGCTTATTATTACGTAAAATTTCATAGTGCACGTGTGGACCTGTTGAACGGCCTGTACTGCCCATTTTAGCAATAACTTGCCCTTTATTAACTACATCGCCAACCGAAACGAGTATATCTTTGTTATGTCCGTAACGCGTTTTTAAACCATCGCCATGATTAATTTCAATTAATTTACCATAACCATATCTATCACTTGCCCAACTTACTACACCTGAAGCGGTGGCAATAATATCGGCATTTTCTTTTCCGGCGAAGTCCACTCCCTTGTGCATGGCAGCTTTGCCACTAAAAGGGTCTTTGCGAATACCGTAGTAAGAAGACAACCAACCTTTAACAATTGGTCGACCAGACAGATACCTTGTATTTTCTATATGGTGACCAAAACTGACAGATTCAAGCATTTTTAATTGTTTTTCTTCATGTGCTAAGGTTTTTTCTAGTGACGTTATATTTAGTAGTAAATCAGTTAAGCTTTCTTGCTTATCTTCATTGCTCTGAATCATTGGACCACCACTTGGTGGTGATTGCTGAAAATTAAACTCGTTGTCTGGAATATTAGCTTCTTCTGCTAACCGATCTCCAAGCGCATTTAATCGCAGCACCTGACTTTGCAACTCAGCCAATTTCATAGTAACTGCTGTTACTTGGCTATTGACCTTAGGAGTGTCGATATCAGGCAAGCTAGACATGCCATAGATTGGGTTTTTAGGTACGTCATCGGCAGAAACAACTAAATGAACAATAAAGCCAGAAACTAGCGCAAAGGCTGTTATTGCAGATAACCAATGCAGCTTATTTAGCTTCATTGAAAATCTAACGTTCTTTCCACGGTATAGTAATGTTAAACTCATAATTCATTCATAGTTTAGAGCTGACTAATGGCAAGAAAATCTAAAATCCCTACAGATATGTCAGCGCTGTTTAATTCAACGTCAGGCACTTTGGCACAAATAGCCGCAAAAACCAACTCTTTAACAATATTGTCAGACATTGTACGACAAATCTGCCCCGACCTACCAGCAGATGTATGGAAAATAGCCAATTTCAGAGCTAATGCGATCGTTATTGAAGTTAATTCCGCTGTTTGGAGCCAACGACTACAATTTGAACGAGTAAACATTTGCCACGAACTCGTTCGAGTCACTAATAATGAATTTAACCAGTTAGAAATTAAAATTACCCCCTTTAGTACAAAAGTTTATGAAAAAAAGGTACGGCCAAATAGCGGCAATACCACTATTTCTGCATCCACCGCAGAGCAACTATTAAAAGTAGCAAAAAATGCCCCTGATAGTTTACGTAAAAAGCTAGAAAAACTCGCCTCACACGCAAATAAATAGGTGCAAAAAGTAGGGTCAGATACACATTAAATTTAAACGACTTAAGCTCAAACGGTTTATTGGTAATGTACATTAAATGTTAGTAACAGAATTAATGTGTATCTGACCCTACTTTTAGAATTTTGATATAAAAAAACCAGTCAATTGACTGGTTTTAAATGAGGAGTAAACTAAAGTTTAAAAAGCTGTTGCTTCAATCTCTTGATATTGAATAGGCGACTCTGTACTGTCTTCAAATGTCACCCATTCCCAACAATCAACTTGCTTAAACACTTCTCGTAGCAAGATGTTATTTAATGCATGACCAGATTTAAAGGCATTAAGTTCACCTAAAATACTAACACCGCTCATGTATAAATCACCAATGGCATCAAGAATTTTATGTTTTACAAACTCGTCATCATAGCGAAGATCATCTTTATTTAGCATACGATATTCATCTAACACAATAGCATTTTCTAAACTGCCACCTAGCGCTAAATTATGTGAGCGCAAGAATTCAATGTCTTTCATAAAGCCAAAGGTACGTGCACGACTAATTTCTTTGATAAACGAACAACTTGAGAGGTCCATACTCATCGCTTGACAAGTATTTACAATGACCGGATGTTCAAATTCAATAGCAAAGTTTACGCGAAAGCCTTCATAAGGCTTTAATTCGGCCCACTTATCGCCTTCTTCAACACGAATAGTTTTAGTTATGCGTAAAAAGCGTTTAGCAACATTTGATGTTTCAATACCAACCGATTGTATTAAATAGACAAAGGGTAAAGCACTACCATCCATAATTGGAATCTCAGGCGAGTCAACCTCAACAATAAGGTTGTCAATACCTAAACCTGCAACGGCAGAGAGCAAATGTTCGACGGTGGAGATCTGTACACCTTGCTCATTCACTAAACAAGTACATAGGGTAGTTTCGCCAACAGCTTCTGGTGTCGCGGGGATATCGACAACAGGATCTAAATCAACTCGGCGAAAAATAATACCGGTGTTAGCAGGGGCAGGACGGAGAGTGATCTGCACCTTTTCACCTTTGTGTAACCCTACGCCAATGGCAGAGACACTTTCTTTTAATGTACGTTGTTTAATCATAAATAGCCTTCTTAAGCCTATATTTTATATTTATTAGCCGCCACTGATTTCAGCGGAGACGTAATATATCAAAAAAGCCTAACAAAATCAATATTCCAACTTTTTTAGCATTATTACTAAAGCATTTTTAGAGCAATTAGTCAGCCTGCTTACGTAAAAATGCAGGGATATCTAAGTAATCATCAAGCTCTGTAGCTGCTACTTTTTGTGCTTGAGCATTTGCTTCAGGCATAGTAACCGGGCTAGCTGACAACTCAGGTTGTGTGCTTGGGATATAATCACCACCAACTACTTGTGGCTCTGCAACCGGCGCGGGGTTAACCAAAGTGATATCTGGCTTTCGCTCTGCACCAATACCTGTAGCAACAACTGTTACTCGTAAGTCTTCTGTCATTTCAGGATCGATAACTGCACCAACAACAACTGTAGCATTTTCTGATGAAAACGCTTTAACCATGTTACCTACTGTTTCAAACTCATCAATGCTGATATCCATACCCGCAGTAATGTTAACTAAAATACCACGAGCGCCAGCTAAATCTACATCTTCAAGTAACGGGCTTGAAATTGCGGCTTCTGCGGCTTCTTCTGCACGGTCTGGACCTGATGCGGTTCCTGAACCCATCATAGCCGTACCCATTTCAGACATCACAGTTCTTACATCGGCGAAGTCGACGTTGATTAGACCTGGGCGAGTAATAAGCTCTGCAATACCCTGAACCGCTCCTAATAAAACATCATTCGCCGCTTTAAATGCATCTAATAAGCTAGTACCAGGGCCTAATACTTTTAATAGCTTTTCGTTTGGAATAGTGATCAATGAATCAACATTTTTTGATAAAAATTCAATGCCTTGATCAGCATAATTCATGCGTTTCTTACCTTCAAAAGGAAATGGTTTCGTTACTACTGCAACGGTTAATATGCCCATTTCTTTAGCAATTTCTGCCACTACAGGTGCTGCACCCGTACCTGTTCCACCGCCCATACCTGCAGCGATAAACACCATATCAGCACCTTTTAGTGATTCTTGAATTGTTTCTCTATCTTCTTCTGCACTACGACGGCCGATTTCTGGGTTTGCGCCTGCGCCAAGACCTTTTGTAACGTCATGACCTAGCTGCAAAGTTACATTCGCTGCCGAGTTGCGTAATGCTTGCGAGTCAGTATTTGCAGTAATAAATTCAACACCTTCGATGGTTTGTAAAACCATGTGCTCTACTGCATTACCACCACCGCCACCAACGCCTATTACTTTGATGACTGCTTCTTCGTTATGATCTTCCATTAATTCAAACATTTTATTATCTCCGATTTTTATTACGTTTTGTTCCACCAAAACTCTTTTACTTCATTTTTAAGTAGCCGATATTGCCACTAGTTAAAATTCGCCTTTAAACCAAGCCAGTATTTTCGATCCGATACTGCCAACTGACTCGCTTTTCTTCTGTTCTTTATTTTGCTGCTGGCCCGCTTGCATGCCGTAATGCAATAGACCTACCACTGTTGAGTACGTTGGGTCGTTAACATACTCTTTCAATCCACATACATCTGAAGGCTGAGCTATACGAGCTGGCATTTGAAATACTTCTTCTGCAAACTCAACTACGCCTTCCATTTTTGCGGTACCGCCGGTTAAAACATAACCGGCTGCAATTTGATCTTCTAAACCACACTCTCTTAATTCTTCTTGTATTAACTCAAATAACTCTTGGTATCTAGGTTCTACAACTTCAGCCAATGTATGACGAGACATTGAACGCGCTGGACGTCCACCAACACTAGGCACTTCAATATTTTCTTCCATGCTTACCATTTGGCGTAAAGCACAGGCATATTGCACTTTAATGTCTTCTGCGTGGCTTAGTGGTGTGCGAAATATTTTTGCTATATCACTTGTTACTTGGTTACCTGCGACTGGAATTACTGCGGTATGACGCAAAGCGCCGCCGGTAAATACGGCAATATCCATAGTGCCTGCGCCCATATCAACCACACAAATGCCAAGCTCTTTTTCATCATCGGTTAAAACGGCATAGCTAGAAGCAAGCGCTGAAAAAATTAATTGATCTGCCTTTAAGTCACATCGCTCAACACATTTAACAATGTTTTTTGCCATGTCATTTGCACAGGTTACAATATGTACTTTGGCTTCCATTCTTACACCTGACATACCAATTGGGCTTTTTATGCCGTCTTGACAGTCAATACTGTATTCTTGAGGCAGTACATGTAGCATGCGACGTTCAGCAGAAATGGGGACTGATCGCGCAGTATGAATTACGTTATCTACATCGTCCTGCAATACTTCTTTGTCGTTAATTGGCACCATACCGTTTTCATTTTGACAACTGATATGCTTACCAGAAATGCCAAGATATACTGAAGTTATATGGCAATCAGCCATTAATTCAGCTTCGTTAATTGCGCGTTGAATTGACTGAATAACGAGGTTTAAGTCATTAACACCGCCTTTATCCATGCCTCGTGCAGGTTGATTTCCAACCCCTACGATACTGAGTTGGTTATCGGGCGTTATTTCGCCAACAGCTACTGAAATTTTTGACGTTCCAATATCTAATCCAACCACTAAATTTCTTTCAGTTATTTTTGACATTAAGGCTAAACTCTTTCTTTATTATTCGCGGTCTTCCAACCAACGGCTAAACCGGTATCGTATCTCAGGTCAACATAATCAACTTGTTGACCTTCCTTTTTTTGCAATTTAATTTCGGGATAAATATCCATAAAACGCTGTATGCGCTCTACGCGATTATCTCGTCCTAAATTGATGGTAACGCCATCATTTAAGATAAGCTGCCAAGCAAAACGCTCGGTCAGTACTAATTCATCAATCGCTAATTCGCTAAAATCTAATAACTTATTCAAATTAACAAAGTTTTCTAAAGCAATTAGCTCACTACCTTCAGGGCCATAAAACGCCGGCAATTTTTTCACTAAGCGCTGAACATCCGCCTGAAAAGCCTTACCATTAGCATTTATTAAAAAGTCCCCATTCCAGTGCGCAATAGGCTTTTGATCAACGACATAAATTTTTAATTCATTCGGCCATTTTTTACGCACAGATACCGAGTAAACCCAAGGCAACATGGCAACTTTCTGTTGAACATCGTTTACATCTAAGTTGAAAAAATTACCCAAATTAACTTTTTCTATGGCGCCTTCAATATCAACCCGCGTTGTATACGGCATTTCGCCAGCTATCGCAATAGAAGTTACCGGTGCAGACTCTTCCGCACTCATTTTTTTATTCAGAAAAAAGCCAAATGTTAAAATGCCAACAATAACCGCAATAAAAAATGCAACACCGAGCCAAAAAGACCAATGCAGCTTTGATATTTCTTCCCTTAAAGGAAGTTGCTGTTCTGCGGCAATTTCCATAATTTACACGCTACCTTCTGCGCTCAATGCAACAATTTTTGTCACTAGCTCACTAAAACTTAAACCAAATACTTTTGCGGCTTTAGGTACTAATGATGTTTCTGTCATACCCGGCACAGTATTTACTTCTAATATTTGCCATTGCCCTTGATTGTTACGCATTACATCTACGCGCCCCCAACCTTTAGCACCTGTGGCATTAAACGCTTGTAATGCTATCGATTGCAGTTCAGTTTCATCTGCTTCTGACAATGAGCAAGGGCAGTGATATTGCGTTGTGTTCGCTTTGTATTTTGCATCGTAATCGTAAAAGTCGTTTGGCGTAACCATATGAATAACAGGTAAAGCCGTTTGTCCTAATATCGCGATGGTATACTCAGGCCCTTGAACCCATGCTTCTACTAATATTTGCTGGTCATAGTTAAAAGCCGTCACAAGCGCTTGATGCAATTCTTCAGCATTATTCGCTTTAGACATGCCTATGCTAGAGCCTTCGTGAGCTGGCTTTACCATGACCGCGTTACCAAGCTGCTGCAAAATTATTGCTGCATCTGCCATTTGATATTGAGCTTTATCAACAATGGCAAACGCTGCTGTTGGTAAATTTAACGCTTGAAATACTTGCTTACTGCGAATTTTATCCATCGATAACGCAGAGCCTAAAACGCCAGAACCGGTGTATGGAATATTCATATACTCCAATGCACCTTGAACACAGCCGTCTTCACCACCTCTACCATGTAATGCAATAAACACGCGATCGATAGCTAATTTATCTAACTCACTTAAACAGAAACCTTTTGTATCAATAAGTTGCACTTCAAAACCTGCGGATTCTAAACCTTTAGCAACCGCGATACCAGAATTTAATGACACGTCTCTTTCTGCTGATGTACCGCCATATAACACGGCTAATTTTTGTTCCAATAAAGGTTTCATTAATTGGCTACCTTTAATTTTTTATCTGCTGCTAGATTTCGCGCAATAGCGCCAATATTGCCTGCACCTTGAGTAATAACCATGTCACCATCTTGTAGTTGTGCTGCAATTAATTCTGCTAATTTGTCGCTGTCGCTCACATATATAGGCTCTATTTGGCCACGTAATCGAATACTACGCGCTAAGTTTTTACTGTCAGCATTGGCAATGGGTGCCTCGCCTGCGGCATAAACATCGAGTAAGAATAAGCAATCAACTTCCGATAATACTTCAACGAAGTCTTCATACAGATCACGAGTACGTGAATATCTGTGCGGCTGAAATACCATAATTAACCTTTTTTCAGGCCAACCTTTACGCATAGCAGATATGGTTGCTTTAACTTCTGTCGGGTGATGACCGTAATCATCAATTAACATCATTTCGCCTTGTGTTGTTTGCAATTTAGCCAGTTTTTCAAAGCGTCTACCAATACCGGCAAAACCTTGTAGGGCTTGTTGAATGGCGATATCGTCAACACCTTCATCAATTGCAACGGCAACACCTGCAAGGGCATTTAAGACATTATGCTCACCTGGCAAGTTAACACTAATAGCTAAAGGTGCGCTGTCTTTACGCTCAACCACAAATGAACTCATACCAGCTGATTGCTGATATTGAGTTGCTCTTACGTCGGCATCTTCACAAAAGCCGTAAGTAATTACTTGGCGGCTAATACGCGGTAAAATTTCTCGCACCACTGGGTTATCTAAACAAACTACTGCTAAACCATAAAAAGGCAGGTTATGTAAAAACTCAATATAGGTATCTTTAAGTTTTTCGAAGTCTCCTTCGTAGGTTTCCATATGATCTTCATCAATATTGGTGATCACCGAAACCATAGGTTGTAAGTGTAAAAATGATGCGTCACTTTCATCTGCTTCAGCAATTAAATATCGGCTGCTCCCTAAACGTGCATTAGTGCCGGCACTGTTCAACAAGCCACCAATAACAAAAGTAGGATCTAAATTTGCTTGCGCAAAAATACTGGCGATTAAGCTAGTTGTAGTCGTTTTTCCATGAGTACCGGCAATGGCAATACCATGTCGAAAACGCATTAACTCTGCCAGCATTTCTGCTCTGCGTACCACAGGAATACGTTGTTCATGTGCAGCGACTAACTCTGGATTTTCAGGATCAATCGCAGTTGATACCACAATCACACTTGCCCCGCTAACGTTATCAGCGTGATGACCAATAGTAACGTTTGCTCCAAGAGCTATTAAGCGTTTAACAACCTGATTTTCACCAATGTCTGAGCCGGTAATTTGATAGCCTTCGTTTAACAATACTTCAGCAATTCCGCCCATACCTGCACCACCAATGCCAACAAAGTGGATGGTTTTAACACGGCGCATTTCTGGCACCCTGTTGTTGCTCATATTAGAACCGTTATTGTTGCTATTTACTGCTGTCATTGTATTACTCATAATTTTGCTACATCGATACAAGCTGATGAAACCAAGTTTGTGGCATCAGCATGGGCAGCATTATGTGCTGCTTTAGACATTTGCTGCACAACTTTGTCAGATATAAACAAGCTGTTAAGCATTTGCCCAAGGGTTGTACCGTTAAATTCTTTTTGTGCGATTAATTTTGCCGCACCACAATTAACTAAATACATCGCATTTTTGGTTTGATGATCATCTACTGCATGCGGTAATGGTACGAATATCGCTGGTTTTGCCGCCATGGCGAGTTCAGAGACAGTAAGTGCACCTGCTCGACATATAACAACATCGGCCCATTCGTAGGCAGCAGCCATATCATCAATAAACTCTGTTACCTTGACCTTTTCCTCAGGTAAACCGTAATCTTGATAACTTTTTAATACCGCTTGTTCATTACCGCCGCCAGTTTGATGCCAAACATCAATACTTTGTACTTTAATTTGATTCATTGCTTGCGGAACAACATCATTCAGTATTTTTGCCCCTAAGCTACCACCAACAACCAATACTTTTTTACTGGTAGCCGGTTGTTCAGGCACGGTATGTTTAATCGCGATAATATCGCTACGTAATGGATTACCCACTACTTTTGAGCTAACACGTTGGCTAAATGCCCCCGGAAATGCGCTTAACGTTGTGGTTGCGATATATGAAAGAAAGCGATTACTCATACCTGCAACAGCATTTTGTTCATGTAATACCAAAGGAATACCTAAAACCCAGGCAGCTACTCCGCCAGGAGCACTTGCATATCCGCCCATGCCTAGTACAACATCGGGCTTAACTTTGCGTAAAATTTTGATCGACTGCATTACCGATTGCAAAATCTTAAAGGGTGTTTTCAACCAGGTTTGCCAGTTTTTATTACGTACACCCGCCATATTGATAAATGAAATAGGGTAGCCATTTTTAGGCACTAGTTCTGCTTCCATTCGCTGAGCCGTACCAAGCCAATGGATATTCCATCCTTGTTTAGCTAATGCATCAGCCACAGCAATACCCGGGAATATATGCCCGCCGGTTCCGCCTGCCATTACTAGCAGAGTTGGACGTTTAACATCATGACTTACTTGTTCAGTCATTTCCGCCCTCGATAAGTTTTGTTTTCTTCACTTTACTTGCTTTCTTCTTAGTGCTTTTATGTGTACCAGTCGCGCGACTGGTTGCTTGAATACTTTGTAATCTGATTTCGTGATCAATACGGATTAACACAGCCACTGACATGGTCATGATGATCATTGAACTGCCGCCATAACTAATAAGCGGCATAGTGAGTCCTTTAGTTGGCACTATGCCAGCACTAGCGCCGATATTTACTGCCGCCTGAAAACAAAACCAGATACCAATTGCGTAGGCAAAAAAACCTTCAAAATATTTCTCTTGATTAACCGCTTTTCTACCCAGTAATAACGCTTTAAATACTAAAGTCATACTCAATAACAAAATAACGCTAATACCAATAAAACCCATTTCTTCTGCTAACACCGCCATAACAAAATCGGTATGTGCTTCTGGTAAATATTCTAATTTTTGTACACTGTTACCTAAACCTTGACCAAAAGTTTCGCCACGACCATAAGCCATTAACGATTGAGTTAACTGATAGCCGCTACCAAATGGGTCTTTCCATGGGTCAAGAAAACCCGTAACCCTCGCCCAACGATAGGGCGAGAAGTAAGCCAACATTGACAGTAAGGCAATACCTACACCTGAAATAGCGATAAATTGCCAAAGCTTAGCGCCTGCCAAAAATAATAAGCCAAAGGTAGTGACAAACATCACGATAATGGTACCTAGGTCAGGCTGCATTAATAACAAGCCACTTAATACACCAAAAACCACTAGTGGCTTAGCAAAGCCTTTTACGTTTTCCATGACTTCATCGCGTCTTCTAACGAGATAAGCCGACAAATAACAAAAGAAAAATAGTTTCGCAGGTTCAGCTGCTTGTATGGTTATCGGTCCAATAGCAATCCAGCGTGTTGAGCCATTAACATTTCGCCCCACAACCAACACAATAACTAATAAAACAATGCCCATTAACAATAATTTACTGCTGTATTCATGCCAGCGATGCATAGGTATTTGTAAGGTCAAGCCCGCAACACCAAGACTTAATATGATATAAATCATGTGTCTTACGATGAAATGAAATGGGTTATCAAAAATGCGTTCAGCTATTGGCATAGATGAACTTGCCACCATAATTAAACCGATCATATACATGCTAAGCGCCAGCAAAACATAGCCACGGTCGAACGTTGACACGGAACGAGACTCTACTTGCAGCCAACTTGGCAGTGTCCATTGTGAAAAATTAGCAAAAGATACCGACATTACACGGCCTCCTTTGTCATTAAAACAGACTTGATAAACACCACACCACGTTCAACATAATTAGCAAACATATCTAAACTTGCACAAGCAGGAGATAGTAAAACCATATCGCCTTTAACAGCGTGCTTTTTAGCTAAAGCAACTGCGGCGGGTAATGAGTCAACGTGTATCGTTTGCTCAGTTTGATTAGGCAAGCGCAATGAAGCAATAGCGCGCCCGTCTTTACCGAGCGTTATTAAATAGTCAACATGCTGAGTTAATGCTTGAGTAAGCGGGGTAAAATCTGCCCCTTTACCATCACCACCAGCAATTAAAATTAATTTATGGTTTTGTAAGCTTGGTGATAAGCCTTCAATAGCAGCAAGCGTAGCGCCGACATTGGTTGCTTTTGAATCATTAACCCAACGAATACCATCAGTTGTGTCGATAACTTCACAGCGATGCGCAAGGCCTTTAAAGGTCATTAAACTGGCTAGCATGTCAGGAATATTCCAACCTGCACATTTTCCTAACGCCAATACAGCTAAATAATTAACTGCATTATGAATACCTTGCAGTGGTAACTCAGCTAAAGCACATAACGCGGTTGAGCCTTGCATTAAATGGGGAGCATTATCGATATTAGCTAAGCCAAAGTTGTTATCTTGCGCTGAATCATGACCAAAACTTAATTGGCTAGCTTGGGTAATATCACTATTGGGCTGCGTTAAGCTATCGTTGCGGTTAAACAGGGCATAAGTGGCGTTGTGATAAATCTTTTGTTTGATCGCGCTATAGTTATCGATAGTGTTATGACGATCTAAGTGATCATCACTAACGTTTAATACTGTGGCTGCTAATGCCTTCATGCTTTTAACGGTTTCTAATTGAAAACTAGATAACTCAAGCACTATGAAATCAACGTTTGGCTGCTCTATTTGATCAAGTACTGGCAAACCAATATTACCGCCTAATTGCACACAATAGCCTAATGCGTTACCGACATAATTTAACATCGACACCACGGTTGATTTACCGTTTGAGCCAGTTACGGCAATTATCGGTGTATCACTTAATCGGCAAAATAGTTCTATATCACCAATAACATCACAATTTTTATCAATAGCGTTACTAATAGTCGGTTCATTGATATCAATACCTGGGCTAACAATTAACACTTCTGCTTGCGCAATAAGCGCTTGATCCCAGCGACCTAAAACTAAAGTATTTTCAGCAAATTGATGTTTAAAGTCACCCGGTGAAATCGGCATGTCTCGGCTATCGTTAACCGCAAAGGCTAGTTCATGATGATGTAAAAAACGCGCGCACGATAATCCCGTGATCCCAATACCTAAGATCACGATTCGCTTATTTGCTAATTGCGTCGTTACCGACTGATGCAATTGTTTATTCACGCGTTTATATTTACCTTAATTTCAGAGTGGCTAAGCCAATCAACACTAACACTAAAGAAATAATCCAAAAGCGAACAATCACTCTTGGCTCGGGCCAACCTTTTAATTCGTAATGATGATGAATAGGTGCCATGCGGAAGATGCGCTGACCACGCAACTTGAATGATCCCACCTGTAAAATTACCGACAATGTTTCGATAACAAATACACCACCCATAATAAATAAAACTAACTCTTGTCTAACCAACACAGCAATAACACCTAATGCTGCACCTAAAGCCAACGAGCCCACATCGCCCATAAAAACTTGTGCTGGGTAAGTGTTAAACCATAAAAACCCTAAACCTGCGCCCACAATTGCCGTGCATACCACCACCAGTTCACTTGCTAAAGCAATGTGTGGAATGTGTAAGTATTCAGAAAAGTTTGCATTACCTGTCATGTAAGCAAATACGGCAAACGCCCCTGCCACCATAATGGTTGGCACAATAGCTAAACCATCAAGACCATCAGTTAAGTTAACGGCGTTACTTGTACCGACAATAACGAAGTACACTAAGCCGATATAAAGTAAGCCAAGTTGTGGTAAAACATTTTTCACAAAGGGGATCAGTAAGGTTGTTTCTTCTGGGCTTTGCGCAAACCAATATAAAAATATTGCGGTCGCTAAACCAATTACGGTTTGCCAAAAGTACTTCCAGCGGGCAATTAAGCCATTAGAGTCTTTGCGAATTACTTTACGGTAATCGTCTACAAAGCCAATAAGACCAAAACTCAATAGTACAAATAGCACTACCCAAACGTAGGCATTAGTTAAATTAGCCCACAATAAAACGCTTACTGCAATCGACGCTAAGATTAAAATTCCGCCCATGGTTGGCGTGCCTGATTTAACTAAATGACTCTCTGGACCATCGTCTCGAACCGTTTGACCAATTTGCATGTTTTGCAAGGCGCGGATTAATTTAGGACCAAAATATAATGAGATAACCAACGCGGTAAGCGTAGATATAATGGCGCGAAATGTTAAATACGAAAAAACGTTAAAAAATGAATAATACTGAGTGAGATACTCACCTAACCAAAGTAACATTATGCATGCTCCTGCATAGATTGACTGTTATGCCATTGAATAATATCAGCCACTACGTATTCCATATGAGCACTGCGTGAACCTTTTACTAAAATAGTCACTGGCTGTTCTTCACCCTGAAGTAACAGTTGTAATCGTGACAATAAATTTTCTTTACTACTAAAATGTTGAGATTGCTCTTGCTGCCCTTGATAAAAGGCATCTGAGGCATTTTGGCTTAACACGCCCAGCGTGAGTAAATCGTCGATTTGCTTACTCTTTGCATGTTCACCTACTTCTTGATGATATCGACGCGCTTCTTCACCTAGCTCACCCATATCACCCAGAATAAGAATTCTGCGACCGGTGTAACTGGCGAGTAGATCTGACGCGGCATTAATTGATTCGACATTCGCGTTATAGCTATCGTCAATTAACTTAGTTTGGTGATTAAGTTGATGTAAGTTTAAACGTCCTTTTACCTCACTCATTTGCGCTAGCCCTAAACGAATATCGTCTAAACTTGCGCCAAACTCTAAAGCGATAGTTGCCGCGGCTACTGCGTTACATACGTTGTGATGCCCTGGCACAGTTAACTTAATAGCGGTACTTCCCACAGGGGTTGTTAAGGTAAAATTCGCACAACCATTGTCGTCGAGCGTTTCTTGCTCGCTGTAACAGTCAGCTTTATCTTTACATGAAAAACGTAATACTTTTTTATCTGTTAAACGCCATTGCCACTTGTCAGCCCATTGCGTGTCTTGATTATAAATTGCTACGCCACCCGCCGTTAAACCAGAAAATATTTCACCCTTAGCACGCGCTACACCACATAAGTCGCCAAAACCTTCTAAATGAGCGGCAGCAATATTATTAATAATGGCAACATCGGGTTTTACCAGTGCTGAGGTGTATGCGATTTCACCGATATGATTTGCGCCTAACTCCACAACAGCAAAGTCATGTTGAGTTTCTAAACGCAGCAAGGTTAATGGCACGCCAATATCGTTATTGAAGTTACCATTTGTCGCCAATACATTGCCTAAGCGACTTAAAATAGCTGCCACCATTTCTTTTACCGTGGTTTTGCCACTACTGCCTGTAATAGCTACAGTTTTTGGCGCCACTTTCGCTTTCACATAAGCACCAATTTCGCCTAATGCTTTATGAGTGTCTTTAACAATAATTTGAGGAATGGACAGATCTGCTTGTGCTTTTTGCACGATTGCCGCACTACAACCCAACTCAGCCGCTTGCGTTAAAAATTTATGGCCGTCAAAATTTGGGCCTTGTAATGCTAAGAAAACATCACCTGCTCTAAGTGCTCTACTGTCAGTACCAATGGCATTAATGGTGATATTCTCACCGATTAACTCGCCATTTACCGCCTGTGCAAGTTCAATTAAGGTTAACGCTATCATAATGTTACCCCTTGCTCTGCTGCTTGTTCTGACTGTGCAGAATAAAAGCTTTGTACCACGGCGCGTTCGTCATAATGGTGTTTTTGCGTACCAAAAATAATATAATCTTCGTGACCTTTTCCGGCACAAAGCACCACATCATCAGCATCTGCTTTTTCCAATGCCGTTAACACCGCGGTTGTTCTATCAAGAATTTTTTCAAAACCTGCGTTTTTGGTGAAACCGGTAATAATACCTGCCGCTATAGCTTCTGGATCTTCACTGCGAGGATTGTCATTAGTAATAATAATGTGATCCGCTTTATTTTCAGCAACGTGAGCCATTAGCGCACGCTTACCTACATCTCTATCGCCACCACAACCAAAAACTAACCATAACTTGCCATGGCAATGTAAACGACAAGCATCTAAAGCGCTCGCTAAGGCATCCGGAGTATGAGCGTAGTCAACAACAGCGGTAGGTTTAGCTGTGCCAGAAAATGCTTCCATACGACCTATAATCGGTTCGAGTTGTGTAATGGCTTCAGCGATTGTTATTAAGTCTATTTTTTCAACCATTAACACTGCAATTGCCGCTAACAAGTTCTCAACATTGAAGTCACCTAGTAAGCGGCTTCGAATTTCACATTCGCCTTGCTCAGTTACTAATTGGAAACTAACGCCAGTAGCGGAGTGTTTAACTTGTTTTGCCAGTGCGAAGCGTTGAGAGTTGGCAACGTTTTCATCTCGACCATAAACTACAACAGCTTGTGTAGACGGCCAATTCTCTAACCATGTTTTCGCTTGAGGATCATCGCCATTAATTACCGCTACTTGCTTATTATCACCAGTAAATATCGCTTTTTTCGCCTCAGCATAGGCAGCCATTGTGTGGTGATAATCTAAATGATCACGACTCAAATTAGTAAAGACAGCGGTATTAAATAATGTTGCATCAACACGTTTTTGCGCTAAAGCATGCGACGACACTTCCATAGCTACATCGGTTATTTTGTTGTTCGAAAATAACGCCAGTAATTGATGTAATTCGGTTGCACCCGGCGTGGTGTTGTCAATGGTTTGTAAGTTGGCTAGCTTACCGGCGCCGTTGGTGCCAATAACAGCACAATTTTTCTGACAGTAATCGAGTAAATTAGCAATAATTTGGCTAGTACTGGTTTTGCCATTAGTGCCCGTAATACCAATAATGTTCAACGATTTTTGTGGTTCACCATAAAACACTTTTGCAACATTAAATAAATTATTGTTAAGCGCAAAGTAGCTTAGTACAGGGGTTTCTAAGCCTGATGCTTGTCCTAGCCATGTTAATTGCCCGTGTTCAGTAAACTCGGTGGTTTCTTGTAATATCATTGCACTATTGGCTGATATTGCTTGAGCTACAAATTCGCGACCATCACGCACACTGCCAATCACCGCACAGAATACATCACCTTCTTTTAAAGCGCGTGTATCGTTAACTAAATCCGCTTTATTAGCAGAACTGTGCTGAGCCAAATGCGCTTTAAGCTGCGTTAAATCACTGCTTGAAAGCGTAATTTCACCCAAGCGTAAAACCGCCTCAATAGCGCTATAATTTCTTGCGTTATTAGAAACGTCTAAAGCGTGATCAAACATGGTCACGCTCCTTAGGGGTAGTTTTAATTTTGTTATCGGTTTGAACCGAAGTAATTCTGGTGTTCGCATCAGGCGGAACATTGAGTAGCCGCAGCGTACCCTTCATAATTCGAGAAAACACCGGAGCGGCAACTTCACCGCCATGATATAAATCACCACCTGGGTCATCAATTACCACCACCACAGCAATTTCGGGATCAGATATTGGTGCAACACCGGCAAATAAACCGACATAATCATTCCCGTAACCACCGGCAAATGCTTTAATGGCGGTACCACTTTTCCCACCTACACGATAACCGTCAACTTTGGCTACGGTATAATGTTCGTTAACTACATGCTCAAGCATTTCTACAACATTTTGGCTATTTTCAGCTGAAAAAATACGCTCATGTTTTTGCTTCGCTAGTGAATCAGTATCTTGTTTTAAAATGGTAAGAGGTGTTTTAATACCGCCATTAGCCAAGGTTGTATAAAAGCGCGCTAGCTGAATTGGCGTAATGGCTACACCATGACCCCATGATAAGGTTGCCAGTTCAAATTTCGACCATCGTGCTCTGTCGTGCATCATGCCAGAACTTTCGCCAACTAAGCCTGTGCCGGTATCTTCAGAGAAGCCAGCATCAAAAAACTTATCAATTAAATAATCTTTTGGTACCGATAAGGCCAGTTTAGTCGTGCCCATATTTGAAGAGTGTACAAGCAACTCTGCTAATGAAATTTTGCCTAAATAGCGAGGATCAGAAACACGACTGCCGCCTAAGCGCATCCAGCCTGGATAAGTATCTACAATACTGTCTTTTTTCACGCTACCAAATTCTAAAGCCGTTAACACGGTTAATGGCTTCATAGTTGAACCTGGCTCATAGATATCGGTAATCGCCCGATTACGAAAGCGATGAATAGCGACACCTGAGCGGTTATTTGGATTATATGAAGGGCTGTTAACCAAGGCTAAAACCTCACCCGTATTAACATTAGTAACAACCGCAGAGCCCGAAGTTGCTTTAAAGGCTTTAACGGCACCTTTTAGTTCACGATAAGCAAGCGCTTGAATACGTTGGTCGATACTCAAGGTAATTGTTTTAGCTTGTGTTGATGCTTTTACAGAGACAATTTCAATTTTGCGGCCTTTAGCATCTTTACGATACTTTTTCTCGCCATCTTCACCCGTTAACAGTTGGTCATAAACTCGCTCAACACCTTCAATGCCTTTATCATCAACATTGGTAAAGCCAACTATGTGCGCACTTATTTCACCTGCAGGGTAAAAGCGTTTAGACTCTTTACGTAAATGTATGCCTGGAATTTTTAATTCTTGAATATAGTTTGCCATTGCAGGAGCAACTTTACGCTCAATGTAAACAAAACGTTTAGTTGGGTGTTTAGTTACGCGAACTTTGAGCTTGTTAACGTCTTGTCCTAATACATCAGCAAGGGCTTGCCAATGTTCTGTCATTGCCAAAGCATTGGTATCAAATATAATTTTAGGATCAGCCCAAACGGTTTCTACTGGAACACTTACCGCGAGTTCGTGACCATTGCGGTCTACAATTGAGCCTCGTTGTACTGTTTTTGTATTGGTGCGAAGCGAACGGTTGTCACCTTGCTTCTTTAGCATGTCAGGTTCAAATACCTGTATGTAAGCAGTACGAGCCATTAAACCAGCATAAATCAGCACAACAGCACCTAGCACAACGTAAAAACGCCATGCTACCGTGTTTGGATTATACTGTGCTGATTTTTTCATTGCCTACCCGTGCTAATAAATCATGGTAATTTAATAATAATTTCCGAGCTTGAGTCTGGTCTTGTCATATTCAGTTGCTTTTCTGCACTGCTTTCAATCGCACTATGTTCTGCCAAACTATTTTGCTCTAAAACCAAGTTACGCCATTCGTTTTCTAAAGTGTCACGCTCGCTGAGTAGCATTTCAATTTTACTGGTCGTCAGTCGATTTAAGTGCGTGAAGTAAATCACCGAAAATGCTGAAATTAATACCAATAACAAAATGCCATAAATCAATATATGTCGGCGAATGTCATGCCAAATATCAAGTGCTAACACAACTTTCTGGGTTGCCATACTCAAGCGCCAAAGTTAGCGCGCTAATCTCTGAGCAACTCTAAGTACTGAGCTACGAGAACGCACATTTTCTTCCACTTCATCTTTACTTGGCTTTAACTTACGACCAATTAAACTCAAGTTTTTACCTTTATTTAGCTCTTCTTCGCTGATTGGCATACCGCGTGGTACTTTTTTACCTTGCGAATGCTTCTTCATAAACTGTTTTACTAAACGGTCTTCAAGCGAATGAAAGCTGATAACAACCAAACGCCCTTCAGTAGCTAATACCGATAAAGACGCCGACAATACTTTCTCTATTTGCTCTAATTCGCTATTAATATACATACGAATAGCTTGAAAGCTTCGTGTTGCCGGATGTTTTTTAATTTCTCTTTGTGGTGCAGTTTTTTTAATTAATTGCGCTAATTGGCCAGTGCGTGTTAATGCGGTAACTTCACGCTCGTCAACAATGGCATTTGCAATACGCCATGCATGTTTTTCTTCACCAAAAGTACGTAGTACCCAAGTAATATCTTCAACATCTGCAACGGCTAGCCATTCTGCTGCCGTTTGGCCACGAGAGGTGTCCATTCTCATATCAAGAGGGCCATCTTTCATAAAGCTAAAGCCACGCTCTGCTTCATCAAGTTGTGGCGAAGACACACCAAGATCCAATAAAATACCGTCAATTTTTTCAACTAACTGATGCTTTTCAACAATCATTGCTAAGTCAGCAAAACCATGATGCTCAATAATAAAACGCTTATCATCAGCATATTTTTGGGCTGCAGCTATTGCAGAAGGATCTCGGTCGATCGCTATTAAACGCCCATTAGGACCTAGGTTTTCAAGAATTAATCCCGAATGTCCACCGCGCCCAAACGTACAGTCGATATAAATACCATCTGGTTTAATCGCAAGCCCTGTAATTGACTCGGCAAGTAGTACTGAAATATGTGCATTATCGTGTTGCATTATGTGTTTATCGACACCATTTTGTTTTCATTATTTTGTTGCGAGATTTGTTATAACGACAAATCAAGTAATCGGTCAGTCAGCTCTATTTCACCTGACTGAATTTTTGCAATACCTTGCTGCATTTGTGCTTGCCAGGCATTTTCGCTCCAGATTTCGAACTTTCTTAACTGCCCAACTAACATTAAGCCTTTTTCTAAACCGGCGTGTTGTCGCAGAGGCCCATTAATTAATAAACGACCACTTTTATCTATTTCACAATCTGAGGCGTTACCTAATAACACTTGCTGTAAAAGTCGCTCTTGCGGATTCATACTCGATAAACCACAAAGCTTTAATTCTATTTCTTCCCATTCAGGAAGCGGGTAAAGCAATAAACACGGATGTTGAATATCAACAGTACAGACCATTTTTCCTTGGCAATCAGCAAACAGCTCCTCGCGGTACCTTGTAGGTATCGTGATTCTGTTTTTACTGTCGAGCGTTATTGCGCTAGTGCCTCTGTACATAATCCACTTTGTTTAATTGGGATCTCTGTTGATCCACTTATTCCCACTTTTCCCCACAATGGTACAGTTTAGTGAGTAAAGTAAACTTATGTCAAGCAAAGTTTTGTAATTTGATCGCGCTGAGTGCCTAGAAAATAAAGGCTTTTAGGGAAGTGAATGAATTTGTGGGCTTTTGTGGATCGCTTGCCCAATTTGCGCTGAAAAATTAAATTTTTTTCACTTAGAATGATGTTTTACTGTCACAGATCGGCGACAGTGGCACTAAATTTACCCTACAAGTGGTTATTTTCAACCGCATATAAATGGAAGCTATCAGCTTTTAATCGCACTGAAAGTGCATCACCTAATGTGTGAAGTTCTTGGCTATAATAACTTAACTGCGAAAAGGATAACTCTGAATTCTGCTCAATACTGCGTAATAAATAGTGAAAGCCTTGCTCGGTAACACTAATATGTTCGATAACCACATTATATTCTTTCAGCTGACATCGCTCGATATTATTTGGCTTAATTAACAACTGATTGTTACTTTCTTGCTTAGCAAGGTCAGCCAAAACTTGATACTTAATAGATTGTTCATCAAGTTCACCAATTAACGTACGCACAGACAACTTATTGTTATTATTTATTAATGAAGCAGGTAACCAACTACCCAACTGCAGAAAATCAGCAACCTGCCAACTATTCGGTTGTTGGCAAACACTTGCAGGAGAACCTACTTGTAATACTTGCCCTTGATGCATTACGGCAATTTTATCGGCAAAGGTAAAGACCTCATCTTTATTATGAGTAACAAAAATAGCCGTCATGCCAAGGCGCTTTAATAACTGTCTTATCTCGATCATTAACTCATTGCGCAATCTAGCATCAATATTTGAAAAGGGCTCATCGAGCAATAACAAACTAGGCTGTGGCGCTAATGCTCTTGCAATAGCGACACGCTGTTGTTGTCCACCAGATAACTGATGTGGAAAACGTTGTGAAAATTCTGATAATTCAAGCAAGGTTAATAACTCAGCACAACGGTTTTGTTGTTCTGTTTTAGCTAAAGCGCTTAGTCCAAAACAAATATTTTCATTAACAGTCAAATGCGGAAACAATGCGTAATCTTGGAAGATCATACCAATATTGCGCTGCTCTGCTGGCAGCATATTATTGATACTTATTTCTATAGGTGCCTTATTAGTAGGTTTTATTTCAATAATGCCCGCATTTTGTGCGATAAAACCGGCTAAAGTATTAAGTAAGGTAGTTTTACCACAACCACTTGGCCCAACCAGCCCTAAAATCTCGCCTTTTTCTAATGAAAGATCAACATTTGATAAAATTATTTTAGCTTGTAATTCAACCGTTAAGTTTTCAATATTAATGAGTGATTGCACTAACTGTCCTTCTGACGGTTGAGAAAAATAATAGGTAATAAACCAAACAATACAATCAAAATTGCACCTAACGCACCTTGCTCTAAGCGTTCGTCGGAAATTAGCTGATAAATTTGTGTACTTAAGGTTTCAAAATTAAACGGCCGTAATAATAGCACAGCAGGTAGCTCTTTCATGGCTTCAACAAACACTAAAAGCCATGCAACCAAAATTGATGATTTTAATAACGGTAGATGCACCCGAAAAATAGCCGGTAAGGTTTTTACCCCTAAACTGCCCGGCGCAAGATCTAGCGATTTAGGAATTTGACTTATCCCAGCGTTAATCGTGCCATTTGCAATAGCAGAAAAACGTACAACAAAAGCAAAAATGATAGCAAAAACCGTACCCGATAATATTAGCCCTGGTGCTTGAAAGCCAACCCCTTTAGCAACATCGTTAATCGCATGATCTAACGGTCCAAAAGTGGCTAGCATCGCCATAGCAAGTACGGTACCGGGAATGGCATAACCAAAACCAGAAATTTGCAATGGGATCATACGCGAACGACTTTGATGTAACCGATGAAATAAAGCCAAGGTTAGCGCAATTAAGGTGGCTATAGTTGCACTATAAATCGCAATTTCAAGGCTATTTTTACCGGTAGCAATTAACGCAATAAGTTGCGGGTAGTCAGCATAATCTATTGCCATGATAATGAGTAAAGTCAGTGGCAATAAAAATCCAGCCAGTACTAAAAACCAACAAAAAATACTGCCGAATATTTGCTGAGTTAAAGACAGTTTTTTTCGTTCTTGGTTTGCATTAGGTCTACTTGATTGATGACGCTGCCCTGCTCTTGCACGCTGCTCGGCGACCACAACAAATAAAATAAATAGCATTAACACACTAGCTAATGCATTAGCAGCGCCAAAGTCACCATAACCTAACCAAGTATCATAAATAGCGGTAGTTAAGGTATTCACAGCAAAATATTGTACTGTGGCAAAGTCAGCCAGTGTTTCCATAATCACTAAGGTTAACGAAATAGCAATAGCTGGGCGTGCTAAGGGAAGTGCAATTTTATAAAAGCTTTGTCGTTCACTGCAGCCTAATAAGCGACTAGCTCTGAGCAGGTTTCTGTCTTGCTGCTCAAAAGCAGTACGTGTAAGCATATAAACATAAGGAAACATGACTAATGAAATAACAATAGCTGCGCCGCCTAAGGTTCGAATATCAAAGAAGTAGTAATCGTTTGGAGATTGCCAATTAAACCATGCACGTAACAAACGCTGCACTGGACCGGCATAATCAAATAAATCTGTGTATAAATAAGCCACTAAATATGCAGGCATGGCTAAGGGAAGCATTAGTAACCATCTTAGCTGCTTAGCCATAACAATATTCGTTTGACTAATCAGAACAGCTGCCGGTACACCAAAGCAAAATGAAAGCAGCGCAACTAATACGCCTAACACAAGTGTGTTTTGAATATATTCAGGTAAAACAGTTGCCCATAAGTGTGAAAACAAATCGCCAGCGTTATTTAAACTACCGACGAGCATCACCACGATGGGCGAGATTAACGCTAAAGCAAAAAACCAGCTGAAAAATTTCCAACTGGTACTGGTATTGCCAATAATCACGCCGTTAACTCGGCATTTGAAACACTAGAGATCAAATTGTGCTTTATCTAATAAAATCAACGCAGCTTTTCGGTGCTTAGCGATTGTTTCAAGTGAAAGTGTATCAGCTTTAAATTCGCCCCAAGAAGCAACTAATTTTGAAGGCTGCACACCTGGACGAACAGGGTATTCCATATTAGTTTCGGCATACATTTTTTGTGCAGGCTTTGAAACAAGGAAGTTCATCAATGCTAATGCATTGGCTTTATTAGGTGCGTATTTCGCCATTGCCATACCGGAAATATTCACATGCGCGCCACGATTTTTTTGATTAGGGAAGTTAATATAAACTGCATCTGCCCATACTTTTTGCTTGTCATCGTTTAGCATATTGCCAAAGTAATAGCTGTTACCTAATGATATATCACATAAGTTTTGGTGAATAGCTTGCACTTGTGCACGATCGCTCCCTTGAGGTTTGCGCGCTAAATTAGCTTTAACTTTTTCTAACCATGTTAAAGTTTCAGCTTCGCCATGCTCTGCGATCATCGCGGAAACCAATGCTACGTTATATGGGTGTTTGCCACTGCGAGTACAAATTTTTCCTCGATACTTTTCATCGGCTAAATCTTCATAGTTAAAATCAACTTTACCTAATCTTTTTGCTGAATAAATATTACGAACACGTGTGGTTAACGCATACCAAGTATTATCTGCTGCTTTGTATTGTGCTGGAATTGCCGCGGTTAACTCAGGCGATTGAACGGCTTGCAACAAATGCTTATCTTTTAACTCAATTAAACGACTAATATCTGTAGTTAATAAAATATCAGCAGGACTATATTCGCCTTCGCGCTCTAATCGCTCAGCCATGCCTTTTTTAGCGAAAACAACATTCACTTTGATACCCGTTTCTTTGGTGAACTCATTAAAAAGTGGTTCAACTAAAAACGGTTGTCTGTATGAATAAACATTAACATCGTCATTAGCGAAAACGTTAATGCTCGTTGTTAAAACTGCAACTAAAACAAAAGAAGAAAACAAAATTTTATTCAACATCAAGCCCGCCTAAACAATAAGAAAATTAATGAATTTAAAGTTGCCGCAAGACTAATCAAGATACTTATCGCTGTCAAGGTTTTTGCGAACTATTCTCATTCAGCTTTTGTGTTATTTAGCTAATAAGTTAACTATTTTACTTCATATAAGCATATTAAAAAATATGCTCGAGCCAAGAGCGGTTTATTGACTAACTTTCGACTGCAAAAAGTCTTGAGTAGCTTTATCAAGGCAACGGTTAGAAATATAATGCCTGTTGCTGTTATGACTGATTAGCCATCCCTTTTCTGTCGGAGTAATTAACTCAATATCACTGAACTGCATATTATTATCAATATAAAAAGATGAAATATGAATACTATCTTGGTTTATAGCAAGTTTAACTTCTGCTTTAGCCGCTTTACTCAACATTTGGCGAGCAACCCACCAGGGCTGTCGATAATAACTACTAACCAGCTCTAATATCCCCAACGAAAAAATAAACCAAGCTGCATAAGGGTTTAGCTCTGAAAACATGACTAACAGCATACCTACTAACATTAAAATCAAACCTTTACGATATAACATCCAAGGTGTTTGCACGGTTACAGATTCTTCGAAGCATTCGCTAAAGTGAGATTTGTCTAAGATAAAGCTTGTCTGATAATTAAAGGGTTGGGTCATATTAAGGTGATAAGTAATGGAGTTGTGTGCATTTTACCTATTACTGAATCGAATTACTATTTTGTCGCTGAAAAGATCATCCCGGTATACTTGAGGCTAAATATTCAGCCGTTTAAAATAAGAATTGGGCAATAAAAAAACCGCGTAAACGCGGTTTTTTTTAGCAAGATATTAAAGATTAGCCGTTGATAAAATCAACACCTTCTTTAATGTCTGCGTTTAATGTAGCAAGCATGTCGTTTTTAGCTTTTTCTTCAAAAGCACTTAGCTCGCCGTATGGTAATATTTCACTAATACCATTAACACCTAAACGTACTGGGTGAGCAAAAAATGAAGCATCGCCACCTTCTACTTCAACGTAAGCGTAATCAACAACATCTTCGCCTTGTAAACCTTTTACTAACGATAAACAAAAACGAGCAGCAGCAGCGCCCATTGAAAGTGTAGCAGAACCGCCACCAGCTTTAGCGTTTACAACTTCAGTACCAGCATTTTGAATGCGTGGCGTTAAAGCGGCAACTTCTTCATCAGAGAAGGTAACACCTTCAACTTGTGAAAGAAGTGGTAAAATAGTTGTACCTGAATGACCACCAATTACTGGGATTTTAACTTCGCTTACGTTTAAACCTTTTAATTCAGCAATGAATGCTTCTGAGCGAATTACGTCTAGCGTAGTTACACCAAAAACACGGTTTTTATCGTAAGTACCCGCTTTTTTGAATACTTCAGCAACGATTGGTACAGTACCGTTTACAGGGTTAGTAATAATACCAACTAATGCTTTAGGACAGTTAGCAACAATGCCTTCTGCTAAAGTTTTAATAATACCTGCATTAACAGCAAATAAATCAGCACGGTCCATACCAGGCTTACGTGGCATACCAGCAGGAATGATTACAATATCAGCACCTGTAAGAGCACCGGCTAAATCGTCAGCACCAAAACCAGCAACTTTTACCGCTGTAGGGATGTGTGATAAATCTACGGCAACACCTGGAACCACTGGTGCAACGTCATATAAAGATAGCTCAGAACCTGCAGGTAATTGAGTTTTTAATAGTAAAGATAACGCTTGGCCGATTCCGCCAGCAGCGCCTAGCACAGCAACTTTCATTCGATGTCTCCGAAAATTTGAGTAATTACGTAAAAAATTTGTCGGCCAAAAGATATATTATAACTAGCCAAAAAACAATGTTTATACTAATTCTATTCAATATATTTCCCGCTGAGCGAGTCAATACTTAATTGAGTTAGTGTTATTCGTCTGTATTGAACTATAAGGATAACGTATAATAAAAATTGTGAAATAATACTTAGGTATAATTTAAATATTATTAACCAACAATAGTCGACCATAATTTTATTACTTAATGGACCTATATGAGCGGACAACACAAACAGGAAGCTTTAGTGCAAGCTTTCAAAGATTTATTAAACCAAGAGCAGTTTAGTTCTCAAGGTGATATTGCCGATGCTTTAAAGGCGCAAGGCTTTGAAAATATCAGCCAATCTAAAGTATCTCGTATGCTGAGCAAGTTTGGTGCGGTGCGCACCCGTAATGCTCGTCAAGAAATGGTTTACTGCTTACCTGCTGAGTTAGGCATGCCAACAGCAAAAAGCCCACTTAAACAGCTTGTGCTTGATATTGAACACAATGACGTGATGATAATCATTAGAACAAGTCCAGGCGCGGCGCAACTAATTGCTCGCTTACTCGATAGCTTAAGTAAAAGTGACGGTGTTTTAGGCACAATTGCCGGTGATGATACTATTTTTATTGCTCCAACTGACGTCAAAGCGATTAAGCAAACTATTTCTAGACTTGAAGCGCTATTTTTAAAGAATCTGACTTAACCGCTTTCTTAAGTGATTTACCCAACTGACTTAATTAATTGAATTAAATATTTTTTACTCATTAAATACAATTAATTAAGTGGTTTTTGAAACCAGAGGGCGGCAGGTCGAATAGCCTCAAACACAGTTAAAATTATGCGAAATTGCTCTACTCACTCTGCTATATTAATATTAATTTTCTATCGTTAAACCTCAGAAATACTACTCACCAAGTTTTGCAAGAATGTTCAAGCTAGGCACAAAAAATGCGGCGCCGGTTTCAGCTTGAGTATATTTAAGCAGGTGATCGCTATGACCATGAGCATCACCAGCAATCATACTTTTTAGCATCAGTTCAAATGGCTCTGGTGAGTGACAATAAGCAACAAATAACAATCCCTGCAACTTCATATCACCATAAGGCATGCTTTGGCGTAATATTTCCAGGCTGTTACCTTCGCTATCTTTTAAATTCACACGTTTAATATGTGAGGTTGGCGCTTTGTTTTCTTCTGAATACTCTTCATTATTGACTTTCGTGCGAGAAAAAACATCTTCTTGTTCTTTAACTTCCAATGAGTTCCACAAATTCAAGTTATGTCGATATCGCTGAATATGTAAATAACTACCGGCAGCAAACCCAGGGTCTTGCTCTTCATTTATCAGTGCAACATTACGCCTGTGTTGTCCTCTTGGGTTTTCTGTTCCGTCAACAAAACCGGTTAAATCACGCCCATCTAAAAAGCGAAAAGACCGAACTTGTTCAACTAACTCAACACTATCTGCCAAAAGCTGACAGACTTTGGTAGCCACTATATGATTTACATCAGCACGGTCACTACGAATTTCGATATACAAATCATAATTATTCACTGGTGCTGTTCTGTCTTCAATGCCCATTTCTGGAAATTGACGTAAATGCTTTGGCCTTCCTTCTGGATAGAGTTCATCCCAAAAATTTGTACCAATTGCAATAACACCCGCTAAATTAGCTTCTGAAAAGCGATCTGCATACTTATCAAATAAGGCTGGTAAACGTGACAATGCTTTACGTAAAAATAAGTTGTTATCATCTACAACATTAAACAATAAATAATAACCATGAAGGCTAGGCTCTGCACAAACACCAAACTGCTCTCTTGCCATGTAAGATCCACTCTTAAACAAATCGATTAATACCTAATTTTACACAGTTTATGACTAATGGCAGTAAACTTTGAAAAATATTTCAAGGTTAAACTGTTTTATCACGCAAGATTAGGCTGTTAATCTTGTAAAAAAAAGCCCGTGTAGTTAAGTACACAGGCTTATTGGTTTTTAAATTAACTGTTATCGCGATTTAGCCACGGGTAAACTCAGGGTAAGCTTCCATGCCACAATCAGACTTATCACAGCCTTCATACTCGTCATCTTCACTTACTCTAATACCGATTAACTTCTTCAAGATAAACCAAACTACTAAGCTCGTTGCAAATACCCAGACAAAAATTGTTGCTGCACCAATTAATTGACCGCTAAAGCTTGAGCCGCTGTTTGTTACTGGTACTAATAATAAACCTAGTAAGCCCACAACACCGTGTACAGAAATAGCACCAACTGGATCATCAATCTTAATTTTGTCTAAGCCGATGATTGATAATACAACAACAATACCTGCTATAGCACCAAATAAAGTGGCTTGCATAGGTGTTGGCGTAGAAGGCTCTGCAGTAATTGCCACTAAGCCTGCTAATGCACCATTAAGCGCCATAGTTAAATCGGCCTTTTTAAAGAGTAACTTAGCAAAAATTAATGCAGCTACAGCGCCTGCAGCGGCAGCAGCATTGGTGTTTAAGAAAACCATAGCAACTGAATGTGAGCTAGCAATATCGCCAAGTTTTAAAACTGAACCACCGTTAAAGCCAAACCAACCCATCCATAAAATAAATGTACCTAAGGTTGCCATAGGTAAGTTTGAACCTGGTATAGCGTTTATTTGACCATTTTTACCATATTTACCCTTACGAGCACCTAATAGTAAAACACCGGCTAGAGCTGCTGCTGCACCAGCCATATGAACAATGCCTGAACCAGCGAAATCTGAGAAACCAAGGTCAGATAATGTATACAAACCGAATACCGCATTACCACCCCAAGTCCAGCTTCCTTCCATTGGGTAGATAACACCTGTTAATACTACCGCGAACGCTAAAAATGCCCATAATTTCATACGCTCAGCAACAGCACCTGAGACTATAGACATCGCCGTTGCCACAAATACTACTTGGAAAAAGAAGTCTGAAGCGGCTGAGTATATTGCCCCACCGGTGAAACCGTCTTCTCTTGCAGAAAAATCAGCTAACACTTTTGCTGGGTCAACAGTTTCTATGCCCGATAAAAACATACCGCCACCGTACATAATGTCGTAACCAACAAATAAGTACATCATGCAAGATATGGCATAAAGTGCGACGTTTTTCGTTAAAATTTCTGTGGTATTTTTAGCTCTAACTAAGCCGGCTTCTAACATTGAAAAGCCAGCAGCCATCCACATGACTAAAGCACCACAAATTAGAAAATAAAAAGTGTCCATTGCGTACTGAAGTTGAAAAATATTTTGTTCCATGATTATCTCCTAGATCGCTTCTACATCTTGTTCGCCAGTACGAATTCGTACAGCATGTTCAAGGTCATAAACAAATATTTTGCCATCACCAATTTTGCCGGTATGTGCAGCTTCTGCTATTGCATCAACTAATCTTTGAACAAATTCATCATTCACGGCGATTTCAAGTTTTACTTTCGGAAGAAAGTCTACTTGGTACTCAGCACCACGATATAATTCGGTATGGCCCTTCTGACGACCAAAACCTTTAACTTCACTTACGGTTAACCCTTCAATACCAATTTCAGAAATAGCCTCTCTGACATTATCAAGCTTGAATGGCTTTATAATTGCGCTTACTAGTTTCATGTTATTTTCCCTTAATTATTATTGATTATTACTTATCAAGCTTTGTGCCAAAGAATATTAACAATAAAAAACAATACGTTAGAGGTTTTCTCATTCAGGAGGGCGCACCACAATAGTGCGAATAAAATTGATTTGTGAGCAACTGGTGCAATATTTACGCCGTTACCTAGCGGTTATAAAGTAGCTACTGATAGAATGTTGTTGAAGATAGTAATTAATTAAAAAAGTAACGCGCTGCAGCAAAGCATACTCAGTTTCAGAAAACGTTAGGTTAGGGAATAAGGGGGGGGAACTGTCAAAAAAACAGTAAATTTGATAATGTCTAGAGAGGTATTCTAAGTAATTAATTTTGTTAAGGTTAGCTAAAACTCGCGAAATTATATCGCACAATTGACCAGCATGTGAATCGTTCAATAAAACTTAACCTTGCTTAAATTCAACATAGGTTAAGCCACTAACTAATATATAAACTATAGCGCAGGATAATGGCCACTAGCCGCTAAAAAATAGTGGCTGCGCCTGGATTTATAATCGATAAAATAGTTAAACGTTCAAAATCACAATAATTAATCGCTCCTTGCAGCATTTCGTCAGTAATAGGTAACTGTTGCATAGCATCTTCAGTAAATAACAACTCAGTGTCATGTGCACTGCAATCAAATTGACTTAACATAATTCTTTTTGATAAGTAGAGTAGTTTTATTTCATCTGTGCTGTAAGTAAAGTCGCTATTATCTTGGTTGCGAATAGGCTCGATAATACTAAATGGCAATTGCCATTGTTTTAATAACTCAGCTGCACATTCACCGTAGGTAAAGTTGAGTGTTTGTTGTTGCTTATCCCACGGTAACTCTGTTGCAGTAAATTTATTGGCAACTAACGCCTTTTCCGGAGAAAGCTGTTGAATAACAAGCTCGCCTAAATTATGCAGCAATCCAATGATGAATAGGCGTTCTGCGTTTGGGATCCTAAGGTTTACCCCGAGATATTTAACGATAAGGGCACAATCAACACTCTTACACCAGAAGTCATCCAAGTAGTCTTGTTCAACGTTTAGGGCTTTAAAAGCACGACTAGTGAAAAATGCGATGACTAAATTGTATACCTCAGTAATGCCTAACACTAATACCGCTTTAGAGATGGTATCAATTTTACCCGGATAGCTAAAAAGTGAACTATTAGCGAGCTTTAATATAGTGCTGGTTAATGCAGGGTCTAATATGATTACGTCGGCAATATCGTCAATCGTAGAGCTGTCATCGTCAATTAACTCTTTTATACGAATAAATGAATCTGACAGTACAAATATTTCACTCGCCTGTTCTGCATAATCGTTCACATTCATCATAATGATCCTAAAAACTCTTCGTGGGGTAATTAATTAGACTGAAAAATAATCTCACGTTCTAAACTCAGTCTAGCTTATGTTATTTCAAATAAAATATTTAATTTACCTGCAAGCTAACATGATAAGAGGTAAATTTTCTCATATTAATAACACCAGTATCAAAAATTAAATACTGCCCTTTTATGCCCAGTAATGTTCCAGAAACCTCAGCCGTTTTATCGAAGTTAAAAGATGAAATCTTAGTTAAATATTGTTGCACTGGAAAATGCAAATCAACAACGTTTTCATCTAAAGCGATAACCGCATCTTCACCATACTTAAGACTAATACTTGCTAACTTTTCTGCTATTTTAGGTTTCAACTCTTGGGCAATAGCTTTTAGGTCCATATTTTCAGCACTACCTTTGAGCATTGCACGCCAATTGGTTTTATCTGCAATGAATTCAGCTAAAGCTATTTCAACTAACCCCGACTGTAAGCGAGTACTCACTTTAAAAATAGGTAATGCTTGAGTTGCGCCTTGATCTATCCATCGTGTTGGAATTTGTGTATGGCGCGTAATACCTACTTTTAAACCTGAGGTATTAGCTAAGTAAACATAATGAGGGATCATACAATTGCTTTCCCCCCATTCTGGCTCTCGACAAGTACCTTGCTCGAAATGACAGGTTTCAGGTTTCATAATGCACATGTCGCATTGGGCGAGTTTTTGCATACAAGGATAACAATAACCTTGAGAGTAACTTTTTTTAATTTTTCTACCACAATGCAGGCAATCGATATGGCCATTAAAATTCAGTGTTAGGTGCTTTGAAATTAGTGGATTTAATTCGACTTCTTGCTCGCCTAATACCATACGATAATTTACCGTACCGTTTTCATCTAAATCCGCTCTCATTTTGCGCAGAGCACCCGCTTCTATTTGCAACATATCTCAACCTTTTGTGACTTTCAGTGGCTAATAATATAAAAATCAACTTCTAGCAGCTAGCTTTAATTCAATAATACCTCGAAAAACAAGGAAAAAATTGCGAAAATATCTTAGTCGCTCACTAACTAGACATTAAATTTTATGTGGTATGTTTATTTTCTTCGCTGTGCTGATAACAGCCTATATGCGGGTATAACGACGTCATTAGAACGGCGTTTACTTGAACACAACGAATGCAACAAAAAGGCGGCCAAGTATACTCGCGTTCGTCGCCCTGTTGCTTTAGCCTATGCAGAATCGCAACCAAACCGTCAACAGGCTAGCCGCCGAGAATATCAACTAAAGCAATTGAGCAAAAAAAACAAAGAACAGCTCGTTTCTAATTACGTGTTTAATCCATTAGCAGAATAGTCCCCCTTCGCTATAAAGCCCAATATTACTGGTCTGCTTTGTCTATTAAACATTAATAAGTTTCGATTTTAATTTAGCATACTGATAGAATGGCGCCGATTTCAACAGCTTAAAGTGATGACAAATAGCCATGTTTTTAGAGAATTATTGCCGAATTACGGATGATAAAATTAGTTTCACACGTCAACAGGCGAGCGATTTTGCAAAACAAATTGCTGACGATTTTAATCCTTTGCATGACATACAAGCTAAACGCTTTTGTGTTCCAGGAGACTTACTGTTTTCATTAATTTTAGAGCGTGCTGGTTTACATCAAGAAATGAGCTTTAAATTTTCTGGCATGGTAACTGACACGACAAAGTTAACTATTCCAACAGAAATAGCGCAATCAGCAAGCATCGTCGACGATAATCAAAAAGAATATTTAAATATGTCTGTTGCTGGAAACAGCACAAAAGATAGCAAGGCAATTTCAGCATTAACACGTGCTTACGTCGAGTTTTCAGGCCATACATTCCCACATATATTGGTTGAATTAATGAAAGATTGTCAGGTAATGATCAACCCTGCCCGTCCGATGATTATGTACGAAAGCATGTCAATTCATCTCGATAATTTAGACTTTCAAGACATTACATTAAAGTTATCTTCTACAACATTAGATATAGACGGTAAGCGCGGGAATGCCTGCCTATCATTTGATTTAGTTTCAAATAGTGTGGTGATCGGACACGGCAAAAAGTTTATGCTTTTAAGTGGTTTACGAGATTACTGCCAAGACACTATTGATAATATTGTTACCCAATACAATGATACTAAAGCACAATATTTCGCACAAAAGTAAACAATAAGGGCTGTTAACTTAATGTGTTGACCCTAGCATTTATAGTTGAGCCTCTTAATGCTTTTAAAAATTATGAGTAATGGCAATTAAAACCAATTACTCATTTTATTTAACCTCTACTTCGTTAGCATTTATTAGCTGCAGATGATTAATTCTGGCAATAAAATTTTTCTATCGCATCGTATTTAAGAACGTAATTTCTTACCTAACCAATATAACGTTTGATCGGCTTTTACTGCAGCTTGGCGAAAATAACCTTGGCTTTTTTTCAACCAAATTTTAGCCCAATCAAACTCCAAGCTTAATAAGGCTAGGCCTAAAGGAATAAATATTACCGCTGGGCCTGGTAGCAAAATAAACACAATGCCTAATAATAAACATATGCAACCTAATAAAGTGAGTGCTATTCGTTTTATTTTTTCGGGGAAATAATGAGTCATATTAAGCCTTAAAGTAAATGTTTTATCTCTTACATAACCTAAAGCAAAGAGTATTCCAAAATAAATTACGCCTATTTATCAAGCGCTTAATAAACCCGAATTTTAACTGTAGCTAAAAGAGTGGCGTAAAAGGCAAGATAATAGTCTAAATAACAAGGGTTTTTTAATAGCTATTCTCAAATTCAGCCTGTTGTCGACGCTTATCTTCAACGCACGCGGCAAACTGTTGCGTAGACTTTGGTCGAGCACACATTTTTGCCGGTTGATAAAACGCCAACCAAGCTTGTAACTTTTTATATTGATCGCTAGATCGCAATTCAACCGGTTGCTCACCCGCAAAGGGCATTAAAGGTTTTAGTGGTGTGTCTGGCATTTGCTTTGCCAACATTTTTATCGGTTTGGGCGCGCTTATTTTTTTCTGCTTTAATTTTTTTTTCTTACTTTTTTTCTTAAGCTTAGGTTTAAGCTTACCGGTTTCACATTGCCACCAAGTTTTACGTGCTTTATCTTCCTTGTTAGCTAAGCTTAGGCTACGTTTATTTGAGTTCGATTGTCGCTGCTGCGCTTGAACATTATCGAGTTTATTTCGATATCCTTGACAGTGTTTTTTACCAGCAGTTGCGCTATGAGAAAATAAAAAACAGGTGAGTATTAAGCTTAAAGTGATTAATTTTTGCATCGGTTTTCATCCATTGAATTCCTTAGTAAGCAAGAGTGTAGTCAAAATTTTGAAAAAATCGACCCGAGTTTTACTGTTGAATAAACAGCAAGCAATAATATCGACAATGCGAAGTTAAAAAGTATTCTCCTCAAATACATCTATACTGTGCTGAACAAAGCAGAAAACACTGCTTAAAACTTTAAAACTCAATATAAATTAAGGAACACGGATGTTTCATTTAATTAACTACCATAATTTTATTTGTGCTTTTTGTCTTATCTCGATATTACCCAACTTGTATGCACAGCAAGTGGTCCTCGATAAAAATAAACCAAACAAACCGCCGCTGCAGCACGCCACTAAATATGACAGTAGTATTGATGTTAATGATTATTGGGTTAGTGAGAAACTCGATGGCGTTCGTGGATATTGGACCGGTGAAAAGCTAATAACCCGCAGTGGTAATAACTTAAACCCACCAAAGTGGTTTGTAGAACATTGGCCCAAAGTAGCAATGGAGGGTGAACTGTGGAGCACAAGAGGACAGTTCGAACAAATCAGCGCCTGTATTCGGCGTAAAAAATCAAATAAGTTGTGTTGGAAAAATATCAAGTTAATGATTTTCGATTTACCGCACCAATCAGGAAATTTTACACAGCGAATATCCATGATGAAATTACTAATTGAAAAGAACAGGTCAGCTCACCTATTCATGATTGAACAAAAAAAAGTCTCGAATAATACCAAGCTAACGGCTTGGCTTAGCAAAGTTGTTAGCGATCACGGTGAAGGCTTAATGCTCCATCTTGCAAATGCAAATTACCATAGTGGCCGTACTAAAAACTTATTAAAACTTAAACAACACCAAGATGCTGAAGCAGTGGTGATAGCCCACTTACCGGGCAAAGGTAAATACAGTGGATTACTTGGCGCAATTAAAGTTAAAACACCAGATGGCATTGTTTTTAAAATAGGTAGCGGCTTTTCTGATCTTGAACGTAAACATCCCCCTAAAATAGGCAGTGTAATAACCTATAAATACATTGGTAAAACGCAACGAGGTGTGCCAAAATTTGCCAGTTTCTTACGTATTAGACATACACCTTAGCTCGTCAATTAATTATCCCCATAAGGCTTTAAAATATGGAATTTCATTTATGGTTATCTCTGGTAGCAATTTGTATCCTGGGTGCGCTATCCCCTGGGCCTAGCCTTGCTTTAGTGATAAAAAACACCTTAAATGGTGGTGCTTATCAAGGGTATGCCACCGCGATTAGCCATGGCTTTGGTGTTGCACTATATGCCGCCATAACCGCTACGGGTATTGGCTTACTCATAGTACAATCACCGATGATATTTTCGACCATAAAATATGCTGGTGCTGCATTTTTGCTGTACTTAGGCATTAAAGCCTTAATGAGTAAGCAGCAAAACATTCAATTTGATCAAAAAAGTGGGGCTATAGACCCAACGATTAATGGTTGGCGAGACGGCTTTTTAATTGCTTTTCTCAACCCTAAATTAGCCATTTTTTTCTTAGCATTATTTAGCCAGTTCGTTGAACCTGATGCAGGGTGGCAGCAAAAAGGCGTGATGACAGCTACGGTAGGCATTATTGACATGCTTTGGTATGTTATTATTGCTTTTACACTCTCACGAGGGCCGATATTAGAAAAACTAAAGAAGCATAGCCATGTTGTTGATAAAGTTACCGGCAGTTTTTTAATTTTATTAGCTGCGCGAGTGGTACTCAACTAGTAAGCTAAAATCGTGCTTACTAGGAAGTTATTTGCTTGAGCCAACTACTTACTCAAGCAAATATAGCACTTAAACGTTTGGGTTATAAATAAAGTACAAACACTTCAAACCTTTGCCTTCATGGGCTTCTTTAAAAACCTCCGGCGCTTTAAGTTGATATTGAAATTCACATTCTGGGCATTCTCTAGCGACTTCTGCCAATAAAAAATCAATATTGAGATCTGGCGAGTTTAAGCATAACAATACATCACCATTTTCAGACATTAAATCAGGTAAGCGTCGAATAATTTTCTTATAATCTCGTTCAATATCAACACTGCCTTTTTGAAAAGATGGCGGATCAGAAATTAATAATTGATAAGGACCATGCTTTTTCAAGCGTCCATAAGACTTAAAAATATCAACCCCTTCAAAAATCACTTTATCAAGATCTTGCTTATTCAGTCGATGATTCTCGCGGCCTTTACTTAAAGAGCTTTTGCTCATATCAATATTAACCACTTTACTTGCGTTACCTGCTAAAGCCGCAACGGAGAATGCACAAGTATAAGAGAACAAGTTTAATACTCGTTTATTTTCGCTATGTGTTTTAACCCATTCTCGGCCATTGCGCATATCGAGAAACAAGCCTGAATTTTGAGCTTTACCTAAACTAATATGGTATTTCAAGCCATGCTCTAATGCCGTTAGATGGCTAATTTCTTTACCCCAAACTAATTCACAGGGTGCAAACTTACGACAACGATATTGCACCTGAATAGATTGGCATCTATCGGTTAACGTGCGCAATTGCGTAACCTGCTCAGTTAACCATGCGGCTTCAACTTCCTGATATAAAGTAATTAAAATAACGGGTTCAAACCAATCAATATTGACATGCGAAAGCTCAGGATACGCATGTCCACGGCCATGAAATAGTCGCTGGCTTTCATCGAGGTTACATGGTTGGATAAATTCAATCATTTTAAGATGCTCTCGCTAGAAAAAATAAGGCCGGATAATAACAAATTATCCGGCCTTAGGTATTATGCTTGTGCAATTATATTTTCAAGCGCTGTGTACTAAAACAGGCTAAAAACCAAAAATACTGTAATTAAAGAACTTTTGCATAACGGTATTAATAAAAATACCAAAGACTACAACGGGGATAAATGTCCCAAGAGAGAAGTTAATGTATTTTTCAGCCCATGAGCCTTTATAGTTTGCATTACCTACCGACAACTCTTCAGATAATTGTAACCTTTTCCAGCGATAGCTCACAAAAACACATAACAAGAAACCGTTAAGTGGCAATATAGTGTCGTAGAAAACATCGTAAATTACATCGAAAAATGAACGTGTTCCTCCAGCATAAGAGGTAAATTCAGTGAAGTAAGATGCCATACCAAAAGACAAGGTAGCGAAAACAGTTAATACACCTGCTGTCATCAACAAAATAGATAACGCTTTTTTACGGCTATGTTTTTTCTCAGTAACTAAATAAGATACTGGCACTTCTAAAATCGAAACCAATGATGTTATGGCAGCAAAAAATACCAATATAAAGAAGAAGGCTGCTACTGCGCTTGCGCCGATATAACCAATAGACGTTTGCAGTGCTAAAAATATTTTAGGTAAAAATGTAAAGATTAACGAAACAGAACTATCGCTTAACTCTGCAGGGTTAACATTAGGATTAAAAGAAAACACTGCCGGTAAAATCATCAAGCCAGCTGTAAATGCGACAGCAGTATCGGTTAATGCGACCAGTTTTGCAGAGCCAACAACATCGGTTTTACGATCAATATAAGAGCCGTAAGTAATTAAAATACCCATACCTAATGACAAAGAGAAAAACGCTTGTGATAGCGCACCATTTATCACCGCGGGGGTAATTTTAGAAACCTCTGGAATTAAGAAGAATTTAACGCCTAAAAGCGCATTGTCTAAGGTTAAAACATACACCACCATAAGCAGTAGCATAATGAAAAGGGTCGGCATTAATATTTTAGATGCACGTTCAATACCGTCTTTAACACCGGCAACCAGTATAAAGTTAACAATACCGGCTACAACCACCATACCTGCAAAAATATAAGGGCTATTTACAAACTCACCAAAACCATTACTACTGGCAAGGTAGTCTAAGTTACCGCTTAGGGTTAATGCGATATAGCCAAAAATCCATACCGTTAATACCATATAAAATACAGCAATCATAAATGGTGTTAGTACACCTAAAAACCCTGCAGCACCCCATGCTCTGCTACCACCGCTTAACTCTTTATAAGCGCCAACAGGCTCTTTAGCTGTTTTTCGGCCAACGGCCATTTCAGCAACCATTACAGGTAAACAGATAAAAAATACGAAAAGAGCGTACATTAATAAAAATGCACCACCACCATTTTTAGCGGCATTTACTGGAAAGCCAACCAAGTTACCAATACCAACGGCTGAGCCTGCAGCCGCTAAAATGAACCCTAAGCGGGAACTAAAATGCTCTCTTTCTGTACTCATAAGTGTCCTTCATTGTATTTTTATAGGGCTAATAATTATAATTTTTATTCACAGCGCCCACTTTTATTAAGGTGGATAACCAGTTGATGCTAACAAGCTTTTTTTCCAAAGTCTTGCTTTTAATAAACGTCAATTGTTTGCAGGTGTATCGTATTAATTGCACCTGCTAGCCTGATTACCCGTAAAACTTAGCATTCATTATATTAAGGATATTTTCCGTTTCTATGTTCGCAAATTTAGCCGCAGCCTCTAAGTCTCCTGTTGATATTTTTAAGGTATTACATATTTGTGCATCAATGCTGTCGTCATAGCTAAATTCATCAGGATGACATTCCACTAAGGCTAATCTCGATGCTAAATAAAGCACCTGCACATCTTTATTAATTTGTATGTTATGCGCGTTGTTATAATGGCGAATCGGCAAAATTATTTTTTCAGGTATTTGCCAAACTTTTAATAACTCGGCCGACACTTCAGTATACGTAAAGCCCAGCACTTGCTGTTGTAATTGCCAAGGTAATAAGTCGGTATTGTAAGCTTCACATTGTTGAGCAAGTTCTGGCGAAATTTTTGCCACAATTAGCTCGCCAAAATTTTGCAGTAAACCCGCAACAAATAAGCGTTCTATATCTCGAATACCGGCGGTTATTGCTAGGTTTTTAGTTGCTAAACCACAAAAAACGCTCATGTGCCAAAAGCGTTTTAAATCAATCGAGTTGCTTGAGAAGTGCTTAAACGCTGTTGCTGCAACATCGACTAACATCATGTTGTAAATGGCTTGCGTTCCAATAATAGTAATCGCTCGTGAAATAGTGCTTATTTCGCCAGGAAAGCTATAAATTGCACTATTGGCAATTTGCAATAAACGTGATGTCATTGAAGGATCAACACTGATCACGTTAGCGAAATCTTCGATTGTTGAGTCGTCGTCTTCCATTAATGCTTTTATTTTAAAGCACGCGTCTGGTAACGCAAAAGAACCATTTGCCTGTTGGGCATATTCTAGGGCATTCATTATTTAGTTATTCCTAAAGTAAGTGTCGACAATTTTTAGTCAATATTATTGTGCGAATGTTAGGCCAAAAAAGTCACCTTTATGCCATTGCGGTCGTTCAGTTTGGTTTGCTATTTCTAAACCTATCATCATGTTTACTAACGCAAAGTTAGCCGCGGCTTGATAATTAATTGGTAATGTTATTTCGTCGCTGTGTTGATGGTAATGGTTTTTCAAAAAGTCACCAAATACGGCACCACCATCGATATTTTCATCTGTCGATTTAAAACCTGTCATCAAAAATACTGAAGGTATACCCGCTTTTACAAAACTGTAATGGTCACTGCGAGTAAATAGTGCCTGTTCAGGCATTGGATCTTCACTCAATTCTATATCGATTTTATTTGCCGCTGTTGCTACAATTTCACCTAATGTTGAATGAGTCGAACCAAAAGCGATAACATCAGCAAATGGATACAAAATTAACGGCATATCTAAGTTAACATTCGCAACAAGTTGCGTTACTGGCAACGTAGGGTTATTTGCAAAATAGCTAGATCCTAACAAACCTTTTTCTTCACCAGTAACAACAACGAATAATACTGAACGTTTCGGTTTTACTGGCATTTCAGCTAATAATCGTGCCGTTTCAAGCAAAATAGCAACACCTGATGCATTATCAAGCGCCCCATTGTTAATTTTATCTTCGTTATCGCCATGCGAACTTATGCCAATGTGATCTAAGTGAGCACTAAAAACAACATATTCATTTTTTAATTGGTCATCACTTCCTTCTACTGCCGCAATAATATTCGGGCTAGTAATTTGCTCATGACGCGAGCGATTTTTCAAGGTTACTTGGTGTGGTAAGTTAAAACCTTGAATTGCCGTATTATTAGTGTCTGCGGTATAAATATCAGCTAAATTAAACTCAGCTCCTTCAAACAGTGCTTTCGCTGCATCTTGCTGAATATATGCACTTGAGATTATTTCTGGGTGTTTACCAAATGGCGTATTATCTTTTTTTAACCAACTTAGGCGTGGCGCGCTAGCATTTTTTGAAGATTTTTCGAAACTTCTAACTAATTCTCGTTTTGGTGTATGAATAGTTATAAAACCTACTGCGCCTCGTTCTGCAGCATGGCGACTTTTCTCTGCGCTTGAGCCTATGTGCGCTCCTTCTTCAGAAGGTAAGTCATCAGGTCTCCCTGTTAGTGCTACTACAATTTTTCCTTTAACATCAATGTTTTCATAATCGTTATAGCCAAATTCATCAGAGATAACCCCATAACCTACAAATACAGTTGGCGCTTTAATGATACTTTCATTTTTTAAACTAGAACCTGACATCAAAAACTGAGTCACATACTCAAGTTCAGTATCACCTTTTAAACCATGAACAATGGCACTTGCCGAGCCATCAACAAGGTAAGATTTACGAAAGCGCACTTGTTGTTCAAAGCCTTGAGACTCACCAATATTGCTACCTTTTGGCGTTAAACCTAATTGTTTAAAATATGATTTTACATAGTTAGCTGAGATTTGATATCCAACACTGCCGGTATCTCGACCTTGAAGAGTGTCATCAGCAAGAAATTCAATATGTGCTTTGATGTTTTGCTCGTTAACTAAGCTTTCATTGCTACTAACTTCTGTTGGCGTTGTTGACTTATTACAAGCTGATAATGCGATGAAAGCGAAGGCAACAAGGCTAGTTTTATGGAACATTTTTGGTGGGAATATATTCATGGTGTCTCATTAACTTTTACCAAGATAACGAATAAACTTGGTATTTATATTTTAATAATTACATCTCAGCTTTTTTAATTAAACCATCATATAAAAAGCTAAAAAACGTCTTAAGACACTATATCGAGTGTTATCTCAAAAAACTAGCACGCAATGCGAAAAGCAAACACACTTGAAGTGATTGGGTGTTACTATAACTTTGCATCGCTGATTTTTTGTTCAAAAAATAGGAATACCTGAGTGGCGTTTTACATGTTCCATAACGACATAAGTATGGGTTTGTGATACACCTGGTAGCTCAACAATTTTCCCGAGTAATACACGATAAGCATCCATATTTTCAAAGCGTAATTTAAGTAAATAATCAAAACCACCTACAACCATATGGCATTCGGCAACTTCTTTTATTTCAATAACCTGAGTTCTGAACTCATTAAAATTATCTGCGGTTGTTCGATCTAGCGTTACCTGAATGAAAGCCGTCATACCACAATTTAACTTACTGGCATTTAAAAAAGCACCGTATCGTTCAATGTAGCCTTCTTGTTCGAGGCGCTTAACACGTTCTAAACATGGGCTAGCACTTAAGTTAACGTGCTGTGCTAACGTGTTATTAGATATGCGACCATTTTTTTGTAATATGTCTAAAATGGTTAAATCAATACGATCAAGCGTTCTAGGTTTGCTGCTCATCATTTGTCTATCTATAGTAAAGTTAATGGTTGGCTTTAAGCGTAAATTATCGTGAAAACCTTAATACTGTCAATATATTCTCTGCCACGGTTTTGCGGAAAGAAATGAGTAGACTTAGCTTGAATGATTTAAAAATAAAACACGCTTTTATATAAAAAATCCGTTAATAATATACTTAACCTGAACTCTGGATAAGCAGCACTTGCTCAATGCTCCCTTTTAAGCCATTTTCTGCGTTAAAACGTCGATAAATAGCCCGCTATTCATAAACGTTTTGCCTTGGAAATGGCATAAAATGAAGCATTGATGATATCTATTCGTGATGTTCACCTGGCTATAGCATTTACTTTATTACCTAAGCTTTTGGTTCAATTGAGTTTCAAGCACTCATTATCCAGAGTTCAGGTTACTTATTAACGGATTCGTAGTATCTCAGTTATGTCTCAGATTAAATGTTAATTTTTGTCTATTAAAAGCTGTTTAATTTCTTGGCCCGGCAAAGGCTTATAATAGTAATAACCTTGGCCAAAAACGCAGCCCATGGTTTTTAATAATTGTGCATCGGCTGCGTTCTCTATGCCTTCACCTATTGTTGCCATATTTAAGTTAGCCGCTAAATCGATAATGGTTTTAATTATCGCTTGGTGATTACCCCGTTGGTGAACATTATGAATAAAAGAACGATCAATCTTTAACACATCGATTGGGAAGCGATGTAAATAACTTAAACTCGAATAACCTGTACCAAAGTCATCAAGCAGTATGGTAACGCCCAAATCTTTCAATGCTCGCATGTTATCTAGTACAACTTCACTGTTTTCTAGTAAGGCTCGTTCGGTTAGTTCAACACGAATTTGATGAGGCTCTACGCCCGTTATATCAATAATATTTTGAATATCTTGCGGTAAACTTACATTAAAGAAATGATTACAATATAAGTTACAACTGACATACAGGTGCTCTACTCCAAGCTGTTTTTGCCAAAGCATTAATTGTCGACATGACTTTTCAAGAATTTGAAAATCAATCGCCATCACTAAATTAGTTTCTTCTGCTAAGGGAATAAAGTCGTTCGGGTATACAAAGCCTCGTTTCGGGCTTTCCCATCGTGCTAGTGCTTCAAAGCCAACTATTTTGCCATCAGACATTGCTATTATTGGTTGAAAGTATGGCGTAAATTCACCGTTATCAATACCTTCGCGCAAGTCTGTTTCCAGAGACATCGCATTTTGAACTTTGCTGTGCATACTAGAATCGAACACTTCAAAGCGACCTTTGCCTTTGTCTTTGGCGTGATACATCGCGATATCTGCATCTCTTAACATAGTGTCTGCATTTTCATAGCGCATGTTATTAAATAATACGCCAATGCTGGTGCCGATAAAAACAGTCTGGTTGTCAATTGTAAAAGGTAAAGAAAGTAGTTCAGTTATACGTTTAGCAATTTCATACGTGCTTATTTCACTTTCTATATCTTCAACCAAAATAACAAATTCGTCTCCGCCTAAACGTGCCACCGTATCTTTATCTCGAATGACATCTTTTAAGGCGATAGATATTTCTTTTAGCAAGTCATCGCCGGCATGATGACCTAAATTATCGTTTACAACTTTGAATCGGTCTAAATCAAGAAATAATATGGCAAACTTAAATTCTGGGTGGCGTTTATTACGTGCAATAGCGCGATTTAAAAGATCGATGAAAATAGCTCGATTAGGTAAGCCGGTTAAAATATCATGCGAGGCGGCATGTTTGAGCTTTTCTTCAGCATCTTTACGTTGTTTTATTTCTTCTTCTAACGCATGGGTTCGAAGTTTTACTTGATGCTCAAGTTGTTCATGAGCTTTTCTTTCGTCATCAGAGATTTCACGACGATTCATGGCAGATGCCACGTGTCGTGATACAAACCTTAATAGTTCAGCATCTTGTTCGTTAAAACAAACTTTAGGTTGGTAGCTTTGCAATACCATAGCCCCAAGTAACTTACCCGAATGAATTAAGGGTACGCCAAGCCAAGATACTACGTCTGCTTCTGGCTTAACTGTTTTACCTTTATGATAAAGGTCGAGCATAGCTTCTTGGTCAAGCAATATGGTTTCAGAGCTTCTTAATACTAACTCGGTAAAGCGATTTGAAAGTTTTCGAGCTTGATAGTAGTCAGCGTTATGATCAAATTGCTGATCAAGAAAATAGGCAAAAAACAATTCATCGCTTTTGGCATTGTATTTAGCAATATAAAAATTTTCGGCGTTGATTAACTGCCCGACAATGTTGTGAACTAAGCTGTAAAATTTATCAATATCTAAATCAGGGTCGTTGGTTAACTCTGAAATACGATACAAAGATTCTTGTAATAACTCTGCTTTTTCACGGTCACGAATTTGATGCATTAATTCTTTAGTACGAGCATCAACGGCTGATTGTAAGCGACCTCTATCTTGTAGGCGTGTTAAAGCGGTTACTATGTGTTGGGCAGTAAACTCTAATAAATCTCGGTCTGACTCTTGATAACGCATGTCGGCTGAATAGCTCTGAACTGCCATAACACCAATCACAAAGCCATCGCTCATCAGAGGTACACCAAGCCAATCTATGCTATCTTCACCGACAGATTTAATTTTTTGGGCTTGCTCTAACTGGGCTATCACTTCCGGTGTAGCTAATAAAGCTTTTCGACTTTCTATAACATAGTTTGTCATTGAGCCTTCAAAGTGATCAATAGGATAAACACCAAGTACTAGCTCATCTTTTTCATCTACATGATAAACCAATTCCAACGTAGATAAGGTTTGATCATACATTACGATATAGAAGTTGTTGGCTCTCATTACTGAAGCAATAGAGTGGTGAACTTGCTCAAATAATGCGTTTAAATCGGCACAGTCAATAGAAAGTTGATTCAATTTTAATAAAGCAGTATAACGATCTTGAAGCTTTTGATATTTATTTAGTAAGGCGATCGATTCTACGGCTAAATCTACATCTGAATTAGTTAATGGATCAGCGGGGTCTAATGGGTCTGTCAACTTTTTCACCATACTAAACGGATAAACTTTAAAAAATAGATCAGGTAAATGACCTTAGTGCTTTAATACTGATAAAAGTAACAAATATTCAGCGAAAAATCCATCTAAGCTATTGTTTTATTTGTTAAGTTTTCGTAATTCTTCGATTTTCTCTTTATTTCCACAAACCCCTACTTGCTTATCGTCTCGATAATAGCGAATATCGATGCAATCTTGTTGGTATCTTCGTTCCAACTCAGTACGAATTATCGGTTTATTTTTCGCGTTAATTATTTGTTTATGTAATGACTGGCATTGCTGCACTTGCTCTGAAGCTAGTGTGACATCTTCACAAGCGTTATCATTGGAACTACATGCCGAAAAAAGCACTACTGAGGAAATCATTAAAGTCAGATTTTTTATCATTCTACTACTCTTATTTTTAAATAAACTTACTTAATAACAAACAATTACTTTTTTTGAATATTATTAAAACGACTCGGCATAAATAAAAACCGCTAACGACGAGATTATTGCTATACAACTTTGCAGAAAAAAGGGCGTTAATGTGATTCATTCATTATTGACAATGATTGAATTCATTCACTTCCTTTAAGTTTGGTATATAATACGTAAAAATAAAGATTAAGCATTAATATTATTGTATTAGGGGAAAAATATGCAAGTACAAGTTGTTGATTATCGCGCTGAAGACGCCGCAAAAAAATTCGTAGAAAGTCTGCGCAATACAGGGTTTGGTGTATTAACTAATCACCCTATTCAACAGGCTTTAGTAGATAAAATATATCAAGATTGGTATACCTTCTTCTCGCAAGAAGAAAAAAAAGAATTTGCTTTTGATCCTGAAAAACAAGATGGCTACTTCAGCTCTGAAATTTCAGAAACTGCTAAGGGCCATACTAAAAAAGATATTAAAGAGTACTATCATGTTTATCCTTGGGGCCGAATTCCTGAGCAACTAAAGTCAGATATTCTAACTTATTATAAAATGGCCTCAGATCTAGCCAGTGAACTGCTAGATTGGGTTGAAAAATATAGTCCTGCAGAGGTGACAAAGCATTATTCAGAGCCGTTATCGAATATGATAATGGACACGCCTAATACCTTGTTAAGAATACTCCACTATCCTCCGCTACAAGGTACGGAAGAGCCAGGTGCTATTCGCGCAGCAGCACATGAAGATATTAACCTATTAACCATTTTACCTGCCGCTAACGAGCCGGGTTTACAAGTACAAGCGCAAGATGGACAGTGGCTAGATGTTCCTGCAGATTTTGGTCACCTTATTGTAAATATTGGCGATATGTTGCAAGAAGCTTCACAAGGTTATTTTCCTTCAACGAGCCATAGAGTAGTCAACCCAACCGGTGAAAATGCGACAAAATCTCGTATATCTTTACCGCTATTTTTACATCCTCGTAATGAAGTGGTTTTGTCAGATAAACACACGCATGAAAGTTACTTGTTAGAGCGATTAAGAGAGTTAGGCGTTAAATAACATCTAATAGCCTTTTCCAAAAAAGCTTAATATAGCTTGGAACGGATTAATTAATAAAAAAGCCATCACAAAGTGATGGCTTTTTAGTTTTAGCTTTTTGTCGCTAGATTTAATTAACTTATTTCATCTAACGACCAATAACTACTTTTGCCTAATGAAAAAGTCGAGTTATTCACTGTTTAACTTTTTGCCTTATCTAGCATAGATGCTTCAACTTGCGATGAAGTTTTCTTGCGTTTGAATAAGCCTTTAATATCTTCAACGATAAGATAAAGACAAGGTATTAACACTAAGGTCACTATGGTTGCAAACAACACGCCGAATGCCAACGACACCGCCATAGGTATAACAATTTGTGCTTGAGCGCTCACTTCAAAGAATATAATAGGCACTAAACCAATAAAGGTCGTTATTGACGTCAGCATGATAGCTCTAAAGCGCTTATTACCCGCATGCATTACCGCATCTTTAAGGCGTACACCACGCTTTCTGGCTTTGTTAACGTAATCAACCATAACTAAGGAGTCATTCACCACCACCCCTGCGGCGGCTAAAATTCCCATTACTGATAAAGCGCTTAAATCCATGCCTAAGATAAAGTGGCCAAGTACTGCACCTATAATACCAAACGGAATTACCACCATGATCATCATAGCTTGTGAATAAGACTTTAACGGTATGGCTAGCAGTGAGAATATAATCATTGAAGAAATAACAAAATCTCGCAACTGACTATCAGCACTTTCCATTTCTTCTTGAATACTGCCGGTAACCTCACTTTGCACTTGTGGATATTTTCTTAATAGATCAGGAATGAAATTATCACGAATGTCATTAGCAACTTTAAATGGCTCTACTTGTTCAGCGTCGACACTGGCCCAAACATTAATCGTACGATTACCATTTTCACGGCGTATGCGTGTAACACCTTCCTGTAATGTAATAGTGGCTAATTCAGACAAAGGTAACTCAGCACCATTCGGAGCTTGGATCATAACATCGTCTACATGACCAACAGAGCTACGTTGTTCAAGTGGGTAACGTACCATTACTTTAATTTCTTCAGTGTCACGCAATATACGTTGAGCTTCTAAACCGTAAAAACTATAACCCACCTGCGAGGCGATATCTGCTAACGATAAGTTCAAACTATAGGCTAATGGTTTTAATGCAAACTGCACTTCTTTAGCACTTGTTTGGCGACTGTCGTTAACATCTCCTATGCCTTTAAGAGAATTAAGTTTCAGCTTTAATTCTTTCGCTGCAGCGAGTAGTTGGGCATCATTTTTACTTTCTAATCTAAAAGCAATATCACCATCATCTCGGCCACCACCAAATAAATTATCACCTATAGTGAAGGACTTAACGCCAGGATAATTAGGAATAGCTTCTCGCCATAAATCGGCTAACTCAAATGTATTAATTGGGCGAAGTTCAGGTACCACTAGCTTAACCATAAGCTGACCACTGGTTCTAGTGCGCAAATCAACCTGCATATCAGAGATCATTGAATTGCCATATTTAGCTTCAATGTCTCTATCAATACGGTTTATTACCCCTTGAATATTTAACAGTGTATCTAAGGTTGCTTTTTCAGATGCATCAACATTCATTTCAACAGTCACACGTGGAAAGTCATGCGGAATTTTTGGCTGGCCAACAAAGCGAACAAAACCACCACTAAATAAACCTGCACTTATGAGCATTAAGCTGATAAAAAACATGAGTATCGCATATCGATATTCAATAAATACCGCTAAAGCCGGACTATAGTAGTTATCAATAAATTTCTTTAAATTAACGTCGATCCAAGCACGTAATCTATCGATTGGGTTTCTAGGGTTGAAAGCTTTCATTTTCATTTTAACCAGATGCGCTGGCAAAATGAGTTTAGATTCTATCAATGAGAAAATAAGACAAAGTATAACAACCGAGCCAATTGCTTTACCAAATGCTGAAGACGGCCCTTCACCAAAAAGAAATGGTAAGAAAACGGCGATCGTGGTCAGTACACCAAACGTTGCAGGCATGGCAACACGCTTTACACCGCGAATAACATTGTCGGTACTATGGCCATGCTCTTCAATTTCATCATGAGCACTTTCCCCCATCACAATGGCGTCATCCACCACAATCCCGAGTACTAAAATGAAAGCAAAGAGGCTAATAACATTAATCGTAACATTGACAAACTCAAGCGGCATTACTAGTAATGTACCAAGGAAACATACCGGTAAGCCCATCATTACCCAGAAAGCTAAACGTACACGAAGAAATAATGCCAACATGATAAATACCAATACGGCACCACTTTTCATGTTGTCTACCATCATATTCAAACGGCCTTCGAGGTAGTAAGTCATATCTACCCAAGTTTCTAATTTCACCCCTTGAGGTAAAGTCTCAGACTTATTCTCTACATATTTTTTAACGACTTCGGCGATACCTGTAATACTTTGATTATCAGCAGCACCAATAAATAAGGTTACCGAATTTTCGCCATTAAACTTTGAATATTGCAAGCCTTCTTCAAAACCGTCATTAATGGTAGCAATTTCGCCTAAAACGATTCTGGTACCGTCTGCTAAGGTTACAACCGGGATTTGTTCAAATTCATGACCACGATAAGCTTGGTTCTCTACACGCAAGTTAATGTAGCCATTTTCGGCTCGAATTTGTCCAGCCGACATGTTGCGAGAGTAATTACGCACTGCATTAGCAATACTATTAAAGCTCAAGCCATATTCACGCAGCTTGTCTTTACTTACCTCAATAGATATTTCGTAAGCTAAGCCACTATATAACTCTGATATATTGACCATGGGTAACTGTTGAATTTCATTATGAACTTTACGGCCAAGCTCTTTAAGTTCACTATTACTTAAATCGCCATATAGGCTTAAATACATCACTTCTTGACGAAATTTTTCGCGCTCGACTTTTATGCGCTCCATACCATCTGGAAAACTAGAAATTGAATCTATCGCAGATTTAACTTCTTCAAGCACCACTTGGGGATCATAATCAAGCTCAACTTCAAACCAACCATTAGAGAAGTTTCTGTTTGAATAAGTAATAACACGCTTAAGGCCCTGTATGGTTTCCAATGCCTCTTCAATCTTAATGGTTATCCCTTCTTCCACTTCTTGAGGTGCAGCTCCTGGATAAGGTGCATTATAAGAAATCCAGTTAATCTTAACTTGCGGAAACATTTGCTTGTTAATGGTTTGAATAGTTAGCAAGCCACCAACTAAAATAAAAATCATTAATAAGTTAGCCGCAACGCTATTGCGTGAAAACCAGGCAATGATGCCGACATTTGTGTCAATAGTGTGATCAATTTCCGGCTTTTCTTTAGGCGTTACCGTTGTCATGATTATTCCCCTGAGCCAGTGTCATTTTGTGCCACTTGTGATTCACCGTTTGTATCTTCTGGGTTTTGCTCTTTCTTTTTAATTTTTTTATCGCCAATCAAAGCTAACTTCATGCCATCAATAGGGTAATCAAGCGCCGAAACAATAAGCTTGTCTCCATCAGCTATACCACTTGAAATGATAATATTTTGGCCATCTTGACGAACAATAGTGACCGGTGAATAATGCAATCTTGACTCATTATTCATTAAGGCGACGCGGCCATCATTAACTAAGTAGCGAGGTACGCTAGCCGCTTGAGCTATTTCGATACCCAGTACTTTGGCTTTAACGTACGAACCAAAACGCAATGGCGTTTGATCATTTTTTTGTACTAAAGCATAAGGGTCATGAATTTCAGCAACGAGATAACTCATTCGACTGGTATCGTCAATGACACCTTCGCCACGAGCAATTTTAGCGCTCCATTGTGTTTTAAGACCTGAAAACGTCCCCGTTAAGTTAACCGTGGCACCTTCCCCTTGATTAATCAAAAATTGTAATTGATTATCTGCCACGGGAAGTCTTACTTCAGCAATGGCTGTACCTAATAACTTGCCAACCATACTACCTGTGCTTACAAATGAGCCTAAGCCAACATTACGGTTGTCTATCATGGCGTCGTATGGTGCCCTAATTTCTGTACGTTCTAGGTTACGTTTAGCACGTAATATTGAAGCTTGCGCAGATTTAACACGGGCAATTTCTTGTGCTAATTGCGGCTTACGTAAACTTAGCTCTGTTGGAGAGGTATCTGTTATTTGTTTCCATTCTTCTTTCGCCACTTGGCCTTGTGCACGCTCTGTTTCAAGCGAAGCGCGAGCCGATGCCATAGTCGCTTCCGCTTCTATAAGTGCCGCTTCATAATCACTCGGATCTATACGTGCGAGTAACTGTCCTGCTTTAACAAAGCCACCACGAACAAATGTTTCAGATAACTCAACAACTTGCCCACTAACCTGAGCAACTAGTTCTGTTTCATATTTAGGTTTAACCACCCCGTATGAATCTACATCTAAAGTCATGGGTGAAAGTGAAATCGATTCAACAGACACAATAGGCGTATTATCAATTTCTTCTTTTTCTGCAGGCGGTTTTTTCATACTCGAAAATACAAAGAAAATTAATAAACCAGCAATTAGAATGACAATTGGTATAATTATTTGTTTTTTCCGTGTCACAATGACGTCCTCATAAAATCTAAATTCAAAAATTTCTAGTTTAATTAGCAATAGGATACATAATTTATTGGCTACAAAAACTAACAAAGTTGTAAATGCTTATTACAAAATTCGAGCCGACTTTAAATACCGTTGAAGATTAACACTATAAATCATTATAAAACAAACAGATAGACTGTATTACTTTTACCTTTGCAATTATTAACTTACAAAAATAAATGTAACTAAAAATAAATAATTGGTTTATTTCACCAAATAATTTATTTTTTAAAATTTTTTAGTCGATATGACTACTTGCCCACACTATTAATCAGGATGATTAAAAGTACTCGTTTTTTAATGTTAACTATAAATACATTAACATTTAATTAATAGCGGCTATGCGACAACAAATATTAACTGCATGCTTCTACTTATAGGGTTTCTCTGGAAAGTTCATTATTATGATATTCGCTTACTTTACAGCGAAGGCTTGAAGATTACTGTACGCCGACACCAGAAAACACTACTGACTATTTATTTAACCTAATCTGGATAAGCAGCACGTGCTCAATGCTCCCTTTTAAGCCATTATCTGCGTTAAAATGTCGATAAATAGCGCGCTATGCATAAACGTTTTTCCTTGGAAATGGCACAAAATGAAGCATTGATGATGTAAATTCGTAATATTCACCTTGCTATAGTATTTACTTTACCCCCTAAGACCCTGATTCGCATGAGTATTAAGTAATCATCATTTAAAATTCAGGTTATTTACTCACATCAAGTATTAACAATAGGCTTTTTAACAAAGTTACATATTGGTGACGAAATACATACTTTGATGACTTGTACCTGAAAGTAAATACTTTAAAATCAATAGTAATTTCATTGGAGGATAATTTATGTTGTCAAAAATTAATGCATTTTTTCAAAGCTTAGGCGCTCAAGAAAATTCACAAGCGCATGAAATAAGCCTCGAAATTGCCTGTAGTGTTTTATTATGTGAAGTTATGCTTGCTGATGGTCAACTTGATAGTGCAGAACAGCAAAAATTAAACGATATTATTTCAAGCCAATTTCAATTAACGCCAGCGGAAGTAACAGAAATAGTTAAGCACGCACTCGTACTTTGTGAAAATGCCACTGATTTTTATCAGTTTACTTCTAAAATAAACCAACATTACAGTCTAGAGCAACGCATTAAAATGTTAACGTTATTGTGGCAAGTTGCTTACGCTGACGGCGAGCTCGCTAGTATTGAAGAGCATATCATTCGCAAAATAGCTGATTTATTGCATTTACGTCATAGCGAATACATTGAAACTAAATTAAATATTCAAGCAAAGATTAATACCGCTAAATAAAAAATCACTACAACATGGAAAGTTATAGTTAACTTACGGCTAAATCGGTTATTATAGCCGCAAGTTAACTGACCTCAAGAAACCATATGGCAAGCATCGGCAAATACAACACTCTTCCTGTAGTAGCAATAACAGATAAAGGCGCATACTTAAATGCGCATGATTTAGGTGAGCTATTATTACCTAATCGCTTTGTACCTGAAGATTGCCAAGTTGGCAGTGAGATTAAGGTTTTTATTTATGCCGATACCGCAGATCGCATTGTTGCCACAACCGAAAAACCTTTTGCTGAAGTTGACGAATTTGTGTCGTTAAAAGTTAGCCAAGTAAACAAAATGGGCGCCTTTCTTGATTGGGGGTTACCAAAAGACTTACTTGTTCCATACAACCAACAACATAGCGAAATGGAAGTGGGAAAATATTACCTAGTGAGAATATTTCTCGATTTAACAACTGATCGCTTAGTTGCTTCAAGTAAGCTAGACAAGTTTATTGATATTTGGCCAGCAGAATATCAAAAGTGGGATAAAGTTAAATTAACCATCGCTTCTAAAACAGATCTAGGCTTTAAAGCTATTATTAATGATCTGCATTGGGGCTTACTATACGATAATGAAATTTTTAAACCATTACGTACAGGTAAGAAAATTACAGGTTATATTAAGCAAGTTCGAGAAGACGGCCGTATTGATCTTTCGTTAACTCGCCCTGGCGAGGGTAAAGTAAAAGACTTTAGTGAAAAATTGTTAGCTCATATTGCTGAAAATGACGGCTTTAGTCCGTTGCATGATAAAAGTGATCCTGAATTGATTAAACGAGTTTTAGGGGTAAGTAAAAAGACCTTTAAAGCTACGGTAGGTAACTTAATGAAAAATGGTAAAATCACCATAGAAGCAAACGGTATACGCTTGAAATAAACTGCACTGACTTCACTGCAAAACCACAAAAAAAAAGCCCTTATGGGCTTTTTTTTGTGCGTTACTTAACCGTGGCGAAATAGCGATTAGGAATATAGCTGACTTAGCTTATGACTTAACTTATGACTTAACTTGCGCACTAAGCTATGTACTAACCTATGCTCTAATCTATGCACTAACTAAAGTCATTCAACTAAAGTCATTCAACTAAAGCCTTCTCAAAAAGTAGATTAAATCAAAGAAGTTCGCAGTAAGTTTTATTGATTTACTGTGTACCGCCTACAGTCATTTCGTCAATTTTCAAGGTTGGCTGCCCAACGCCTACAGGAAGGCTTTGTCCGTCTTTACCACAAACACCCACCCCGGCATCAAGCTTTAAGTCATTACCGACCATGCTGACACTTTTCATTGCTTCAGGGCCGCTACCAATTAAGGTCGCCCCTTTTATAGGTGAAGTAATTTCGCCATTCTCTATTAAATAAGCTTCTGAGCTAGTAAAAACAAACTTACCTGAGGTAATGTCGACTTGCCCACCAGCAAAGTTAGGGGCGTAAATACCTTTCTTAACTGACTTAATAATATCTTCAGGTTTGTGTTCACCTGCCAGCATATAAGTGTTTGTCATACGTGGCATAGGCAAGTGGGCATAAGATTCTCTACGACCATTACCTGTGGGTTTAACGCCCATTAAGCCTGCGTTATGTTTGTCTTGCATGTAGCCTTTTAACACGCCTTTTTCAATCAATACGTTATATTGTCCCGGCGTACCTTCATCATCAATACTGACTGAACCACGACGATTAGCCATAGTGCCATCATCAACAATAGTACATAAGTCAGAAGTAACTTTTTGACCTACTTTACCCGAGAACGCAGAAGAGCCTTTACGGTTAAAATCGCCTTCTAAGCCATGTCCTACGGCTTCATGCAATAAAACACCAGGCCAACCTGCGCCAAGTACAACCGGCATTAAGCCGGCTGGAGAATCAATAGCAATTAGGTTAACCAACGCTTGTCTTACCGCCTCTTCAGCATAAGCTAAATAGCGTGGTTTGTTATTGTCTAACTCAAAGAAATAACTATAGTCTGTACGTGCACCGCCACCTGAACTAGCACGCTCTCGTTTACCATTTTCTTCAACTAATACAGAACAATTAAGTCGTACTAATGGTCGAATATCAGTGGCATAAGTACCATCACTAGCGGCGACTAATATTTTCTCGTATACACCTGATAAGCTAACAATAACTTGTTTAACACGTTTATCCACACTACGGGCATGTGCTTCTACTTCATGCAAAAGCGTAATTTTTTGCTCTTGGGGTAAGCTTGCCAACGGATCCATAACGTTATAAAGCATTGGGTTTTGTTGCATTGTTTTGCCATCAAAAACCTGTACTCGTGCAGATTTTTCGGCAATAGCGATACCTTTAGCAGCATCGGCAGCTTTTTTTAATGCCGCTGGAGAAATATCATCTGAGTAGGCAAAGCCCGTTTTCTCACCTGAAATAGCGCGAACACCTACGCCACGTTCAATGTTATAGGAAACTTCTTTGACAATACCATCTTCTAACATCCAAGACTCATGACTGCTAGATTGAAAATATAAATCGGCTAAATCAATTTTACGTTGGAAGATATTATCCAAGGTATCCATCAACATACTTTCATCAATTTTACTATTGGCTAAGAGCTCAGTCTCAACATTATTCATACGACATCAACTTATTTTTAAAACGATTATGAGTGGCAACAGGCATAGCTTTACGCACCTTGTCTAATTCTTCTGCTTGGTATTTAGCACAAATTATACCTTTACCCGTATCTAGCTGGGTCAAGATTTCGCCCCAAGGGCTAATAATCATACTGTGGCCCCAAGTTTCACGGCCATTTAAATGCACGCCTTCTTGACCTGCAGCAATAATATAAACTTGATTTTCAATTGCACGAGCTTGTAATAATGTTTGCCAATGCGCAGCACCAGTTACACGGGTAAAGGCACTAGGTACGGTAATAATTTTTGCTCCCTGCTGAGATAATTGTCGAAACAATTCAGGAAAGCGTAAATCATAGCAAATAGACAAGCCGACCTTAACACCAGCAACATTAACTACGCTAACATGGTCGCCCGCTTTAGCGTAGCGAGATTCACAGTAATTTTTTTCGTTGTCTGCTACCGCAACATCAAATAAGTGAATTTTATCATAACTGGTGAGTTCTTCTCCATCAGGAGAAAAAACAAAACAAGTATTGGTAAATTTATCAGCAACATTAGATAACACAGGAATACTACCAGCCACTAAAAAAACATTATATTTTTTTGCTAGTGCGGCAAGTTTTACTCTTAAACTACCTTTTGCTTGATGCTCTTGCGCTAAGGTTAATTGAGCTAGGTCTTTACCCCCAAAAAATAAACAGCATTCTGGTAAAACAACTAATTGTTGTTCAGCCTGTTCTAGGGTTAATAATTGTTGCTCGATATCACTAATATTGTCATCGACTTTAGTGCTTGAGGTCATTTGAATTGCACAAATTTGCATTACTTTACTGCCATGTTCAAGATCCATCAAAGTTATCACTTTCAGGATTAGGTTCTATTGGATTTTCTGAGCCAGATAAACCAGTATCGCTCTCTGGCAACTTATCGACTATTTTAGGTGGTGATGATTTGCCAACACTAATGTTTTTGTTTTTTCTGCTCACTTGCTTAAACTGTGGTTCATCCAAGTTACCTGTTACTTCGAAATTTATTTCCGCGATAACTGAAGATGTGATCACTTCATCAAGTGCAACACCAGCTAAAAATGTTACTGGATTTAAAGTCGCTATCCAAGCTAGCACGGGCAAACTAGAAGTTAAATTTGGCTTATAAGTCATCCGGTAGTCTAATTCGCTATTATTTAGGTTGGTATTACCGACAACACTTAAGTCGCCAGCGGCACCTTTCATTAAGACATTATCGGTATAAGCTACGCCATCTTTTAAAGAGAAATCACCCTTTAGTTCACTATAGAACATGCCATCGCTGAAAATATCTCTAAAGTCGAAACTGAGCTTACGCACCAACGACTGCAGGCTTAAAAATGAAAATATACGAACGCCTTTATCATCAACATCAGCTAAATAGCCATCATTAAAGCTTGTAGATAATGCTCCGTTAAGTGTTGCCATGGCAAAGTCATGTGGGCCGCCTTGCCAAGTAAGGTCATAATCCATATTTACCCCACTGTCTTTTATAATCGACACTAAGCCTATATTTTCAATTTCACGTGCAACGTTATTCGTCGCTAAACTGCCTTTAATTGAGGTAATAGATTGGCTGCTATTTAGTTGCCACTTCGCATCAAAAACAAGGCTACTTTTATCCCTGTCCGCTTTAAAGTTATTCAGTAGCAGTGTGTCGTTATTCTCACGCGTTATAGTGAAGTTAACCTCTCCAAAGTCAAAGTTATCAAATTTACAACTAGCACAGGCAACCTTCAATGGCGGGAAGGCGGTAAATATTTCTGCATTACTCTCTTGGTCGATAATAGTGGGAGGCGTTTGTGGAGCAGCGCTCAATACTTCTCCGTCTGAATTAGCATTGGTTGTTGCTTGAGTATTTTCAGTATCCGCTGTGGGAATATTTGCTTTTGGCTTACTACTCTCTAGACTATCGGCTTGTGTCACAGCAGTGTTCTGCGCAATATCTTCACGCGTATTGTCGATGTTTGCTGCTGGCCCGATTTCAGGCTGAGTGGTAATTAAGTGAATAAAGTCAGCATCTATATCTATTCCTTGCGATAACCAGTCAGGATAAAACTTGGCTGAGCCTCTAAGTTCTTTGGCATTAATGTCCAGTAGCCACCAATTTGGTTGAGGAACAAAATCAAAGTTAATTTCTTGAAAGTTATGCCCATAAACATTTAAGTTTGCTACTTGTCCGTGTATCTTTTCAGGGATAGAAAACAAACTTGCTTGAGTTACTTCAACACTGGCTAAGTTATTTGATGGTGGCTTAGCTAAATTCGGTTCACTTGCCTCAGCATTTACTGCTGACAGTATATCTACTACCAATGGCTGCCATTCTTGGTAATCAGCATCCACTAAATCCGCCGTTATATTAAACCCTTGTGTAGGCAGCCAAGATTGTTGCTTACCTAAGACCAAATGCGCTAATGAAAACTGCTGTTTCTGGTGCTCCAGTAAGCCATAAAAGTTAATATTGTTGCCTACTCTAGCATTGATAGTGCTGTTTTTGTCATCGCCAAAAGCATGTAAATTAACTGTAATGGCTTGCTCTGCAGCTTTACTAAAGGGTAATGGCAACGCCAGCGCTACATCATCTAAATTAGGGCTGATTTTATAGTCATAAAAAAATTGTTCGCCAATAAACTCAAGCTCAAGCATGCCTTGCCAAGCGACTTTACCATTAACATATTTAATCAATTCTTCAGGTAATTGCGCTTGCCACTGCTCGGTTTGCCATTGGCCTAACGTTTCAATGTTAACGTTATAAAGTTCAGATTTTTGCTGTGCTGTTACATTAATTGTTAATGGCATACCTCGCCAATCAAGCTTAACGCCAGTCGCTGTTATTTTATCATTATGGTAGTCAAGGCGACCGTTAACTTGTTTGAAGTTCATTGCTGGCGTTTGCAGTGCCACGGCATTATTCTTAAAATCTACATGGCCTTTCGCTATTACATTTTCAGGTGCTGCTAAGGGCAGTATTAATGAAAAGTCGCCATCGATAGGCGCCGAAACAATCACTTGGTCTAAGGTTGCTCCAACCGAATCCTGCATTGGGCTAGCGTTCATTAATTGCCTAACTAATTGCGGCTGTGTTTGTGTAAAACTGGCATCTACGGTTAATACACCTTCACCGGCTAAGTCAGCAATTGCGGCCTCAACACCGGTAACATCAATACCCGTTAACGTGCCTTCGCGGCCGGTAATGAGCATACTATTATTGGTAAAATTAAGGTTAGCTGAAAAGTTTTCTATTGCTGGCCACTCAGGATCAAACCTAAAGGTGCTTTCTGCTAATTCTGCATCTACAACAAAAATACCTTCGTTGTTATTAAATGGGAAGCTTTGTAGCGGACCATTAAATAAAACCAATGCTTGGTTAACTTTTCCTTCGATAATAGCACCGTTGAGGTAGTTAACTAAGTTATCACCCATCAATAAATGCGGATAAAAGTATTCCGCAAATTTAGCATCGCCTTTACTCACACTGGCTAACAATGCCATGCTCGCAGGTTCATCTTTTACACTATTTACGGCTAGGTCAGCTGTTAACGATATTTGTGATGACGTAAATGCAATATCTTCTACCGAAAGCTGCCAGCCATCAGCTAGAAATTTAGCATTGATCAAACTACGTAAGCGCGTATATGGAATAGGATATTTAAAGTGTTTATCAAAATGAAGCGCCCCATCAACTGCATTTAGCGATATTTGCAGTTGATTATTGGCATAAACAAGCTCGCCACTGACATTATCAATTCCAGGTATACCTTGACTGAAATGACTATCAATATCATTAAAGCTTGCGGTAAATGCCGTGTCATTGGCATTAGTGCGAAAGTATATATCTTCAACTCGACCAACGGCGTCAAGATCAAAGAGTAATTTCTCTAGACCCACATCATCGGATAAAAGTGGTGATATCCCCTCAAAACTGGCAAGTTCTATGGTATTGATATAGCCATTAATGTTTTCACCATTCGCATTGGCTGTTAATGATATTTTATTGGTTTCTACGCCGTTTCTTTTCACGGTAATTGGCGATGTTACCGCGCTAAATGCTAATGATTCAGACACCTTTATTTGAATATCACCACCAACAGCTTCAAAAGTTTGCGCCTTGTTTTGATGTTGCCAAATAATTTCATTTTTACCTAAGGTAAACTGAATAAGTTCAGTTTGACCCGCGTTAACGGTTAACCATGCGTTAAAATTAATGGCGGAATGTGTATTAGTATCTTTAATGGCTAAAACTCGGTCCAACCATGGAGTAATATCAATTTCGTTAGCTTCAAGGTAAGCTTGGCCACTTAATCTATCAAACTTAGGTCCTTTAAAGTCTAATAAGACCTTTAGGTTATTTGAGCTAAGCCCATCAACAATAACCGTACCATTCGCTCGATGGCGGTTATCTTTGTTAACCCAAAACAATTCATTTATGGTAAAAGCGCGTACACCAGACGATGTGCGATAAAGCACATGACTATCGCGAATAGAAAAACGAGAAATTTGCTCGAGAAAGATAACCGAAAGTGAGTCAAGTAGACTATCTTCACTGGCTTTTTCATCATCAAGTTCTTCGTCAGAATCTGCTAAGGCTAGCTGCTCAAATTCTAACTCGACACCTGAAATAACAAAGTCTTGTGTTACCCATTGCCTTGTTCGTATACTGCGCCAAAAATCGAGTTCAACCGCTAAGCTATCAATATAAATTTGACTATTATTATCGGCTAAAAGCTCAACTTGCCTACTAATTAATGTCGGGCCTGACTTGCCCCAACCCATAGCTAATGAGCCAATTGATATATTGCTGTTGTAACTATTATTTAAGAAATCTTCAACATCTTCACGATAATTATGCGCGTAGGGTAAAAATAAGCGTAATGTACTAATTAACACGGCAAAAACTACTAACAATACTGCAAGTAGTTTATACAGACGTTTAAGCCATCTATTTAGCACCGTGGAAACACTCATTACGTTTTTGCCATACCTTACTTTACTTAAATTGACTTGATTACTGCTTGTGAAGTGTCAGTTATAGCTACATCATTACCACATCAAACTGCTCTTGATTATACATGTTTTCTGTTTGTACTTTAATTTGCTTACCAATGAATACTTCAAGCTCGGCTAGGTTATGATATTCGTCATTCTCAAGTGACTCACTGACTGAAGCTGAGGTATAAACAATAAATTTATCTGCATCATAAGCGCGATTTACTCGCACAATTTCTCGTAAAATCTCAAAACAAACCGTTTCAACGGTTTTCATATAACCTCGGCCATGACAAACGTCACACTCTGCGCATAAAATATGCTCTAAACTTTCACGCGTACGTTTTCGGGTCATTTCCACTAGTCCTAACGAAGAAAATCCAGATATGCTGTATTTCACATTATCTTTTGACATGGCAACGTCTAAGCTATGTAAAACACGGCGTTGATGTTCTTTGTCATGCATATCTATAAAATCAACAATAATAATACCACCTAGATTTCTTAATCTAAGTTGGCGAGCAATGGCTTGTGTTGCTTCAATATTAGTATTAAAAATGGTTTCTTCTAAATTACGATGCCCAACAAAAGCGCCAGTGTTTATGTCTATGGTAGTCATAGCTTCGGTTTGATCTATGATTAACGAACCGCCTGACTTTAATTCTATTTTACGATGCAGCGAACGTTGTATTTCGTTTTCAACATCGAACAAATCAAAAATTGGCCGTTCGCCAGGGTAATATTCGAGTACAGCAGTTAGATTAGGGACAAACTCAGTGGTAAATTCAACTAATTGTTCATAAGTGAGTTTTGAGTCAACCCGAATACGTTCAAGCGAAACGCCAACAAAGTCTCTTAACATGCGAAATGCTAAAGATAAATCTTGATAAATAGGATCTTTGGTTTGTTTACGTTCTTTTCGTTCAATGACTTTTGCCCACACACGACGAAGAAACTCAGCATCGTGTTCTAGCTCATCTTTACCTGCGCCTTCAGCCGCTGTTCTGACAATAAAGCCATGGTTTTTGCCACAATACGGCGTAACAATTGATTTTAAACGATTACGCTCAGCGGGATCATCTATACGTTGTGATATACCGGCATGGCTAGCATCGGGCATTAAAACTAAATATCGTGCTGCAATAGTAATATCGGTTGTTAACCTTGCGCCTTTGGTACCTAGTGGATCTTTAACAACTTGTACAACAATATATTGCCCTTCGTGAACCAAGTTTCTAATGTCTGGCACCTGATCGCTATTATGTTCTTCATTTAAAATTAATTTAGAATTGATATCTGAGGCGTGCAGAAAAGCAGCTTTACCTAAATTGATGTCAACAAACGCGGCTTGCATACCAGGTAATACACGAATAATTTTACCTAGGTATATATTACCTACTAAGCCACGACGAGCTTCACGTTCAATATGAACTTCTTGCAGTGAACCGTTTTCGATTAATGCTACCCTGGTTTCGCTTGGTGTAACATTGATAAGTAATTCACCGCTCATGTTGTTTCCCGTTTAGTTTTTTGTCATTGAAGAATGTACGCCGAATGTCGACAGTAATTGTGCAGTTTCATATAACGGCAAACCAACTACGGCGGAATAACTACCACGAATTTGTTTAACAAACTGCCCAGCTATTCCTTGAATACCGTAAGCGCCTGCTTTGTCTTGTGGTTCACCGGTTTGCCAATAACGAATTATTTCTTGTTCGCTCAGTACTTTAAAATCTACTTCAGTTCTGACCACAATAACTTCACTACGTTCACCTTTTACTACCGCAACAGCCGTAATAACTTGATGTGAATTACCCGATAACATACTGAGTATAGCGATGCATTCATCAAGCGATGCCGGTTTTCCTAAAATATGAGTACCAAAAACCACGCTAGTGTCTGAGCCTAGCACCGCAACATTTTCATCATATTGTTGGGCAATAACACTCGCCTTTTCAACGGCTAAACGGGCAACGTATTGCTCAGGTGACTCTTGAGGTAAAACACTTTCATCAATATCAGCAGGTAAGCAAGTAAATTGATAACCCAGTTGTTCGAGTAATTCTTTTCGACGCGGAGATTGCGACGCTAAAATCAAAGTAGTAGACATGTTATTTAATTCTAAAATTTCGTCTTATTTTACGTAAAAGTAAAAAAGCCCAAGGCCAGAGGATTATGGTTGTGAATACCGGATATAAATAGCTCGGTAAAAAAACTGCATCGGTTAAAAATCGTTGCAGCCAAAAAACAATTAAGTGATATAACGCTGATAGCACACCAACAATAAGCGCTTGTTGCCAAACCGAAAAGTTGCGTATTTTTTGAAAATTACCGGCAACTATGTAAACAGCAATAGCCATTGCGCCAGCATGTACACCTAAGGTTGAGCCTAATAGCACATCGAGTATAAAGCCTAATACCCATGCAGAAATAACATTGACGCGTGAAGGCAATGCCAAACACCAATACAGTAAAACCACTAATACCCAGTCAGGTCGAAATGCATCAACACTTAATGGTAATGGCATAATACTAGCCATTAATGCCACTAAAAATGTCAAAAGAATAATTAAGCGACTTGCTATGGTCATTGTTTTTCTGCCTTTTTATTTGGCAAACTTTCCGCTGCTATTGGCTGTTGCTCATTAGGCTGTTCTGGCCATAGCAATAACACATAACGTAAGCGATCAATCTTAGCAACAGGTTGGCTTTGAATTTGAGAAAAGGCTCGCGATTCATCTTGGATAACCGAAGAAACTTTTGCTACAGGATAACCTTCAGGAAATTTACTGCCTAAGCCAGAGGTTACTAATAAGTCACCTATGCGAATATCACTACTGTGAGGTACATGGTTATGTGTTAAACGGTCAATCACACCAACACCACTGGCAATTAAGCGTAAGCCGTTGCGACTAATTCTTACTGGCACAGCATGTGTGACATCAGTGATCAATAACACCCGGCTACTGGTAGTACCGACATGCAAAATTTGTCCAACAATACCTTCATCGTCAATAACGGCTTGGCCTTCATAAACGCCATCATTCGCACCACGGTTTATGACTACTTGATGGGTATAAGGGTCACTATCAACGGCAAGAATTTCGGCAACCATTTTTTTGGCATCGCTTCGAACCGGTGAAGCCAGTAAGGCTCGTAATCGATTATTTTCACGCTTAACAATATCTAATTGCAACGCCTGTTCATGGAAGACTAATTCGTTGATTTTGTATTGTTCATTGTCATCAATAAGCTGACGACGGGTAACAATATTTTCTGCCGCCCAGTTCATCATTTGTTTGGGCGCGGTAGCTAAATATTGTAAAGGGCTAACCATAGATTGCAAAAAGCCTCGAGCGGACTCGAAGCTATTCATTTTATGGTCGAAAAAAATTAATGCCGCAGAACAAAGCAGCACCAAAATAAGTCGGTGCTGCGGGGCCGGTCCATGCTTAAAGATAGGATTCATAAATTAAACTTGTATAAACACTAATTTAGTATTTTATTCGTATGAGAATAAATCGCCGCCGTGCATATCAATCATTTCAATCGCTTTACCGCCACCACGAGCTACACAAGTTAATGGGTCATCAGCAACAACAACAGGGATACCGGTTTCTTCCATTAATAAACGGTCTAAACCTTTAAGTAAAGCGCCACCACCCGTTAGGATCATGCCACGCTCTGAAATATCAGACGCTAATTCTGGAGGTGATTGTTCTAGGGCAACCATAATAGCACTAACTATACCGGTTAAAGGCTCTTGAAGCGCTTCTAGAATTTCATTGCTATTTAATGTAAAACTACGCGGTACACCTTCGGCTAAGTTGCGGCCACGTACTTCAATTTCAATCACTTCTTCGCCTGGATAAGCAGAGCCTATTTCATGTTTAATGCGCTCAGCAGTCGCTTCACCAATTAAACTACCAAAATTACGACGAACGTAATTGATTATGGCATCGTCAAACTTATCACCACCAATGCGCACTGAAGAAGAATACACCACACCATTGAGTGAAATAATACCAACTTCAGTCGTACCACCACCAATATCAACCACCATTGAACCGGTAGCTTCTGATACTGGCATTCCAGCGCCAATTGCTGCAGCCATTGGCTCATCAATTAAATAAACTTCACGTGCGCCAGCACCTAATGCCGACTCACGAATTGCACGGCGCTCTACTTGTGTTGATCCACAAGGAACACACACTAAAACACGTGGGCTAGGTCGTAAAAAGTTATTGCTGTGTACTTGTTTAATAAAGTACTGCAACATTTTTTCAGTGACAAAAAAGTTAGCAATAACGCCATCTTTCATTGGTCGAATTGCTTCAATATTCCCAGGAGTACGGCCTAACATTTGTTTGGCAGCAGTACCTACAGCGGCTACACTTTTAGAGCCACCAGAACGGTCTTGACGAATAGCAACAACTGAAGGCTCATCTAAAACTATGCCTTGGTCTTTTACATAAATCAGGGTATTTGCGGTTCCTAAGTCGATTGATAAATCGTTAGAAAACATGCCGCGTAATTTCTTAAACATATTGTCGAAATGTCCTTTAAACATCACCTAGGCAACAAACTGCCAGAATATTATTGTACTGAATTTGCAAGCCTTGCTTTACTTACACATAGCTTACAAATGATATTTTGTATTATTAACACGCTATCATACCGCAGACTATAGTACTTGTGTTATTTCAATAACAAAAATATCATTAAATTTTAAGATATTTTTGTTATTAGTGAAGCTAAACCATGGTTTGCTCGCTCAAATTCCTACCTTTGCGCTAATACAAATAATATGACGAACTAAATGACGAACTAATTCACCACTTCGCGCCATGAAATTATTCGGTCATTGCCTCGATACATACCAAAACTTAATAGCGCACTAGGGTTGTCATCGTAAAAATTACCATCACTGTCTGTATCAATGTCGTTCCATTTAAATTTCAACCAGCTTGGCACTTCATATTCCCATTCCAGTGCACCTTGTTGTGCCGGAGCTGAATAAAGTAATTGATTTTGTCGACCGTTAATAAAAAGCCCAGAAATACTTGCCTCGGTATGACTAACTTGTATTGCATCATTGCCTATATCCAGCAAACGATAATCCCAAAGATTCATGTTTCCTGAGTATTTTGCACCCGCCACTTTATTGCCTATCTGCGGTGCTAAACAGCTTTCATCTTGATGCTCATTAAAGTTTGTTCCGTCATAAACCTGAATGCTCATTGGCACTCTTAATTTAGCATTTTCTGAGCCATAAGCATTGTCTAATACCATACGAGCAAAGCGAATATTTACCCCGCCAGTGGTAAATTTCTCAATGGCAGATTCATCAACTATATTCGTTGTAGCTTCAGTTAATAAGCTAATATTATCGGTATCGGTTATTTGCTCTGTCACAAAAGGTACTTTTGCATCAAAGGGTGGCAATAAGCTTGTATCATTATGGTTATAACTAAAATGGTCATTGTCAGAAAAAGTATAAAGCCACTCGCCTGGAATTAAATTACCATCGTCATCAATACTTGCGCTTAAGCTACCTGACTCCATTTCAGCAGTTAAAGCAACCGGGTTATCAGGTATATTTCCAACCATTGGCTGACTGTCGTCATGTGTTGGCAAAGTAATGTCTATTCCTGATGGCGTTAACTTCATAAAGCCTTCAGACTCTCCTAAGGTATAGTTTTTCGTAATTTCATTGTTCGCATTGTAGGCTGTTATGGTTATTTTTGGTGCAAGGCTATAAGCAATGGCGCCTTTGTCTTCACTGGTACGTTGCCCGGTATAAGCCCAATCAGAAAATGCACAAACACCGACAGCATCAGGATAAGCATAGGCATCAAAATTACCTTTATGATCTTCCTTTACTGACTGTTTAAAGTAGGCTGGTGTAAAACGACCAATATCTATCCCTTGTGCACCCGTTGAGTTGCTTGCCGTAACTAAACCATTGGTATTGCCTAGGCCACCATAATTAATATCTTGCAAGTCTATATGAATGATCCCTACTTCATCGTATTGAGCACCATTAAATAGCGATTGGCCTTTTACATCATCGCTAAAGCTATTCAGTACAACATTTTTAGTCTCAGCTTGAATAGTCTGCCCTGGGGCGAAAGTAAAATTCCCTGCAACACTTCCGTTAAGCGTAGGTGCAACTTTATAAGCCGTCATTTCTAACTGGCCATCAGCTTGACGATAATTCTGTGTTAAATCACCGGCTAAGTTAAGCGCTTCAACCTTAAAATTAAAGCTATCACCCGCTTTGTGCGTGATTGTACTTGTACTGCTATTACCCTTTATTTCCGCTGTAGCATGCGTAGCCAAAAGCTGAAACCGAGCTGGTTTCACCCAAAAGTCGATTGAGCTATCTGATATTGAAATATCAGCATTAGTATATTTTGCATGTAAGCGAATCTTACCCGCGTCTAAGTAATTAGGTGTAGGAATAACAGCAATGCTGTCATTGCCAAAATTCAACAATACATTATCGCTAAATTGTGGATACTTCGCGATATTAGTATTACTTGTTTGAAATGCTAAGCCGGCATTAAACGAAGCGTCAGGCGTAACATTTTCCTGAGCAATACTGATATTGACCTCGCCATTAAATATACCTTCACACACACCATTATTATTCTTTACCGCTTGTAACTTTAAGGTTTCTCTGAATACTTTACCGGCTGTTTGATGACTAATAATTTCACTATTACTATCGCCGTAAAGAAACCTAAAGCCAGCGTCTTCAAAAGACATATCACAACTTGTACCGAACCCAAAACATTCAACAGCGTTACTGGCTGCTACACTGGCGTTGTCTATAGATAAAATAATGGTTTCTGCGGTGGTATGACCGAAGTTAATATGGGTACTACCGGTAAAAGTAGGGGTCGCTTTAGTTACTAAACCGCTTACTGGACTGGTTATATTGAAGTCTACACTAACTGGTTCTGTACTTTCAGTTGTGCAGTCAATGTCAACACAGGCTTTTATCGTAATAGGTTCAGGCGCGCACGTTAAACCTCGGCCATCATGGCCTATTTCGAAATGATGAATGCGTGCACAATCACTTGCTGCTCGAGTTGAACCATCATAGTTTTTGTTCTTTGACTGGTTATTATAAATTCTAGTCACGTCGTCAGCAGTCAAGACACTGTCAAAAACAATAAACTCATCTAGGGGGGCTCTGAATCCTTGCGGGTTACTTGAACTAACATCATCGAAAGATGTACCGATAAATTTCAAAGTTCCAGCGGGCGCTAAATTTATTGTTTCAACAAAACTGCCGTCTATGTATAAGCTTGTTTGATCATTACTATAAATTAATGCCAAATGATGCCAATCATTATTAATACTATTAAAGCTATAGTTACCATTAATTGCTCTTCTGGTATCACCGTCATAAACTCCCCAACGCCAACTATTATTTCGATCGAGATACAGTAAATCGCCACCTGCGGCCATTGCGCCTAGAATAAAGTAACGATTGCCCGCGGTATCTGTTGGCTTTTTAAACCAAGTTGAAACACTAAAATCAGCCGGTAAGGGAATACTGGTTTGTACATGTTGAAGCGCATCGCTAATGGCTAATGCTTTTTCAATTTTTGCATCATAGCTTGTGTTAACACCATTATGACTTGTTCCAGAATAATTCCCTAGTTGATCAATTACTTCATTGCCTGAGCCAATGTAGCTGCACTGATCAAACTGAAAATTAGCGATAGGACTTACACAGAAACTGCTATTTAATTTGAAATCGGCAGCACCGGTGAATGATCTATCGCCATGATTATTCATGCTATGAAAACGAAAAATTTTAGTGTTAACGGGCGTAAAATTAAACGTTTGTGCCGGTGTTATATTTGCCGCAGTAAAAATGTAGCTTGGCGTAATGGCCTCACCTAAAAACTTAAAGTCGGCTAAGCCGGTAATAGAAGGATCGCCATGGTTTTTAATCGTAACAATACGCGCACCCATAACGCCAGAAACCGTATCTTCATCATCAAGCACTATTTTAAAAGGTGTTGAAGTCATTGGTAAGTTAAACGTGCTCGCGGCTGTTACTGACTTACCTAAAACTTCAAATTCTCGAAGACCCGTAATAGAAGGATCACCATAATTATTAATAGTAATTAATTTAACATCGGTTACATCTATAGGAATGTCGTTACTATCAAGTTGAAAGCTTTCTAGGTTACTTTGCATAGCGGCGATGAAGGTTTTAGTTTCAGTGACCGAAGGCCCCTGTATTTTAAACTCTTTAGCGCCAACATATGTTGGATCGCCATAGTTGCTGATGGTAATGAGTTTCACATCGGTAACTTGAGTTGGAATATCAACATCATCTAATATATAGCTTTCACCATTGTCATGCATAGCGGCGACAAAGGTTTTCGTTTCAGTCACTGATGGTCCTAGCAGCTTTAACTCTCTTGCGCCTACGAATGAAGGATCGCCATAATTACTTATAGTAATTAATTTTACGTCGGTAACCTCTTCAGGTACATCATTGCTATCAAGGGAGAATGTTTCGCCGTTTCTGTGCATTGCGGCCGTAAAGGTTTTAGACTCATTTACTGACGTACCTATAAGCTTAAGCTCTTTAGCACCGATAAAAGAAGGGTCACCATGATTAGTAATAGTTCTAAATCGCACATTTGTTACACCAACCGGCTGATCAGCTGATGCAATAGTAAAGGCTTCACCATTATCATGCATAGCTGCAGAATAGGTATATAACTGCCCCGATAAGGTGCCTATTACTTTAAACTCTATCGCACCCGTGTAGGTTGCATCGCCATAGTTTGATAATGTTCTAAGGCGAAGAGCGGTTACATTACTTTGTGGTGTTATAGCCCAATTTTGTTGGTTACTATTCATAGCTGCAGTAAATACAGTGCCACCTGCCGGCGCCTCTATGGTTTGCCACACACCGCCTGAAATTTGAATATCAACTTCAAAAGTTTGTACTGAGATATCATTATTACCATAATTAATCAGTGAAATGGTATCAATGCTGATGGCATCGCCAGCAATGCCATCAAAGTTACTGTCAAAACTAAATGACAAAGTGTTGGTCTGTTTTCTAGAAAGCCAACGGGTGCTGTTATCACCATCGTGCATATTTTTAGCACCATAGCTTGTTGAGTTATACTCACCGTCAATTCCAGTTAAACTACCGCCATTGGCTGATAAAGCGAAGTTATAGTTAGGCGTATTTGCTCCGGCATCGGATACTGGTAATTTTGTCCAATTACTATTAGCTAAGGTTTTAACTTCTACTTGGAATTTATTAATTGCGCGATCGTTATTACCATAGTTAACCAAGTAAAAACTCTCTAAGGTGAAAAGATCTTCAGCGCCTGCTTGAATACCGTCTTCATTAACATCAAATTGAAAATCTAATGTGTTATTGCTTTTTCTGCTTAGCCATAGATTATTTTGGTCACCGTCATGTATATTTTTAGCACCATAACTTGTTGAGTTATACTCACTGTCAATAGCACTTAACACGCCTCCTTGTTGCGCTAAAGCAAAGTTATAATTAGCTTCTCCTGCAGTTGAGCCTGGCACGCTTATTTTAGACCAGTTAGGGTTGCTTTTTGTTTTCACTGCAATTTGAAATGTTTTGATTGAACGATCATCGTTGCCATAGTTAACTAAATAAAATTTCTCTAACGTAAATAAGTCTTCAGCTGAGGCGAGAGCACCATTTTCATCTGCATCAAATTGAAAGGCTAATTCATTATTGCTTTTACGGCTTAACCATAATGTATTTTGATCACCATCATGAATATTTTTCGCGGCATAGCTAGTCGTATTATATTCACTATCAATGCTAACTAATTTGCCACCGTGATGTGACATAGCAAAGTTATAATCGGCTTGCCCAATACTGGCACCTGGAACATTAATTTTCGTCCAATTAGGGTTATCGCTAGTTTTAACCGCTAGCTGAAATTGTTGAATTGCTCGATCGTCGTTGCCATAGTTTCGCAAGTAAATACTGTTTAGGGTAAAAAGGTCTTCTGCTGCGCCAAGGGTACCGTTTTCATCTGCATCAAATTGAAAAGCCAATTCATTATTACTTTTGCGACTTAACCACCTTGTGTTTTGGTCGCCATCATGAATATTTTTAGCACCAAAGTTCGTTGAATTATATTCGCTATCAATTTTAACCAAGGTGCCACCATGATGTGACATGGCGAAGTTATAGTTTTCCTCACCAATTATCGCACTTGGCACATTAATTTTATGCCAATCAGGATTTGCTAACGTTTTAACGGCAACTTGAAACTGCTTCACTGAGCGGTCATTATTGCCAAAGTTCTCAATATTAATTTTATCTAGGGTAAAAACATCTGCAGAGTCACCTTCTGCCCCCGTTATGCCATTGTTGTTAGGGTCAAAGGTAAACTCAATCGTGTTATTACCGTTACGACTTAACCATAGAGAGTTTTGATCACCATCTTGCATGTTTTCAGCATGGTAACTTGTTGTATTATATTGGCTGTCGATGGCACCGAGAACGCCACCATCTTGGAGGCGAGTATAAACATACTCTTCATCGCCAGCGGCGGTACCTGGGACCTGTAATTTTTGCCAAGTTGAACCATCATAGGTAATTTCAACTTGAAACTGTTTAACTGAACGATCATCTATTCCATAGTTGGTTATTTCGAGTTCATTAATGGTAATACCATTACCCGTTGATCCATCCCAGTCTGTATCAAAATCATATTCTATAACATTGTTTGATTTACGAGACAGCCAACGAGAATACCGATCACCATCATTAATGTTTTCTGCTGAATAGGAGGTAGAGTTATATTCTGCATCAACAGAAACTAGTCGAGCCCCTTGTGCCCAACTTAAATAATCTAGATAGCCTACAGGATTTTCATCAGCAATCATGGGCTTCCAACCTGCTGAACCTGCGTTTGCACTTAGCCCTTCATCTTCAGTGCTCAATAATACAAATTGATTTACACCACGATCATCGCCACCATAATTAGTTAATTCAAAGCCATTAAAACACATGGCACCGTTACTTGCTGACAATTGAAAGTTTAAATTATTGCTTTGAGAGCGTGATAGCCAACGTGTTGAGGGATCATTATCGAGTAAGTTTTCTGCTGCCCATGTTGTACTGTTATATTGCGAGTCAATCAGGGTGATGTCTGATGAAGATAAAGCATCGGCATAAGCATAACTAGTCAATAAACAAGCTATTACAATGATCTTTTTCATATAAGGAATGAAGGTTCCCTGCTGCATATGTGTTGTAACCTTTAATCTGAAATTGTACTTGGTGAGGTAATGTAGAGATAACTTGAAGTGTTGAATTCATGAATGAGTTGACATAAAAAACCTTAATATTATCGATAAAACCACTGTAATTTGTTTAATTGACTCAGTGACTAATACTTACCTTTCTGCTTTTTATAATATTTCATGCAATAATAACATGTTATTTAATTATTTCATCTTAGAAGGCATAGTGAATGTACATCGCAGTAATCAAGAGAAGTGTAATTATTTTTTTAATCGCCGGTTGTAGCCCGGAGCATAAGTCGAATACGATGGATAATAATACAATAAATGAAGCTATAGCCGTAGATGAAACTCTAACCTTAGATGAAGCTGAATTAGCAAAAGAACGTGAAAAACAAGTAGAGTTACTTGACAAAGAACTTCAGTTATCAGTTAAAAACCAACGTATTGAACATGAAAAGCAATTACTTCAAAATGCGAATAATATTCAAGATAGCGCTGAAACCCAGTTATTGAAAACGCAAAAAGAAGAAACTATGTTAGCCGAGGAAGCGCTTTTAGAAAATGCTAAAAGCCGAGCAAATAATTTAATCACTCAATAACTAAAATAGATATTTCTAAATAAGCTCAGCATAAAAGTATCGCTATATTGCGCAATTCAATATAGCTATTGTTATAGGTCAAAGCTTAATTAATGCTTTATTTTTCAATCTCTTGCCATGAAATAATACGGTCGTTTCCACGATAAATACCAAAGCTTAATAAGGCACTAGGATTGTCATCATAAAAGTTATTGTCAGAACCTGTATCTAGCGCATCCCATTTAAACTTAAACCAATCAGGTACTTCATACTCCCACTCAAGCATGCCTTGTTTATCTGGACGACTAAATAGCAATTGATTCTGTATACCTAACTCAAAAGTACCTGAAACGCTCGCGGTGGTGTCTCCAACCTGTATGGCATCTGTATCAATATCAATTAAACGATAATCCCAAAGATCCATATTGCCAGAGTATTTAGCACCCGATTTTTTATCGGCTACAAGTGCTGTTAAACAAGATTCTGCGCTATGAGTGATAAAATTTGAACCATCATAAATTTCAATATTGAGTGGTGCTCGTAATTGGCTTTTTTCTGATCCATAAGAGTTTTCAAGCACCATGCGAGCGAACCGAATTTCGACCCCGTCTATCAGTAGCTTTTCTGTCGAACCAGTATCCGTGCTCAATAAAATACCATCGCTGTCTTCTACTTGCGCTGTAACAAGTGGAATTATTGCACCAAAAGGCTGTAGTAAACTTGTATCGTTATGATCATAACTAAAGTGGTCGTTAGCAGAAAAAGTATAAAGCCACTCGCCGGCATTGAACTCGCCCTCATCATCAATACTTGCACTTAACGTACCGGTTTCCAATGCAGAAGTTATGCCTACAGGGTTGCCCGCAACACTATCAACAACTTGTTGCACATCATCGTTAGTCGGCGCAATAGTATCGACGCCACTGGCTAGCAACTTCATAAAATTTTCGGGCTCACCTAACGTATAATTTTGAGTTACTTCATTTTGTGCATTATAAGCTGTAATCGTTATTTTTGGTTCTATGCTATATGAAATAGTGCCTTTATTATCACTAGTTTTTTGGCCACTATATGCCCAATCAGCAATAGCACAACTACCTATTGTACTATGAAAACTATCTAGCTTTCCTTTATGCTCTTCTTTGACACTTTGTTTAAAGTAAGCTGGGGTAAAACGCCCAACACTTACAGCTAAAGCCGACACTAACCCTTGGGTACTACCTAAACCACCATAATTAACATCTTGAATATCAAGATTAATAATACCCACTTCATTATATTGCGCAGCATTAAAAACAGACTCGCCTTTATCGCCTTCGGTAAAGCTAGTTAAGCTAGCGTCCTGAAAGTTCGCGTTGGTTGAAGTCGTAAGGTTTTTGCCTGCTGCATAAGTAAGTATGCCATCTACCGTTGAATTTAATACTGGTGCCGTACGTGTTACTTTGAGCTGTAACTGGCCATCAGATTGTCGGTAGTTTTGTGTTGGTTGACCGTCAAAATTAAGCGCCTTAACACTTAAGTTGAAATTTTCTCCAGCTTTATGTGTTGTTGTACTTAACGCAGTATTACCATTTAAAGGGGCGCTTAAGTAACTTGCTGATATATCGAAATTGGCAGGTTTTACCCAAAAATCATTCGAGCTACCTGTAATGGCAATGTTACCGCTCGTGTATTTCGCATTTAAGCGAATTTTACCGGCATCTAAATATCTAGGGGAAGGGATAACTGCAATACTATCGTTACCAAAATCCAAAATAACATTATCAGAATATTGTGGATGTTTCGCTATATTATCACCACCTGTTTGAAATGCTAAACCGGCATTAAAGGCTAAGTCTGGTGTAATATTTTGCTGCGACAAACTTATGTTAACATTGCCGTTAAAAATGCCGGCACAAACACCATTATTATTTTTAACCGCTTGCAATTTTAATGTTTCATTAAACTCAACACCGGCTGTTTGTGGAGCAATTGTTTCGCTATTATTATCGTCATAAAGAAATCGAAAGCCTGCATCAGCAAAAGTCATTTCACAACTAGTGCCAAAACCAGAACATTCAACGACGTTACTTGCTGCGATGCTAGCATCATCAATCGATAAGGTCACTGTTTCGGCAATTGTGTGGCTTAAGTTAACGATTGTACTACCCGTGAAAGTAGGTGTAGCTTTGATTGTCGTGCCTGTTGTAGGGCTAATGATATTGAAATTTAAGCTTACCGACTCGGTACTTTCTACTGAGCAGTTACTATTGGTACAAGCTTTAATGGTAATGGCTTCAGCGTCACAAGTTAGGCCATTTCCATCATGTACAATCTCGTAATGATGAATAACCGGCTCGGCACATGCGTGTCGCATATTATAAATTGCATTAACTTCTGTTGAAGATAGTGCATTATCAAAAATGAAAACCTCGTCAATGTAACCAGAAAAAAAACGGCTCTGAATACCTTGATCCTGACCTATTTGTAGCGGATCGTTATTGAGAATTAAGTCTCCGGTATGAGTTCTAGAGCCTTTCTCAACACCGTTGACGTATATTACTTGTTTACCACTTTTGTAGGTTATTGATATATGATACCAATTCCCTGCTGTTATACCTGCGCCCGACGTTGTAAACGATTGTGTTTGCCACCACCAAAGAATTTCACCCGATGAATTTAGATGAAATTCATAGTTTTCATCCTTAGAAACAATCGTTTTCAAACCTGATTGCGGCAGTGTTCTAGGATTAATCCAAACACTAACACTCAGCTCTTTTTGTAAATCTAACAGTGGGTCATCATTAATCTGAATAAAATCATCAACACCATCAAAATCACCATAACGACAAGTTCCTGGATTGCCAGTTAATGCAGGATTTTGATTAGCCGTAGTAACACCATTTTCAGCTTTAGTATTATAATTACCTGTTTCATCAATCACTTCACCTTGGCTGCCGTTCCATGACAATGCCTCCATCGAGTACTGAAGAATGGGATCATTACCACAAGAAATAGGCTCACCATCCAGTCCTAATCCGTTGTCCTGAAATTCATATATTTGATCGATTTGGCTTTGTTCGATAACTTCATCAAAAATCACTAACTCATCTAATAAGCCGTTGTAAGCTTGCGCTGCTGAAAACCGACCGCCGACACTATCTTGCTCTTGCCCTAGAATTAAGCTTTGAATTGATAGCACGCTGGTCGTTTGATTTAAGCAACCTTGGGGAACTTTATCGATAAACAAACAGCTTTGGTTATTACCGTTTGTCCACACTAAATGACGCCATGTATCTCCTGCTATTGAAGATATTGGTAAGGTACCATTTTGCGTGTTTTGTAAATAAGGCCTAAAACGAGTGGCATTAGTAAACCACATTAGCAGTTCATTATTGCTGCCTGATGTTGCACCTGACACTATGCTTTGAGCACCTGTTTTAGCCGTTTTCGCCCAAACAGAAATACTAAATTCAGTACGACCATCTAATACCCCCTCATCAAGTACAACATAGTCGCTGATGCCTGTTGCTGACAAATCGATAGCCCGACAGACTTTTCCTTCAACAGGTTGAGAAAATTTTGCTCTACTATGAAAAGTTCCAATGCTGTCTTTAACTTCGCCACTAACATCAGCATACTCTTTTTCATCAAACTTAAAATTTGCAATAGGTTTTATTGCATCAGGCTCTGGCCCACAAACTCGTCCAAATTCAGCATCAAAAACTGTTGCATCGTAAGTAAGTAAAGAGCCTTCCTCTATAATAACCTTTTCTCCCGCTGAAACACCGTATAAAAAACTTGCTGAAGTGTAGGTAAGATCTTTAGCATAAAGTGCGCCTGAAAAAGTTACACCGCTTTTCAATACCGTATTATTATCAACATGCATAACCAGTTTAGTTACATCTCCACTGGCTTTAATCGGCGAGTTCACTTGAGTATCTGCTGGAAAAGTTAATGCTTTTTTAACGTAAACAATGGCGGTGCCATCACCAACCACATTAATGGTTGTTGCTTCTTGAATGGTGAATTCTTCAAAAAAATAACTCTTACCCGCCAAAAGATTAAGCGTGGTATTAACCCCTAAATTAAATTGCTTAAAATGGTAACTATCATAACCACTGCCGAAATTTAAGGTTGCAAAATTCGGTACGGGTTTAGGATCTGCATTGGTGTCAATAATATTAATATTTACATTTCTATATTTATTAAGTCCTCTAATACCAAAAGTAATAGAACCACCATCTATAACGCTAACATCTTGTGAGCTGTTATTTTCATCAAACGCAGGGGTAGAAGTGGCCGAAGATGTGTTAGATGCCGTGCATTCAACACTATCGCAAGTAGGAAAAAAAGGAGTGCTAGTGAATTGTATGGCGCGAGTAGTTAAAACGCTATCAGGGTTATTCTTAACTTGTGCCGCTCTTCCAAAAGTAATATTGCTATCAACTGCTTGTGTACCATGAGTGGCAATAACATCGGGAAATACGGCAGGACAAAGTGCAGCAAAAAGCGGATTAGAGAAAACTGAAATAACCGTGATAATAAAAGCTAGAAACCATCTTGATAAAATCATCATACCAACCTTAGCGCTACAGTTTTGATTTACAAAAATACTACATATTGTCTATTTAATCCTATCACAATTTATAAAATGCGGAGAAATAAAGCTCTACCGCTAAGAAAAAATAAAAATACACATAATTAACAATAACTTAAAATAAATAGTAATATCGAATTAGTTAATAATAACCAACGTATTAAAAATTTGAACTTAAGCTTATGTAGAACTCTATTCAAGCTCAAGACGTGTAATTTAACAGTGCCGCCCTATTGTGCTTGGTTACTGCGTAGGAAATTAAATTGGTATTAAATTGAGGGTGATAAAAAATTAAACCGTTTTCATAAGTCTATTTAAAGCCACTAACTCGATAATAATGCAAAAAAAACCCGCGGTTAGCGGGCTTTAGTAAATTCATTTTTCAATTACTTACGCATATTTCAATTACTTAGTTTGCGTTGGCGTAATGCGAAGCCGGCCAGACCTGCTGCAAAAATAAGTAACGTTGTTGGCTCAGGCACAGTAGCCGGAGCTTGTGTGTTAGATGCACGAACATAGAAAGTTTCGTAGTTAAAAAATTGATCATCACCTTGGTCATTTTTTTTACCTAAGCGTTCATTAAATTGTGTAACATCAACGTCAGTAAACAATGTATTCCAATACGATACCGAGCTAATTATGACATTATTAACATCGATAAAATCTGATAGCTCTAAATCTAAAAATAAACTTTCTAAGTCAGGATTATTTGCGCTATTTACAATTTCCATCCAGCCAGCATGAAAATCAGCATCTTTAAATTCATTGGTTCTTTGACCATTTTGAAAGTCGTTAATGACGTAATTGGTGACATTTACAGGTGAAGCCCAAGTCCAATCATAGCCCCCATATGAAATATAGGTATCTTCTGTAAGATCAGTAGTAATTAACCCTGCCGAAGCTGAGCTAGAAGCCATCATGAAAAGTGCAATAATTAATGTGAATATATACTTGATCATTATAAAACCTCGATTAATGAAAAACAGCATCATTTGTATATTTGTTTTGATGATAAATTAAGTCAACCTAAACAATGCACAATTTATGCCAATAAAAATAAACCAAGTAAAATCAAAAGTTTATTTTTATATGAAATTTATACAACGTTTACATGGCGATAATGTGTAAAAAAATCTAACAGTTATAGGCTTCGTGCTTCTACCGCTACTGTTCTCGATGTTTTCTCACCATCTATTGTACACTGCCCCGTACTAGAAATGGAATAATAGCGCACATTATCTAATTCAAAATCAGAACATGTTACACTGACACTGCATTGCTTTAATCCTGGCACATTAACAAAGTTGGGCGTTAAGCTGTTTATATCTGCTTGATTCTTACAAGATATTGCATTACTCCCCAAAGGAAAAGTTTCGGATAATTGCCACTGTAAACCACTTTGTGCGGCTGTGTAAGCTCTCGTACCTAAAACTTCATATGCCACACCTTCTTGGCTTGAGTCTAACATGTTTACTAAAGCAGCGCCGAGTGCCGACAAAACAATAATGATAAAAATGGCGATAACTAATGCACTACCCTTTTGCGTAGATCTACGCAAAAAAGAATCTGAGTGTTTTATTATGCGCTGGGGTTGTTTATGGGACATTAGGTACTTGTATTTCATTATTAAATACAATCTCCTCTAAATTAAGCACAAACTTTAACCTAGTGAGTGCTAAGCCATTTCTTTGCAATGTTGCCGGAAAAGTTCTAAATGGCGCAATATTGCCAGCAGATGAATAATTAGCAACATGTTCGGCCATTAATATACGAGCAGTTGTAGAGCCTAAATTTGGTTGGCCATTACTCGCGTAGTTAGAAAAACCATAATTTTGATAACGAAAAACAGCATTACTTTCAACACAATAACTCACAGGCGTTTCAATAAAGTATAATCTATTAGTGGGAGATTCTGCGTTAAACAACGTATTACTTGCAAAGTTAATGGTTGAAGGCGTTTGTTTGTTGCCAGAGTTATTTACTGAAGCGAAAGCCTCAATAACACCTGATGCCGTATTATAAATATCGCCACTGTTCAGTGCATAAACGGCTACATGCTCAGTTGTCGTTTTAAGAGGCTCTTCTAACATAACGACTTCAACACTGTTAGTTGCTGCTTCTGGCGCAACCGGAATATCCAAATAAATCGCACTTTTATCTATGGGTACAAATTCTAAACATTGACTATTATCGCCAATGGTACGAATACTATTAGGTAGTGCATGTCTGACTTCACGATTTAGCCTTTCAACAACAAACCTAGCGGTAGAAATTAATGCCTCGCGATCGGCAGCATCAGTATAGCTTTTAGTACCAAAACGTAAAAAAGAGGTAATACTACTCGCTAGCACACCTAAAATTACTATAACGGTTACTAGCTCTACTAAAGTAAAGCCTTGTTGATACTGTCGACTTAATGGCATTAGAAGTTCACCCGATAAACAGAAAAAACAAAATCAAAATCTTGCGGGGTTGTTACGGTAACGGTCACAAGCTTGGCGGTATAGTTATTATCGGCACCATCACTATCACCATCATAATCACTGTCGTTAATAACCTTTACGTTGATTTGGTAGCCAACATACATATCACCTAACGAATCACTATCACCCAGCGAACTTTCAATCAACGACAAACCATTATAGTCGTCAACATCGTCGAAGAGCTCTCTCTCATTACCTTCTTCATTTGTTAAAACTGTAGAACATGTTTCGTTATCAGCTGATTTAATTTCGCCGTCATTATTTTGGTCTTCTCCGCAACGATAATAACCACCTGACATTTCTGAGTTTTCATCAAAGGCTTTAGCTAGAATTTCATTGATCATTGATTGACCAAGCTCTGCAGCCTTAATTTGATGTACCTGTTCTGCGCTTTGGTTTGCAAGCGGGAAAATTAACGTGGTAAATATTGAGAAAGCGATAGATAGTACAACTATGCCTACAATGGTTTCAATTAAAGTAAAGCCTTGCTGACAACTGTTTGAAAATGCATTGAACAATGATGATTTTTTGCTACTAGAGTGCATGTATATAGCCCTCTGATTCTATTTGTACACTTATACTTTGCTCGCCATTGATGGTAATTATGCATGGTGCATTACAGGAAGGTCGCCCCATACTGTCAAAGTTGAATGTATTGCCAGAAAAATTAGTTGTAAACGTAATATTATCATTACTGTCTACCTGAAGCTTTGAGGCACTATCTTGCCAAGCAGAAGCAAAACTTGGCGTGGAAGAGCAATTATCTGGCGTACCTAGTTTTGTTGAGGTTACTAATACGCTATGGCAATAGGTACTATTGGTTTGCTGCATTGCTTTAGTTTGAATTAACCGTAGCTTTGCAATAACATCGCTACGATATGCAAACTCTGTAAAACCTTTAGAGGTGAGAAATTTTGGCACTACGGTAACCGAGAGAATACCTAAAATAATAATGACAACAATTAACTCGATCAAGGTAAAGCCCCGAGAAGATATATGTGGTGCACTACTTATGAATTTAGTATTTGCCAACGATACTGCCTCACTCATTTTATATTTCTAAACGCATTCGTTCAATGTAAAAGTTGGCAGTGAGTTTTCGTCACTTGCCACTTGATAATACAGCATACATGGATCATCAAAACTGGTAGGTTGTGCGTTTTCACTACGATAAATAATTAATGTATTTTCTGATGTTGAGTTCACAACTAGGTAACTAAAGTTATCATCAAGTTTAATAAGGCGTTGCCAATCACTCAACTTTGCAAATGGATAGCCATACCGAACAAAAATTTCGCCATTGTTACTAAAACCACCACCATCGCCAATGTTAATTGTACCCGTTGGCTGCTTTTGGTTACCTTTAACCAAAGATTTAGTATGGAGTAACGCTGCTGCACCCTGCATAGTTGCTTTTACACCTTCTAGTGTCGATGTTTGTGCCTCAGCTTTTAAATTAATAAATTTAGGTGCTGCCGTTGCAGCTAAAATACCTAAAATAACAATAACCACAATTAACTCGATTAAGGTAAACCCTTTAGAATTCATACTTCATACCTTTAATTGCTTTCAATAAGTAACTATAACGCTAAAATAGTTAAACTTTTTCGACAAACGCTATATTGTTAGCTTAATCTAATTAGCATAATTAATCTAAAAAATATCAAGCACTTTATTCTGAAAGCTAATAGCGCTCAAACCAAAACGTTTATAGGCAACATCTAACCATTAACCAAACTTATTCTGTAAAATTAGCGCAAAAAAAAGGAGAGCTAAGCTCTCCTTGATTTAATAGTGAATAACCTAACAGCTTGTTAAAACTGCCGCTAAACCAGGTGCTGTTTCAGCATCGGTCGCATTGGTATAAGATAATGTACAAACACCACTGTCTGGAGTACCAGCGTGCGTTACAACATTAGGAGATGCTTCTGAAAAACTAATGTCACTGCCGTCTTCAAGCTCTATTAGGCTTGAGATACCAAGACCTGCATCACTCGCAGAACCATTACCTACCGGCACAGCCGCTGGGTAACCAAACACAAGTGCGTAATGTTTAGTACCAATTTGGATAGATCCCGTAGCACCAGTTTCAGATTGAACTAATGCTTTAGCGTGGGCTAAATTAACTGCGCTGTTAATACTACCTTGAACGCCTTCCATAACAGAACGTCTAGCATCGCCAGTTAAATCGATAAATTTAGGTGCAGCTGTAGCAGCAAGAATACCTAAAATTACAATTACAACGACTAATTCAATTAATGTAAAACCTTTTTGTGCATTTAAACTATTACTTGTTAACTTCTTCATAACGTGAGCCTTTATTTTAAAAATTAATTATTGTTGATGTAAACAACGACCGAACTGTCCGCTGGTTGATAGGTGAAGCTATTACCAGTAGTTGTCGCTGTGCCTGGGTCTGTGAAATTATCTCCGTCTTTATTTAATGTTTCTTTTAAATAAAAATGACAAAGTGTTGTGGCACCTGTGCCTGATTTAGCCGCTAAGTAATCAATACTATTATCACTATTTAATGTTGCAATAGCATCAGTAATACGAGGAGGCTGTTGAAAAATACTTTGCCAAATATCAACACAGTTATCAGAAGTGAAGCCACCGCCTAATGTAGAGCCACTGCCACCGCCAGCAACTGAAGAAACAACATAACCAGGGCGAATACCCGTTGCTTCAGTAGTTAGCACTAACAATGTACCATCGTAATCTACCGAATTTTTACTATCAGAATCTTTTGGTCGTCCTTCAGCTTCCCATTGAGCGCGAGCTAAAGAAACTGCAGTAGCAAAACCACCAGCCATTCCTTCAATATTGGCTTGTTTAGCTTGGTCAGTTAAATCGAGAAATTTAGGAATAGCAGTTACTGCTAAAAAGCCTAAAATTACAACAACAATAACTAACTCGATGAGGGTAAAACCTGACTGCTTATTCATAACAACCCCTTAACAATTATATTACTTAGATTCTAACAACGAAATACTAGTAAAGTCACTTACTTAGTCGACTTTATTTCTCTTCCAAATTCTACACAACAAATTATATCCAACACATAAAGCCTAGTATGCTTGTTTAACCTCACTGACCTTGCCATTATTTTGTTGGTAAGTGAAGTATTCCCCACTAGGTAAACTATACTGACAATACTGCACTACTTCATTTTTATGTTCAACTAACACGGCACCAATTGGCTGCTTCATGTATATCAAGGGAGCCTCCATAACAATTTGCCAAATACGCTGACATAGCATGAATTCGTCTGCTGGCTCTATCCAACCTTTTTTATTCATCGGCACTTTTATTTTATCACTGCCATCCGGTTGAATATTACTACTTTCAATAACTATGTAGTTAGGCTTTTGATCCATAAACCACTGCGCATGTGTACCATTAATTCGTGCTGAAAATACCTGTGCTAATGTTTCGAAACCTGCTCGCGTGAGTTGCTCTTGCTGCTTAAAAAAATAAAATAGAAAGCTGGCCATTAACGAAGCAACTAACACCACAACAACAAGCGTTTCAGTTAACGACTTCTCATTTTTTTCAGCCACTTGTAGTGATGTCATGATGTTTTCTCACAAGAATAAAGCATCACTATTTACCTTGGAATGCTGACATCATATTCCACATTGGAGTAAATATGCCTAGCGCTAACACAAGTACCATGGCGGCTACAATTGCAATCATAATAGGTTCTATTCTAGCGGTTAATGTGCTTAGTTCATAATCAACTTCACGTTCGTAATAATCCCCAACTTCTGCTAGCAGCTCATCTACTCGCCCGGTTTCTTCACCAACAGCGATCATTTGAAGTACTAGCGGGGTGAATAATGTACTGGTAACCGCTGAGCGCAATAGACTTTCGCCGCTTTCAATGCTGCTTCTCATTGTTAAGATTTTTTCGCGCATATAAGTATTATCAACTGCGTCGGCAACCAACGACAATCCAGAAGTCATTGGTACACCTGCTTTAAGTATAATGGCAAAACTGTGTGCAAAACGTGACAAAATAGAACGTTCTATTACACCACCTACTATGGGTAATTTTAATTTTCTCTTATCCCATAAATACATACCTGTAGGTGTTCTTAAATAGTTTCTTAAAACGAAAAAACCAACAATACTGCCAATAAGCATATGCGGCCAATAATCGAGAAAAAAGTTTGAACTCGCTATCAGCATTTTTGTAGCCCATGGTAAGTCAGCACCCAATTTACTGAACATATTGGCAAAGGTTGGAATAACAAATATATTTAAAATAACTAATGCAGCAACAAGCGCAATTAAGACAAAACTTGGGTAACGTAGTGCAGTTTTAATGCGCTTTCTAGTTTCTTGTTCTCGTTCAAAATAATTAGCAAGCTTAAGAAACGCATCATCAAGGTTACCCGTATTTTCACCAACGTGTACTAGAGAGACAAATAATGGTGTAAATATTTTAGGGTGTTTGTGCAATGTTGTAGAAAGCGGAAAACCACCTTCTAATTGTGATGATATATCGGTTAAGGCTGACTTTAATTTTACGGAGGTACTCGACTCTGCCATACCTTTAATGGCTCTTAAAATAGGTACGCCAGACTTTACCAGTGCATACATTTGACGACAAAATACGATTAAATCATCAAGCGTAACTTGATTGAATCCTAGTAATTCGTTTAGGTCAATATTTTTAGAGGCTTCTGCATCATCGGATTGACTAGCATTTTCGATTGATATTGGAATAATACGCCTGCGAGATAGTTGCTCGGCAGCCATAGTTGAATCTGCCGCTTCAATAGCACCTTTAACTTGGCTACCACTGGCATCTCGCCCAATATAATTAAATGCTGGCATAATGTTATTATTTACCCTGTAACGTCAATGGTTTCTACTAATCGAAGCACTTCTTCAACACTTGTAATTCCAAGCTTAGCATAATCAAATGCAGCTAAAGCTAAAGGCCTAAATTCTGGGTGTTGTTTCGCAGCCTGCGTAAACGCTTCGGTATCATCGCGTTTTAAAGCGGCCATCATAGGTTCATTCATTTCTAATAACTCAAAAACACCAATACGACCTTTATAACCAGTATATTGACAAGTTTGACAGCCTCGACCATGACTAAACTCAATAGCGTTAACATTTTCATCAACCAGGTTAGACAACCACATTAACTCTTGTTCATCGGGTTGATAAACTTGTCGACAGCTATCACATACTTTACGTACCAGGCGCTGAGCAATAATGGCTCGTAATGAACTCCCCACTAAGAAACCGGCTGCCCCCATATCTAAAAGGCGTAAAGCACTCGTAATAGCATCGTTAGTATGCAGAGTTGATAAGACTAAGTGACCGGTTAATGCGCCTCGTAAACCTATTTCTACGGTTTCTTTATCACGCATTTCGCCGACCATTAGAATATCTGGATCTTGTCGTAATGCCGTTCTTAGTACACTGGAAAATGTGAGGTTAATTTTACTGTTTATTTGAACCTGATTAACGCGTGGAAGGCGATATTCAACCGGGTCTTCAACGGTAATAATTTTCTTACTAGCTTTATTAAGTTCACTTAACGCTGCATATAAAGTGGTAGTTTTACCACTACCGGTTGGGCCTGTAACTAGTACCATCCCATGTGGACGAGAAATTTGATGGCGGATACGATTAACGAAATGCTCAGGCATACCGGTTTCATCTAAAGACAACATGCCTGCAGACTGATCAAGCAAACGCATAACGACTGATTCGCCATATTGAACCGGCATTGTAGACATACGAACATCAATGTTATGCCCATTAATTTTTAAATTAAACCGGCCATCTTGCGGTAAACGTTTTTCTGATATATCAAGTCCCGCCATCAGTTTTAAACGTAATACCATTGCCGATGCAATTTTGTTTTCTTTGAGAATATTTTCTTGTAATACACCATCAATACGTTGACGAATACGTAGCGCTTTTTCGTCTGGTTCAATATGAACATCTGATGCGCGCATTTGTACCGCATCTTCGAATACTGATTGCAATAACTTACCAACCGTCGCGTCTCCGCCTTCCTCAAGAAAGTTATTTGACAAATCAAAGTCACTACTTTGATCGTATTCTTCCTCAAGTTGACTAGCAAAAGACTCAATATCAGCTGTTCGACGGTATAAGCCGTCAAAAGCATTAAATAGTTGTGTCTCCATTACAACAGCAAGCTTCAAACGCTTTGGTGCTAACATTTGTTCAAGCTGATCCAATGCACTTAAGTCAGCTGGGTCACTCATGCCTATCAGCACAGAGTCGCCTTGGTCTTCTATAATAATGGCACGTAAACGCCTTGCATGTACTTCAGGTAATAACAAAGCGACTTCAGAAGAAATTCTACGTTGGCTGATATCTAAAAAAGGTACATCTAATTGTTGAGCAAAAAACTCTAGTAACTGTCGCTCACTAATATGACCTAATTCAATTAAGGTATCACCGAGCTTTCTTCCTGTTGTTTTTTGGCTATTTAAAGCCTGCATTAGATGTTCATTGGTAATAATGTGTTCATGAACAAGTAAATCGCCCAAACGCATTTTTAATTTAGGTGCCGCCATATTATTCTCCTAACTCTATCAAGCGCTGTTGAGCAAATTGCATTGCACTCGTTGATAAATTATTCTGTGTTATAGATTGTTTATAAGCATCTATTGCAGGTACAAACTCCCCTAAGCTATCTAAAGATACGGCTAAACCTAACCACCAACGACCTACTTCTGGCTCTTGTGTTATCAACTTACGATACGAAAATATAGCACTTTCATGTTCGTTTAGCTCGGCTGACACATTGGCTAATAACGTTTGTATTTCGACACTATTACTTAGCTTAATCGGCTTCAATATATTGTAAGCTTGTCTTGTTCGTTCCTGCTCATAATAGATCCTAGCACTCATCAAACGCATTTCTTCTGCCTTTGGGGCTATGGCAATACCTTGCGATAATAAGTTAATGGCATCTTGATAATATTTTTTTCCATACCATAATGCAGCGAGCTGTTTACGTGCTGTTTCGTGTGCAGGAGTCAACATCAGTATCTCTTCAAATAATGACTCGGCGCTTGCAAGATCGTTACGTTCCATTGCTTTTTCAGCTTGAGTTATTTTATTTGCAGCTAAAGCTTTTGGAGACAATTGAGAACGCGAAATTGTTAGGCTTGGTTTAACTTCACTGGCTATGGGTTCAGGTTTTTCAGCTACTGCAACCTCTACAACAGGCTTAATCGGCGCAACAATAACCACAGTGTCATTTTTTTCTCCCACCGAAACAGTTAACTTGTCTACCCTAGCGATACTTTCTACTTCACTAGGCTCTGCTACAATATCTTGCTCCGTCTGAGTAACCGACGGCGCAGAATTAGCAGTCGCTTTTAAAGTATTAACATCTTCTCGGTCGATCACAACGACTTTAGTTTCTTGAGTAGGTTTATATTCAGATGCAGGTTTAGTGTTTACATCTGTGTTATTACTTGATGATTCAATTGACGGATAAGTCATCAGGTTAACGGGACTTTTTTCCTGCTGCGCTTGAAGTTTTAATTGTTGATTCTCACTGTATAATTCCCAGCCAAACCAACCAATAATATTAAAAATAACGATAACGGCGACAATAATAAGCATAATTTTTGTCGATGATCTTTTTTCGGTTAAAGGCATAGCAACATTAGCGCTACCTTGCTGATCGCTCTGCCGCTTGTCTAAGTCTTTTAACATTTGGTTTATTACACTCATGCTAGCAACCCAAAAATATCCCGTGAAATGTACAAACCAATACAAGTAACAGCTAGTAATATACTGATTATGTAAAATTTTCTTGATGACTGAACCTGCAAGCCTTCGGTGTCTTGTATTGCAGAGTTTAAATGTTTTTTAGTCAATTTATAGCTGCCTTGTCCATAGCCTAGCATTAACATTTTATGACAAATAATATTTACAAGCCTAGGTATACCACCACTCACTTTGGCAACTTGGCTCGCCAATGAATGACTAAATAAATTTTCCCCTTTATGACCCGCTATTTGTAACCTGTGTTGAATATAATAATCAACTTCACGCGCATTCATTGCACGTAACTTGTAAGAAAAGGTAATGCGTTGTTTTAACTGTCTAAACGCTTTTTCTGCTAACCTTTCATCTAACTCGGGCTGAGCAAACAACACAACCTGTAATAACTTGCGTGTTTCTGTTTCAAGGTTGGTAAAGAGCCTCAATGCTTCTAAGCTTTCAGAAGGTAAAGCTTGTGCTTCATCGAGAATTAATACCACAGAATGTCCTCGAATATGCAGTTCCAATAACCTTTGCTGAATACGCTGAGTTAACAGCTGCAACGACATACTTTGAGCTTGCTTTACACCAAGTTCAACCGCTACTGCTCGTCGTAATTCATCAGGTTTTAAGTACGGGTTTGGAATATAGGCAGTAACGAAGTGGTCTGGAATTTCGTTCAATAACTTTCTGCACATTAAGGTTTTACCTGTGCCGACTTCACCGACAACTTTGATAAAACCCTCGCCAGTTTTTAGCGCTGTAAGTAATACCGCCAGCGCTTCATTATGTGACTCTAAGCCCAAATAAAAACTGGTATTTGGGGTCAGGGTAAAAGGTAACTCCCTTAGACCAAAATGGTACAAGTACATAAGTTATAACTTAATTGTTACTAGTGTTTGCGTCTGGATCTTCTGGAAACCATTGTTTTAACAAAGCACGAGCGTCTTGAAGTTGGTTTTTCCAAGTATCATGACCAATTACAACCGGCTTAAGTAAAATAACTAACTCTTTCTTTTGTACTGATTCGCTTTTACTTTTAAATAATGAGCCCATCACCGGAATGTCACCAAAGAAAGGTGTTTTAGACTCAATATCAACTTTACGTGTTTCTATTAAGCCACCTATAACCACTATTTCCCCAGATCTTGCACGAATAATAGTATCTGACTCTCTTACACTACTTTGCGCAAGTGGTAAGATTATGTCTTGGTCGCTTAACTTAATTGTTTTAGTTTGCTCATCAGTAATAGTTACTGATGGGTGAATATGTAAAATAACTTCACCATTGGCATCAATTTGTGGCGTTACATCAAGCGCTATACCTGAGAAAAAAGGTGTTAAATCAATTTCTGGTGTAGTCGTGGTTGAAGTACCTGTAGTGGTTGTGCTCGAAACATCCGTGACGAAATATTCATCTTCACCAACTTTAATAATCGCTTTTTGGTTATTTGTTGCAGTAATTCTAGGGCTTGAAAGTACTTGTACATTACCTTGAGTTGATAATAAATCAATCACGCCGCTGAAGTCTTTATTCAAGAAACTTAAGCTAGTTACACCACCTACTGCCGAAGAAATTGTATTGCCAACAATATTCCCCGTAGTAGAAAAACCGATATCGGTACTTTCAATGTGTCCTAATACTTGGTCCCATTTAACACCTTGTTGGTAATCATCATTTAAGGTGACTTCCATAATCTTCGCTTCAATAATAACTTGGCGACGCAAATGCTCCTCGGTACTTTCTATGAAGCGTTTAACAGCCGCTATTTCTGCGGGTAGTGCCTTAATGGTGACTAAACCGGCTTGCGGAGATACAATAACAGATCGATTTTCTTCATCACCCACTAAAGCTGTTAATGTCTCTTTTAGCTCCAACCAAAAATCAGATTCATTTTCGGTATAAATATTTACACCGCTATTACTGTTTTGATTACTATTGCCGCTTTGTCCGTTACTGCTTCCACTATTATTGTTATTATTGTTATTGCTGTTATTACCGTTCGAGTTACTACTATCAGGATCGTTTTCAGAAACACCGCCAGAATTAATACTGGTACTAGAAATACCACGGCGTTTAACATATAAGTAATCTAAAGGGATAGTTTCAGTACGAATGCCTGCAGGATAAACTTGAATAACCCGCCCTTCTCGGCGAATATCATAACCATATAGTGATTCAACGACGTCTAACGTTTCATCAAGCGTTACGTTTTTCAAATTCAGTGTAATATTGCCACTAACGTCTGGATGCACAGCAATGCTGTAAGATGAGTCATCTACTATCGCAGCAAAAAATTGATCAGCGGCAACACCACTCGCAGCAATTTCTAAGCGTTTTTCAGCCAATAGTCCATGGCGAGCTTGCTGAATTTCTTGCTGCATAAGTTCTTGTCGAACAGAATTTGGTAAAGCTTGTAGCGGTTTAGGAGCTTTAGGCTGTTTTGATTGAGCAATCGCTTTATCTAACGCTTGAGTAATATCAGTTGGTGGTTTTGGTGCTGATTGACAACCCACAAGTACGATAAACGCCGAGCAGCATAATAATTTCATTTGGTGTTTTTTATTCATAATTATTTTATTCATTTTGAGTTCGCTATTACACCGGAAAATAATGATAATTCCATTCTACCCTGTGGTGAATCTAACACCACCCCATTTTTACTAATTGCAATCAAGTTAAACCCATTGTATTTGTCACCAACACTAAGCGCTTGACCGTTAATAATTGCCTTTCTTTTATTATTGCTTTCGATAATTGATTGCAAGACTAAAGTAGCACCTTTCTCACTGCTATTCGAAGTCGCTATTTCGCCAAAAGGTCTCGTTGGATCTATTTGCTGACTTTTTACATAGCTAGATATAAACAAGAAGCATAAAACAAGTATGATTTTATACACCAATAAACTCCTGTGACGTGCTTAAGCTGTAAATTTCAATTTCGAGTTCGCTCACTGGATAGGCTTTTAGTTGGTAATCAAACTCTTGCCAGAAAAACTTCCAAGATAAACTTTCCAATTGAGTTAAGTAATCTTTTAATTCGAAATATTGACCTTGCAGTTTAATTTTTATGCCATGCCTATATAAACGTAATTGTGCTGGTTGCGACTGAACATCACTCGTTTTAACTGTTGAAGTATTATTTTTTTCAATAGTTTGTTCGGTTTCATTTTCAGCTAAGACCTTATCCTCCGTTACTGGGCTTGCTGGTAACACTTCAAATGAGAGTAATTTCACGCCTTTTTGTAGCTTAAGTAATTTAATTAAGGCAAAGCGCATTTGAATGGGGTCGATTAAGTCAGAAGTTAATTCAAGGAGTTTTTTATCAACATCTCCGAGCTTAGCCTGATATTGAGAAAGCTCTCTTTTCAACGCAACATTGGGGTCTTCATCTAATGCTTGCTTTAACACTTGAATTGAATCTTTTTTACTTTCAATATCTTGTTGAGCTTTAATTATTTGCTCTTTGTAACTGCCAATATTTTGAATAGGCTCATCTAAAAATAAACTATACAAAACAAAAATCACAGCGACTAAGCCCGAGGCGATAATTAAATACTGCTCTCGAGGTGTCGTATCATTAAATTTTTCACTATAAGTTAACCACTGCGACATAGCACTACTCTCCTTTAGATGGTGCAGAGCTAACAACGAACTCAGTTAATTTTTGTTCATTTTCAGTTAAAGAAAAATTAATAAATCGTTTACCTGAAAGAAATGTTGATGATTCAAAACCAGACAGCCAATTAGGCACGGCATCAGGTGTTCGAGCTAACCCCGCAAAAGTCATATTTCCATGACCAATATTAACTCTTTGTAGACTAATATTTTTATCATGCAGCGCAGATAACTCAACCATAGCACTAGAAAAACCGGCGCTATAAGTTTTCGATGGGTCGGTTAATTGTTGGTGTAAGTGTTCTTTATTAGCAATAACAAGTTTAATTGTATTTAACTGAGTAAGTAACTTAGTATCTTGGCGGTTTTTACTAATAGCTAATTCTAAGCTTTTTAGTTCTGTCGTTTGAGCCGTATTAATTGCATTGACGGTATCAAATTCAGCCTTAACACTATTGACTTGCCATTGAGTAATGAATATTAAACCGAGCATTATTACTAAGGCTATTCCCCATAGTGTAACAACACGAGTCAGTGTCCATAGCGCTTTTATAGGTAATAGATCAGCTTGCAATAAGTTGATTGAATGTTTAGCCATTTTAATTTGGCTCCATAAAATTTAACTGCGTTGCTCCAATAGCAACCGCACTGCTTCTATAGTTTTCTAATGAACTTGCCATAGCAAATAGTTTTACTTCTACATTGGTATTTTCAGCCAATTTACGTGCTAGAAAAGCTTCTTGCTCTAAGGGCAGTAAAATTTCAATAGCTTTGATAGGCGCTTGCTTTAACTGTCGTTCAAAATAGTCAGTGGAACGTTGAATTTCTAAACTTAACGTATCGATAACCCCCATACTTAATTCATCTTCAGTTTTATTAGCAATTTTTGCAAAGCCACGTAAACGTCTACTAAAGAAGAGCTGGCCATTTTTAATAATTAACAGGTTAATTTCTTCATTCGGCTGTTGGCAAACTAATAAAATGGCATCTTGTTGTATGGGTAACAAGCTTGCAAAGGCAAATTCTTCAGTAGTAATACTACTAATATTTAAATCGTCATCAGTAAAGGTTGCAACCAACTCAATTAAGTCACTTTTAGGAACACACACAACATTAATTTTTTCATGGCCGCCGGCAAGAGTTGGACCATCAAAATAATCTAGAACCATATTTTCAGGTGAAATACTGACCAAGTCTTTGATTTGCCATTTCAAGGCTGCATTCATTTCAGTATCAGGCACTTTAGGTTTGTCTACCTGCACTATTTGAGAGTGGGTATGCGCTAATACCAATTGGCACTGGCCTGAAAACTTATGACGGTTAACTAAGTCTTTTAAAGCGACGGCAACCGAATTACCTTTATTTTCAACAACTTCACCTTTGTCTTTATTACCGTTTTTAGAAAAATAGCTAATCGATTGCTGTCGCAATGCGACACCAACTATCTCAGTTGATTTTGCTGTTGAGAAAATATTTTTGATCCGTGTAATAATTGACATTAAGCGATATTATTATTCTAGTTTTATTTGACCATAAAGCCATTATCGCTGATTCTGTTTTCGGTGCAAGTGTTTTAATTACTTCATTATTTTGAGTTACAAACTTATGTCCAATTTCTCAGCTTTACACGCAATAACGCATCCGCTATTTATCCAACATAAATTAACTGTTCACGTTAAACGTGACGACCATATTCATCATATTATTTCAGGTAACAAGTGGCGTAAACTTAAATACAATTTAGAGCATGCAAAATCTATTGGTGCTAAAGGTATTATTACTTTTGGTGGTTGCTTTTCTAATCATATTCATGCCTGTGCCTTTGCTTGTTTGCAACATAAACTGCCAGTTATTGGCATTATTCGTGGCGAAGAAAATAATCAAAATAATTATACGTTAGCCTGGGCAAAACATTGGAATATGCAATTAACATTTGTTGATCGTAAAACCTATCGTATGCGAGATAACGAAGATTATTTAAAGCAATTACAACAAAAATACCCGGACCACTTTATTATTCCCGAAGGTGGAAGTAATTCATTAGCGCTTCGAGGCGTTGGTGAGGTGATTGATGAACTTAACCAGCAGTGTGAGTTTGATACGCTGATGACACCGGTTGGCAGTGGTGGTACGCTTGCTGGCTTAGTTTTAGCCGACAATGCTAAACATAGCTTATTAGGTATCGCAGTACTAAAACAGCAAGATTATTTAGAGCAGGAAGTGCAGTCCTTATTAGGAGAGCAAAATAAGACCAGGAAAAATTGGCGTATTGCCCATGAATTTCACCGAGGAGGGTATGCAAAATTCAGCCTCAACGATGCTGATAATATACGTAGCTTTAGTAATATAGTGGGTATCGATTTTGAGCCTGTTTATTCAGGTAAAATGGTTTTAGCACTGCTTGATCTTATAGGGTCAGGTTACTTCCCAGAGCATCATCGGATTGTATTGCTGCACACGGGCGGCTTACAAGGTTTAGCCGGCATGTTTGAGCGTAACATACTTAATCAAGATGAATGGCCTTTGCTACCTGTGCCACCGGCTCAGTAAAAAAGTGCCCTTGACCACCTTTCACATCAAGCTGTAAAAGTGTTCGCCACTCCGCTTTTCTTTCAACACCCAGCGCATATACAGCAATACTTTTAGCAGCAGCTAACGTTTTCAAACTCTGAATAAACACTTGGTTTTCAGTTTTTTTATCTATATCTAGTACAATGCTTCGGTGTAATTTCATCGCATAAATGGGGTAAATATTTATATAGTTAGCACTTACTACGTATTGACCAACTTTATCAGCAATAATTTTCATGCCGGCGTTATTTAACTGCTCTAACGCTGGTGCTAATTCTATTATATTACTGACAAGTTGATACTCACTGATTTCAATCAGTAATTTTCCTTTTACTGCAGGAAATCGCTGCGATATGGCAATAAATTTATCTGTAAATCCAACCGATAAAAGCGAGTCTAATGAAATATTAATACTACAACTATATTGCTGGTCAGGTTCATGAGATAAAACACGGCAAACTTGTTCGAGAATAAGCAAGTCTATTTGCATCGTTAAACCACATTTCTTTGCCATAGGAATGAAAACGCGTGCATTAATCAAGGCGCCATTTTTATCTCTTACCTTAGACAATACCTCATGGTGTAATATTTCTGCACTGTCACTGGCAATAACAGGCTGAAAGAAAATAACAAAACCATTTCTCTTGATCGCTGCACTAAGAAAAGTTCGCCATTTAAGTGAACCCTTTGCTTTTACTACTTCTAACTCACCCGCTTCGAACATAAACCATTGCGAAGGCCCTTGTAGTTGAGCAGAACGAAGTGCCATATCGGCTTCAGACATTATTTGATACGGCAGTTGAGCATTATTAAAATAGCTAATACCTATATGCACAAATTCTTCTTGGTTAATCCCTATTGGCTTAACAACCGCTTGAAAATTTTTCAGTAATCTATCAGCAAGTTGCTCAACTTCTTGCACGAAAAAATTAGGCAGTAATAGAGATAATTCATAGTCACTATGGCGCGCAAGAAAGTAACTGGGTTGACCTTGTAACCTTTGTTTTGTAACTTGAATTAACGTTAATAGAAGCGATAAAGCTTGCTGATATCCATGAAGGTTATGAACTAACTCCATTTCTTTAAATTGAATTAAAAGTACTGCTCCTTGTACATCTTCTTCTTTCAAGAATGCTTGCAATCTATTGTCAAAATACGCTCGGTTTCCAATGCGAGTGTCTTGATCTAATAAAGCGCTTGAACGAATGTTTTGATCCCATTCCGTTTCGCTAGTTATGCTGTCATTTATTTGTTGTTGCAACTGATGAATGGCAGAAGTAATTGCATAAGTTTCCTTTAATGAATGATCAATATCAATACGATTAGAAAAGCCTTGAATAATCGATAAATTAGCCCAGTTTTCTAATTTTTTGATTGGTCGAATACTAATGGCTATTTGCTGTTTAAACCTGTTATATAAAATTAAACCACTTATTAACGTTACTAAAGTAAACAACCAGAATAACGGTGAATAAAATACGATGGTAAAAGGTGATGAGAAGCTTAAGTACCAACGGCTATTCGTTATAGGTAATAAGCGGGAGTTTACTTGTTTCTTCATAACTAACTTCCCTATAATGCTGCTATACATCACAGGGGCACTTGCAAGATTATGCAATTGCTGATCATTTAACTTTAAGGCTTCAAGGGTATTATGTTGGTTATTTTGTGTTTGATAAACAGCGATAAGAGAAAACAAACATACGAAGATGTATAAGGTTATTATTGACAAAAATAACGCTTTAAGTGTAATTTTTTCTTGTTGATTAGTTTTTGATAACATTAACACTCCATAGCCTAGTCTTTGTTTTAACTCTTCTTAACGTCCATCATGTTAAGTGACTTTCTTTATCTCTATATTTACTCAAGTGTAGTATAAATACTTGAAGATGTTCATCTAATAAATTTTTAATTAAAATACCATTAGAGTGCTACAAGGAACTTTCATTAAAAGCCAAATTTTCAGAGTACTATATAAGTCACTTCATAAGTAACTTCCTGGTTTGTGGCTGAGTTTATTTTTCGCATAAAAAAACCTGAATTCATGACGAATTCAGGTTTTTATCAGACGATTACTTTTGGCTATTAAGCCTGAGCAATAACAACAACTTTAATTGTTGTGTCTACATCGTTATGCACGTGAATTACGATATCGAATTCACCTGTTTCACGAATGCTACCTAAAGGTAAACGAACTTCAGCTTTAACAACTTCAACGCCAGCTTCAGTAATTGCATCAGCAATATCACGAGTACCAATTGAACCGAATAATTTACCTTCATCACCTGCTTTAGAAGCGATAGTGATTTCAGCTAATTCAGCTAATTTAGCAGCACGTGCTTGAGCAGCAGTTAGTTGCTCAGCAAGTTTTTTCTCTAAATCAGCGCGACGAGCTTCAAAGTGCTCAACGTTTGCTTTAGAGGCAAAAACAGCTTTGCCTTTTGGTAATAAAAAGTTACGAGCGTAACCAGATTTAACTGTTACCTTGTCGCCAAGGCCGCCTAATTTGGCGATTTTATCAAGAAGTATTACTTCCATTTTCAAAACCCCTTATTAGGTTACTTATGTAAATCAGTATATGGTAATAATGCTAAGTAACGAGCACGCTTGATCGCACGACCAAGTTGACGTTGATATTTAGCGCTTGTACCAGTGATACGGCTAGGAACAATTTTACCACTTTCAGTGATGTAGTTTTTTAGTACAGCTGTATCTTTATAATCGATTGCAGCAGCACCTTCCGCTGAAAAGCGGCAGAACTTGCGACGTCTAAAAAAACGAGACATGGATTTCTCCTAAAATGGCTTACTTTTTAAAATGAAAATCACTTTAATCAGTGAGAGCCTAAATTAAATCATTTCAATTTGTTGGGCATGTAAGACTAAAAGCGGATTACCGTTTCTAGATTCATGACGGTTAATAAAACCTGTCACTCTAATATTACAGCCTTCAATTAAATCACGAGTTAAGTGTTGTGACACTTTGCCGGTTGCAACAACTTGTATTCGAACAAACGCTTGTCTGTTCATGCCTGCTTCATTTTGTATAGACTTATGGTCCATTGAAAACTGGCAGTGCTGAATACCCGCTGGGCTAGTTGACGTTTTAGGTGGTTTTACCACATATCCGGTCAATACTAGGCTATTCTCAACGCTATTATTCATAGACTGAGAAACGGTCACAGGTTACTTATTCTTCGCTCGCAGCTTCTTCTGCTTTTGGTGCTTCGGCAGCTGTTGCTTCAGTAGCTGGTGCTTCAGTAACCTCTTTCTTCACTTCGCGACGCTCATCACGACGGTCTTCTTTAGCAACAGCCATAGCTGAAGCTTCAGTAACCGCGTCTTTAGTGCGCATAATCATGTTACGAATAACAACATCGTTATAACGGAAAGAAGTTTCTAATTCATCAATAGCTGCTTGTGGCGCTTCAATGTTCATTAGAACATAGTGTGCTTTGTGCAATTTATTGATTGGGTAAGCTAATTGGCGACGACCCCAGTCTTCTAGACGGTGGATTTTGCCTTCAACATTAGTGACGATGTCACTGTAACGCTGAATCATAGCTGGTACTTGTTCACTCTGATCAGGGTGAACCATAAATACGATTTCGTAATGACGCATTACGAGCTCCTTACGGTTGTAGCCTCATTATCTGGCTCAGCCAACACCAGTTGAGGCAAGGAACAAAAGTTCAGGCTGAATTAAGGACGCGTATTGTAGGGAAAATGAGCAACAAAGGCAAGCACTAGTTTGTATTTCACCATTAATCGCATCATAAAAAAAGAGCCACCTAAGTGACTCTTTTTTAACTAATTAAAATAATGAAATTTTACATCGTGATAACGTTGCCATTAATCGTTAATTGCCCTTGCATAAATTGAGCAGCAAACGAAAGTTGATCAGCTTCTTTTATAATGAAGCCTTGTTCAACATACATATCAATCATGCCCGCTAAGCCAAGCTTTTGAAAAAATGGCAATGGCGCAACACCTTTAGCATCTGCATTTATTGCGGCAATAATGCTCATCGGGTTTGCTTGGTCATATAAAGTATGATCAATAACCAATTTTAGTTCAGACTTGATAACACCATCGGCCGTAACAACACTCAAATCATTAATATTAATTTCAGGGTCTTTCGCTAATAGCTTTGTCGCTGCCATAGTTAATTGCTGACTAAACTGCTCGATTTTTGCAGGATCTTGCTGCATTTTCACGCCCAATTCATTCAGTTCAATCAATACTTGTGGATCTAACTTGTTCAGTGCAAGATCAAAGTTCAATTTCTCAAGTTCTTGGCCTGCGCCTTTTATACTATCTGCAGCATATTTGAGATGTAAATTCATTAAGTCTTGTTCAATTGCAGTTTCTACAAAAAAGGTTAAGTGCTCAATGTTCAGTAATTCATTACCATTATTATCTTTGGCGATGATGTTGCTCAATTGCATTGAGAGATCGCCTGCTGCGATTGCATTACCAGCATAATAATCACCGCTAATAACTTCTTGAGTAAATGTTGTTGTAAGTGGAGACACTTGCACATTCATATCAGGCCCTTTGAAGTCAAGACCTGCCCAGTTTATATAGCCTTCAAGGTATTTCTCGTCGCTAAGTGTAAACTCGCTCTCTAGTACACCGATATTAACTTGACTACCGTCTTGTTCAAATTCAATAGCATCTAGGACTATATGTGTGGTGTAATTAAAACGATAATTTATCACTGAAGTTATTGAGAGTTTTTCATTTAATTGCTGAATAAGTGCTGCAATTTCTTTTTTATCGGTTTCATCTATGTTGGTAACTTCAACGTCAATATCTGCAACTGATTTAGCTAGTGCAAGGGTAAACTCATTATCAGCAAAAATAAATGGACCAAAGTTCAGTTGTTCGGTAACAATAATATCGACATCATCTAATTCAACATCTTTGAATTTCATTGTGCTAACCGCTTGACCCGAAAACCAATCGCGAGTGAAATTATGTTCAGTTATTACAATTGACGGATTTTCGTTAAGACGGTTAGTAATATCTTGGTACTTTTCTTCAACAATACCACCAACCAGTTTAGGTCCAATTAAACCAATACAAACAAGTACAACAAGTGCAAATACAGCTTTTTTCATTTTATTTCCTTATATCCTTTTGAATATGACATCCATTAAAATCTAAAAATTTTATTATTAACGTTTGAGCTAACTAAATTTAGCTCTGAAGACGCTGACGTACTATTTCAAACAAGCAAATACCTGTTGCCACAGATACATTTAAGCTTGAAACACTACCAGCCATCGGTAATTTCACCAATTGATCACAATTTTCACGAGTTAAACGACGCATGCCTTTACCTTCTGCGCCCATAACTAATGCCATTGGGCCAGCTAGCTTTATGTCGTAAAGACAAGTATCGGTTTCTCCCGCAGTTCCGATGATCCAAACGCCCATTTGTTGTAAGGCTTTCATGGTTCTAGACAAGTTAGTTACTTGCACTAATGGCACACTTTCCGCAGCACCAACAGCTACTTTTCGAACGGTTGCTGTTATACGAGCAGCATTATCTTTTGGTACGATAATCGCTTGCACACCAGCAGCATCAGCATTACGCAAGCAAGCACCTAAGTTATGTGGATCTGTAACGCCATCGAGTATCAACAAAAATGGCGCTTGATCTTTGCGCTCCGCCTCAGCAAGAATATCTTCTATATCAGCTTCGGTAAATACTTTACCAGGTTTCACTCGAGCCACTACGCCTTGATGTTGTTCGCCTTCACTTTTATCATCAAGCACTTTACGATTAGCCATTTGTGCTGAGATACCGTATTGTTGCGCTAGATTAATAATCGGCATTAAACGGTCATCTTCACGACCTTTGAGTAACCATAATTCGATAAACCTTTCTGGTGCATGTTCCATTAAGGCTTTTACGGCATGAATGCCAAATACTAATTCTTCTTGCTTCGCCATAAACTTAATTCTTTCTCTATTAATTACTTTATTCTCGTTTGACTCAATCGTGAGCTAAACGGGTAAGATATTTCGCTGTAGCTAAACGCATGACAATATAAACAAGTTTAACGGCTAAGCTTATAACAGAATTACCGTTCTAGCCGTTATCATTCATTACTACAATTTATTCAGCAGCTTTACGTGCATTTTTACCTGGACGTTTTTTTCTTGCCTTGCGCTTTTTAGCTTTCGCTGTAGTTTTGTCGCCTGTTTTAGCTGATTTTTTAGCTGGCTTGGCTTTTTCATTAAAATTAGCTTTCGCTTCTTTTGACGCTGATTTATCTGCCGAACGTTTACCGCGCTTATGCTTATCCGAGCTTTTGCTTTTCGCTGCTGGCTTAGCACGCTTAATAACAGCGTTAGCACCAGCTAGCGCTAAATCAATTTTTTTCTCATCTAGGTTAACCGCAGCAACTTGCACTTCTACTGTATCGCCAATACGATACTTAGCGCCGCTATTTTCACCTGTTAAGCACATACGCACATCATCAAAATGATAATAGTCATGACCTAGTGAGGTAATATGGACTAAACCTTCAATATGTAAATCGGCTAATCGCACAAATAAGCCAAAGTTAGTCACGGTAGATATTACGCCGGTAAAGGTATCGCCAACGTGATCTTGCATATATTCACATTTAAGCCAATCTGAAACATCGCGAGTAGCATCATCTGCTCGGCGTTCAGTCATCGAACAATGTTCACCCAACTCGATTACAGCTTCTGGCGTATAATTATGTGCGCCAGCATTTGCTTCATCTTTAGCTTGTTCATCTAAAATAGCTTTAATGACACGATGCACAACTAAATCAGGGTAGCGACGTATTGGTGAAGTAAAATGACTATATGATGGCAATGCTAAACCAAAATGACCAATATTATCGCTTTGATAAACCGCTTGGCGCATGGAACGCAATAGCATAGTTTGAATAAGCTCTTGATCAGGACGGTCGGCTATTTTTTCTAAGATATGGCAATAATCTTTTGGCTCAGGTTGCTCTTTTCGTTCACCCATAGATGACAGGTCAAGCCCAAGCTCGTTAACGTAACTTAAAAAGTTATTATATTTATCTTCACTCGGCTTATCGTGAACTCGAAATAAGCCTGGTTTTTTATGTTTTTCAATAAACTCTGCTGTAGCAACGTTAGCTAAAATCATACATTCTTCGATGATTTTGTGAGCGTCATTACGCACCATTGCCACAATAGATGCTATTTTTCGGTCACTATTAAAGAGGAACTGAGACTCTGTGGTTTCAAAAGCAATAGCACCACGCTTTGTTCTTGCTTTACTTAGCACATGATACATAGCATTTAAGTTATCTAAATCAGGGATCAATGCTTGGTATTGGCTGCGTAACTCGGCGCGATAATCTTCGTCTTTTTGCTCAGGGTTCACACCTAAAATTGTCGCGACTTTACTGTAAGTAAAACGCGCTTTAGATCGCATAACCGCAGGGTAGAATTTTGAACTGGATAAATCACCCGCCGCACTAATACTCATTTCACAAACCATACACAAACGATCTACGTCTGGGTTGAGTGAACACAGGCCGTTAGAAAGTTTTTCCGGCAACATAGGAATAACTTGGCTAGGAAAATAAACCGAATTACCACGAGAAATAGCTTCTTCGTCTAATGCGGTTTTATCTCGAACATAATAACTAACATCTGCAATTGCAACCCATAAAGTCCAACCACCATTAGGGTTAGGTTTACAATATACAGCGTCATCAAAATCTCGCGCATCTTCGCCATCTATGGTGACTAAGGGTAAGTCACGTAGATCTACTCTCGGTGCTTTTGCTGACTCCTCAACTTCATCAGCAATACCACTCACTTCAGCTATAACTTCAGGCGAAAATTGATTTGGTAAGTCGTGCTCACGCAAGGCAATTTCAATTTCCATCCCCGGAGCCATATGCTCACCGAGGACTTCAATCACTTCACCCACGGCATTCGAACGTTTTGTCGGTCTTTGAGTAACATTAACCACAACAACTTCACCGTGACGTGCACCCATTTTTTTATCTGGTTGGATCAAAATATCTTGTTGAATACGTGCATCGTCGGGCACAACACAAGCAATATGATGGTCAACATAAAATCGCCCAACTACGCCGGCAGTTCGAGGTTTAATAACATCGAGTATTTTAACTTCTTTGCGACCTTTTCGATCGGTGCGATCGATTAATATTGCTTCAACAATATCACCGTGAATAACACGCTTCATTTCATAAGAAGAAATGTAGAAATCTTTGTCACCATTATCAGGTGTAAAAAAACCAAAACCATCACGATGACCAATAACCTTGCCTGTTAGCACATCGCTGCGTTTGGCTATGGTGTATTGTTTAAATTTATTAAAAACAATTTGACCACTATTTTCCATGGCCCGTAAGCGATGCTTTACCCCAACTTGCATATCTTCATCGGTATACTTTAATTGCTTAATAATGGCTTTAAAGGTAGGGGGAATATTTGATTTTTCGATCAGCGACAATAACAATTCGCGACTTGCTACAGGCTTATCATATTTGTCAGCTTCACGCTGTTTGTGTGGGTCTTTTTCGGTCACATTTATTCGATAATGGTTTTTTTTGTAGTATATCGTAGATTAACGCTATACCCAAGCAAGATAAATGTTTGAGACCATAACAAGTCAGTGCATTATTTTGCCGACCCAAGCGGTTAATACTTTCCGTTACTGGCCGCGTTAACGACTCGTTCAGGCATTTTTTTCGCTAATTTAGCCAAATGCTGTGCGATAGCTTTGTGCTGTTTTTTATCGTCAGTGACTGATTGATGCAATTGGCTATATAGCTGTGGAAAATCTAACGGGCTGCCATGCCCTGCTAGATACAAGTCAGCTAACCTAAGCTGAGCCTTTAAATTATTTAATGCTGCAGACTCCTTTAAAAAAGTAACAGCCTGATTAATATCGATCTGTACAAACTTACCAATATGATAATAACGGCCTAATTGTTCTAAGGCTTCAGCTAACCCTTGATCAGCCGATACTTGCATATAGTGCAAGCCCAGCGGTACATCTTTTTTTACACAAACGCCATAAGCTAGCATATCACCCCAAAGAAATTGGTACGACGGCATTTGAGACTTTACCGCACGTGCTTCAATATCTTGTACTAATTGACAATCATCAATAACAACTTGGCTTAGGTGTTTGTTTTCTTTGATTAAATCAAGTAGTACATTATCACTATATATCTGCACAGCCGTTAACTCAGCAGCCGAAACACTTAGAAACTGTGTAAAAGATAGTAAAGTTGCTATCAGTAGTTTTTGTGTCGCTCGCATATTACCTCTTTGTACTATGGTGTTTTTTATCTCTTTCATTATGTATCGACCAGTTACCTAATTAACTTAAAAAATAATTATTAAGTTCATTCAGCGGTATCGCTTTTAATAAAAAGTTTAACAACAAACAGAAAAACTCGCTGATCGCATGAGTCAAAATTTAGCTTAACTAATGAGTCTAACAAGCAAATATAATACCATTAAATACTGTCAAATTTTGTACACGACCGCTTTGCTGTTGAATGTTTGTTGCTAAAACGCTCTCCTACAACTTGGAATATACTTGCACTCTTAAAGATAAAATATAACAATGGTGAAGATCTGAGCAATCTGGGCGCGTTTAATGTCGCAAATTCATCAACTAATTGAAAATTCGAAAGTCAACGAAAGTATTGCCCGTAAGCTATTCGAAATAGAAACAGAAGTACTTGCTTGTCAATCTAGCGAGGAGCTTTTAGAACGTTTACTTGGTTTAATTCAAACTAAATTTCAATTGTCTGGTATTTCATTGCTGCTTGCAGATCCTACGCCTATTAGTTATCTGATCAATGGTAATTTGCAATCTAATTGGCATCAAAAAAACACTTCTCAAATATCTGCCAAAAAATTAACTTTACTGCACATAGACAAGAAGCCAATGTTGACTAATCAACTAGCGCAATTAGACGCCATAGTGCCAAAATCATTGTTAGTTGGTGCAAAATCGGCAGCGTTAACACCATTATCTTTAGAAGGTAAATTATTCGGCAGTTTATTATTTACTGATAAGTCATCTGAACGGTTTCATCAAGATTTAGGGACTTTTCATCTAGAGCAACTCGCGGTCAAAGTCAGTCTTTGTTTGTCGAATGTATTAATTCGAGAGCAGCTTCAATATATGGCGCATTATGACCGGTTAACAGGTGTCGCTAACCGCCGTTTAATGGAAGTTTGTATCGCTGAAGAAGTGATTCGACAACGTCGATATGGCGTGCCTTTTTCATTGTTATTTATTGATTGTAATAAATTTAAAATAATAAATGATACTTACGGCCATGATTGTGGAGACAAAGTTTTGACTTATGTGGCAACACAATTACAGGAACTCGTGCGTGAAAATGATAAATGCTTTCGCTATGCCGGTGATGAATTTGTTGTTGTGCTTGCGAGTCAAACACTTTTAGAAGCCGAACAAGCTAGTGATCGTTTATGTCAGTTTTTTGATAATAACCCTATGCCTTACCAAAATGGCCGACTGCCGGTGAGTATTAGTTGTGGTGCTGCTGCAAGCAGTGGTGCTGAAACCATGGACGAACTATTAAAAACCGCTGATAAGAACCTCTACATCAATAAAAAAGCCAACAATGGCATGGTGTTTAAGTTATAAATTAAACTTTTCTGCAAAAATGAATTTCCTTTTATTAACCAAGGACTATTATTAAGGTATCTGTTCTAAATAATTGTATTATGATAATAAAAGTTAGTATCAATGATTTAAAAAAAGGCCACTTTGTTGTCGATATTGTTGAACAGCAAGGTACATATAACCTAGCCCGCGCAGGACATATTAAAAGCAATGATATTATTCTGGGTTTACAAGCTAAGGGGGTTAACTCGGTATTAATTGATACGACAAAAACCATAGATGAAGCTCTCAAGACAAACCTTCCAGAACAATTAGAAAAGTCAGGTCCTTTAATCCTCGAAGTTGCCAAAGCTAAAAATATTTTTAAACAATCGAAACAAATTCAGCAACAAATATTGCTTGATGCTCAACAAAACCGACCGATTGATCTTGCACCTATTATTGAGGTGACAAATCACATTATTACCGCAATATTTAAAAACCCTGATGCTTTAGTTTGCGTAATAAACATCCGCGACAAGAGCCAGTATTTATTAGAACACTCTGTCTCAGTTTCTGTACTTATGACAGTTTTTGCACGTTTTTTAAAAATAGATCGTGATGTTACTCAACAGCTTGCTATTGGCGCATTTCTGCATGACGTAGGAAAAATTAAAGTCCCAGATAAATTGCTCAATAAAGTAGATAAATTAACCGAACTAGAATTTGAAGTGATTAAAGAACATGTCAACCATTCCATTGATATTATTAAAGCTATTCCGGATATTTCTGAGCTAAGCTTAGAGGTTGCGGCACTCCACCATGAACGCCTAGACGGTTCAGGTTATCCACAAAAATTACATCAAGATAATATCTCAAACTACGGTGCCATGATCGCCATATGTGACATTTTTGACGCACTAACAGCAGAGAGCTGCTATAAAAAAAATTATAGTCCAATTAAAGCATTCGGTATTTTAAGAGGCTTAGCGCTTGACGGTAAGCTGATGCCAAGACTCGTTGATTTATTTATTAAGTGCTTGGGCGTATACCCTGTTGGCAGTATTGTAGAGCTTAATTCCCAACGCCTAGCCATCGTTGAAGGGAGAAATCAAGACGACCCTATTAACCCTAAAGTGCGTTGCTTCTATAATATAAAATATCACCGATACATTATGGCTAAGAATATTGATTTAGCGAAAGAAGCCGACTTTATTATTCGAGGCGTAAACCCTGTAGATTATGATATCGATCACAATCGTATAATCGAATTTTTATTACAAGAAGGGTAATCACTGTAATAGATTTATAACAGTGTAATGGTAAGCTTTAATCACTAAAGCTTACCTTGAAAAGGGCTAGTATTAGATATATTAACCCTTAAAACTAACGGTTTATTTTCTAAAGTCCACCATTGCTTGAGCAGCAAAGTATGCATACATAGTATAAATAGCGGTATTAACTTTTAACGCTGCTGGATCAACTTTGTCTAAAGTATCATTTTCAGTATGGTGGTAGTCAAAATAGTTAGAACCATCGGGAGCGAAATCAATGCTTGGCATGCCCGCATCACTTAATGCGCTCATATCAGATTGTCCTTTTGCGTTGTTCTCAGGCGATAACGCAACACCTAAAGGTGCTAAATACTGTGCTAATTCTCGTATCGCATTAAGTGACTGTGCACCAACACCTGGGGTCATTTTATAGATACGGCCTATACCAAAATCCCATTCAGCACCAATAACATGTGAGTTCATATTATTTTTATGCACTTTGACATATTCTTTTGCACCCAATAAGCCTACTTCTTCAGCGGCAAATAAGATAACGCGGATAGTGCGTTTAGGGCGTTCAGGTAATTGGCCAATATGATGTGCTGCTGCCATAACCATACCTATGCCTAAGCCATCATCTAACGCGCCTGTGCCTACATCCCAGCTATCTAAATGCGCACCTAAAGAAACAATTTCTTCTGGAAACTCACTACCGGTAAACTCACCAATAACATTTGCAGATGTTGCAACAACTTCTGCATCAGTTTTAGCGGTCATATGCAGATATAAACTTACTGCTTTACCACGTTTAAGTTGGTTGACTAATAAGTCAGCATCAGGGTTAGATAATGCCGCTGCCGGAATTTTTTTCACTTGATCTTTGTAACGCATAACGCCGGTATGAGCCGTACGATTATTGTCAGTTCCAACTGAGCGCATAACAAGTGCTGACGCACCTTTTTGTGCCGCCACTACAGCACCGCTAACGCGTGTACCAACTGCCGGGCCATATCCTTCGCCGTCAATATCGCGATCCATTTGATAAGAAACAAACGCAATTTTACCATTAAGGCTATTATCTGGCGCGGCTTTTAAATCAGCAAACGTTTCAAAATGGGCAACATCAGCGGTCAAACCTTCTTTTTTCGTAGCAATACTGCCACCAAGTGCTAAAACCACTAAGTCGTGTGGATAAGGAGCTACTATGCGCGCTTTTGCTTCACCACGTAACCAGTAGCTACCCGTAACGTCTTCAGACCAAACCTTATCAAACCCTAAGGTTTTCATTTTATTTATTGCCCAAACAATTGATTTTTTGTCACCTTCAGAGCCCATTAATCGATGCCCCACTTCTGTGGTTAGAGATTCGATTAATTGGTAGGATAAATCAGACTGCAGTGCCGTTTCTTTAAGCGAATTCATTTGCGCTTGTTGTTCAGTACTTAATTGTTGCGCTGATGCAAATAAGCTAGTCGCGCTTATTAACAAAGCTAAATAGGTACTGGTAATTAATTTTATTTTTGAGCTCATGTTTTTCCTTAAATCAATTGTTTTTTCAGTTTGCCATTAATGGTAAGTATCTATAAAAGCCGATGAACTTACAATGAATTCACTTGAATCAGCTGATAATACTGAATAAAAATATGCAGTAATTGTAAAGATTTACTGCCCTTAAATACATAAATAATGACCTTTGTAGATTTTATTTATAAGTCTGTAGTTTGTTTGATGACTAACTCGAATGTCAGCTTATTTAAAGATCAAAAAAGCCGACATCGTGTCGGCTTTTGCAAAAAATTATTGTTCATTAAATAGAGAATGAAGAACCACAACCACATGTGGTTGTTGCGTTGGGGTTGTTTACTAAGAAACGACTACCTTCTAAGCCTTCAATATAATCAACTTCGCCGTCAACTAAATACTGTAAACTCATTGGATCGATCACCATAGTAACACCTTGTTTTTCTATGGTCATATCACCATCATTTACTTTTTCATCAAAAGTAAAACCATAAGAAAAACCAGAACAACCGCCACCTGTAACGTAAACACGTAATTTCAAGTTTGGGTTTTCTTCTTCGGTGATCAACGTCAATACTTTAGTCGCCGCAGCGTCGGAAAATTTAATCGGTAATTCAGGATTTGACATAAAACTCAACTTAATACAGGTTAACTAGGGCAATTATCTTAAACTTGACTGTTTTAGTCAAGTATTATGGCTGACTCTGGGTAATATTATCTAGACTTTTGGACCATGGATAACTTTGATCGATACGGTTGTATTGCTGCCATTTACTTTTAGTTAATATCGCAGCAACATGAATAGTCTCAGGTACAAAATTTTCTGGCAAAGTAAGCTCCCCAGAGATAATTTGAAAGTACTGGAAGCTAAATGATAAGTCTTTTTTCTCTAATGTAGACAACTGAGATAAAGCAATACTGCTTGGCTTATTATCTAAACTACCAGTAATTGACAGTTCAATGTGACCTTTAGCATAACGTTTACGCAATAGTTGCTGTACAAGCACCACTTGAAAACGATAATGATTTGGGCTCTCTGATTTTGTCAAACTTACACCATCAATAACTAAACCATTAGCTTGTTTTTCCGGCGCCATAACTTTTTCATAAAAAGCCAGCTCCTTTTTTACTTGGTAATGCGCTTGCTCAATTGACTTTAACGTTTCCTGGCTGCGACTGTTCGCCATACGTTCAACTTCTAGCTCAACTTCTAAAGTATTAATACGCTGAGTTTTCTCCACTAATTGTTGATAAATAAAATCTAACCTAGTTTGTTGTTGTGCCAATGTTTGCGTTTGATAACCATGATAAAAATTACCAAGGCGATATCCACAAAATAGTAATATAGAGACTATAACTAAAAGTAAAATCGCTGATCTAAATGCTCCTAAGCGTTTTACTATCGTGTTGAAATTTATTTTTGCTAACCAATTCATTTGAAAAGTATTATGATATCCAGAATGTCTGTAAATATGCCCAATAAAAATAATACAATATGAAGACAATCATTCAGCTTAAAAAGCGTCTTGCTCTCCCCCAAACATCTTGGCAGCTATGCTTACTAGCGGCTATTGGTGGTTTTGCATCGGCAATGCTGGTGGTGCTTTTCATATTCGCCATTGAAGGCGTTCAATCACTTTTTATGAACGAAAAAGATGACTATAACAGTTTAACTGCTTTAAGTCGTTTCCTATTACCCATAATTGGTGCAGCCGTTATTCTCTTCTTTGCTTGGCTTACGGGTTATAAATATATTCGAAGTGGTATTCCCTTTGTGTTGCATCGCTTAAAAATTGCAAATGGTGTTATTCCTTTTCGTAACACCATTAATCAATTCATTGGCAGTGCTGTCGCACTTATTTCAGGTTTTTCGGTTGGTCGAGAAGGCCCTGCTGTGCATTTAGGAGCAGCATGTAGCAGCTATATCGGCAATAAATTAAATTTACCTTATAACGCAATTCGAAGTTTAAGTGCTTGTGGTATTGCAGCGGGCATTGCTGCTTGTTTCAATACGCCTGTGGCGGCTGTTTTGTTTGTTATGGAGGTTATTTTAAGGGAATATAAAGTACATATTTTTATTCCTGTTATGATTGCTGCAATTGTTGGATCTTTGACAACCAGTAGTATCTTTGGTCCCTCACATGAGTTTGGCCACTTTATTGCTATAACGTTAACTACTGACCATTATTTTTCTTTAGCTGTACTAGGCATGGTATTGGGTGTTATTGCATTTGTATTTAATCGCCACTTAATTCTAATCATAAAGCATAGCGCGCGTTTTCATATTGTTCCTCGTATATTGACCGCAGCCTTAATTACTGGAGCACTGGGATATACTGTACCTCATGCAATGGGCACTGACTTAAGTGCTATTAATTTTTCTTTGCAAAATAATTTTGAGCTACAGTTATTACTAGGCTTATTAGTAGCTAAAGTGCTCATGACGGTTTTTGCTTTGGGTTTAGGTATACCAGGTGGCATTATTGGTCCTATCTTAGGTATTGGTGCAATTGCTGGTATTTGTGGTTCTGTTATCGCCACGTATTTTGTGACCAGTGATATTTCCGCCAGCGACTTTGCCTTAATGGGCATGGCTGGTTTTATGGCCGCGACACTTAATGCCCCTTTAGCAGCTTTACTGTGTGTAGTAGAAATGTCGAACCAAATTGAAATTATTGTTCCTGCTATGGTTGTAATCACCAGTGCTTGTGTGTTCTCAGGACAATTTTTTGGAAATCGCTCGATTTTTATTATGCAACTAGAAGTACAAGGTCTTCCTTATCGAAGACCTCCGCTTGAAAAGTCATTACAGCGTATTGGGGTGATCGGGGTTATGGATGAAAACTTTACCTTGTTAAATGACCCAAATGAGAAAGCCATTACCTTAGCATTAGAGCATCAAGCAGATGCACAAAAAGATCAGCTTATTTGTAAAGTCACTGGTAAAGGTGAAAAAAATGGTTTTATTTTTTATCAGCAAACTACCAATAATATTGATGATACACCCACAATAGAAAAACATTGGCTTATACCTCTTTCTAGTCAATCAACATTGGCAGAAGCTTACTTATTATTAGTAAAGCAAAGAAAAGGGGGAGTTTATATATATCAAGATAATCCTGAGCAAATTATGGGTATAATTACCTTTGACTATATTCGTTCTTATCTCTTAAAAGGAAAAACCAATAAATGACAACCATTCTTTGGCTCAAAGCTTTTCATGTTTTTTTTATGGTTGCTTGGTTTGCAGGTATATTCTACTTGCCGCGTATTTTTGTAAATCATGCAGAATCAAACGAACCATTAGTGCAGCAACATTTTAAAGGTATGGAGCGTCGCTTACTTTATTTCATCACACCTTTCGCTATTTTCACCGTATTACTTGGTATCGCAATTATTATTCAATATGGCTATGCTTGGTTTGTTGCCGCTAAATGGTTACACATTAAAATTAGTTTAGTTGTGCTATTACTGATCTACCATGGCTATTGTTTTAAACTAGTTAACACTTTTGCGGCAGACAAAAACACACGTTCTGGAAAGTTTTATCGATTTTTTAATGAAATCCCTGTGATTTTAATGCTCGCCATCATTATTTTAGTTTATATAAAACCTTTTTGAGTATTGGCTAAATAGCAAACAGAAACATAGGACAAATTAGATAATACATATTTTGCTTTTGACTTTTGTGCTATATTTCGCAGCGAATTTTCGCTGTCGTTTAAAAACAACAGCCCACTATTTAATATGAATAAAACCACATCCCAATTTAGCGAATATTCGCATTGGTAGTTCTGTTTATAATTTAGGTATTATCTATGATGAAATTTGAAGGAAACCATATCTTATCTGTATCACAGTTCGATAGAGAAAGCATTTCCCGTATTCTAGAGATTTCAACGCTCATGGCACCATATGCCATGCGAAAAAAACGCTGTCATGTGCTTGATGGTGCCATTTTAAGTAATTTATTCTTTGAACCCAGTACTCGAACACGCGTTAGTTTCGGCACTGCATTTAATTTATTAGGCGGCTTTGTTAGAGAAACCGTAGGCCAGGAAAACTCGTCCTTATCCAAAGGTGAATCTTTATTTGATACTGCACGTGTGATAAGTGGTTATTCTGACGTAATAGCCATGCGCCACCCTGCAATGCACTCGGTCGCAGAATTTGCTAAAGGGAGCAGTGTACCAGTTATTAATGGGGGCGATGGTGCAAACGAGCATCCGACTCAAGCTTTATTAGATTTATTTACCATTCAGTCAGAAATGGCACGCTACGATATGGGGCTTGATGGCCTGAATATTGTACTAATGGGTGACCTTAAGCACGGTAGAACTGTACATTCATTATCTAAATTAATCAGCTTATACAATAATATTAAAGTCACCATGATTGCACCCAAAGCATTACAAATGCCAGATAGTGTTGTAGATGCACTCATTAATGCTGGCCATGAAGTTGTGATGACGGATAAAATTGAAGGTAACTTAGCGTGTGATGTTATCTATCAAACTCGCATTCAGCAAGAACGGTTTGCTAGTAAAGATGAAGCTGATTTGTACCGCGGTCATTTCAGTTTAAACCGACAAATTTATCAACAATACTGCCATCAACACACGGTTATAATGCACCCGTTACCACGCGACTCTCGTGCTGAAGCAAACGAACTCGATATCGATTTAAATGATCTTGATAATTTAGCTATATTTCGCCAAGCGCAAAATGGGGTATTAGTACGTATGGCTTTATTTGCCTTGAGCTTAGGTGTTGAAAACAGACTTAGCCATTATGAAAAGCCGGTTACCTGGCACACAAATAAATACTAATTTTAGCCTCGCTGTAGGTTACATTAACAATGAGTAGAACATTATGACAAAAAATTCTCAGCAATTATTTACTGAAGCCCAAGGCGTAATTCCTGGTGGCGTAAACTCTCCCGTTCGAGCATTTAATAGCGTTGGTGGTATTCCGTTATTTATTAAAAAGGCCCAAGGTGCATATATTTTCGATGCTGAAGATAAGAAGTATGTCGATTATGTAGGTTCTTGGGGCCCAATGATATTAGGCCATAACCATCCTACTATTTTAGAAGCTGTCATTGAAACAGCACAAAGTGGTCTGAGCTTCGGCGCACCTACCGAGTTAGAAATAACGATGGCTGAAAAAGTACGTGAAATTGTTCCTTCAATGGAGAAATTACGTATGGTAAGTTCTGGTACTGAAGCCACCATGAGTGCCATTCGGTTAGCACGTGGCTTTACCGGCCGTGATAAAATATTAAAATTTGAAGGCTGCTATCATGGTCATGCTGACTCTCTATTAGTTAAAGCGGGCTCGGGCATGCTAACGATGGGTGTACCTAGCTCCCCAGGCATACCTGAAGATGTAGCAAAACACACATTAACAGTTAGCTATAACAACATTGAAGAAGTTAAAGAGATTTTTCAAAAATTTGGTGATGAAATTGCCTGTATTATTGTCGAGCCTGTCGCAGGTAATATGAACTGTATACCACCAGTTGCTGGTTTTTTAGAAGGCTTACGTACTATTTGTGATCAATACAGCAGCGTTTTAATTTTCGATGAAGTGATGACTGGCTTTCGTGTTGCTTTAGGTGGTGCCCAAGCCCATTACAATATAGTGCCAGATTTAACTACACTTGGAAAAGTTATCGGTGGTGGCATGCCTGTTGGCGCATTTGGTGGCAAAAAAGAAATCATGGACTATATTGCGCCTGTTGGGCCTGTATATCAAGCAGGTACACTATCAGGTAACCCTATCGCTATGGCTGCAGGTTTAGCATCGCTAAACGAACTCTGTAAGGGTAATAAGCATCAATTACTTAGTGATACAACCGAAAAGCTAGCAATGGGCTTGAAGGCTGCCGCAGAAAGAAACGGGGTATCTTTAGCCATTAACTATGTCGGTGCAATGTTTGGCTTCTTTTTTACCACTGAAACAGACATCACATGTTTTGCGCAAGCCACGGCTTGTGACGGTGAGAAGTTTAATCGATTCTTTCATTTGATGTTAGAGGAAGGCGTGTATTTAGCACCATCTTCATTTGAAGCAGGTTTTGTTTCAACAGCCCACGGTGAGGCTGAAATTGAATTTACTTTGGCAGCCGCTGATCGTTGTTTCGCTAAGCTATAGCTTGAATTAAATAGCTTAATTACAAATTTTGTAGTTGCTAGAAAACAAAAAAGGTAAGCATTATGCTTACCTTTTTTAACTTCTAATGCTTGAATAACTGTACTAGTTAATCTGGCTTTCTCGATTTAATAGCTCGTTAAATTAGACACTTAAAGTATCAAATCGCAACCGAACTAATCTTGCTTGTTTTTTACAACTGACAAGCTTGGCTTTTTCGCTTTAGAGTTTTGACCCGTACTATCTGTACCTGATGTTTTGGCATCGACTTTGCTGTCTACCGCTTTCACCGAAGATATTTTTGCTTCTGGCTTTGCAGGTGCTTCAACTATATCGTCTTCAACAGGGTGCTCAATTTCTAGCGAAGTACCGGCACCATTTTCTTTGGCATAAATGGCAGCTATCGCGCCATAAGGCACGCTCATATGTTCTAGTTTGCCACCAAAGCGAGCACTAAGTTCTATAGTATCTCCAACCATAGAAATACTACCAACTGCAGAAAGAGATACATTCAACACAATTTGACCGTCATTAACATAAGACATTGGCACCATAACGCCATAAACATTAACGTCTACTACGATGTAAGGTGTTAAGCCATTATCTGAGATCCAGTCATAAAAAGCCCTAACAATATAAGGCTTAGTTGATGTCATCGTGTTTGTCATGCTTTCGTACTTAAACCGGTGCGCCAAAGCGTAATTCACGCTCAGACTCAGTTAAAGATGCTTGAAATGACTCACGTTCAAATACTTTCAACATATAAGATTTTAGTTCTTTAGAACCTTCACCTTCAAGCTCAATACCCATTACTGGTAAACGCCATAATAACGGTGCCAAGTAACAATCTACTAAGCTAAACTCTTCACTCATAAAGTAAGGAGCTTCGTTTAAAATAGGTGCAACACTTAATAAGCTTTCTTTAAGTTCTTGACGAGCTTTAGCCGCTGCATCGGCAGGACCATTGTAGATTGTTTTAGCAAGGCTATACCAATCTTGCTCAATGCGATGCATCATTAAACGACTACGACCACGTGATACTGGATATACCGGCATTAATGGTGGATGAGGAAAACGCTCATCTAAGTATTCAATAATAATTGATGCTTCGTAAAGTGCTAATTCGCGGTCAATTAACGTCGGCACAGTTCCGTAAGGGTTTAAATCAAGTAAATCCTCAGGTAAATCGGCTAAGTCAACCAAATGGATGTCAACACCGACACCCTTCTCTGCCAACACAATGCGGGTTTGATGACTGTACATATCATCTGCATGCGAATATAAAGTCATAACAGAGCGTTTGTTTGCAGCTATGGCCATAATGCCTCCAAAAATCTTTAATTAAAAAAACTAACAAAGGGGGCCAAAGCCCCCAATAATATCTAACCTTTACACTATATTAAAAATATTAATAATTAGTGTACATCTCTCCAGTATTCTTTCTTCAATAAGTAAGCAAAGAATAACAAGATAAATAAGAAACCAATAACCCAATAACCCATGCTTTCGCGTTCAAGTTTATTTGGCTCACCGGTGTATTCTAAGAAGTTGGTCAAGTCACGAGCAAATTGATCATATTCTTCTGCTGTCATTGAGCCGCCGGTTGCCTCAGAAAGGTTACCGTGTTCATCTATAGTTTGAACACCTTGAAGGTTTTGTAATACATGTGGCATACCCACATCTTTAAATACCTTGTTGTTCACACCAAATGGACGACTCTCATCAACATAGAAAGAACGTAGATAAGTGTAAATCCAATCAGGACTTCTAAAGCGTGCTTCAAGCGTTAAGTCAGGTGGTGTGCTACCAAACCATTTAGCCGCCTCTTTACCAGGCATAGTATTAGTAATATGGTCGCCGACTTTTTCACCGGTATACATATAATTAGCCATGCCATCAGCATCAGAAATACCTAGATCAGCAAACGTACGATTATAACGTTGATATTTTAATTCGTGACATGCTAAACAATTGTTAATGTAAGCTTCAAAGCCACGTTTTAAAGATTCTTTATCACGTAAATCATTATTAGCTTTATCTAAATCCATACTAGGTCCAGCGGCTATCGCTAGCATAGGTAGCACAGCTAAAACTGCTAAAATAAATTTTTTCATTATCCTGTCACCCTCTCTGGAACTGGCTTAGTTTTTTCATTTTTACTGTAGATCCAAATAGCAACGAAAAATCCAAAGTAACCGAAACTAGCAATTGCACCAATCAAGTTGTTTAACGGGTTTGCAGGTAATGTACCTAAAACGCCTAAAACGATAAAACAGATAGCAAATTGAATAAGGTTTACAGTGTGAGCAGTACAACGGTAACGTAAAGACTTAACTGTACCACGGTCAAACCAAGGTAACATAAATAAAGCGATAATCGCGCCGAACATACCTATAGCTCCTAATAACTTATCAGGAATAACACGTAAAATAGTATAAAACGGACCGAAGTACCAAACTGGAGCGATATGCTCAGGTGTTTTCAAGCCATTTGCAGGTTCAAAGTTTGGCGCCTCAATGAAGTAGCCACCACCTTCTGGTGCAAAAAACATGACCCAACAAAAAACAATGAGGAAAATAACAACTGCAACTAAATCTTTCACTGTGTAATAAGGATGGAAAGGGATAGCGTCGACAATATCGTATTTTTTCGTATATTGTTCATGGAAAGTAAATTTACTTTGCTCTTCAGGAGGTACACTGCCTTTTGGTTTTTTAATGTTTGTGCCATCAGGGTTGTTTGAACCAACTTCATGTAAAGCTAAAATATGAAGGAACACTAACACAACTAATACTAATGGTAGTGCAATAACATGCAAAGCAAAGAAGCGGTTTAACGTTGCACCTGAGATAACATAATCACCACGGATCCATAACGTTAGATCGTCACCAATTACAGGTATCGCGCCAAAGATAGAAATAATTACCTGTGCGCCCCAGTATGACATATTACCCCAAGGTAATAAGTAACCCATAAAGGCTTCAGCCATTAATACTAAAAATATTAACATACCGAACAACCACAGTAATTCACGCGGTTTTTGATACGAACCGTACATCATGCCACGGAACATATGCATGTATACAACAACGAAAAACGCAGAAGCACCTGTTGAGTGCATATAACGCAACAACCAACCGTAATCTACATCACGCATAATATATTCAACTGACGCGAATGCACCGTCACCTGAAGGTTCATAGTTCATTGTCAACCAAACACCTGTTAGTAATTGGTTAACTAAAACAACACTCGCTAAAATACCAAATACATACCAAAAGTTAAAATTCTTTGGTGCAGGATATTGAGCGGCATGTTTGTTCATTGCATCCATTAGAGGCAGACGCTGTTCGATCCAAGCCATTAAATTAGCAAACATTATGCTTCTCCTTCAGATACGCCGATTAGCAAAGTACTATCGTTAGGAAATGAGTGTTCAGGAACCATTAAGTTAGTTGGTGCTGGAACACTTTGGAATACACGACCTGCCATATCAAATTTTGAACCATGACAAGGGCAGAAGAAACCGTCTTTAACGCCTGCAACTTCTTGTTCGAAGTCGCCTTTGCGATATGTCGGAGCACAACCTAAGTGAGTACAAACACCTAAGGCTACTAGAAATTCCGGCTTAATTGAACGGAATGCATTGGTAGCATAAACAGGCTGTTGAGGCACTTCTGACTGAGGATCTTTTAATTGACCATCATGTGCACTAAGACTCGATAGAATTTCTTCTGTTCTACGAACTACATAGACAGGTTTACCGCGCCATTCAGCACGTATTAATTGACCTGGCTCTATCTTACTAACATTGACCTCAACCGGCGCACCTGCGGCTTTCGCACGCGCGCTAGGGTTCCAAGACCCAATGAAAGGCACAGCCACACCGACAACACCAACACCACCAACTACCGAAGTAGCAGCAGTTAGAAAGCGTCGACGGCCGTTGTTAACAGGCGCATTGCTCATTCAAACTCTCCAATAATTATCTAGCTAATACAACAACACAAGACGAAGTAAACTACTTAGTTACTGTGAAGATTGTTGTTCGACTAAATCAACGAAAAAAAAATTGTTCTGATAATAAAGAAAACCCTTGTTTTTTACAAGGTAATTAACCGTTTCCATGCAGGTTTATGGCAGTAAAAGTTAATTCTTAATGGTCACCCGCGCTAAATAAAAACTATTCGCATTAGTAGGTTTTCTTATCTATCAATTATCAATATATCTTGGTAAAAACTTTAAAGCGAGTAACTCGTTATTAATTTTCTAACAACCTTATAAAATATTCAAATAATTTCATAATATTAATGCACAAATGGCTGTACAAATATTTTAATATCAATTGAAAGCAACCACCTACCTATTAAATTAATAGAGCAGACAGTTGAAAGCTGCATATTAGATTATTAGATGGATTAATTTTCTGTAAAATAGCGATGATTAAGTTGTCACAATTAACAGAAGACATTTTTCATACACTGCGTATACAATAGAAAAAAGGAGCCATTTGGGTTTTAGATTACGGTAAAATTGTATCTAAAAATTATACCAACATGTTCATTAAATTAGTTTGATCATTATTATAAAGAATGAGTTCACTAGTATAAAATGTGTTAAATAGTTAGAATTCAGTTAAATCTCAACTTTAGGTTAATCTTAATGAAAGCTACGGTAAAATGGATAGGTGATGAATTATTCATCGGTACTTCTGAAAGTGGTCATACAATAGTATTAGATGCAAACGCTGGCGCTATAGCCCCAAGTCCTTTAGAGAGTGTTTTGATCTCCTTGGGTGGCTGTTCATCAGTTGATGTTGTTAGCATTTTAGAAAAAGCACGTCAGAAGATTACTGGCTGCAGTGTTGAAATATCTGCCACACGTGTTGATAGCGTTCCTAAGTTATTTTCAGATATTCATTTAACATTCCTTATTGAAGGAAGTGATGTAAATGAAAAACATGTAGAACGTGCTGTAAATTTGTCTGCAGATAAATACTGCTCAGTTGCATTAATGCTTAATAAATCAGTTAATATTACCCACGAATATCAAATAAACAATGTAACATAAGTTTATATTTTGGTTGTTAGCAAGCATTAAAAGTTTTTGCTAACAGCTAAGGCTTATAAATCACTCATCCAATCTAGTTGTTTGTTAGCTTCAGTTTTCTTCAACATTAAGTCTTTGATTAATGGCGTAAGTAATAATTCCATTGCTAAGCCCATTTTACCGCCCGGAACAACCAAAGTATTCATACGAGACATAAATGAGCCATCGATCATACTCAAATAATAAGGAAAGTCGAGCTGACTGGCATCTCGACAACGAATAACAACAAAACTTTCGTCTAAGGTAGGAATTGCTTTAGCGCTAAATGGATTCGAAGTATCAACCGTTGGAACTCGTTGAAAGTTAATATGTGTTCTTGAAAACTGTGGGGTTATGAAAGAAATATAATCTTCCATACTCCTAACAATACTTTGAGTTACCGCTTCTCGACTATGACCACGTTTATTTGTATCTCGAATTATTTTTTGGATCCACTCTAGATTTACAATCGGTACCATACCAATAAGTAAATCTACATGCTTTGCTACATCGTTTTTCTCTGTAACAACGCCTCCGTGCAGTCCTTCATAAAATAATAAGTCAGTACCTTCACCCAACTCTTCCCAAGGTGTAAATGTACCAGGCATTTGGTTATATGGCACAGCTTCGTCAAAAGTATGTAAATAACGTCTCATTTTACCTTTACCGGTTTCAGAGTAGTCTTTAAATAACTTTTCTAGGGCATCAAAATCATTCGCTGCATCACCAAAATAACTAATTTTAAGTTGTTGTTCTTTGGCCTTGCGTTTTTCCATGTCCATTTCTTGGCGTGAATATCGATGGAAGCTATCTCCTTCGACTGTCGCAGATGTAATGCCTAAAGATCTGAAAATATGTTCAAACGATTCAGTTGTCGTAGAAGTACCAGCTCCAGATGAACCGGTAACTGCAATAATAGGATTACGTGACGACATAGTAGTTCAACCTTAAAATATATGGACAATTGTTATACGAGGTATTTATAGAAGGGTCAAGCTTTAACCTGATGTTATAGTTTTAACAATTTTATTACAGTAACAAAAAAGCGGAGCCTAAGCTCCGCTTTTAATTCTTTCAGAAAAAACTTAGTACGAATACTAAATTATGCTTCTGCGCTAACTTCTTCAACTACTTCAGCGGCTTCTTCAGCTGCTGGGCGGTCAACTAACTCAACGTAAGCCATAGGCGCTTTATCACCAGTACGGAAACCGCATTTTAAAATGCGAGTGTATCCACCTGGGCGTTCTTGGTAACGAGCACCAAGTTCGTTAAATAAAATACCTACTACTTCTTTATCTTGTGTACGAGCAAATGCTAAACGGCGATTTGCAACGCTGTCGGTTTTAGCCAATGTGATCAGTGGCTCGACAACCATACGTAGTTCTTTAGCTTTAGCAACAGTAGTTTTGATCAAACCGTGCTTTACTAAAGAGCTTGCCATATTGCGGAACATCGCTTTACGATGACTGCTATTACGGTTTAACTGGCGACCGCTTTTACGATGGCGCATAAGTTAATCCTTCTCTCAACTATTAAAAAAACGATGATCGACTTAGTCGTTATCAGCTATGCTTTCAGGTGGCCAGTTTTCTAGGCGCATACCTAGAGACAAACCACGAGACGCCAAAACGTCTTTGATTTCAGTTAAAGACTTCTTACCTAAATTAGGTGTTTTAAGAAGCTCAACTTCAGCACGCTGTACTAAATCGCCAATATATTGAATTGCTTCTGCTTTTAGGCAGTTTGCTGAACGAACAGTAAGTTCAAGGTCATCAACAGGACGAAGCAAAATAGGATCAAACAGTGGTTTTTCCTCTTTTGGTTCAACTTCAGTTACATCTCGAAGTTCTACAAACGCATCTAACTGTTCAGCTAAAATTGTTGAAGCACGACGAATTGCTTCTTCAGGATCTAACGTACCGTTAGTTTCCATGTCTAAAACCAGTTTGTCCAAATCTGTACGCTGTTCAACACGTGCAGAATCAACATCATAGGCAATTCTTACAACGGGACTGAATGAAGCATCAACTAACAAACGTCCTATTGCACGATCTTCTTCCTCGGCATCACGTCTGGCAGAAGCAGGAACATAACCACGTCCCATTTCAACCTTTATACGCATACTGATAGAGCCATCACCTGTCAAATGACAAATTACATGAGCTGGATTTGCAATTTCTACATCACCATCATGTTGGATATCGGCAGCCGTTACAGGGCCTTCACCGGACTTAGTTAAGGTAAGAACAGCTTCATTTTTGCCTTCTAAACTTATCGCTAGTCCCTTAAGGTTTAACAGTATTTCGATGATGTCTTCTTGCACACCTTCTTTACTGCTGTACTCATGAAGTACACCGTCAATTTCAACTTCAGTTACAGCACAACCCGGCATTGAAGATAAAAGAATGCGGCGTAACGCATTACCTAAAGTGTGACCAAAACCACGCTCTAATGGCTCTAAAGTTACTTTAGCACGAGTAGCACTAACAGTTTCGATATCAACCAATCGTGGTCTAAGGAATTCGGTTACAGAACCCTGCATTATGTCCTCTCTTAAAGTGCAACTTTACTTAGAGTAAAGTTCAACAATCAACTGTTCATTAATTTCGGCAGACAAGTCAGAACGATCAGGAACGCGTTTAAATACGCCTTCAAGTTTCTTGTTATCTACTTCAACCCAAACTGGCTTCTCACGTTGCTCAGCTAATTCTAAAGCAGCGATAATACGCGCTTGAGTTTTAGACTTCTCACGTACAGAAACTACATCTTCGGCTTTAACAGTGAAAGATGGAATATTAACAACAACACCGTTAACTACGATAGCTTTGTGGCTAACTAGTTGACGAGCTTCAGCACGAGTGCTTGCATAGCCCATACGGTATACTACGTTATCAAGACGTTTCTCTAAAAGTTGCAACAAGTTTTCACCTGTATTGCCTTTTAGACGAGCCGCTTCTTTATAGTAGTTGCGGAATTGTTTTTCTAGTACGCCATATATACGACGAACTTTTTGTTTTTCACGAAGTTGAATACCGTAGTCAGACAAACGACCGCGACGGGCGCCATGTTGACCTGGTATTGTTTCGATTTTACATTTAGTGTCAATTGCTCTAACACCGCTTTTAAGGAACAAATCTGTACCTTCGCGGCGACTAAGCTTTAACTTAGGACCTAAATATCTAGCCATTTTCTTTCTCCAACTATCCTAAAAAAAGTACGATTAAACGCGACGTTTCTTAGGAGGACGACAACCATTATGAGGAATAGGTGTAACGTCAGTAATGTTGGTGATTTTAAAACCAGCAGCATTTAAAGCACGGATAGCAGATTCACGACCTGGACCCGGACCTTTAACGAACACTTCAATATTCTTCAAGCCAAACTCTTGTGCAGCTTTACCAGCACGATCTGCAGCTACTTGCGCAGCAAATGGAGTAGATTTACGTGAACCACGGAAACCTGAACCACCAGCAGTCGCCCATGATAAGGCGTTACCTTGACGATCTGTAAGAGTTACGATTGTGTTGTTGAAAGATGCATGGATATGAGCCATGCCGTCAGCAACTTGTTTTTTTACGCGTTTACGCGTACGTACAGGTGTTTTAGCCATTGTCTAGTTCCTCTTACTTCTTAATTGGCTTACGAGGACCTTTACGGGTGCGCGCATTAGTTTTAGTGCGTTGACCACGTAGAGGAAGACTGCGACGGTGGCGAATGCCACGGAAACAACCTAAATCCATAAGACGTTTAATGTTCATTGAAACTTCACGGCGTAAATCACCTTCTACGGTGTATTTATCCACTTCTGCACGAAGCAAATCAATTTGAGCTTCGTCCAATTCACTGATCTTAGTTGACTCTGCAATACCAGTTGCAACACAAATTGCTTTCGCACGTGTTGCTCCGATACCGAAGATCGCAGTAATGGCGATTACTGCATGCTTACGATCAGGGATGTTAATGCCAGCGATACGGGCCACTAAACACATCTCCTATTTTTAATTTAAAATTTACCAGTTGAAAAGCCCGTTAGGATACTCAACCAGCCGCATTTCTTTGCAAATCGAAGCGGCATTATACAGACTTATCTGCATAATGCTACTGCTTAAAGATTTAGCCTTGACGTTGCTTGTGCTTTGGCTCTTCGCAAATTACACGAATTACACCAGCGCGCTTAACAACTTTACAATTACGACAAATCTTTTTTACGGATGCACGTACTTTCATTTTATATACTCCGTTACCTAAGGGCCCAGTCTAACGACCGTAGCCTTTAAGGTTTGCTTTTTTAAGTACATTATCATATTGATGAGACATCAAATGAGTCTGTACTTGTGCCATAAAGTCCATTATTACAACTACTATAATTAATAGTGATGTTCCGCCAAAGTAAAAATTAACGTCCCATGCCATAATAATAAACTGAGGTACCAAACAGATAAAGGTAATATACATCGCACCAGCTAAGGTTAAACGAGTCATCACTTTATCTATATATTTTGACGTTTGCTCACCAGGACGAATCCCAGGAATAAACGCACCGGATTTTTTCAGGTTATCTGCTGTTTCACGCGGGTTGAATACAAGAGCCGTGTAAAAGAAACAGAAAAATATTATCGCTGCTGCAAGTAACATTACATATAGCGGCTGTCCTGGAGAAATAGCAATTGATACTTCTTGTAGGAAATCAGCAACCATACCTTCACCTTGACCAAACCAGCTCGCAAGCGTGCCTGGAAACAAGATAATACTTGATGCAAAGATTGGTGGAATAACACCTGCCATATTAACTTTTAACGGTAAATGTGTGCTTTGAGCAGCGAAAACCTTACGGCCTTGCTGACGCTTAGCATAGTTAACAACAATACGTCGTTGACCACGTTCCACAAATACAACAAAGAAAGTTGTAGCAAATATAATTACGCCAATTAGCAATAATACTAATAAGTGCAATTCACCTTGACGCGCCGCTTCTGCTGTTTGACCAACAGCTGACGGCATACCAGCTACTATACCTGCAAAGATCAAGATTGAAATACCGTTACCAATACCACGCTCAGTAATTTGCTCACCTAACCACATTAAAAACATGGTACCAGTAACCAAACTTACTACCGCAGCAAAGTAGAATCCGAAACCTGCGTCCATTACTAGACCTGGCATCATTCCCGGTAAACTTCTTGCTATTGCAATTGATTGTACAGTCGCTAGAACTAAAGTGCCGTAGCGGGTGTATTGGCTGATCTTACGTCGTCCAGCTTCACCTTCTTTTTTCAACTCTGCCATTGCCGGGTGCATAACCGTAAGCAATTGCATAATGATTGAAGCTGAGATGTACGGCATAATACCAAGTGCCAATACAGAGGCTCGCTCAAGTGCACCACCAGAGAACATGTTAAACATTTCTACAATGGTGCCCTTTTGTTGTTCAAACAACTGAGCTAATACAGCGGCGTCAATACCAGGGATTGGCACAAATGTTCCCAAACGAAGCACAATAAGTGCACCGAATACAAACCACAATCTTTGTTTAAGCTCAGACAATCCGCCTTTTGCTTTATTATCAATTCCTGGTGTAGCCATAACCTGTACTATTCCTCGATTTTTCCGCCTGCAGCTTCAATAGCTGCGCGAGCGCCTTTAGTAACACCTAAACCACGTACAGTAATTGGACGAGTGATTTCACCAGAAAGCATGATTTTCACTGACACAATATTACGTGTGATTAAGTTAGCATCTTTCAGGGCAAAGATATCGACAACATCACCTGTGATGTTGTTTAGTTCATGTAAACGTACTTCAGCGCGAACTAAAGATTTACGTGACGTGAAACCAAACTTAGGTAAACGTTGTTTCAATGGCATTTGACCACCTTCGAAACCAGGACGAACACTACCGCCAGAACGAGATTTCTGACCTTTGTGACCACGACCACCTGTTTTACCTATGCCAGAACCAATACCACGACCACAGCGTTTCTTGGCTTTCTTAGCACCTGGTGCAGGAGATAAAGTATTTAAATGCATTATTAATCCTCCACCTTAATCATATAAGATACTTGATTAATCATACCGCGTACAGATGGAGTATCTTCTAACTCTACTGTTTGACGGATACGACGTAAACCAAGACCCTTTAATGTAGCTCTATGCTTCGGTAAACGACCGATAGAACTTTTTAACTGAGTTATTCTAACTGTTTTAGCCATGCTCAATTACCCCAGAATATCTGAAACGCTTTTGCCACGCTTTGCTGCAACAGCTTCAGGCGAATGCATATTCGCAAGAGCAGCAACAGTAGCGCGAACTACGTTTATTGGGTTAGTAGAACCGTATGCCTTAGACAATACGTTCTGTACGCCTGCAACTTCAAGTACTGCACGCATCGCGCCACCGGCGATAATACCTGTACCTTCAGAAGCGGGTTGCATGTAAACTTTTGAACCAGAGTGCTTGCCGATAACGACATGCTGAAGAGTAGTACCCTTCAAATCTACGGTTACTAAGTTACGACGTGCTTTTTCCATTGCTTTTTGGATTGCAGCAGGCACTTCACGTGCTTTACCGTAACCAAAACCAACGCGACCAGCGCCATCACCAACTACGGTTAGTGCTGTGAAACTGAAAATACGACCACCTTTAACCACTTTTGATACACGGTTAACTGCGATTAGCTTTTCAGCCATATCACTTTGTTGTGAGTTTTCTTGATTATGATTAGCCATTATCAACCCCTAAAACTGAAGACCAGCTTCGCGAGCTGCATCTGCTAACGCTTTCACGCGACCATGGTAACGGAAACCTGAACGGTCAAAAGCAACACTAGTGATGCCTTTAGCTACTGCACGTTCTGCAATTGCTTTACCTACAGCCGTAGCTGCTTCAACGTTACCTGTTTTTTCTAACTGAGCACTAACTTCTTTGTCTAAAGTAGACGCTGACGCGATTACTTCAGAACCTGTTGGTGCAATCAATTGCGCGTAAATATGACGAGGAGTACGGAATACAACTAAACGATTCGCACCCAACTCGCTGATTTTTGCACGAGCGCGTTTAGCGCGGCGCAAACGAGATGTTTTCTTATCCATAGTATTACCCTACTTCTTCTTAGCTTCTTTACGACGTACATTCTCATCGCTATAACGAATACCTTTACCTTTATAAGGCTCAGGTTTACGGTATGCACGAATGTTCGCTGCAGTTTGACCGACCAACTGTTTATCAGCACCTTTCAGTATGATTTCAGTTTGGCTAGGAGTTTCAACAGTAATTCCTTCAGGAATTGCGTGGTCAACCGGATGTGAAAAGCCTAAAGATAAGTTTAAAGACTTACCTGCAGCTTTAGCACGGTAACCAACACCGTTTAACAATAATTTCTTTTCAAAACCTTTACTTACACCTTCAACCATATTATTGATTAAAGAGCGTACAGTACCGGCTTGAGCCCAAGCGCCTTTAACATCAGCAACGATATTAGTGATAAGGTTGTCTTCTTCTTGAGAAACAACAACATCGCTATGGATCGTGTGAGATAATTCACCCATTGGACCTTTAATTTTAATGTCTTGACCTGATAACGTAATAGTAACGCCTGCAGGGATTGCGACATGTGCTTTTGCGACACGAGACATATTCTGCTCCTTTACTCTACGAAACCAAGAACTTCACCGCCAAGACCCGCATTGCGAGCGGCGCGATCAGTCATTAGACCTTTAGAAGTAGAAATAATAGCGATACCCATACCTGCTAATACTTTAGGAAGCTCTTGAGCACCTTTGTATACGCGAAGACCTGGACGTGAAACACGTTTGATCACTTCAATTACTTCTTTACCTTCAAAATATTTCAATTCAACAGTTAGTTCAGGTTTTACATCACCTGAAACTGAAAAATCTGAAATGTAACCTTCTTCTTTAAGCAAGTTGGCAAGTGCAACTTTTACCTTAGAAGATGGCATTGTAACTGCAGACTTTGCTGCAGATTGACCGTTGCGGATGCGTGTAAACATGTCCGCGATAGGATCAGTCATCATAACCATTTACTCCCGTGAATTACCAACTAGCTTTCTTAAGACCTGGAACTTCACCGCGCATCATAGTTTCACGTAATTTAATACGGCTTAAGCCGAATTTACGTAAGTAACCATGTGGACGGCCAGTAATGTTACAACGGTTACGTTGACGACTACTGCTCGAATCACGAGGTAATGCTTGAAGTTTCAGTACTGCATCCCAGCGTTCTTCTTCAGAAGAATTAACACCAGAGATGATAGCTTTTAGTGCACTACGCTTTTCAGCATATTGAGCAACTAACTTGGTTCTTTTTGCTTCACGAGCTTTCATTGACGATTTAGCCATAACTCTACACCTTCTTCTTAAATGGGAAGTTGAAGGCAGTCAATAATGCATGACCTTCTTCGTTATTCTTCGCACTTGTAGTGATAGTGATATCCATTCCGCGAATCTTATCGATTTTATCGTATTCGATTTCAGGGAAAATGATTTGCTCACGTACGCCCATGCTGTAGTTACCACGACCATCGAATGACTTGGGATTTAAGCCACGGAAATCACGGATACGAGGAATAGAAATAGAGATTAAACGCTCTAAAAATTCCCACATACGTTCGCCACGTAGAGTTACTTTTGTGCCAATAGGGTAGCCTTCACGAATTTTAAAGCCCGCAACTGATTTGCGTGCTACTGTCGTGACAGGTTTTTGACCTGAGATTGCAGTAAGATCATTTGTGGCGTGCTCTAATACTTTTTTATCAGCAATTGCTTCACCAACACCCATGTTAAGGGTGATCTTTTCAATCCGAGGGACTTGCATGACACTTTTGTACTCAAACTTCTTTTGAAGTTCGCTTACAATTGTATCTTTGTAAAAATCATGCAGTTTCGCCATCGTTTACTCCAATTAAATTAATTCGTTATTAGATTTGAAGAAACGAACTTTTTTGCCGTCTTCATCTCTAAAACCAACACGATCTGCTTTGCCAGTAGCTGGGTTAACAATCGCAACGTTGGATACATTTAAAGGTGCTTCTTTTTCAACAATCCCACCAGGCTGCTGTAACTGAGGTACAGGCTTAGTGTGCTTCTTGATTAAGTTGATACCTTCAACAAATACTTTGCCGTCTTCAACAAGAACTTTGGTAACTTTACCAGTTTTGCCCTTGTCTTTGCCTGCAAGTACGATTACTTCATCATCACGACGAATCTTAGATGCCATTATCGTGACTCCTTATAGTACTTCTGGTGCAAGTGAAACAATTTTCATGAACTTTTCATTACGAAGTTCACGAGTCACAGGACCGAAAATACGAGTACCAATTGGTTGTAAGTTAGCATTTAACATTACAGCCGCATTTTCGTCAAAACGGATGGTAGAACCATCTGAACGACGAACACCTTTCTTAGTGCGCACCACTACTGCAGTAAGAACATCACCTTTTTTAACCTTGCCGCGAGGATTTGATTCCTTCACTGCAATTTTAATGATGTCACCAATGCGTGCGTAGCGACGGTGCGAACCACCAAGAACCTTTATACATTGTACACGTCGAGCGCCGCTGTTATCAGCTACGTTCAATTGTGATTGCATTTGGATCATTTAATATGTCTCCGCTAAATTATCTTATAAAAGATTAAATTCAAGGCCAGAAATTTGACCCGTCACTGCCTTCTAAATCCCACTCACAACGAGCGGGCGCGAGATTATAACACCGGTTATTAAAAAGTGATACTTTATTTAGCTAAAAAATAACCACTTTTATTATCAACCTTGATGTAAACAAGATAAACACTGATGTTGTCAGCTTAATTTAATCTCATCAATTGCTATTTATTTAAAAAACTAAATAAGAATACTGGTTATTTAATTTCTTTATATAACTTTACATTTTGACCAATAAAAAAGGCCCTGCCGAAGCAGAGCCTTTTTGAAAGTTCTTATTGTGAATCAGATCAAGCGATTAAGCTTTTTCTAATACGCTTACCAATGTCCAAGATTTAGACTTAGAGATTGGCGCACATTCACGAATAGATACTAAATCACCTGTTACACATTGGTTAGTTTCATCATGCGCTTTCAACTTAGTTGAACGGGTCATGAACTTACCGTATATAGGGTGCTTAACACGACGTTCGATCAGGACAGTGATAGACTTTTCCATTTTGTCACTGACGACACGACCTTGTATTGTACGAACTTTTGCTTCGCTCATTACTTAGCTGCCTTTTCAGTTATGATAGTCTTAACACGCGCGATATTACGGCGTACAGTTCTTAGCAAATGAGTTTGTGCTAATTGGCCTGTGCTTGCTTGCATGCGATAGTTAAACTGTTCGCGTAGCAATTCAAGCAATTCAGCGTTTAGCTCTTCAATGCTTTTTTCTTTCAATTCGCTTGCTTTCATTACATCACCGTTCTAGTTACGAAAGTTGTTTTGAAAGGAAGTTTAGCTGCGGCTAAAGCAAATGCTTCACGCGCTAACTCTTCCGACACACCTTCCATTTCATAAAGAACACGACCAGGTAGAATTTGGCATACCCAATATTCCACTGAACCTTTACCCTTACCCATACGAACCTCAAGAGGTTTTTTAGTAATTGGCTTATCAGGGAATACACGGATCCAGATTTTACCTTGACGCTTCACGTGACGAGTCATTGCTCGACGAGCCGCTTCAATTTGACGCGCAGTCATACGACCACGTTCCATTGATTTTAACCCGAAAGTACCGAAGCTAACTGAGCTACCAGTGTGTGCAAGACCACGGTTACGCAGTTTAAATTGCTTACGGAATTTAGTACGTTTTGGTTGTAACATTACTTATTCCTCTACTTACTGGTCTTACGGTTAGGTTTTCTTTTAGGCTTAGCTGCTGGTTGCTCAGCTTGTAATGGCATGTTGCCAATTACTTCACCTTTAAAGATCCAAACTTTGATACCGATAACACCATAAGTGGTATCAGCGCGGGCAATTGAGTAATCAATGTCAGCACGTAAAGTGTGTAATGGAACACGACCTTCACGATACCACTCAGCACGTGCAATATCTGCACCACCTAAACGACCACTTACTTGTACTTTAATACCTTTAGCGCCTAAACGCATAGCATTTTGTACAGCACGTTTCATCGCACGACGGAACATTACGCGACGTTCTAATTGACTAGCAATACTGTCTGCAACTAGCTGCGAATCCATTTCTGGCTTACGTACTTCAGCTATGTTGATTTGAGCAGGAACACCAGCAATTTTAGAAACTGCTAATCGTAATTTCTCAACATCTTCGCCTTTCTTACCGATTACAACACCCGGACGAGCCGTGTGAATTGTAACGCGGATAGATTTAGCAGGACGTTCAATTACAATTTTTGATAATGAAGCACGCTTAAGCTTTTCAGTTAAATATTCACGAACCAAATGGTCACCGTGTAAATTACCTGCGAAATCTTTGTTACTTGCAAACCAAGTAGACGCGAAAGGTTTCGTGATACCTAAGCGAATACCATTTGGATGGACTTTTTGACCCATTCTAATATCTCCTAGTTATCAGATACAATCACAGTGATGTGACTTGTACGCTTAAGGATTCTATCCGCGCGACCTTTCGCACGAGGCTTAATACGTTTCATTGTTGGGCCATCGTCAACCATAATAGTTTTAACGATAAGCTCATCAATGTCTGCACCTTCATTGTGTTCTGCGTTAGCAATTGCTGAATCAAGTACTTTTTTAACCAAAACAGCAGCAGATTTGTTGCTAAATGTTAAGATTTCAAGTGCTTTTTCAACGTGCAAGCCGCGGATTTGATCCACAACTAAACGTGCTTTTTGCGCTGAACCACGGGCAAATTTATGTGTAGCAATAGCTTCCATCTTATTTCCCCTATCTCTTCGCTTTCTTATCCGCGACATGGCCACGGTAAGTACGAGTTGGTGCAAATTCACCTAATTTGTGTCCGATCATTTCATCAGTTACAAATACAGGTACGTGTTGACGGCCATTATGGACGGCAATGGTCAATCCGATCATCGTAGGGATGATCATTGAACGACGGGACCAAGTTTTAATTGGCTTTTTATTCCCGCTTTCCACCGCTGTCTCTACCTTCGTCAACAAGTGTAGGTCTATAAATGGACCTTTCTTGAGAGAACGTGGCATGGTGATTCCTCTTTAATTATAAGTACTATTATTTAGTACGACGACGTACGATAAATTTATCGGTACGCTTGTTAGAACGAGTCTTGTAACCCTTAGTTGGTACACCCCAAGGTGATACCGGATGACGACCGCCTGATGTTTTACCTTCACCACCACCGTGTGGGTGATCAACTGGGTTCATGGCAACACCACGAACAGTTGGGCGAACACCGCGCCAGCGTGAAGCACCAGCTTTACCCAAAGAGCGAAGCATGTGTTCAGCGTTGCCGATTTCACCTAAAGTAGCACGACAATCTGACTCAATTTTACGCATTTCGCCAGAACGAAGACGTAAAGTGACATAAGCACCGTCTTTCGCTACTAACTGAGCATAAGTACCAGCAGCACGTGCAATTTGTGCACCTTTACCTGGTTTAAGTTCGATTGCGTGTACAACACTACCTAATGGTGTGTTGCGTAGTGGTAAAGTGTTACCCGCTTTAATAGGAGCATCTACACCAGACTGGATTGCATCACCAGCTTTTAAGCCTTTAGGGGCTAGGATGTAACGACGCTCGCCATCTGCGTAAAGTACTAGTGCAATGTTTGCACTACGGTTTGGATCATATTCCAAACGTTCTACTTTTGCAGGGATACCATCTTTATTACGCTTAAAGTCGACAATACGGTAATGTTGCTTATGCCCACCACCAATGTGACGAACAGTAATACGACCATTATTGTTACGACCACCAGATTTAGACTTAGTGTCTAATAATGGTGCGTAAGGCTTACCTTTATGCAACTCCGTGTTAACCACTTTAACAACGTGGCGACGACCCGGAGAAGTAGGTTTACATTTAACTATAGCCATTTTCGTAAACTCCTATGATTCCGCGCCGACGAAGTCGATGTCGCTGCCTTCAGCAAGTGTAACGTATGCTTTTTTCCAATCGCTTCTGCGACCAGTACGAGCACCAGTACGTTTTGTCTTACCTTTAACATTTAATGTGCGAACACCATCAACTGAAACTTCGAAAAGTTTCTCAACAGCAGCTTTGATTTCAGCTTTAGTAGCAGTAGTAACAACTTTGAAAACAACCGTGTTGTTTGCTTCAGCGGCCATCGTGCTTTTCTCAGAAATGTTTGGTGCTAAAAGCACTTTCAGTAAACGTTCTTCGTTTATCATCCTAACATCTCCTCAAGTTGCTTAACTGCAGATGCAGTCATCAAAACTTTTTCGAAACCAACTAAACTAACTGGGTCAATACCGTCTACATCGCGTACGTCAACTTTATATAAGTTACGTGCAGATAAGAACAAGTTCTCATCAACTTCTGGAGTAACGATTAATACGTCTTTTAACTCCAAACCGTTTAGTTTAGCTACTAATTCTTTAGTTTTTGGTGTTTCAACTGCAAAATTTTCTACCACGACTAAGCGTTCTTGACGAACTAACTCAGAAAGGATGCTTTTAATCGCACCACGGTACATTTTACGGTTAACTTTTTGGCTGTGATCCTGTGGCTTAGCAGCGAATGTTACGCCACCTGTACGCCAGATTGGACCACGACTAGTACCAGCACGTGCACGGCCAGTACCTTTTTGACGCCATGGTTTTGCGCCACCGCCACTAACTTCTGAACGAGTCTTTTGAGCACGAGTACCAGCACGAGCACCAGCTGCATATGCAACTACTACTTGGTGTACAAGAGCTTCATTAAACTCAAGTCCAAAAGTTGTTTCAGAAACTTCAAGAGCGCCTGAAGCGTCTTTTAATGCTAATTCCATCACAAATCTCCTGGACTAGGCTTTAACAGCTGGTTTGATGATTACGCTACCGTTGATTGCACCCGGAACCGCACCTTTAATAAGGAGCAAGTTACGTTCAGCATCAACACGAACCAATTCAAGGTTTTGCGTAGTTACTTTCGCAGCACCCATGTGACCAGACATTTTTTTGCCTTTGAAAACACGACCTGGTGTTTGACACATACCTATCGAACCGTTTGAACGGTGAGATAGTGAGTTACCATGCGTAGCATCTTGCATTGAGAAATTCCAACGCTTAATACCACCTTGGAAACCTTTACCTTTAGAGGTGCCAGTAACATCTACTAATTTCGTGTCATTGAATAACTCAACAGTGATTTCACTGCCAGTTACCAAATCTTCGCCTTCATTTGCATTTAAGCGGAATTCCCACAGGCCGCGACCTGCTTCGATACCAGCTTTTGCAAAGTGACCGGCTGTTGGCTTGTTAACACGGTTAGCTTTTTTGCTTCCCGTAGTAACTTGAAGCGCTGAATAACCATCGTTGTCAACAGTTTTAACCTGAGCAACACGGTTCGCTTCAACTTCTAGGACGGTTACAGGAGTAGATACGCCATCTTCAGAGAAGATGCGAGTCATACCCACTTTACGTCCAACTAGACCTATAGTCATGTTAAAACTCCTATTAACCCAAGCTGATTTGAACGTCAACACCAGCTGCAAGATCTAAACGCATTAAAGCATCTACAGTCTTTTCAGTTGGTTCTACGATATCAATCATGCGTTTGTGAGTACGAATTTCGTACTGATCACGAGCATCTTTGTTAACGTGTGGTGAAGTCAAGATAGTGAAACGTTCTTTGCGTGTAGGAAGTGGAATTGGACCACGAACCTGTGCGCCAGTACGTTTAGCAGTATCAACGATTTCAGCTGTTGATTGATCAATCAAACGATGATCGAACGCTTTCAAACGAATGCGAATTCTTTGATTTGACATTAAGACAAATCCCCATTTTAAAGAACAACAAAATACTGCCCATCACCTTTTTATATAAAAGGGGGGAGTATCGCTATATTTACCATTCAACTCCCTATCGGAGTTGCTGTATGTTAATTATTTACCTAAAAATAAACTTTAGAAGAAAATACATTAACTAAAAAACACACTGAGACGAGCTCAACGTGGAGGCGAATTATACAGGGCTTGATGATAATTTCAACTTTTATTTAACAGTTTTTAGTAGCGTTATTTAATATTATTTATTCATAGGATATAAAGCTATCTTTACCCAATTTCTCAATACAGTGTTCATCATTGGGATAAGCTATGGTGTAAGGGGCTATTTTATATTTAACTACTGGAGCCAATAAATTAATCACTCCTTTTATTGGTAAATATATGTGCTAAGCATGCACAATATATTTTTCATTGCTTTTTATTAAAGGCCTCAGCTTTTACTGTCAACGTAGTTTATGTCATAAAGACTGCATTAACGGTCTCTTAACTACACTTGGTTAATTACAATTCACCGTTATATTTTAGCTTTAAGTTTTCCCTATACTTTTACGTATGTTTTTACCTCTATTTTTACCTATATATAAGCAGAACTATTTAACCTTAACTTTTGTTTTTAAAAAGTAGCTATAAATAGGTATAAAACTGGTGTTTTTATATGGTCTTAGTGAAAATTATTAAACTTCAAAAATTTTTTATGTCGATTTTAGTTAAGTAATGTTATACTCGCGCGCAAATTTTCAACAATTCATTTTCATAAATAGAGTAACGTAATGGCAGATTTATCTAAATACAGAAACATTGGTATCTTCGCTCACGTTGATGCGGGTAAAACCACAACAACTGAACGTATCCTTAAATTAACCGGTATGATCCATAAAACAGGTGAAGTTCATGACGGTGAGTCAACCACTGACTTCATGGAACAAGAAGCTGAGCGCGGTATTACTATACAGTCTGCTGCAGTTAGTTGTTTTTGGAAAGATCACCGTTTCAACGTTATCGATACTCCTGGTCACGTTGATTTCACGGTTGAAGTTTATCGCTCATTAAAAGTACTTGATGGCGGTGTTGGCGTGTTCTGTGGTTCTGGCGGTGTTGAACCACAATCAGAAACTAACTGGCGTTATGCGAACGACTCGAAAGTATCTCGTTTAATCTTCGTAAACAAATTAGACCGTTTAGGTGCTAACTTTTACCGTGTAACAGATCAAGTTAAAAACGTATTAGGTGCTCACCCACTTATTATGACTTTACCAATTGGTGAAGAAGATGACTTCGTTGGTGTTGTAGACGTTTTAACTCAAAAAGCATACATCTGGGATGACACAGGTCTTCCTGAAAACTACACTATTGAAGATATTCCAGCTGATATGGTTGATGATGCAGCTATGTATCGTGAGCAATTAATCGAAACTGCATTAGAAGCAGATGAAGATTTATTAATGGAATACTTAGAAGGTGAACTTACACCGACTGAAGAACAAATTAAAGCGTGTATCCGTAAAGGTACTCGTGAAATCATGTTCTTCCCTACATACTGTGGTTCTGCATTCAAAAACAAAGGTATGCAGTTATTGCTTGATGCCGTTGTTGATTACTTACCATCTCCTACAGATGTTGATCCTCAACCTCTTACTGATGAAGAAGGTAACCCAACTGGTGAGCATGCGATCGTTTCTGCAGATGAAACATTCAAAGCGTTAGCATTCAAAATCACTGATGACCGTTTTGGTACCTTAACTTTCGTACGTATCTACTCAGGTACATTGAAGAAAGGTGACACCATACTTAATGCTGCAACAGGTAAAACTGAACGTGTTGGTCGTATGTGTGAAATGCAAGCCGATGACCGTAACGAACTAACGTCTGCTCAAGCTGGTGATATCATCGCGATTGTAGGTATGAAGAGTAACGTTCAAACAGGTCATACATTATGTGATCCAAAACACCCAATCATTCTTGAAGCGATGGTATTCCCTAAGCCAGTAATCTCTATCTCTGTAACACCTAAAGATAAAGGTTCAACGGAAAAAATGGGTATTGCTATCGGTAAAATGGTTGCAGAAGATCCAACATTCCAAGTTGAAACTGACTTAGATTCAGGTGAAACGATTTTATCTGGTATGGGTGAACTTCACTTAGATATCAAAGTAGATATTTTAAAACGTACTTACGGTGTTGATCTAGTTGTTGGTAAACCTCAAGTTGCTTACCGTGAAACAATCACTCAAGAAATTGATGATTCATACACGCATAAGAAACAATCTGGTGGTTCTGGTCAATTTGGTAAAATTGATTACATCATCCGTCCAGGTGAGCCAAACTCAGGCTTTACATTCTCATCTAAAGTTGTTGGTGGTAATGTACCAAAAGAATTTTTCCCAGCTATTGAGAAAGGTTTCAAAGGCATGATGGATACTGGTGTTCTTGCTGGCTTCCCTGTACTTGACGTTGAAGTTGAATTATACGATGGTGGCTTCCATGCTGTCGATTCATCTGCTGTAGCATTTGAGCTTGCTGCTCGTGGTGCTTTCCGTCAGTCAATTCCAAAAGCTGGTGCTCAGTTAATTGAACCTATCATGAAAGTTGATGTGTTTACGCCTGATGATCACGTTGGTGACGTTATTGGTGACTTAAACCGTCGTCGCGGCATGATTGGTGGTCAAGACGCTGGTGTTTCTGGTGTTCGTATTAAAGCTGACGTACCACTTTCAGAAATGTTTGGTTACATCGGATCTTTACGTACAATGACATCAGGTCGTGGTCAATTCTCTATGGAATTCTCTCACTACTCACCTTGTCCGAATAACGTATCTGAAGCAGTAATTGCTGAAGTTAAAGAGCGTGAAGCGGCAGCTAAAAAGAAATAGTTATTTATAACCAATCTATTAAAGGATGCTTCGGCATCCTTTTTTTTATTTCAAATTTACTCAACAGCACTTTGCAACATATAGCCATAAAGTAAAACACATGATATTGTTTTCTTTAAGTGCTTATGTTTTCTGAAATCTTACCGATAACGTATAAGAATCAGTAAAGTACTGAACGATTTACACCCTTAATAATAAAAATAAACTCATTAGGTATTACTTAGTATGTTCAACTTTCTTAGTCGCTCAATTATGCGTCAATTAGTGATTACTATATCAGGCGCAGTTACTGTATTACTTGTCGTTACTTCATTTTTTTTGTTATCAAACGTAAGCGATAATACAAGAAAACAACTCATTTCTGATATTGAAAATATTGTAAGTCTACAGTCTACAAAAGTGAAAGAATTCTTTATTGCTAAAGGACAAATCAACCATAGCATATTTGCTAATCCGCTCGTTATCGATTGGTTTACAACATACGACACACGACTTTCCAATATTGATGATAATAAACAGTACCAAGATGTTACACGTTACTTTAAGTACTTTTCAGAACAAGACAGCGCAATAAAAAGTGTTTTCTTTGGTAGTGAAAATACCCATGAATATTTCGATCTTAATGGTCGTTACGACGATGCTGAGTACTTTACAAATCGCCGACCTTGGTGGCAAGACGGACTAACAAAAGCAAAAATGCATGTTACTGACCCGGCAGTAGACAACAACGATGGCTCAGTTTCAGCAACAATAACTTCTCCCTACTATTTACCTAATGGCAAACTTTTAGGTATTGGTGGTATGGACATCTTAATTACCACCATAGGTCAAAACCTACTCGCCCCTATTAAATATAAAAACCAAGGTGAAGCTTTTCTCATCACAGATACAGGCAAATTAGTGTTTTTCCCAGGCTTTAATGATGAGTTTAAAGCTGGTGATTCCATGTCAGTAATTGATAGTCACTTTACCAATAGCGCAGGCTTTGCAACGTTACAATCTACATTGGCTAATAATGCCAACGGTTTAGCACAAGTAACATGGCGCGGAGTCGATTATGAAGTTATTTTTAATCAAGTAAAAAGCGAATACCCAGCCATGAATTGGAAGCTTGGGTTTTTAGTCCCTGAGCAATTAATAACTCAACCTGTAGAAGATGCGTTTTGGTCATCTTTCGGTATTGTTGTAGCCATAATTATGATGATTGCCATCGTAGTATGGTTAACTGTTTTACCTTTTGTTAAACGCATAACTCGGCTTAAAAATGCCATGAAAGATATTGCAGAAGGTGATGGTGATTTAACACAAAGAATTCCTCCTTTAAAACAAGACGAGATAGGACAATTAGTTGATGAATTTAATATCTTTGTTGATTCTATTCAGCAGTTAGTTAGACAAACCATTACTATTACGAATGATGTAACTTCATCAAGTGAATCTGCCGAAAAAATAGGTAAAGATACCATTGGTATTGTCGAGGGACAAAAACGTGAAATTGACCTGGTTGCGACTGCTGCTACCGAATTAGCTCAAACGAGTATTAATATTGCCGAAAATACTAATTATTCAAAAAATTTAGTTATTGGTGCCGAGGAAAAAGTAGCATTAGGCTCCGATGTTGTTAATCAAGCAACTGTTGGTATGCAAAAGCTATCTAACAACGTCGATAATGCTTCACAAGTAGTACAACAACTTAAGTCGGGTACCCAAACGATTGGCGACTTTGTTACCGTTATCCGCAGTATTGCTGAACAAACTAATTTATTAGCCCTCAATGCGGCAATAGAAGCGGCAAGAGCAGGAGAACAAGGACGAGGTTTTGCTGTTGTTGCTGATGAAGTTAGAACATTAGCTTCCAGAACACAAGACTCTACCACCAACATTGAACGCATTATTGATGAACTTCAGGCAACAGCGGTTAATGCTGTTAGTGTTATGGAGTCTAGCTGTTTAGAGGCAGAGAGTAGCGTTCAGCTTACTCATCAAGTACAGCAAGTATTAGCTGATATTGCTGAAGTTATTGGTCAATTCCAAAGCCAAACTTTTGAAATAGCCCAAGCCGTTGAACAGCAAGCTAATGTCGCTGAAGAAGTATCTAAAAACATTGAAAACGTTAGAGGACTAACTGATGAGACTGTGGATGTATCTGCCACAATGCAAACAAGTTTAGTTAATCTATCAGAAAAATCTAACTCACTATCAAAAGTAGTTAATCAATTTAAAGTCTAAAAAATTAGTCCTTCCCTGCCCAATTAGCAAGTTATACCTCACTAATTGGGCATAAATAATATCCCATTCAGGTAGGCCTAACTTTATAAGCTAATTGAGGCTTATAATAAATTTGTAATTAATTGAACGAGACAAAAGATGGCTTTATAGATTTAACAATCAAAAATTTGTTGTAAAAACTAAATCTAACTTCAACGCTATACAACTTCCCCCCCCTCAGCCTATAAACAGCTAGCCCTCTCTTAAACTATGATGTATGAATAATTGCATATTCTTTGGTGTAAAGAATCATTTCAATCTGATTAAGATTGGGGTTTAGATTTTAATCTAAAAGGTGGATTTAAGCTCAGACCGCGGAATTGATCTATAGCAATATTTTTTGATACAGCACAGCAAGGCAATTTACATGGTTAATTATTCAGAAGTGAGCAATAAGTATGTTCGCTCGTTAATGACTGGCATAAAACATAATAGTTAAAAATACAGGTGGTATAAAGTTAGCTATTTATTAAAATTTGAACATAAAAAAACCGGCAAAAGCCGGTTTTTGAAATACATAACGTAAATATTAACGTTTTGAAAATTGTGGCTTTTTACGAGCCTTGTGTAAACCAACTTTCTTACGTTCAACTTTACGAGCATCACGAGTAACGAAACCAGCATTACGTAAACCGCTACGTAAAGTTTCATCGAACTCCATTAATGCACGAGTAATGCCGTGACGAATTGCGCCAGCTTGACCAGAAATACCACCACCAGTTACAGTGATGTTAAAGTCAAACTTTTCTAACATTTCAACTAATTCTAATGGTTGACGAACAACCATACGAGCCGTTTCACGACCAAAGTATACAGAAATGTCACGCTTGTTAATTGTGATTGCACCGTTACCAGCTTTCATGAACACACGAGCCGTTGAGCTCTTGCGACGACCAGTACCGTAATATTGATTATCAGCCATTGCTTAAAGCTCCAAAAGTTGTGGTTGTTGTGCTGTATGTTTATGTTCAGTACCCGCGTAAACTTTAAGCTTACGGAACATTTCACGACCTAAAGGACCTTTAGGTAACATACCCTTAACTGCGAATTCAATAACGCGCTCTGGAGCTTTTTCGATTAGCTTTTCAAAACTAATTTGCTTAAGACCACCAACAAATTCTGTATGCGAGTAGTAAATTTTACCTTTCGCTTTGTTACCTGTTACTTTTACTTTCTCAGCATTGATAACAACGATGTAATCGCCAGTATCTACATGAGGAGTATATTCTGCTTTATGCTTACCACGTAAACGGCTTGCAATTTCAGTAGCGATACGACCTAAAGTTTTATCTTCGGCGTCCACTAAGAACCATTCGCGTTGTACGCTTTCTGGTTTAGCTACAAAAGTTTTCATTAAAAAACCCAATTATATAAATGTTACTTAAATAATAACTTAAGAAAACCTCAAGTTATCCGTTAAAAGACTACGCTATTGCCCCTTCGAGCATCGAGTCCGTTGCCAGTCCTCTGGAAAAAGAACAAGCTTTGTAACGTAGGGAGGCAGGATTATACAGAACAACGTTGAAAAGATCACGCCTATTTTTTAATCTTTTCACTCTTATTTGTAAAAATATGAATAATTAGTTAATGATTATTGAATGCTGCGTTTAACCGGTTTTTATCTTGCGCTAATGCACTTAGCTGTAATTTAATATAATCGGTCATATGAGCCTCAATTTTGGGGAATATTTCAGGGTAAAGCTCTTTAATTTGCATGAGGGCAGAAAACGTTCCAAGTCTATAAGCTTGAGTGGCGACCATACTTGCCGTTTGAGCATATATTGGCTGATAATTTTTATCCGTTAAGTTTTTACCCGTTCTTTTTTGATAAGCTTTATTGATATTATTCATTAATAAAGCGGAGTATTGGTGACTATAACTAATGTCAGATAGTGCTAATGTTGCTTTTTTATCTTCTGTAATTATGGCGTATAACTCAGCATCAATAATTTCAGCAAATGATTTTTGTCGGTCATAAAAAGCCTTAATAAAATGCTTGTAAACTACACGCATTGAAAATAAATCGGCTCGCCAAGTATTTTTTTCTGCCTTTTCCGTTGATTGCCAAGGTAATATTGGTTGATCATCAGTAGGATATTTTTCAGCTAATGTCAGTGCGTGTAGACATAGTTCCTCACTGATATCTGGGTAATATTGTTTAATTATTTGTAAACGCTTTTTATATGCCGAAGTATAAATTTGACTAAAGAGTAGATAATATAATTTATTACTATCTTGTAATATTAGCTGTTCATCATCGTTTGCGAGTTCTTTGTTCATTATTGCTTGATCAATAATATATTGATTGAATAATCCAAAGCTAGCGTTAATGACACTGGACACGCCTAACGCTTGTTCATTACAGGCAGAGTTAAACAACTGTGCCCGCCAAACTAAATGTTCGCTCTGCCACATAGATTTAAGTGCTTTTGGCAAATACTTTTGTGTGATCTCAAGTGAGTGTCTAAACGGGTTATCATTAACCTGCGCCGAGACGCTTATCGCAACACTAGCAACTAATGCGGTGCCAAGTTGAATCAATTTATTCTTAATCATTTTTTTGAATTCCATTTCATTCTAGATTGATTTTTATATGTTACTGAATTAACGAGTGAAAGCTAATGAGTATTATTCTTGAAAATTAAACTATTAAGGTAAGTGCTCACTTGCTAAATAGCTGTATGATTGCATTTCTTGTAAACGGCTTAAACATCGTTTGAACTCAAAAGTTAAACGACCATCTACATACAATTCCTCTAACGCAACTTCTGCCGATATAATTAATTTAACATGGCGCTCATAAAACTCATCAACTAAAGCAATAAACCGGCGTGTACTGTCATCATTGTCTACACCCATTTGTGTTACATTAGCTAATAATACCGTGTGGTATAAGCGACTTAGTTCCATATAATCACCTTGACTACGTGCTGACTCACACAAAGTCGAAAATTCAAAATGAACAACTCCGTCTGACTCTTGTACCGTAGCCAAAGACCGGTTATTAATGGTAATAACTTTACCCATTTGACCAGTCTCTGTAGCTAGTTGCTGGAAGTAATGGTTTAAGTTTTCATCCGCTTTTTTATCTAATGGGAAATGAAATAATTCAGCTTGCTCTAACGTACGAAGTCGGTAGTCAACGCCGCTATCAACGTTAATCACATCACAACATTCATTTATCAACTTTATTGCAGGCAGGAAACGTTCGCGCTGCAAACCATTACGATACAATTCATCAGGGATAATATTCGACGTGGCAACTAACGTAACGTTATGAGCAAACAATTCTTCAAATAACGTTCCTAATATCATCGCGTCGGTAATGTCTGATACAAAAAACTCATCAAAACATATAATGCATGTTTCATCAGCAAAACGTTTAGCAATAACTTTTAATGGATCCGACTGCCCATGTAATGTTTTTAACTCTTCATGAACTCGGTGCATAAAACGATGAAAATGTACCCTCATTTTATTATTAAAAGGTAGGCAATCATAAAATGTATCAACGAGATAAGTTTTTCCACGACCAACCCCACCCCAAAAATAAATACCTTTTACAATTTTAATTTCCGGCTTTGCTACTACACGCTTCCAACTATTCAAAACTTTTTTAAAGCCCGTAACCGGTAAAGGCTGACTGATTAAATCGTCATAAAGGCGTTGCAAGTTTTTAACTGCATTTTCTTGAGCCGCGTCAAAATGAAAGTCATCGCGCGTCAAATCTTGAGTATATTTTGCAATAGGAGATAATTTAATCATTTAACTGCCATCTAATAAGGTCTAACTTTATTTTTATAATCTTTGGACAAACTACTCTTGAAAAATATTTGTTAGTAAATATATTCATTAGGAAAGTAGCGTGAAGCACGTTATATTACATTGGATTAAAGGTTATTTTCTCTAATTTTTTCCATGAATACAATGAAGGTATAAAAATATGAATGTTCTTTTAGGTCTTGGACTATTTATCGTTGGCGCACTTGTCGGTTTTTTTGTTAACAGAACGCTTTTTTCATCAGCACAGGAAACACAAAAACTTGCTGCAAAAGCCAGTCAAAGTGAATCAGAATTAGCACAATATAAATTAGATGTTGCAGAGCATCTTGAAAATTCAACAAGTTTACTTGAGCAAATGAATAGCACTTGCCAAGTCGCTATGGCTCAAATGGCACAAAGTACGCAGTTGTTGCAACAAGCTACCCCTGAAAACATTGAAAACATGCCTTTTTTCTCTAAAGAAACACAAGAGCAATTAGCGCAAACGGTTAATTTACGCCATGACAAAAATTCGCGTAAAAATGACGAAACTGCCTCTGAAGCCCCACTAGATTATTCTGGTGCACCAAGCGGTTTATTCGATGACAAGAAACAAAGTGTTACAAATAGCTAGGAACCATTTTTTTTATTTTATGTCTTCTATTGGGTGAAAGTAACAGGATTAGTGTTAACGCTGTAAGCCTTAATCCTGTTACTTATATATTATTTAATTAGGAGTTTTCTGTTATATGAAAAATTTATCAGTTTTAATTAATACTGTTTTACTTTCCACTACTATCGCCATGGCAAGCTTACCCGTTCAAGCTGCAATGCCACAATCTTTAAATGGTCAAACAATGCCAAGCCTCGCTCCTATGTTGGAACAGGTAACACCTGGCGTTGTGCTGATATCTGTTCGTGGTACTCATGAAGTAGAGCAACGCGTGCCTGATGCCTTCAAATTTTTCTTCGGCAACCCGCGACAAAACCAAGGTCAGCAAAAAGAGCGACAATTTCGAGGCTTAGGCTCAGGTGTTATTCTTGATGCTGATAAAGGCTATATTGTTACTAATAGTCATGTAATAAACGATGCTGACGAGATTCAAATAACACTGAAAGATGGCCGTCAACTTGAAGCTAAGAAAATAGGTGGCGATGAAGCGAGTGACATTGCTTTACTTCAAATAGATGCTGATGACTTAATTGCCGTTAAAGTAGCTGACTCTGATCGTATACGAGTAGGTGATTTCGCGGTTGCTATCGGTAGCCCATTTGGCCTAGGACAAACGGTAACTTCAGGTATTGTTAGTGCATTAGGTCGCAGTGGTCTAAATATAGAGAATTACGAAGACTTCATTCAAACCGATGCAGCAATTAACAGCGGAAACTCTGGTGGAGCCTTAATCAATTTACGCGGCGAGCTTATCGGTATTAATACGGCCATTCTAGGACCTAATGGTGGCAATGTAGGTATTGGCTTTGCTATTCCCAGCAATATGGTACAAAACCTAGTTAATCAAATAATTGAGTTTGGTGAAGTTCGACGTGGTGTTTTAGGTGTTGCAGGTCGAAGCGTTAATAGTGAAATTGCAAAAGCAATGGAGCTTGAAGTCAATCAAGGTGCGTTTGTTGAACAAGTAACAAAAGATTCAGCTGCTGATGATGCTGGTATTCGTGCCGGTGATGTTATTACTAAAATCAACGGTAAAATGATTAAAACCTTTAACGAACTTAGAGGAAAAATTGGTTCGATAGGGGCAGGAAAAACAATAAAAATTACCGTGATTAGAAAAGATGGTAAAGAGAAAACCTATAATGTAACCTTGAAAAAATCTGAAATGGCTAAAATTGAAGCAGTCAGCTTACATCGTATGTTAGATGGCGCAGAACTAGAAAACAATGATCAGGGTAATGGCATTGTGGTTGCTGAGATTGCAGACAATAGCCCTGCTGCTGCTATAGGCTTGCGCAAAGGTGACATTATTAACGGTATTAACCGCCAACGTATCAACAATATTGGTGAGCTACGTAGTTATTTAAATGACCACAAAGGTGTTTTTGCTTTAAATATTCAACGTAATAACTCATCTTTATTTTTAATGATACGTTAATACAATGAGCTAAAATGATGAGTGTTAATTGTCACTAGTTTTTAGATGAAGCCTGCTATTTTGCAGGCTTCTTTATATAAAGGGTTAAATCTTAGTAAAAACACTAACAAGCCTGAAAAAATTCTACTTCACAGTACAGGGCTATAAACCTTATTAAGCTGAACTCTGGATAATGCGTGCTTGATACTGCAGTGAATTAAAAGCTTTGGTGGTAAAGTAAATGCTATAGCAAGGTGAACATCACGAATAGGCACCATCAATGCTTCATTTTATGCCATTTTCAAGGAAAAACGTTGATGCATAGCGCGCTATTTATCGACGTTTTAACGCAGATAATGGGTTAAATGAGAGCATTGAGCAAGTGCTGCTTATCTTGAGTTCAGGTTTACTAGCTAGGGTAAAGCCCTCCTTAATTAAAATACCTTAATTAAAATACCTTAATTAAAATACCTTAATTAGACCATTATTTATTCCAATTCACTTTCAAGCTGCAACTTAATTAACGTGAATAAACGCTTAATGCATAGCTCAATACAAGTATGTGCTATCATCAGAAATCTTATAATTTATCGCCTAATAGCAGGTGCTATATGAAATTAACCGCTTTCCAATTCAAACTTTTATGCATACTTATATCAATTTTACTCATCTCAGCAGGTGTGTATTTTTATACGGCAAAAGATACCTCACTGCCTCAAATGACAGTACAAGAAAAAAAGGCACGCTTTAAAGCACTTATAATACCTGCTGTTGACGAGGTCTATGATGATCTTATGTCGCAGTATAACAATGTAGCAACATCGCTTAAGTCAGGTAACAACACTGATAAAATAGCCAAGTTAAAAGTGGAATATAAAGCAAAAAGCGATACCGAATTATTAAGAAAACTTAAACCGCATCCCAAAAGCATTGCTATTGCTCAAGCAGCAATGGAAAGCTCTTGGGCTACATCACGTTTTTTTAGAGAGGCATATAACATATTTGGTGTTTGGTCTTTTGATGAAGACGAACCTCGAATAGCCGCTTTAAAAAAACGAGGGGATAAAACCATTTGGGTCAAAGAATATTCCTCAGTGAAAGAGTCGGTTAGTGATTACTATCGAACAATTGCTAGAAATGATGCCTATAAAGAATTTAGAATTTTGAAAATGAAAACCGATGATCCTTTCGCATTGGTTAAAAAGTTAGATCGCTACTCTGAAAAAGGTGCTGAGTATGGCCATGAGTTAGCCGCTATTATTAAGTTTAATAAATTCCATCAACTTAAGTAGATAACATATTGTAATTAAATACTTTACTTACAAATTCGTCGCTTAATTATATTTAAATACTTAAGCGACAGTTAACCAACTTATTTGGCTTTCTTAGATACTCCGTTGTTAAGCTATGCTCTATAGATCCTAATTTATTTAAACTTCCGCTGCCCGGTTTTATTTTCCAAGTAAGATAAAATATCTGTTTCTACATTCTTGACAGAAAACTTTATAACAACAAAGGGTTTATGTTAATCTACAAAAAATAGGCCAATAAAAATAATTCCGTTGAAAATAATCAATGCCCTTAAGTTTATATTTCGCTCAGCCAGTTATGGTGTAATGTTTGCTGTAGTTTTACTGTTATTAGTGCCTGAACTACGTGAACAAAACATTGTGCCTTGGAAAGTATTTTCTTCCACAGAAACTAGCCAACAACCTTTATCTTATGCCAAAGCTGTTCGTTTAGCTGGCCCTGCTGTTGTTAATATATACACTGAAGATATTCAAGTTAACCCTACTTACGGCCGACAACCGCGTAAAGTTACTCGCTTAGGTAGTGGCGTTATTATGCATGAACAAGGGTACATTTTAACTAATTACCATGTTGTTCAAAGTGCTGATCTAATTGTAGTTGTATTACAGCGTGGTCAAGAGCTTCATGCTGAACTTATTGGTTATGATACGTTAACTGATCTCGCCGTTTTAAAAGTACAAGACAGCAACTTACCGGTAATCCCCCAAATTAGTACGCTCACATCACAAGTGGGTGACGTTGTCCTAGCAATAGGTAACCCTTTAAACCTTGGTCAAACGGTTACTCAAGGTATTGTTAGTGCGACCGGACAAAGCGGGCTCAGCTCAAGTTATTTACAATTCCTTCAAATGGATGCTGCAATTAACGAAGGTAACTCAGGTGGTGCGCTTATTAACTCTAATGGTGAGTTAGTGGGTATTAATTCAAGAAAATTTACCCAGGCTAACCCTAACCTCAATATCCAAGGAATATTTTTTGCTGTTCCATACCAACTAGCTCGTACAATTATGTTGAAAATTATAGAGCATGGCCGTGTAGTTCGTGGTTGGCTTGGAGTAGATGCGAACGATTCAGTCACCAACCTTAAAGGTTTTATTATCGGCGCAATCACGCCTCGAAGCCCTGCACAGTTAGCTGGATTGCAATCTGGAGACGTGGTTTATCAAATTGATGATGTGCGCTTACAAAATGCAAAACAGGGCTTAGATGTCGTAGCTGAAGCGGCTCCTGGCAGTATTTTAACTTTTATGGTATCTCGTGATAATCAATTGTTGACGTTACCCGTCACCATTGCAGAAGTGCCGAAACAATAATATCTCATTGCCAAAGCCATTATATTTCTAATTACTCACAATAAAGACTCTATAAACAAAAATCCCAACAATGAGCTGGGATTTTTTCATGTATATTTTTAAGGTTCCTACAAACTAACTGGCTTTAATACGTGTAATATTTGCACCTAATGCTTGCAGTTTATCTTCAATTTTTTGATAGCCGCGATCAATATGATAAATGCGATCGACTTGGGTTTCTGTCGTGGCAATTAAACCGGCAATAACTAAGCTTGCTGAGGCTCGAAGATCCGTTGCCATAACCTGAGCTCCATTTAATTGCTCAACGCCCGTGCTAATAGCCGTATTGCCTTCAAGACTAATGTTAGCTCCCATTCGCTGTAGCTCAGGCACATGCATAAAACGATTTTCGAAAATAGTTTCTGTTGTAGTTGCAGTACCTTCAGCAATAACATTCAATGCAACAAACTGTGCCTGCATATCAGTTGGAAATGCTGGGTGAGGCGCAGTGCGAATGTTAACCGCTTTTGGTCTAGAGGTCATTTCAAGTTCGATCCAGTCATCACCTGTGGTAATCGACGCACCCGCTTCTTGTAACTTACTCAGTACAGCATCTAAAGCTTTAGGATCAGTATTTAAACACCTTACTTTGCCTTGTGTTACAGCAGCCGCAACTAAAAACGTACCTGTTTCTATGCGATCAGGCATCACTGAATAGCTTTCACCTTGTAATTTCTCTACACCTGTAATGGTTAAAGTATCGGTACCGGCACCTAAAACGATGGCTCCCATACTATTTAAGCAATTAGCTAAGTCAACAATTTCAGGTTCACGCGCTGCATTTTCGATAATAGTAACGCCATCTGCTAACGCTGCTGCCATCATTAAATTTTCTGTGCCAGTAACACTAACGGTATCCATAAAAATGGTTGCACCTTTAAGTCGGCCGGCATTGCGAGCAACGATATAACCATTTTCAACGTCTATATCTGCGCCCATTAACTTTAAACCATGAATATGAAGGTTTACAGGTCGAGCCCCAATAGCACAGCCACCAGGTAGAGACACTTCTGCGTGACCAAAACGAGCAAGCAAAGGCCCTAGTACTAAGATAGAAGCTCGCATTGTTTTCACTAGCTCGTATGACGCACGACAATGATCAATATTGCTGGCGTCTATCATCAAACTACTTTCACTTACCCAATGGCATTTTGCGCCAAATTGAGACAAAAGTTTAACGGTTGTTTCTATATCATTAAGTTTTGGTACATTGGAAAAAGTAACTGGCGTTTCGGATAATAGTGCCGACATTAGAATAGGCAATGCCGCATTTTTTGCGCCAGAAATAGTTACTTCACCGTGTAGTGGTTGCCCACCAATAATTTTAAATGCGTCCAAGAGAATATTCTTTTTTGTTTAGGTGTATTAAAGAGGTAAGTTAAACATTTTTTCACGTTGCCAAACCGACGTTGTGAACGTTTTAATAGAAACCGCGTGTATTAGACCGTCATTAATAACTTGTGTTAAAGGTGCATAAATTGTTTGCTGTTTTTTCACACGACTTAAGTCACCCAAAAAGTCAGCAACGGCAATAATTTTGCACTGTGAACCATCAAATGCTACATGAATTTCGTCTAACTCAACCGCATCGGTAATGAGTTTTTCTATATCTTTTACTTCCACTTTTTGCTCCAAATAGCGTCTAGATTAATTTTTTTCTATCGGTAATAACGTATCAACTGCGCTTAATTTGGCTAACTTTATCAAGTCATCAGGCAAATTAATCAAAGTAATTTCACAAGCTTTAGCTGCGGCTAATTCTATTAATAATAAGATCCATGCTAAGCCAGCAGTATCAATTTGATTTACTTTTGCCAAATCAAGAGTTGTAGATTTTCCATTGACCAATGGACGGTACTTTTTATCAAATGTACGGGTTATTGTAGCACGCGTTAAGGCACCACTAAAAATTGCTTTTTGATCCGTTTGTTGAACATTTATCATTTTAATCTATTAACAGCCTTTAATACGTTATTTTATTTATGCTACAAAATAACTCATTCAAATTATTGTTTGAACTCAATGTTTCTTTTACTTTTTTCTTTAAGCATTTCAGTTACATGCGGCAAGCCTTTTTGACGAATCAAACTGCTGAGCTCTGCCTGTTTACTATCAAGCAAACTAATACCTTCAGCCACCATATCGTAAGCTTTCCATTCGCCTGTTTTTTTATGCTTGCGAACCCGAAAAGAAATATCAATAGGTTCACGACCAGGTTCTATAACACTGGTTTTTACAGAAACTACACGTTCTTCAGAAAAATCTTCTGCAGGGGCAAACTCAACTTTTTGGTTATTGTATAGAGTAAAAACCTGTGCATAAGAAGTAATAAGATATTCTCGAAATGCAGGAACAAACTGAGCTCGTTCTGCTTTATTTGTTTTTTTAAAGTTACTGCCAATAACTTTATACGCTGCATATTGATAATTTATATAAGGCATTAGCTCTTCACGAACAATGTTTTTTAATAAATTAGGCTCTACTTTTATTGCCGCTTGTTCATTCGCAAAGCGCTTAAAAGTAATATCTGCAACTTTTTGGATCATTTGATAAGGGTCTTTCTTATTAACTTGCTCTGCACTTGTACCTGTTGCACTAGCTAATAAGGTAACACCTAGAATCAAAGTTTTGATCAAATTTTTCATCATTAATCACCGCTGCCCTGACCGAATAAAAACTGCCCGATTAACTCTTCAAGTATTAACGCTGGCTTAGTATCTTCAATATAATCGCCGGGCTGTAGAGTCTCAACAGATACATCGATGAAACCAGGCAATAAGCCAACATATTGCTCACCGAGTAAACCTGCGGTTAAGATAGACACTGATGTTGCTTCTGAAAAATTATTATATTCAGAAAATATATCTAAGGTAACAACCGGTGTGTAATCGTCTCTATCGAGCGAAATATTACTAACTCGACCAACAACAACACCACCTACCTTTATTGGTGAACGTACTTTCAAACCACCAATATTATCAAATTTAGCATACAGTTGATAAGTGCTACCGCTGCCTGATATACCACTATCGGCTACTTTTAACGCTAGCATCAATAATGCAGCAATTCCAATAGCTGCAAATAACCCGACCAATAACTCTATTTTTTTCGACGCCATGTCTTCCACCAAATTAAAATATTATTTAACTAAATAACCACGTTGCTTATTCTAATTTGCAAACATTAACGCGGTTAATACAAAATCTAAGCCTAAAACTAATAGTGATGATTGTACCACAGTTGAAGTTGTTGCTCTGCTGATACCTTCAGAGGTTGGCTCACAAGAATACCCTTTATAAACAGCGATCCAAGTCACAACAAAAGCAAATACCAAACTTTTAATAATGCCATTTAAAATGTCTTTTTCAAATGACACTTGCGACTGCATTACCGACCAAAATGTGCCGCTATCAACACCTAACCAGTCAACACCTACAAGGTGTGCACCTAGAATACCAATGGCTGAGAATATAGCCGCTAATAAAGGTAAACTTATAAAACCAGCCCAAAACCTAGGAGCAATAACTCGACGAAGAGGATCAACCGCCATCATTTCAAGACTAGAGAGCTGCTCGGTCGCTTTCATTAAACCAATTTCAGCCGTTAATGCAGATCCTGCCCGGCCAGCAAATAATAAGGCAGCCACTACAGGACCAAGCTCACGTAATAATGACAAAGCAACCATTGGCCCTAAACTAGCTTCAGCGCCATATCCCACTAAAATAGTATAGCCCTGTAATGCCAAAACCATCCCAATAAATAAGCCTGACACGACAACAATAACTAAAGATAAAACACCTACTGAATATAGTTGTTTCATTAATAAGGGAAAACCTTTGCGCGGATTAGGCACGTGCATCAATGCAGACGCTAGCATTAACAACGCTCGACCTAAACCTGATATTTGCTCGATGATCGTACGACCAAAAAGTTGTAGTTGGTTCACTTTTCAACTCCTTGGCCAATTAATTCTTCTCGGTAGGAAGCAGCAGGATAATGAAATGGTACAGGGCCGTCAGCTTCACCTTTAACAAACTGCTGAACTAATGGTGAGGTTTGAGCGTAAATTTCTTCTGGCGTACCTTGACCAATAATTTTTTGTTCCGCGATAATATAGATATAGTCGGCAATACTCATTACTTCAGGTACGTCATGTGAGACCACAACCGACGTTAGCCCTAAAGCTTGGCCTAATTCACGAATCAAGCGCACTATAACGCCCATCGAAATAGGATCTTGCCCGGCAAAAGGCTCATCATAAAGAATCAGCTCAGGATCCAGGGCAATCGAACGTGCAAGTGCTGCACGACGAGCCATACCACCAGAGAGTTCACTCGGGCGTAAATCTCTTGCGCCACGTAAGCCAACAGCCTCTAATTTCATTAGCACCATTTTCTCAATCACATCTTCAGCTAATTCAGTATGCTCTCGAATAGGAAAAGCGATATTGTCATACACGCTCATATCTGAAAATAAGGCGCCACTTTGAAAAAGCATACTCATGCGTTTACGTACTTCGTATAAAGCATTGCGTGAGAGTTTAGGAATATCGTGACCGTCAAATAAAATTTGTCCGGATTCTGGTTTTATTTGTCCGCCAATAAGTCGCAACAAGGTTGTTTTGCCAATACCGCTAGGCCCCATTATTGCTGTCACTTTACCTTTAGGAATAGACAAACTGATGCCATCATAAATAACACGTTCGTTCCGCTTAAAAGTCATGTTTTTAATATCAACTAAAGTTTCAGACATATTGTTTGAGATATCACCGGGTTAATTAATGCTTATATTCTAGAATTCTAACGCAGCGCAACACGCCAGTCATTACAAATTAATAAATATTTAGTAGGAAAAGAGTAAGTAAAAGTATGCAAATGTAATCATGTGTAACCCGCTCTATGTAAATGCTGCAAATACACAGCGCTATAGAAACAAAGATGAGTGCAATGCTAACTGCGAGGTAAATTTAAGTTCTAGCTAAATATTTCACAAATATTATGTTGAATCTGTGTGCCAATAATATCAGAAAAAGTTTATACTGCCCGCTGCACAATATAATGTCATTAAAGGTGTATTAATTCGCTGTTATCGGTCAACATCATTGGTTTATAATCCCATTTTTAATAACAAATAAATTATTATGTAAGTAAGTTAAATGTAGGTAAGCACTCAAGAACAATATTAGTTGTTCGCGCTTATACAAAAATACCCACATATAATTCGGAAATTTTTTAACTGTTTATAGGTATATTAGCTAATTAGGCAATGCCAGTGCACAAATAAAGAGCTTAACCATAGCAGCGAAATGAACAACTATTTTATTTATCCCAACAGGAGTTTTGAATGTTAATTCAAATTTTGATCTTATTACTTTCACTAATTATTTTAGTGTGGAGTGCAGACAAATTTGTATTTGGTGCTTCAGCATTAGCGCGTAACCTTGGTATTTCTCCAATGATTATTGGTTTAACCATCGTTGCTATGGGTTCTTCTGCGCCTGAAATGATGATTGCAGCTACCGCTTCATTGCAAGGGAACCCTGATACCGCTATTGGTAACGCTATTGGCTCTAATATTACCAATATTGCCTTAGTCTTAGGTTTAACCGCACTATTTAATCCTTTAACAGTGTCGTCATCTACAATTAAACGCGAAATTCCGCTAATTCTTGTTATTACAGCCATCGCAACCTACATGTTAGCTAATAGTAATTTTAGCTTTAATGAAGGTCTTATTTTGATTGTTGGTTTTGTTGTTTACATTGCCACCTTACTATTTGTAACGTTAAAACGCGCAAAAGAAAATCCAATTGACGATAAAATGGTTCTCGAAGCCGAGCAAGAAGTTCCTGATGGTGTGAGCACTAAACTCTCAGTGATATGGCTTATTGTTGGCATGATTTTACTGCCTCTAAGTGCAAGCTTTCTTGTAGATTCTTCTATTTTTATTGCTAAAGCATTTGGTATTAGTGATTTGGTTATTGGCTTAACCGTAATTGCTATCGGTACAAGTTTGCCTGAGCTAGCTGCCAGTATTATGAGTATCATCAAAAAAGAAGACGACTTAGCACTTGGTAATATTATTGGTTCAAATATATTTAATATATTAGCGGTATTATCGCTGGCGGGCTTAATTGCTCCGGGTGATATTGATAACGCTGCAGCAAGTCGCGACGCCCCTTTTATGCTTGCAACAACATTCTTATTGTTTATTCTTTGTTTCAGCCGCGGCGGAAAGTTTCGCATCACGCGCGCGAAAGGGTTATTATTATTAGCCGTATTCATTGGTTATCAAGTGCTGCTTTTTAGCCAAATTAACGCCTAAGAAATTGGTTTTATGTAATGAAAAACTTTAAACAATTAGCACTCAATGTCATTAACATTGAGCAACAAGCTATTGCTGAGCTTACACAATATATCAACGACGATTTTGCAAAAGCCTGTGAGCTAATGTTTAACTGTCGAGGTCGAGTAATCGTTATTGGCATGGGAAAATCTGGGCATATTGGCGGTAAAATTGCGGCTACTTTAGCGAGTACAGGCACACCGTCATTTTTTGTTCATCCTGGGGAAGCAAGCCATGGCGACCTTGGCATGGTAACCATAGACGATGTTATCTTAACCATTTCTAACTCTGGTGAAACAGGTGAAGTTTTAGCTATTATTCCTGTGCTTAAACGCATAGGTGCGAAAATAATTGCCATGACAGGTAAACCTGACTCTACGCTGGCTAAACTCGCCGATACACATGTTTGCGTAAAAGTATCTCAAGAAGCTTGCCCGTTGGGATTAGCACCAACATCAAGCACTACTGCTACCTTAGTTATGGGCGATGCTTTAGCTGTGGCCTTACTTAATGCACGCGGCTTTACCGCTGACGATTTTGCCTTATCCCATCCCGGTGGTAGTCTGGGTAAAAGGTTATTATTACGCTTAGCTGACATAATGCACAAAGATGAACGTCTGCCAACAGTAGTAGAAAGTGCTAAAATAAAAGATGCTTTAGTTGAAATGTCATTGAAAGGTTTAGGAATGACAGCAGTGGTTAATGCTCAGAATAAGTTAGTGGGTTTATTTACTGATGGCGACTTGCGCCGTATTCTAGACGCTGAAATTAACATTCATCAAGATAGTATTACCAGTGTCATGACTAAGCAGCCATTGGTTGCCAAACAAGATATGCTTGCTGCTGAAGCATTAAAAATAATGGAAGATAAAAAAATCAATGGTTTAATTATCGTCGATGAAAATAATCACCCTATTGGCGCAATGAATATGCATGACTTATTAAAATCTGGAGTGTTGTAATTTTGAATAGCTTATACGGTAAAGTTGCATCAAGTACCTGGCAAAAAGCAGAAAAAATAAAACTCTTTGTTTGTGATATTGACGGTGTTTTTTCTGATGGCCGCATTTATTTAGGTAATAATGGCGAAGAGCTAAAAGCTTTTCATACCAAAGATGGCTACGGCATAAAAGCCCTAGGAGCGAGTGGTGTTGATGTTGCAGTGATCACAGGCAGACAATCCAACATTGTACAAACTCGTATGAGCGCCTTAAACGTTAAACACATAGTACAAGGTGAAGAAAACAAACTACCAGCATTGAAAAAAATGCTCGCCTCATTAAAGTTAATGCCCGAACAAGTGGCTTACATTGGCGACGACATGCCGGATTTTGACTGCCTTAATTATGTGGGATTTAGCATAGCAGTTAGCGATGCCCACCCAGCTATAATAAATCTTTGTGATTACATCACTTATACCCGAGGTGGCTTTGGTGCTGTGCGTGAAACCTGTGATCTTATCATGCAAAGTCAAGGTACATTAGCCAATGCAACAGGTGCAAGTATATGAATCGCATAACCATTGCGACAATTTCACTTTTTCTCTTGGCGTTAACAACCTACGCCATACTTGAATGGTTTGGGGCTAAGAAAGAAACCAGTAGTATTCTAGAAGTTGCTAATAACCCAGAATTTATTGCTGAAAACCTCAACAGCGACATTTACAAGTCAACTGGCGCATTATCTTATAATGTTGAAGCCCAACGTATGGAACATTATGCGCAGCTAGAAGTAACCCATTTTGAATATCCTCGTTATACCTTATACCCAAAAAATAACAAACCAACATGGCAGATATCTGCTAATGAAGGCACACTGTATAACAACAATCGTGTAAAATTAAAAAATCGCGTACGTTTAATCGCGACTGATGAAGAAAGTTTAATACAGGAAGTACACGGAAAAAATTTAGAAATGGATCTTAAAACGAATATTATCAGCTCAGAGCAAACTATCTTAATATTAGGTAAAGGATTTACTATGTATGGCTCAGGATTAATTGTAGACTTAAACACAACACAGATGACATTGACTGAACATGTACAAACCATTTATAAAAAAATTAAAAAATAGCCTTATTGGCATAACTGCATGCGCAATATTAATGCCGGTAGTAAATGCAGAAAAATTCAACGTAGACCAAGAAATTAAAATTTCTTCGTCGCGACAAGCTGCGGATCTAAAAAATAAAATATTCAGTTATATTGATAACGTTATAATTTCCCAGGGCTCACTTACCATTAATGCCGAACTCGTTCAGGTGATCACTCAAAACGAAAGCGATAATAAAGTTTATATTGCTAAGGGTTCTCCAGCGACTTTTGAACAAACATTAGAAGACGGTAGCCCAATCAATTTGCAAGCAAGTGAAATTAGATATGAGCCACACAAAAATACCGTTGTAATTTCGGGTAATGCTTTGCTGCGCCAAGAAGGCAGTGAAGTGAGTGGTAGTAAAATTACTTATAACTTTGAGACTGAGTATGTGAATGCCGAAAGCTTAGAAAATGACAAAGTTGAAACTGTGCTACAGCCTAAAAATAAAACTGAATTGCCGAAAAAAACTAAGGAAAAGCAAGAGTAAATGTCTATTTCAACCTTATCAGCCACCGGGCTTGCAAAAGCTTATAAAGGCAGAAAAGTCGTTAAAAATGTCAGTATGAAAGTTTCTGCTGGGCAAATTGTTGGTTTATTAGGACCCAATGGCGCAGGTAAAACTACTTCATTTTATATGATTGTTGGATTAGTTAATAACGACAGCGGTTCCATAGTATTGAATGATGAAGATCTGACTTTGCTACCTATGCATGAACGTGCTCGCAAGGGTATTGGCTATTTACCTCAAGAAGCTTCAATTTTTCGTAAACTTACGGTTTATGACAACATTATGGCTATTTTACAAACGCGTAAAGCATTAAATGATGTTGAGCGAGAAGAAAAGCTTGAACATTTACTCGAAGAATTTAACATCAGTCACATCAAAGACAACTTAGGTATGAGCTTATCTGGCGGTGAACGCAGACGAGTTGAAATAGCAAGAGCGTTAGCTGCAGATCCAAAGTTTATTCTGCTTGATGAACCTTTTGCGGGTGTTGACCCTATTTCGGTAGGTGATATAAAAAAAATTATCCTACACTTAAAAGAACGCGGCATCGGCATCTTGATTACCGATCATAACGTTAGAGAAACCCTTGATGTTTGTGAGCATGCTTATATTGTTAGTCATGGTGAGCTTATCGCAGAGGGAAATTCTAATGAAATACTTGCAAATCAACACGTAAGAGATGTATACCTAGGTGAACAATTCACGTTATAGTGAGTAACATAATCACGCGGTAATACTACATGTACTTGAACAGGGAAAAGAAAACGTAAATGCGTCCTACTCTGCAACTCCGTATCGGACAACAATTAACGATGACCCCGCAATTGCAGCAGGCTATCAAGCTGTTGCAATTATCAACTTTGGATTTACAACAAGAAATTCAAGAAGCCCTTGAAAGTAATCCACTACTTGAAGTTGACGAATCACCAGATAACAATTCAGAAAGTACCCCTGATCACCTCGAAGAAGGTTACTCTGCAGGTGTTAATGAGAGTGCTGAAATATCATCAGATGGCAGTGAAGATTCTGCACCAACAATTGATGAAATAAGCTCTTCAGAAGGTTTAGCAAAAACTGACATTCCTGAAGAATTAAATGGTGATACAACCTGGGATGATAATTTCAGCGCAAGTGCGAGTAGTGGCGGTGTGGGCGTTGCGTCAGAAGACTATACCTATCAGGGTGAAACTAAAGATTCATTACAAGACCACCTAATTTGGCAGATGGAGCTCACTCCTTTTAGCGATACCGATAGAGCCATTGCTGTTGCTATTATTGAGGCAATAGACGAAGCGGGATACTTAACCGTTAGCGCAGAAGAAATACTAGAAAGTGTCGGTATTGATGATGTAGAGCTCGACGAAATCGAAGCAGTACTGAAACGAATCAATGTTTTTGATCCCGTTGGTGTAGCTGCCCGCTCAATTCCTGAATGTTTGCTTATTCAACTTAACCAGTTTTCAAAAGATACGCCGTGGCTCGCTGAAAGCAAACTAGCCGTTACCGAATATATCGACTTACTTGGTAATCGCGATTATCGCCAGCTCATGCGTAAATTACGCATTAAAGAAGATCAATTACGCGAAGTTATCCGTTTGATCCAATCTTTAGATCCTCGTCCGGGCGATAGCGTTATTAAAAGTGAAGAACAGTATGTTATTCCTGACGTATCTGTTGAAAAGAAAAATGGCCGCTGGACAGTTGAGCTGAACCCAGACACGGCACCTAAGCTATCAGTTAATCAGCAATACGCTGCTATGTCTCGCTCGATGAAGTCATCTGCAGATAGCCAATTTATTCGTTCAAATTTACAAGAAGCTAAATGGTTTATCAAAAGCCTAGAGAGCAGAAACGACACCTTATTAAAAGTGTCTAATTGTATTGTGCAGCGTCAGCAAGGCTTCTTTGAACATGGCCCTGAAGCTATGCGCCCTATGGTTCTTAATGATATTGCCGAAGCGGTAGATATGCATGAATCAACTATTTCTCGTGTTACTACGCAGAAGTATATGCATACCCCCAGAGGGATTTTCGAGCTTAAATACTTTTTCTCAAGCCATGTAAGTACTGAGAATGGTGGTGAATGTTCATCAACTGCTATTCGTGAATTGATTAAAAAACTTGTCGCCGCAGAAATACCTGCAAAGCCATTAAGTGATAGTAAAATTGCTGATGTATTAGCAGAGCAAGGTATAAAGGTGGCAAGGCGTACTATTGCCAAGTATCGAGAGTCACTTTCCATACCGCCATCAAATCAACGTAAAAGCTTACTGTAGGCGGTTGTATTCACCAAAAAGAGGAATTAAGCATATGCAAATTAATCTTAGTGGACACCATGTCGATGTTACCGACTCATTACGTGATTATGTTAATGAAAAGTTCGAAAAACTCGAACGCCATTTTGAACATATTAATAATGTTCATGTGGTTTTAACCGTAGAAAAGTTAAATCAAATTGCTGAGTCAACGGTGCATTTAAGTGGCTCAGAAGTACATGCGAAAGCGGAGCATAATGATATGTATGTTTCAATTGATGCATTAATTGATAAATTAGATCGCCAAATATTGAAATACAAAGGCAAAATCAACAAACATTAGCGCCATGTCGCTTTAGGTTTTATAAGTTTATGAAGTTGCAAGACATCTTAACTCCGGACTGCACTATTTGTGCGGCTCCGGGTTCCAGTAAAAAACGTATTCTAGAATACTTAAGTAGTCTAGCTGCCGAAAAATTGCCTGAACATAATACATTTCAGCTTTTAGAGAGCCTTGTAAAGCGCGAGAGAATGGGCACAACCGGTATAGGAAATGGCATAGCAATTCCACATGGACGCATAGATAATACCTGCCAACCGATTGCGGTTGTTATTACAACTGAAGAACCCATTGACTTTGACGCTATAGATAATCGTCCTGTAGATATTTTTATCGCGCTATTCGTGCCAGAAAACGAATGTCAGAATCACCTATGTACTCTGCAAAGCATTGCTAAAATATTTCGTGAAAAGCAATTTTGTAAAAAAGTGCGTAAATGTCAAAATAATCAAGAACTGTTTCAGTTAATTCAACAGGCGAGTTAAACCTCAATGAAGTTAATTATTGTCAGTGGCCGTTCAGGCTCAGGTAAAAGTGTTGCGCTGCGTGTATTAGAAGATTTGGGCTACTATTGTGTTGATAACATACCGGTCAATTTATTGCCGGCTTTAATTCATACCGTTATTAATGATTATGAAACTGTTGCCGTAAGCTTAGATGTTCGAAACCTACCCGCTGATCCAAACGATGTTCCAGAAATTATTGAGTATTTGCCAAACGCCGTTGAATTAAGCCTTCTTTATCTCGATGCTGATGATAGCGACCTTATTCGACGTTTCAGTGAAACTCGTCGTTTGCATCCACTTATTAGACAAAATATAGCCCTAGATCAAGCAATGGCGTTAGAGAAAAAGCTGCTTGAACCTATTGCAAGTCGTGCACATTTATATATCAATACCAGCCAATTAACGCCACACCAGCTAGCTGACTTAGTGAGAGAGCGGGTTCTAGGTAAAAAATCGGGTTCTATGGTGGTGGTTTTCGAATCTTTTGGCTTTAAGCATGGTGTACCACAAGATGCAGATTATGTCTTTGATGCACGGTTTTTACCAAACCCATTTTGGGATAAAGAACTCAAAGGCTACACCGGCTTAGACAAACCAGTACAAGACTTCCTCGCTAGCCAACCCATAGTCACTAAGTTTGTTTGGCAAATTAATAGCTTTATGATGACTTGGTTGCCGCACTTAGAAAGAAATAACCGTAGTTATATTACCATTGCTATTGGTTGTACCGGCGGTATGCATCGTTCCGTATATATTACTGAACTGCTTGCAAATAATCTGCGTAAAGAACGTAAAGACGTACAGTCTCGTCATCGTGACTTACCTGTTGCCAGTAGCTAACGCTGATGAATATACAAGCCAGTCGCAATGTACTGATCATTAACAAGCTTGGCCTGCATGCTAGAGCGGCAACTAAACTGGCACAGATGAGCCAAAAATTCACCGCTAAAGTCACTATTGAATTAGATGAAAATCATGCAGATGCAAATAGTATTATGGGGTTGATGTTGCTTGCCGGCGCGCAAGGAAAAACCGTTAAAGTAGTGGCCACCGGTGAAGATGCAGAATCTGCTCTCGATGAAATTTGCCAACTGTTTAGTAATAAATTTGATGAAGCTGAATAACAGTACTTCGATTAATTCAATACTTTGTTAAGTCAATAAAAAAGCTGCGAAATATCAAAAATTACGGTAAACTCAACCCGTTAAATATTAACATTCGATAACCTATAAAATAATGAATTAGCTAACTTATCGTTAAAGTTGGTAATTTAGCACAATCGAATTACCTCAAGCATATTCATAATAGGCGCTGCCTGAAAAATCGAAATACTTTACATTTTGATTTAATCGAATTTTTACCCAATAGGCATCATTTAATAGAACGTTAATAATAGGCTTTTACAATAAAGGCTGTTTGGGTCAACGTAAGCTTTAATTAGCACAGCCGTAAATAGCACCCGATAACAAATTTATCTTTAATAGTTTTCATTTTTGTAGCGGCAAAAGGTAAAAATATGCCGGAAGTTTCCGAACAAGAATACAGTCATCAACGCCTACAACAGGTAAATACTGCCCTCGATAGCGGTATGTTTGTCTATGTCCGAAAATTACTGCAAGACATGCCAGCATACGATCTTGCCCTACTTTTAGAGTCGTCTCCTAGCAAAAGCCGAATGGCACTTTGGCAATTAATTGATGCTGATCATCATGGTGACGTACTCGAAGAACTAAACGAAGAAGTTCGAAAAAGTATTCTTAAAAACATTAACCCTGAAAAGCTTGCTGCCGTCGCAGAAGGTATGGACGTTGATGATTTAGCAGAAGTGTTCAGAACATTACCTGACAGTGTTTATCAAGAAGTGCTAAATGCCATGGACTGGCAAGATCGCAGCCGTGTAGAAACAGCGCTCTCATTCGAAGAAGACACCGCCGGCGGTATCATGAATACCGATACCATTTCTATTCGGCCCGATGTTACGGTAGATGTGGTGTTACGCTATTTACGTTTACGCGGCAAGTTGCCAGAAGCAACCGACTCTTTCTATGTTGTTGACCGCGAAGATCATTTCATCGGGGCAGTTTCTTTATCATCCATAGTAACCGCCAAAGCCGAAACTATTATTTCGCACCTAATTGATAAAGATATTCAAGCGATTACCGCAGATCTAAACGAAAAAGATGTCGCGCAGTTATTCGAACGTTACGACTGGTTCTCTGCACCAGTAATTGATCACGAAGGTCGCCTGCTTGGCCGTATTACAGTCGATGATGTCGTTGATATTATTCGTGAAGAAGCCGAGCATTCCATGATGAGTATGGCGGGTTTAGATGACGAAGCCGATACCTTTGCACCGGTAATAAAAAGTACCCAACGTCGTTCTATTTGGTTGGGTGTAAACCTAATCACAGCGTTAATGGCCGTTGCTGTCTCTAGTATGTTTGAAGGTATATTAAATCAACTAGCCATTTTAGCAGTGCTAAACTCGCTTGTCCCTAGTATGGGGGGTGTTGCTGGTAATCAAACGTTGACGCTAGTTATTCGCGGTATGGCGCTTGGCCATGTTGGTGAAAGTAATTCACGAATACTATTATATAAAGAGTTAGCCATCGGCTTTTTTAATGGTTTAATTTGGGCAGTTTTAATTGCTTCAGTGGTGGCCATTTGGCAGCAAGATCTTATGCTAGGTGCCATTATCGCTTTTGCCATGCTAATGAACATGACCGCTGCCGGTATTGCTGGTGTTACCGTGCCTCTTATGCTGAAAAAAATGAACATTGACCCTGCATTAGCCGGCAGTGTGATTTTAACAACCGTAACCGATGTAGTAGGTATATTCGCCTTTTTAGGCACAGCAACGTTAATGTTAGGGTAACAAAAAAGCTGTCAGTTTTAAGCTGTCAGCTAATAACTTCAAACTTGTTTGTTAACTTCCTGCTATTTGCATTTCATTAATAATAATTGAACCGGTACGAATGCTGCCACGCATATCGGTATCGTTACCTATTGCGACAATACCTGAAAACATATCCTGTAGTTTACCGGCGATGGTAATTTCATCAACTGGATAAGCGATTTCACCATTTTCAACCCAAAAACCTGCCGCACCTCTTGAATAATCGCCCGTAACTACATTAACACCTTGGCCCATCAGTTCAGTGACTAATAAGCCCGTGCCTAAAGTTTTTAACATAGCATCAAAATCACCGCCTTTGCCATCACCTTGCATACCAAGCTGCCAGTTATGAATTCCGCCGGCATGACCCGTTGTTTGAAGGCCCATTTTACGTGCTGAATAACTGGTTAAAAGGTAAGTAGCTAAACGACCATCGGTAATAATTTCACGATCAATAGTCGCAACACCTTCAGCATCAAATGCGCCACTAGCTAAGGCTTTTTTCAAATGAGGACGTTCGCTAATACTTAAAAATTCAGGGAAAACTTGTTTGCCTATTGAATCCATTAAAAATGACGATTTACGATATAAGTTGCCGCCACTAATCGCAGCGATAAAATGCCCAAAAAGTGTATTAGCAATATCAGCACGAAACATAACAGGTACTTTAGTGGTTGCTAATTTACGCGCACCTAATCTTGATAATGCTTCGATAGAAGCTTGCTGGCCTATTTTAGCGGCACTTTCCATGGCATTAAATTCGCGACTAACGGTATAAGCATAATCGCGCTGCATGTCATCACCTTCATTGGCGATCATCACACAACTTAAGCTGTGACGGGTACTTGGATAGCCAACGATTTGCCCATGGCTATTACCGTAAACTTTAAAACCTTCAAAACTTGCTAAGGTTGCACCATCTGAATTAGTAATGCGTTTGTCATAAGCTAAAGCGGTATCTTCACATTCTTTCGCTAAGCTAATCGCTTGCTCTGTGGTTAACTCTTGCGGGTGATATAAATCCAAATCTGGCGGATTCATGGCTAAGAGTTCTTTATCAGCCATGCCTGAGCATTCGTCAACTGAAGTATATTTTGCGATATTAACCGCCGCTTCAATCGCTTGCTTTAAGGCTTTCTCAGATAAATCCGCTGTTGAAGCACTACCTTTACGACCACCTTTATAAACAGTAATCCCTAAACCACCATCATTAGTGAATTCAACATTTTCAACTTCACCTAGGCGTGTACTCACACTCAAGCCTTGTTGACGACTCATTGCTACTTCAGCACCATCGGCTCCCAGTGATTTAGCCATAGACATGGCGTCATTTACACGCTTTTTAACGTGTTCTATTTGCATTTGGATACTATCAGAATCGCTCATAGGTAAATTATTTCTCATATTTTATCGATACAAACTACAGGAATGTTTTTGCTGCTCCTGCTTTGTTGTATACTATAGGTAATTATCACTTTAATACTTAACATTATGCCCCACTCTGCTAACGATATCGATGAATTAGAAGAAGAATTACTAAGTAAGTCGGAAATAAAACGCGAAATGCATCGACTGCAAGATTTTGGTCTTGTCCTCGTCAAAATGTCGAAACATCAACGCAGCAAGTTACCTTTATCTGATGATTTGAAAGCCGCAATGTTATTAGCGGACAAAATTACCAATAAGCATGAGGCTTTACGTCGCCATGTTCGCCACATTGCCAAAATATTAGCTGAAACAGATCTTGAGCCAATAAAACAAGCAATGGATGTTATGGCAAATAAACATCAGCAAGAGTCTGTTAAGTTTGAAAAACTTGAAAACATGCGTGATGAGCTTATCGCACAAGGCAACGAACCTATTGAAGCATTACTCGCTGAATTTACTAGCATGGAAAGACAAAAGCTTAGGCAGCTAGTGCGCCAGGCGAAAAAAGAGCACAAAGCAGAAAAAGTGGGTAAGCATTACCGTGATTTATTTGCTTATTTGAAAGAACACGTAGTTTTTTAAAACAATATAAATGCCAAAACAATGTAAAAAACGCCTTGATATCATCAAATATCAAGGCGTTTTTGTTTTTAAATCTTGGTCATTATAAAATACTGTACTTACTAAATACTTTATAAAGCTCTGTACCTTGATTTACACTCGCCGAGGCAAAGTGCAAAATAGGAATAACACTGTGATCTAAGTTGATATAGTGCAAAGGGTCGCCGTCACCGTAATTGTCCATGCGAAGAATCCGCGCTAAAGGTTCACCCGCAGGTAAAGGCTTTCCAAATTCAGCGAGATAATCCACCATACCGCCCATTGGCGAATACAGCGCTTTGTAGTCCTCTAATAAACAACTATATCTTGTCATGGCTTTGGGCTGATATTGCTCAGTATTAATGACACCTTGGTATTGTAAATAACTTAAAATACCTAACGCATCTTCATGGGCAACATCTAAATCAATTTGCTCTTGTGAACCAAGCTCTACCGTAAAGCTCTCTTTAATAATCGCGTTTACTCCCTGATTAGAATCCGTTTTCGTGATCGGAAAATCTCGACCTAACTCAGCAAGTTTTGACTGTAAATACCACCAAGGACAAAAGGTGGCTTCATCCAGTGCGCCATCAAAGCCATTTGGTATAAATAGCACATGGGGAATATCAAAATACTCAGCACTTGCTCTGGCGTAATCAGGGCAATACAAGTGCTTACTTGATATTGGCCCGGTATGTAGATCTAAGACAAGATCGGCTTGATGCGCTAACAACTGCAGTTGATATGCAATACGTTGACCTGTCGTAATTCCGTATACCGTGTGATTGAGTTTTTGTGATACTTGTTCAACCATTAACGCTTGAAAAGCTTGCGCTATTTCGACATTTGACTGAGTTAAATGCGCTTGAGCAAACGGCTCAATAATACTTTCGTCAAAATGGTACATACGATTCCAGTTTACCCCGGTAATGGGGTCAAACCGTCCTAGCGTATACTCTCCATTTTTATGATTGCACCCGACAGGATTTGCATAAGGCACAAGTGTAATACTGCCTTTTAATTCAATGTTTTTTAACAACTCTAACAGCTGAAAAATAACCGCATTACCTTGTACTTCTGCACCATGCATATTGGCTTGAATATACACGTTAGGCCCTTGGTCGCTACCTTTAATGCGATAAACGGGTACCGTAAGTGCTGCCCCACTGGCCATTTCACCGACATGCATGACCTCTTTGCTAATTAAATTCATAGTTAACCTTAAGTTAGGTGTTGACCATACTAACGTAAATACCAAGTAGCCGGTTGAGCTACACGTATTTGCTCAATTTTACCTTGTTCAATAACATATTCAGCCGCTATTGGATGACAAAGGAAAAATGGCATACTTTCAGTAAACCCATAAGCGCCGGCTAAACCAAAAATTAATTGGTCATCAATGCCCACATCATTAGCTATTGCCAAAGTTCCTAGTTTATCTAAACTGGTACAAAGCGGCCCGTGTAAATCAAAAGCACTAGGGCTTGCTGTTGATTCTCGAACCATAGCCACAGGAAACGGTTGTTCAGTAATAGCAGGGCGAATTAAATGGTTAATACCACCAGCAAGTACTAATTGCTGTTGCTCGAAATTTTGTTTTCGATCAACCACTGAAGTAACGTAATAACCCATTTCTGCAACCGCAAAACGCCCTAACTCTAACCAAAGTTCGCTTACACCAGCACGTTTTTTTATTTTTGCTAAATCAGCAACTATTTGCTCCCAACTTAAGTTTTGCCCAGTTTGCAAATAATCTACGCCTAAGCCACCACCTAAATCTAGCACTTCAAGCGTCATTTCTAATTGCTCTGCCAGCGATAATAAAGGAGTAACCATTTGCGACCACAGTTCGAACATGCGCTCGTTACTCAACATATTTCCCCATTGGAAAATATGCAAGCCATTGATATTTAATGCCGGAAAGTCGGTCACTTTGATGGTTTGCCACTCTTGACAAGATAAACCAAAGGCGGTGACTTCATTACCACCTAATGGATTTTTCTCACCTTCAGCCCACTGTAATTGAACTCTAAGTAACACTTGGGGTTGGCAAGATAGTTCGCTGGCCGCTTCGTTCAGCCATTGCAATTGGTTCAAGCTTTCAACAACAAAAGTATTAACCCCTTGCGTTAAGAATGCTTTCATTTGTTGCTTTGACTTTGCCGGTCCCGTATTAAGTATTCTGTCAGCCGAAACCTTTTGTGCCAATACTTGACTAAGCTCGCCTTGACTTGCAACGTCAAAATTAAAACCTTGTTGTGCTAAGGTCGAAATTACACGAGACAGTGGATTAGCTTTTACCGCAAACCAAAGTTTAATCACATCTTGTTGCATCAACCCTGACAAGTGCTGCGCTAGATAATCTAAATCGTAGAGAAAAAAACCAACTTCATCTTCAATGAGCTCAGCACCGCTTTGCTGAGTTTGCTGATACGCGATAAGTGATTTAATGACAGACTTTCTCAGCCAATTTGGCCGAGTTGCTGTGTTTAACATTGCAGACATTTTTAGTTCCTAGCGCAATACAGATTCAAGCTCTAAAGCTGCATTACTTTTTTCATCACGATACTTAATAATTAACGCACAAGCCATGTTAAGCCCTTGTTGCTCAGCCCAACCCCCTTTAACAGGTCGCGTACCTGGCACAACTACCGCATTTTCAGGAATATCAGCACCTTTCTCTAACATCAGATTGTTTACACAATCATACACTGGCACTGAAGCTGATAAAGATACGCCTGGTGCTAACACCGCACCTTTTTTCACTACGATACCTTCAACAATAATTACGCCAGCACTTAAAAAGGCATTATCTTCAATGATTACTGGACTAGCACCAATAGGTTCAAGTACTCCACCAATTTGTACCGCCGCAGAAACATGCACATTTTTACCTATTTGCGCACATGAACCGATTAATGCATGGCTATCAACCATGGTGCCAGTATCTACAAATGCTCCAACGTTAATATAAGCTGGCGGCATAATAATTACGCCAGGCGCAACATAAGCACCACGACGAACTGACGAACCACCCGGCACCATTCTTACTTGGTCGGCGACGGTAAATTCACGCGCAGGTAAATTATGTTTATCAACAAAGCCTTTGTATGCTCCGTCAAACTCGATATTTTCTCCTGCTTTAAATGCCGCTAAAATTGCTTCTTTTACGTCGGTATTTACTTGCCAAGAGCCATCGTTATTTTGTTGTGCTGATCTAGTTTTACCTGTTTCTAAGTCTGCTAATGTTTGTTGCCAGTTCATGAATTTACTTCTCGTAAGTTAGTGGGGGTTGAATAATGTAGTTCGGTTACACTGCAAATGCTTTCGATTGAGTGTACATGGGCTAAAGGATGATTAGCGTTGGCCTCAAGCCATTGTTGAATTGTTTGATGTACTTCAAGCAAGGCACTTTTCTCAGCAATTTCTTTATGAGATAAAGGTAAGCGTAATTGCGCACTGCTGATTGATTTAAGTTCAGCCATTAACACCTTTACAGGAATAGGGCTTGCCACCTGAAATAGTGCGGCGATTGCTTTATGCCAAAGCGGGAAAAGTCCCTCATTTTGATGTGCTAATGCCATCGCTACATATTGTCGAGTTGCCATTGGCCAAACGTTCGCACATACAGACACTAAACCCTTAACCTTAGCGCCGGCAAGATAAGGCATCATGGCATCTTCGCCACTATATAATGCTAGCTCAGGACAATGTTCTTTATAGGCGAGTAACTTATGAAGGTCACCACTGGCTTCTTTTAATGCCCAGCAATTTTTATGACTTTGTAATGCTTGCAGTGTCGAAATTGAAATTTCCACACCACTACGCGAAGGCACGTTATAAAGCATACAAGGAAAGTTAGCCGCATCAAGTAGGCTGTTAAACCATAACCTTTGTCCGACAGGACCTGGTTTTGCATAAATAGGGCTACCAAGCAAATAAGCATCTATTGGCAAGGAATTACACTTGGCAATCCAAGCAAGTTGCTCCTTTAGGTTATAACCCCCAACGGCAACCATGATCGGCACTTGTAACGCCATAGCGCAAACGTATTCAACAATACTTAAATGCTCTGTCGCGGTTAATGCCAGCCCTTCACCTGTGCTGCCAAGTAATAAAATGCCATTTTGGGCAGAGTTTTGCTGTAAAACTAGTTTGTGTAAACTGTCGTAGTCAATTTCGTCATTATCAAATAATGGCGTTATGAGTGCAGTCCAAACCAAAGGTTGATCTGATGTTTGTGGGTTTTCTTTCGAATTGTTTTGATTCATTTCTCTCGAACTCTTGTCGCTCGGAGAACTTATAGGCGCTTGTAGAGGCAAAATTTCAAGGACGAAATTTGGCCTTAACAAAGGCCAGAAGCTCTCCACCTATTAGGTGACAGTTGCAAGGATTCAACCTAGTATTCAACGAACTCAATTTGTTCGGAAAATAAAAAACTTAATCATGAATAAAAACAATTAAGCCTTAACAACCGATAATTACATCATCAAAAATATAATTACCTCGGCGTTATACCCCCTCATTATTGCTCATTAGAGTTTGATCTCTTCACAATAATTACCTGGCTAACGCTCCTCTTCTGGCCCTATATTAGTGATAATTAACCTTTGATGATTAATCTCACTGGAATAAGGGACTGCAATATTAAAACATTTAAATATAAGTACAGTCAATAGAGCTCTACGTCTATATTAACAATTAAATTTAACTAACCTGAACTCTGGATAATGAGTGCTTGATACACAAGTGAATCAAAAGCTTAGCTAGTAAAGTAAATACTATAGCAAGGTGAACATCACGAATAGCCACCATCAATGCTTCATTTTTGCCTTGGAAATCGGTTAAAAGGGAGCATTGAGCAAGTGCTGCTTATCCAAGTTCAGGTTAATTATCTCGGAGGTAATTTATTTCCTTCTCCAAGGCTGGAATTCTATCTTGTCCCCAATAACTAACATTCCCATAACTAAAACTAGGCACGCCCCATAGGTTAAGATTGGTTAAATCAATTTGGTTTAAGTCTGCCCACTGCTGCCAGTCATGCTGCGCTTGAAAAGCATAGGCATCTTCGATATTTAGCGATAATTCTTTAAAAATATCTTCAAGGTTTTCATGATTTGCTAAGTCGATACCTTTAACATAAATCGCTTTAAAACAAGCCAACATATACTCTACAGCTTTACCTTGTTGCTGCGCCCAAGCAAATAAACGATAAGCATTTATAACACCAACCCCCAAGGGGTCTGTAAACCCAGTAAACTCAATGCCTAGCTTTTTGGCTTCACGAAAAGCATCAAGGTAGATATATTTTTGCTTAACAACCGGCATAGGCGCTCCGCGCATTAATAGCGGTAAAATAGGCTTAATAACGAGTTCAACCTGACATTGCTCAGCTAGCGCAATGGCTTTAACAAAGCCTAAATAGGAGTAAGGACTTCGCAAAGACAAATATATCACTATCGGTGCAACCGATTCAGTTACAGCTTTACTCGCATGCATATCCACTATTTTATCTGGGAAGGATGGTGGTTTAACAGCGTAACTTAGGGGTTGTGTTGTCATGAACACTTCACTTAATTCATCTATTAATAGCAGTTCTTTTAACACGCGCTCAAAGTGATATAAACGCTCAACCCCTACATACCAAGTGCCTGCAAAAAAAATGCTTGCTGGGGCGTAATGCCCTTTTGCTTTTAAGCGAAGTTGGTTTTTAACTTGATGATTAATAGTCGGGGTTGAGGTTTGAAAGTGCTCTTCGAACTTATTACCCCAAGTATTTATAAAGATTTGCTCTGCATTGGCGATATTATTAACTTGTAATTGCCAAGCCTGTTGACCTGTGGTTAAAGAAGCCGATGTAGGCTCGTCTTTAATTTCAATTAAGTTAAATTGTGCTGCGGTTAAATTAGCATCTTTAATTGCCCATTGACGATATAGTTTTGGACAAATAGTAATGCCGGGTAAAGTTCCCCAAATAAAAAGCACTTTAAACTTAAGATGATAATTCGTTTCTAAACGAGATAGCATCTGCACTAGCATAAAGCTATGTGGATCATTTAATGAAAGATAAACTTCCGCTTTTGATTTTCGACCTAAAAAACGTCCAATTAAAAAATAACGAAAAATCAATATTTTTGTTCGGTAAAGGCTTTGTAACCATTTTATTTTTAGTCGCAATAACATTTTATTAAAAATAGTTAATTCCCTATGGACTAATGATGGCGAGATAATTTTATTCGCGTAGAATGCGCCGCATTATGACATATTAATTTTAGCGAGATAAATGAATTATACTTAAATCAGTATGATTCATTTCGATATGTTTCATTTAACTTAGTTTTATTAGCTTAGCTTTAATGACTGAGCTTCATTGAGATAATTTTGTTTACACAGCCAGGCCTTGCTTTAAAAGGCTAAGCTCAAACAATAACAATACTTTCACCAAAATGGGTAATTTAATGGCTACGAGTAACATTAATCAATTATTAATGCGCAATATTGACGGTTTATCAGCAACAAGACCTCTTTTGGTTAATATTGAAGACCACGGTTTTATTACCCAATACCTTAACCACTACAGCAAGGCAAGTATTGATAGTTACCACACAAACTATGCCCAATATAAAGCTTATCAGCAATTAAATAATGCCAAGATTAGTGCGCACTTTTGTGTTGAATATATCGCCAAGCACAAACACGACATGGCGATAATTCATTTCCCTAAAAGTAAGGCTGAGTTTGCTTTTACCCTAGCAATGCTAGCGAATTCAATGACTGAAGATGCCACTATCGTTATTGTTGGTGAAAATAAAGGCGGTGTTAAATCTGCTGATAAACTAGGCACAGATTATCTTGATTATTGCAATAAAGCCGATGCTGCCCGACATTGTTTAATGTATATTGCTAAGTTTAAAGCGTCACTACCAAGTTTCGATCTGCAAAGCTTTTATAAATACTATTCAATTCAGGTACAAGATAAAACCTTAAAAATAGCCGCATTACCAGGTGTGTTTAGTCAAAATTCTCTAGATATTGGTACCGAAGTTTTACTGGAAAATTTACCTGAAGTAATCAACGGCAAAGTATTGGATTTTGGTTGTGGCGCAGGGGTAATTGCAGCCTATATCGGTACCGTGCATCCAACAACACAACTCACCTTAGTTGATGTTAGTGCCTTGGCATTACACTCGGCACAAACAACCTTAAGTTTGAACCAATTAAGTGGTGAATATATTGCTTCAAATAGCTTATCTGATGTTAAAAATAGCTATGACTTTGTGATTTCAAACCCTCCTTTTCACCAAGGGGTAAAAACACATTATGCTGCAACAGAGCAGTTTTTATCTGAGATCAAGCAAAACCTATCCAGCAAAGGCAGTATTACTGTTGTCGCAAATAGTTTTCTAAAGTATTTACCCATTATGGAGAAAGCAATAGGCGACACAAAAACCTTAATTATTAAAAAAGGTTTTGCTGTTTATCAATGCTATTTAAACACTAAAAAATAAAATAACTCTGACAAAATGATTGTTGAAAGCAATAAGGTTTTCTACAATCAATTTATTACCATCATAATTGAGTAAAGTACTGCATGCCAATAACCCAACCTGTTTGGTCTATTCGTCGAATCTGCCTGATATTTATCATAGGTGCTATCTCACTATTGTCTATTTTAAGCATTACCATAGTAAGCATAAAGTATAACAATAGTTTTAAAGCCAACTCAGTTTCACAGATCAAACATTGGGCAGATGTTCTCGGTAATGAAAGTATTACCTATATTATTAATGCTAAGCGTCAGGCTTTACTTGATAACTTCACTCTACCTGCTCATGTGCCCAATTTAAATTATCTTCATATTTACAAATTAGGTAACCAGGATGAAAAGCCGACGCTTTTTTATAGTTATAAGCGTAATCAACAACGCACGGCCATTGCAGAAAAATCTAGCAGTATTATCAATTTACAAACGCCAAAATATACGGATACATACTTAGAGTATATGCAACCGATTAAAGTAGAAAACACAAAAATTGGTTATATATACCTACAAAGCAATAATGAAAGTATGACTCAGATCAGAGATCAGTTAATCATTATTAGCTTTATTGTTGTGTGTATCGTTGCTTTAATCGCCGTTTTTATAGCGCTTCGGCTTGAGCGTTATCTAAGCGCTCCCTTTTATTCGTTAGCTAGCACAGTACAACAAGCTTCACGACAAAGAAATTTCTTACAAGCTTGTAAAGCTATGCCTTATCGCGAAGCTGATATTCTATCGCGCAATATCAATATTCTTTTTTCACGTATGGAAAAAAGAATATTGCAGCTAGATACCGCCGAGCAACAAAGTTTAGAGCACTCACAAGAACTTGAAAACAAGATAAATAAACGTACTCAAGCGTTAAAAGAATCGAATCAAGAATTGCTTTCTACTCTTGAAAAGCTACACCAGTTTCAAAGTCAGCTCGTTGAAAGTGAAAAAATGGCTTCTCTTGGCGATATGGTTGCTGGCGTTGCCCATGAAGTAAACACCCCCATTGGCCTTGGTGTAACTGCTTCTACCCTCTTAGCGGATAGATTAGATGAAATTAAAACCGCTTTTGACAACAAAACATTAAAATCTAGCCAACTTAAGAAGTTTTTGAATGACGGTTCTGAGAATATTGCCATTATCTATCGCAACCTTAATCGCGCTGCCGATCTTATTTCCAGCTTTAAAAAAGTAGCGGTTGACCAATCAAGTGAAGACACGCGAACGTTTAACGTAAAAGAGTTATTAAATGAAGTACTGCTAACTTTGAGGCCACAATTACATAGCTTGCCTTATATCATTGATATTGATTGCCCTGACAGTTTAAATATTACGAGTAAACCTGGACCTATTAATCAAATATTAATTAATTTGATTATGAACTCTGTTATACATGGTTTTGAAGGCAAAGATCAGGGACGTATTTCGATCACTGTTATGTCTTTAAGTAATCAGCTCAACATTCTTTTTAAAGATGATGGTGTCGGTGTAAATGAATCTATCAAACATAAAGTGTTCGAACCATTTACGACAACTAAGCGTGGTGAAGGTGGAAGTGGATTAGGCATGCACTTGGTTTATAACTTAGTTACTCAAGCACTTGGCGGCTCAATATTACTGAACAGTGAATTAAATCAAGGTGTGAGTATTGAAATAAATTTTCCGTTTAATTAATGCTTAATAGTTTTAAATGAATGGTAATTGGTATTTACAATAATATTACATTTAGCGCGCACCTTTACTAAATTTAACCAGAACCAGGCCAAAAATAAGCCTAAGCTAAATCTATATTAATGTTACCTACTCAACGCATACTTGGCGATAAAAACCTCCTTATTGTTATGCTATTGATTGTTTTTTAACACTAGCTTCTATACCATTAGCGTCTATAACATTAGTCGATATTTTATTGCTTTTTGGTGGTTGATGAGTACAAGCTTGGAATATAAAACCCCTTAAAATCAATCAGAATACGAGTTTATTCTGACAGAACTGGACAAAGAACATGCAAAAACCTCATATCTTAATCGTAGAAGACGAAGACGTAACACGCTTTAACCTGCGAAATCTATTTGAAGCTGAAGGTTATACAGTGTCAGAAGCAGTAGACGGTGATAGCATGGAGCGCGCCCTAAAAAGTAATATCATTAATTTAGTCATTTTAGATATTAATTTGCCAGGAAAAAATGGCCTTTTACTCGCGCGTGAATTAACCCGCAATAATAACTTAGGTTTAATTTTCCTAACCGGTCGCGATAGTGATATAGACAAAGTTTTAGGCTTAGAAATAGGCGCCGATGATTACCTAACTAAACCTTTTAACCCTCGAGAATTAACTATTCGAGCACGAAATATATTAAATCGAATGTCATCAAGCCAAAGTGAAGGTAATAACGCCATTGTAAGTTTTAATCAATGGTCGCTTGACGGTAACTCACGAAAAATTACTACGCCAGATAATACGGTAATCTCGATTCCTCGTGGCGAATATAGAGCTCTTCGTTTACTTATAGCGAATGCGGGAAAAATTGTTACTCGACAGCAATTAATTAAAGAAATGACAGGTAGAGATTTACGTGAAAATGACCGAACGGTTGATGTTACTATTCGACGCCTTCGTAAGCACTTTGAATCAGTTGAAAACGCTCAGGAATTAATCAACACAATTCATGGCGAAGGTTACCGTTTTATTGGACAAATAGATTAAGCGGCTTTGAGCAGGGTATTAAGTACCCTGCTAGTACAAACTTAAATTTAAGTCTCAGGAAAACCACTACAACAAGGTAAACTTATTGAGTTATTTGCCAAGTAACCATTGTTGGAATGCATTAATAGCTTCGCCATTAAGTGCTAAAAGCGCTTTAACCTGCTGTTGCTTATAATCTCTATTTTCACCCGTTTTCTCTAAATAAACTAATTTCTGGTGTACTAGTTTTAAACCTGCGCTCGCCGCTGAACCTTTCATTTTATGGCAATGCTCTTGCCATGCTTTACTATCATCACTATTGACCGCATGTTGAATATCCTCCATATATAATGAAGACTGTTCAACATATAAATCTAACATTTGCTTGATAACACTAATATCTAACGCTTCTAAATAACCATCTATTAACGTTAAATCTAGGTGCTTAGTTGCGCCCATGAAGCCTCCTATACGACAAAAAAATTTAACTATGTCGTTTTATTATTTGATGATTTTTTTCGACTAACTGAAAAAACATTATTACCATCATATTTTCCTATTTAGCAACAATTTATAACAGATATTAATTGCAACTACCATATACTAGAACAATCTCAAGCTAGCTATTACAAACATTGCTTTTAGCAGATATTTCGTTCAAAATAGCCGCCTTTTTCAGGGTCACTGCATTATATTTCACTACTTTTCAAAATATTTGTGAAAACTATCGCAATTCTTACGATACTAATGCCGATTATAATTTTACTAAGTACTGAAGTTACCATAGATAGCCCTTTACTTAGTGCACAGCGAATAGCGGAGTCAAAATGCCAACATTAATGCCTGATATAGCAAATCACACCACAGCACAAACTGAGGGGACTTTGGATTGGGTCGGCATGAGTAATATAGAAATGCCTATCATGGTTGCCTCAAAAGGCCAATCTGAACGTATGGTTTCAGCCCATATCGATGCCTTTGTAAACCTTAAAGAGCCGAAAGCTAAAGGCATTCATATGTCGCGCTTGTATTTACAAATTGACGAACTTTCAACTTCGGATGTTTTAACTCATCAAAGTTTAGTGACTTTGTTAGACGGTTTTATCAGCAGCCATGAAGATCTTAGCGATAACGCAAAAGTTAAATTTAGTTTTGATTATCATCTACGTCGCAAGTCTTTGATTAGTGGTAAACAAGGTTGGAAAGCTTACCCTGTTACTATTACCGGCCGCTTAAATAAAGGTGTACTTGATATAGAGCTCACGGTTGATGTTCCTTACTCGTCAACTTGTCCATGCTCTGCAGCTTTAGCTCGTCAATTAATTCAACAAGCCTTTAAAGAAAGGTTTATTGACCAAGCTGATGCCGACTTAGCTTCTGTACATGAGTGGCTTGGTACGACTGAAGGGATTGTGGCAACCCCACATAGCCAACGTTCGGTTGCTGAAGTAAAAGTTAAACTAAACAACACCACAACAGAATTCCCGATTACCGATATTGTTGATTTAATTGAAAACTCACTTAAAACGCCAGTACAAGCAGCGGTAAAACGCGAAGATGAGCAAGAGTTCGCTCGTTTGAATGGTCAAAACTTAATGTTTTGTGAAGATGCTGCTCGCCGTTTGCAGTACACCATGAATGCTACTGAGCAGTTTGATGACTTTTGGTTACGTATTAACCATTTAGAGTCATTACATGCTCATGATGCTGTCAGTGTAACAACCAAAGGCTTAGTGGACGGTTACCAACCTTAAATAAATAACCTGAACACTGGATAAGCAGTACTTGCTCAATCCTCCCTTTTAAGCCATTACCTGCGTTAAAACGTCGATAAATAGCCCGCTATTCATAAACGTTTTGCCTTGGAAATGGCATAAAATGAAGCATTGATGGTGTAAATTCGTGATGTTCACCTTGCTATAGCATTTACTTTACCACCTAAGCTTTTGATTCACTTGAGTATCAAGCACTCATTATCCAGAGTTCAGGTTAAATAAGCAACACTCATTCAGTTTCTTGTTGAGTTTATTGTCTTAACGTTCTTAAAGAAGGTGCGTTTTTTTTTTCTGTTGAACGAAAAGGGTTTATATCTAAACCGCCTCTGCGCGTATATCGAGCAAATACAGTAAGGCTTTCAACCTGACAATAAAGTTGAATATCACAAAATATACGCTCAACACATTGTTCATGAAATTCATTATGTTGTCGAAACGAAATTAAGTATTTTAATAACGCAGCATGACAAATTTGTTTGCCACTATAGGTAATATAAATACTTGCCCAGTCAGGCTGATTGGTGATCAAACAATTTGATTTTAATAAATGACAAACTAAATATTCTGTTACTTCTTCTGCGTTCTCCTTTAATGCATTTTCTAATAGCTCAGGGGCTAATTGATATTGATTTATTTCAATATCAAGGTCGTCTATGCAAACCGCATTTTCGACAGGTATTTGCAGAGCAGGGCAGTTATTAACGCTAAAGAGTTTTACTTTTGCATTAGCGCCAGCGGTAGCCGACAAATCTTCAATTAAGGCCGATTCTACAGACTGCCATGATGAAAACTTAGTTTGATTAAAACTATTTAAATAAAGTTTAAATGATTTTGATTCAACAATGTTTGGGCTAGTACAAGGAAAAGTAAACTCAGCAACAGCAACAACAGGTTTGCCTTTATCATTTAACCAAGAAAGCTCGTAACCATACCAAACATCTTCTCCATTAAAAGGAATATTCTCTGCTGTTAAACCTAAACTATCTCTATTCAGACTTCTTGGAACAGCTTGGAGTAATGCAGGAGAATATTGGCTACAATAATCGGTTACTTTACCAAGGGTTAATTTATTGAGTTCTTTTGCGTTTGTATAAGTGCTCATTGTTGAGTATTTTCTTCTCTGGTTGTTACAATACTGATAAAATTTTCTTTATTTTATAGGAATTAGTCGTTAGATGAAAATATCAAATTACTCGCTTAAAGAACTTGTGTGGCATTTTTCACAAGATTACTTACAAGCTTATGAAAATAGGTTTACACATTTACCTATAACACACATGGTTGAAGACTGGCCGTCGCCGTGTGAACAAGGGATTAAAGAAGAAGAGTTTTCATTGTGGTGTCCAATCAAAGTTAATGAAAACTTAACCTTTGAAAATGTTGAAACAGCATTGGAAATTACCCTTCATGAAGATATTAAACAGTACTTTACTACTATGTTTAGTGATAGCTTAGACGCAAGTTGCGCAGAGGGCGACTTGTCTTTGTTGTTTGCTTGGAGCGCTAAAGATTTCGCGCGTTTACAAGAAAATATTATCGGTCATATTTTAATGAAAACTAAACTAAAACAAAAGCTAACCATTTTTTTTGCTACCACAGATGACGATGATCATATTATCTCTTTAGATAATGACACCGGTGAAATATGGGTGGAAAAAGTCGGTTGTGAGCCTCATAAAAAAATAGCTGAAAATTTGATGGAATTTGTGACACAGCTTACGCCAAGGATCCCACCACAAGCTATGGAAGATAACTAATTAATGGCTGAAAATAGCATTGTTATTGAATTTAAAACAATGCATATCTTTCCTTTTTTAGTCATCTTACTTAGCTTATTTATTAATTAAAGCTTTTACCTGTATTTTTAGTTCAGCTATTTCTTGTTGTAATGGTGCTATAGCCTCAGCGATAAGTTTGTTAAGTTCTTTATGATCACGACCACTTTCAATGTTTGGATTAGCTTCTTCATTTTTATCCGTAGTTTTTATAAAATCAGGATCGTGATGCCAGTTTTTTAAAGCGGCAATAATTTTAGGTAAAGGAGTGGGTTGGCTAAGGTGTCCTTTTATCAATGCGACACTAGGCACTTTCCCTTCATTGGCAAGTTTGTTAGCTATGATGGAAATTTCATCAAATATAGTCATTAAGCTTAACTCATGTGTTAAAGAGACAATATTTTAGCGAATATTACTAACTGTGTCTTGCTTTGTTTTGAGTTTTATTATTAAACTCTATTTTTATCAATTAGTTATAGAAGTGGTTTGGCATTTGCAAATAAGTTTTTAACACTATTACTTTTGATGAGAGAAGAACAAATGAAAAAATCGTTATTAGCATTACTTATAATCGCACCACTATCGATGAGCTTAACGGGTTGTGTTATCGCTGTTGGTGGCGAAGATGGTCATTCTATGTCGGGAGACTTTGATGATAGAGAGTTTAAAAATAGAAAAAAAATTGCTGATCTGCAACTAAACACGACATTTTCTGATGTTTCCCGTGTCATGGGCGTTGCTGATTTTAATGAGTCTTATTTGGATGATGGAAAAACAATAAAAGTAGTTTATTACCGCACTCAACGTTTACACAAAGATGGCTTAACTACTAAAGATGAATGTACCAAGTTAGTTTTTGTAGACAACAATTTAACGGCAATAGAGCAAGGGCTTTAATTTAACCAGAAAATTAGCTAATTTACTTTATAGAAAGGGCGATATCGTTTATTGATATCGCCCTTTTTTACTTACCATTGAAGGTTAATTTTCTCGTTTACTTTTACTTCGATGTGAACTGTTATTGCGACTTCTTTGTTTATTTTCAAAAGAGCGCTTGCTGATAGTTTTTTCACTTTTTGCACTGTGTCTTGGTTGATAAGTTTTCTTCGTTGTTGAGATCGGTTTAGCGTAATTTTTCTCTGAACTTTTACGATGACTTATTACCTTTTCACTTTGTCGACTTTTAACTTGCTTATGGCTACTTTTTACTGCTTGATGTTTGCTAGCATAATACTTCTTTGATGACTTAGCAGACTCTACTTTTCTTACTTTTTTAACCTGTTTGCTATCAACTTTAGATTTGTGCCAATTTTTTCCTGCATAAGGTTGATGTTTAATTGACGCATTTTTTTTGTCTACTTTAATCGCACGGTTTACCTGTAGTTTTTGTTTGATTTTGTCACTTCTACCAGTGTTATATTCAGGCTTATATTTGTTATTAACTTGTTTAGTAATATGTTTATTTTTATTAAACAAATGTTTTTGATTGGCTCGCACGGCTTTGTGATGTTGCACACTTGGCGTTAGGCTACGATATTTTTTCTGTAATTTCGTACTACGATAAGCCACACCTTTCCTATGGCGTGGATTATGTTGCCAACGCTTTGCCTGATAACTTGTTGAAACTTTTTTCTTACTATGACGTTTGTAATAGCGAGATTTATGATGGTTAACCACTACATGTCGATTGTGCCAATGCACAGCTCCAAAAAATAGACCAACGCTCAGGTGAACAGGGTTATGCCAGTAATAATGACCATGATGCGATACATAATGAACGGGTTGATGCCAATATATTGGTGGGTAATGTCTCCAACGCCAATCTCCGTAAACAAGCCTAGTATCATAATAAGGTACATAAATTACATCGGGCTGGCTTGATTCAATAATAATTGTTTTAGTTTCACGAACCACATTAACGTTATTCATGTTTTTCAGGTTGCCGGCTTGGTCTGCTTGTTGACGTAATGCTTGCACACTAACTAGTACTTGCGCTTCATCTTGTAGAAAAGCATCGCCTAAGTTGCTCATCCAGCGTAAATCTTCACTTAATTTTTTAAGAATATTATGAAAAGGTAGAAGCGCTTTAACGCTAGCATCCCAATCTTTACTCTCTGCCGCATCTGCAATATTTTCAGGGCTTAATTGTGAGTTTTTACTTAACCAACGCTCAGCGTCCACAACTTCTATAGGATAAGTTGAAGCAATTAGAATGTGGCTAAGTAAAGCGTCTGGATATAATGCAATTGGAGCAAGCATTTGTTCAATTTCGGCTTCAGTAAAACGGTTTACGTTTTCTGTAAGCGTTTGCTCAACATTTGTTAGTACCGGGCTAGCCGTGTTATTCGCTACGCTTGGTGCTGAAAAGAGCAAGGCGCTTGATAGTGATATAAGTAAACAGTTCAGTGACTTGCTAAGTTTAGCTTTTTGCATGTTACTTCTCCTAAACATCTATTGATGAAAGCCCCTGGGTAAAATAGCGAGTTTTAGCAAGCCATTAAGGAGACTTTTTAAGTTATGCATACAATATTACTCCCTGTAAACTGAACGTTAGCTGAACAAACGAGCAAAGCCTAAAATTAAATTACCTATAGCGGGAAGTTTAACGTAAATTTTGCCCCTTTAAGCTGTTCAGATGATGCTATCAGCATGGTACCTTGGTAACTTTTTACTAAATCTCTTACTATGGCTAAGCCAATACCATGGCCGTGCTGGTAAGTATCAGCACGAGTTCCACGTTGTAATATATCGTCTCTAAGTGCTGGTGCTATGCCTCTGCCGTCATCTTCAATAACCATAGTTAAGTTATTGCTACTAAGTTTTATTTCAAGTTGTATTTTTTCATGTGCGGCTTTACAAGCATTATCAAGTAGGTTTCCAAGTATCTCTAAAAGATCGGCCTCATCGCCTTTAAAATTAATGTTAGATGGAATGTTGACCGTGAAAATGAGTGATTTTTCTTGATATATTTTACTGAGACTATTAATTAATTTTTGCGCTGCGGGTGCTGCCGCTGTACCCAGATGCCAAGACGATTGCCCAGCACTTTGTGCTTTGCGAAGTTGATGCTCTATTATGACGTTAATAATATTGAGCTGCTCATGCGTTAATGCTGACAACTCTTTTTGAGTTTGCATTACGGCTAAGGGAGTTTTTAAGCTGTGAGCAAGATCAGAAAGGGCATTTCTGTATCGTAGTCGCTGTTGTTGCTCGGCACTTAATAACAGATTTAATTGTTCGGTAACTTGTGTTAATTCAGTTGGATAACTCCGCGTAAGACGTTGGCTATTGCCTTGTTCAACATCACTCAGTTCATTTCTTAAGTTCTCTAAGGGTTGTAAGGTCCATACTGACCAAAGATATTGAATTATCAATAGCACTAGCATTAAGCCAGCTAAGCCTAATAAAAGTTGATGATGAAACTCTGTCATCATCTGGGTTAAGCTGTTTTGTTGCTTTATTATATGCAAAGTCATTGGAAAAGGTTGTGATTCACTACCAAAACTAACACTTAAGCTGTAGAAAAAGTGTGTGTCGTTGTCAATTTCGGCTTCGTAAAAAAGGCTTTGTCCGAGTAATGGCTGTTTAAAGTTTTCCGGCTGCCATGGTGCAAGTAAAGATTGTGAACTCCAAAGTTTTCCTGTTACTTGTGCTCCATTTAGTGGTGAATTTTGTGTCAGTAATGTTGAGTTAGAAGTGAGTACGGCATATAAGCCTGATTGGCTTACGTTAAATTGGTTTTCTAATAATTGCTCGGGCATTACGAGGGTATTATTTTCGACTTCGATTATCGCTAAAATAGAATAAGAATAGGCTGAAAGCTCATTTTCTAAACTAGCCACCATATGTTTTTCATAAGCATTACTTATAATTAACCCGACAATGGGTAATAAAATAAAAATCATTAACAAGGCGCTAAATAGCACTCTTGTTTTTAGTGAGTTAAATGATTTTTTTAGCGAATTAAACAACTTAGCCTGCCTTTCTTTTTATATTTTAGAGAAGGAAATACACCAGTGAAAAAATTAATTTAAGTGAGATAAGTCTTTTAAAAGATAGCCTTGGCCACGTAATGTTTCGATAAACTGATATTGATTGTCGGGATCAAGTTTTTTTCTTAATCGGCGAATAAACACTTCAATAACATTAGAGTCCAAATCAAAGTCTTGATCATAAATATGCTCGGTTAGTTGTGTTTTTGATTTTACTTCCCCTAAATGATGCATCAGATATTCAAATAGTTTGTACTCATAACTGCTTAAAGATATTACATTTTTGTCTACGCTAACTTGCATACTTGCAGTGTTAATTGTAAAAGGACCATTTTCAATTAAAGGGCTAGCTTGTCCTGTGCTGCGACGTATTAGCGCATTTAGCCGTGCTAATAACTCTTCAATATGAAATGGTTTCGTTAAGTAGTCGTCTGCTCCGGCATCTAGTCCTGAGACTTTATCTTGCCAACTGCCACGCGCGGTAAGGATTAATATAGGATAAACAAAGCCTTGTTCACGTAAAGACTTTATAACGCTAACGCCGTCTAACTTAGGTAAACCTAAATCGATAATAGCGGCATCGTATGGAAACTCTTGTCCTTGAAATAAGCCTGACTCACCATCATTAGCCACGTCAACACTGTAGTTTGCAGTTATTAAATGTTCTTTTACATGTAGTTGCAGGGTTTCATCGTCTTCTATAAGTAATATTCTCATGAGTTAATATCCTGAAACACGGCCAGACTGCCCGTCCACCGTAACAGAAATTACATGACCGTTATCTTTAAGTAATTTAACTCGATAGCTAGGTTTCTTTTTAGATCCACTGCTGTTTACTTTTAAAACTTTACCGCCGAATTTACCTTTTACAATGCGAGCCGCTTGCTGAGCGCTAATTGCTTTGCCATTGTTTGGTTGATCATAATTAACCTGCTGTATCGTCATACTATGAGGTACGGCATTAATTTTAGCAAAAACAGGGGATGCTAATAATGAAGCTATTACGCTTAGAACAAATAAGTGTTTTTTCATTTAAGTACCTTCTTAAAACTACGTTATCAGACAGTGTAAAATATTGAATGCGGTAATCCAAGTAAGTGTTATTTTAAAGCAGCTAAACTGAACGGTCTATGAACATGAATATCGCCATGATTAAAGAAGAGAATAGATCTGTAGTTTGTTTTAGTGTTCAGCTTCAGTTCAGATTCACTGAGGTTTAATGAAAGCCATACTATAAATAGAGGCTATTCTTATGTTTAATCACATTTTCAAAAAAATATTCAGTAAATTCAATAATGCAACTTATAGCAGTGATAAAGTAAGTTTGAACAGAATCTTGGGTAAAGCTTTAGCAGCCAATCTTGCTGCACTATTTTTACTATTAAGCCCAATGTCCTTTGCTGAATTATCAATGAACGCTGAACTAGCTAGTCATTCTTTTGGAGGGATAAAAAATAACCTTACCGCGCAAGAGAAAAAGCATGAAGTCACTAAAGCCATTAACAGCAACCGATTTAAAACTTTAACTTATAAAGGTATGAAGCGAGCGGATGTCGCTCTTGCGCGCAAACAGGAAATGAATGCATTATCATCAAAAAATGCAATAAAGCATTCGGAGCAAACTGATATAGAGCGCAACTCAGCGCTATATTACAGCTTCTCTATTTATAATGCTTACAGCCAACTTATCGAAGATATTGATGAAGACGGGTATTTCCAGACCTTTAGCGTGACTTTCGATGCCGATATATTGTCTCCAATAATTAATGACCAAGCTGTTGTTTATGCCGATTTATATTTAAGTGAGAATGGCGGTCCTTGGGTTTTATATTTCTCTACTGATGACTTCGTAATAACGGGTGATGCGTCAGATGATGAGTTTGAAGTTATTACTCAATTAGCGTCAGGCTACAGACCTAATAATTATGATGTATTAATTGACTTATATGAAGCTGGTTATAGTGATGTAGTAGCAACATACAGCTCAAATGATAGTAATGAACTTTATGCCTTGCCATTAGAAAGTAGTGATTTTGATCCTGAATATATAGAAGTTGAGTATTATAGTGAGCATGGCGGAGGTAGCGCTGTACTGTTAGCTTTTATTGTCGTGGCACTTTGCTTTCGTCGCGTTTTTGCTCAGTAATAGCTTTAATAAGATCATACCAAGTTGATTTATTAACTCTTCACTTTTACAGATAAAAAGTAAAACACGTAAGTTACCGATTTGGTATGAATAAGTTCTATGCTGATTAATTACTAAGGTTGGCTGCCTGATATTATTTTGAGAAAAATTGATAAAATTTGACCTTATTTCTTATATCCTGATATGGTGAAGAAATAAAAATAATAACAATTTTCATCATTTATGAGGAATTTTAGATGTCATCAGATGCCATAAATAGTAATCAAGTTGATATAAAAGCCGCTTACCTTTCTGCTGAAGACTTAAAGTTAGCAGCATCATTACTTTACCAAGCGTATCATGATGACCCTGTATTTCTTGAAATATTTTCATCAGATAAAAGTGATTACGAGCAACGTTTACGAGCAGCTATTCGTGAAGAACTAAACGCTTTTTGGCAAGCCAAACAACCTATGATTGGTTTATATTTAGGTGAAACTATTGTTGGGGTTGCATGTTTAAATAACCCTGAAGAAGGTGTAACCTCTGAACGTTTTTGGCATTGGCGCTTAAAAATGTTACTTGGCGCCGGATACTTCAGTACGAAACAAATGATTGAAAAAGAGAAAATTGTTTTAGCTGCGGTGCCTTTGAAAAAATTTCACATGCTATCTTTTATCGCCATTCACCCCTTACATCAACATCATGGCTTTGGTCATTACTTAATGGCAGCGGTAAATACTATACTTAGTGAGCATACTGAAAGTGAAGGTGTTGCGGTATATGCCACCAGTAAAAAATATAAAAACTTCTTTAATGATGTTAATTACCAGTTTATAGAGGAAGTAGAAGTAGGTAATGTTTCAGGCTCTTTAATGGTTTATTATCGCGAAACTCCTGACTGTTAAGTTTAGTAACTCACCGTATATATCGCTTTAATCATCTCTAGATTTAGAGCGATAAATCGCCCGTTGATTGATGTTTTATTTTCCCGCCAAATGTTCCTTACTCATGTGAGATATATCTTACATTGCTGTAGGATATAAAGTTTTCTATGTGATGTTAAACTCTCCGTTAGTTTTTAAGGTATTGTTTTTGCTTATTTAATTTTAAATTTTGGATGGCAGAAAAAAGAAGGTGCGTTTATTTATATACAAGTTACTTTTTTAAATTAGTGCTTAGTCTAATATATTCACTGTCAGGAAGACAAAGGGATTGCAAACAACGGCAGGGATAACCGATAGGATGCTTAGATTAGCAAAGAGATAGGATGTCTCACAAGGATAGATGGATAAATTGTCAAGGAATTGTTATCAGGATGATAAGAACAGACAATTGATGTAACTAGGACAGTTACTTTTAAGGATAATATGGACAGCAAATGATTTGCTAGGAAACGCTAAGGAAAAGCTCTTTATGGATGAAGCGGGATCATTATATATTTATGCAGGATGCATATAAGCTAGTTATAGAAAAGCGGTTCAACGAACCGCTTTTTTTTGCTTAAAATTCAGTGAAATATTCTTTATATTCTTGATGATAACCCAGATATAATCGCAATCAACTTAGAACACCAAATTTTCAAACTTCTCAAGGTAGTTAGTAACTGTTAATATAGCTTTTTATTATCTGTATTGAGCTTCTTTTGTCTACAGCCATTCCCGTAACGTCTACTGCTACTAAAAAAATGAATAAAAATATTACCTTAAAGTCACTTTTTGATCTGCTAGAACAAGTTAAATTATCTGACAAAGCGCGAATTAGGAACCGCTTATTAGGTATAAAAAAAATATCTGATCAAAATAAGCAAGAAAAAGCGTTACAACAAATAGCTAAAACAATTGAGCAATCAATAGCTAATAAGAAACTTCGTTTAACACACTTACCGAAAATAAGTTATCCAGAAGGCTTACCTGTTTCACAAAATGTAGATGTAATCGCTAAAGCTATTACAGAAAATCAAGTCGTGATAATTGCCGGTGAAACTGGCTCAGGTAAAACAACTCAGATCCCTAAAATATGTTTACAACTGGGGCGTGGAATTGACGGCATAATAGGTCATACCCAACCACGACGCATTGCAGCAAGAACCGTAGCAAACCGTATTTCCGATGAGCTTAATACCAAGTTAGGTGATGCCGTAGGGTATAAAGTGCGTTTTAATGACCAAGTGGGTGAGCAAAGTTATATCAAATTAATGACTGACGGTATTTTACTGGCTGAAATGCAAAAAGACCGTTTGCTACGCCAATACGACACATTAATTATTGATGAAGCGCATGAGCGTAGTTTAAATATCGATTTTATTCTCGGTTATTTACGCCAAATATTGCCTAAACGTCCAGATCTAAAAGTAATTATAACCTCGGCTACTATAGACCCAGAAAAATTTGCACATCATTTTGCTAGCGCTAATGGTGCTCCTGCACCAATTATTGAAGTCTCTGGCAGAACATTTCCAGTAGAAATGCGCTATCGTCCGTTGAATGAATTAAATGAAGACTCTGACAGTGACGCCGATGTTACTAGCGGTATTTTAAATGCTGTTGAAGAGCTAAGCTCAGAAAGTAGAGCAGGTGAAAGTGACGGTGATATCTTAGTATTTCTCAATGGTGAACGTGAAATTCGAGACACTGCGCGGGCATTAGAAAAAGCTAATTTGCGCCATACCAATATTCTACCGCTATATTCTCGTTTAACCGTTGCTGAGCAAAACTTAATATTTAAACCCCATAGTGGTCGAAACATAGTTTTAGCGACCAACGTGGCAGAAACGAGTTTAACGGTACCGGGCATTAAATATGTTATTGACCCAGGTACGGCCAGAATATCTCGATATAGTTACCGCACGAAAGTACAACGCTTGCCAATAGAAGCTATATCCCAAGCCAGTGCTAATCAACGGGCAGGGCGTTGTGGTCGTGTTTCTTCAGGTGTATGTATTCGTTTATACGCTGAAGACGACTTTTTAAACCGTCCCGAGTTTACCGACCCTGAAATACTGCGTACTAATTTAGCCACGGTTATATTACAAATGCTGGCTTTAGATCTTGGTGAGATTACCGACTTCCCGTTTGTACAAGCACCAGACAATCGTAATATTAATGACGGTGTTAAGTTATTAGAAGAATTAGCGGCAATTAATGCGAACTCAGCACGCGTTAAATTAACGCCAATGGGTCGGTCGTTGTCTAAATTCCCGATTGATCCGCGTTTAGCTAAAATGATTTTAACTGCGGCAGACTTAGGTTGTATCGAGCAAATATTTATTATTGTTAGTGCGTTAAGTATTCAAGATCCGCGTGAACGACCTCATGAAAAACAACAAGCAGCAGATGAAAAGCATGGCCGTTTTAAAAATAAGCAGTCTGATTTTATTAGCTTATTAAAGTTATGGGACTATGCCCAACAGCAACAAAAACTACTGACAAATAACCAATTTCGCCGAATGTGCCAGAAAGAATTTCTATCGTATGTCCGTATTCGAGAGTGGCAAGATATTTACAGCCAATTAACGCATTCGTTGCGTGAATTAAAAATTCCGATGAGTCGTATCGAATTAGACCTATCTGAAGAAGCTGAAAAGAATAACAGCAATGCTAATGTTGATATTGTGCATCAAGCAATATTATCGGGTTTGCTTAGCCATATCGGCCAACAAGATGAAAATCGAGAGTACAAGGGTGCTCGTGGTAGCAAGTTCTTTATTTTTCCAGGCTCAGCACTGGCTAAAAAATCTCCCAAATGGTTAATGGCGGCAGAGTTAGTTGAAACAAGCCGTTTATTTGCGCGTATGGCCGCTAAAATAGACCCATTATGGCTTGAGCCCTTAGCGCCACATATAGTTAAACGTAACTACAGTGAACCGCATTGGGAGAAAAAGCAGGGCGCGGTTATGGCCTTCGAACAAGTTAGCTTATACGGTTTAATTATTGTCGCTAAGCGCAGTATTAATTTCAATCGAATTGAGCCTACAACTTGTCGAGAAATTTTTATTCGCGAAGCACTCGTTAATGGCGATAGCACACTCAAAGAATCGTTCTTAAAAGAGAATAGAAAACTCGTTAACGAAGTTGAATTACTAGAGCAAAAAGCTCGTCGTAAAGACTTCTTAATTGAAGAGCAGCAGTTAGTTGATTTTTATGATGAAAAACTTCCTGAAACCGCCATTTGTCAACGCAGCTTTTTAGCTTGGTGGAAAAAGCAAAAACAATCTAATGCGAAACTTCTAAACTTTACTAAAGCGTTTTTATTAAAAGAAAGTGCGGTTAAATTATCCGCAAACGAATACCCTGAAACATGGCAACAAGGAAGTTTAACATTACCGTTAAGTTACCACTTTAGCCCCGGTGACGTTGATGATGGTATCAGTGTGATTATTCCCGTTGGCATATTGAACCAAGTAGAAAACACAGGATTTGATTGGTTAATTCCAGCCTTGCGCCTGGAATTAATTACAGCACTTATTAGAAGCTTACCTAAGGCATTAAGACGCAACTTTGTACCTGCTCCAAACTATGCTGAGGCGTGTTTAGCTGCAATAACAAACTCAGGTATTACACTAACCGCTGCGTTAGAAAAACAATTATTAAGAATGACCGGGGTTCGATTGCCTGAAGATGCTTGGCAAGGCTCTGAACTAGTCCCTCATTTATTAATGAATTTTAAAGTTGTGAATGAAAACGGTAAGTTAATAAACCAAGGGCGTAACTTAGATTTATTAAAAGATGGCTTACAAGGTAAAGTGCAGGCGTCGATTAAAAAAGTTGCCGATAAGGGGATTGAGCGCAACGATATCGCTCAATGGGACTTTAAAAACTTACCAAAAAGTTACGAAAAGAAAGTCGCTAATATTACCATCAAAGCTTTCCCTGCTTTGGTAGATAAAAATAAATCAGTTGCTATTGAGCTTTTTGAGCATGAAAGCTTAGCTGAACAAGCCATGCTTGACGGCGTTAGCCGACTTATTCTGTTGAACATACCTTCGCCTTTAAAATACCTGCAGGAAAAACTGCCTAATAAAGCTAAATTAGGTTTATATTTTAACCCTTTTGGTTCGATAAATGAGCTATTAGATGACTGCATCGTGGCTGGCTGTCAATTTTTAGTAAACGATTACGGTGAGTTACCCAGAGTTGAAACTGAATTTAGCGCTTGCAAAGAGCATGTTCGTGCCGAAATAGCCGACTGTGTATTAAGCGCGGCTATAAAAGTAGAACGGGTGCTAAGTTTAGCGCATGATGTAAGAAAAAAAATGAAAGGTAAAATGTCGTTAAACGTAGTGCAATCGCAAGGGGATATTAAAAATCAACTAGAAAGCATAGTGTTTAAAGGCTTTATTACAAAAGCGGGATATCAGCGTTTAGATGATATTGCACGATATTTAACAGCCATGTTGCGCCGTTTAGAAAAATTACAAATTGACCCTAATCAAGATCGACTTAAAATGTTAGAAGTTGAAAAAGTGCAAAAGGCACTAGACAGTATTGTTGCTCAACAACCTAAAGGACAGCCTTTAAACAAAGCATTACAGCAAGGTTATTGGATGATTGAGGAGTTACGTGTTTCGCTTTTTGCCCAAAATTTAAAAACACCTTTTCCCATTTCAGCAAAACGGGTGTTAAATTACTTAAAAGAAAATGCTTAAATTCAATACACAATGATTTGACAGTAATGGTTACGATTAGTATAAATAATACAACCTATAAAATACATTGGAGTAGTAATGGTTAATTACGATGATAAGCGCAACTTTTATCGCATGATGCTAAACAGTGAAGTAACAGTAACCATTATAGATGATGAAGCTAATAGTAAAGTATTAGCCACTTGTCGTGACCTAAGTGCAACGGGAATCGCCATTGAAATGGAGCACCCATTAGAGATGAATACAGCGGTGCGCATTAGTGTTCAGTCTGCTAGTAATGCAGTGCAACCATTAGATGCCAAAGGCAAAGTGGTAAGGGTTACTGAAGAAAGTGCGAATTGTTATTTAATCGGCGTTAATATTACAGAAATTGATTAAATATTTATAAATAACAACGTTGAGTTGTAGCTAGATAAGACACTAGCTACAACAATATTTTTACGTTATTCCACTTGGCAAACAAGGCCTTTAAGGTAGTAACCTTCTGGGTAGTTTGACGACACTGGGTGATCAGCCGCTTGGTGTAATCTATAAACAAAATAAACATTTCTTTTCGCATCTAGTGCTGCATCCGCCACAACTTTTTGAAACAAACTCGATTCCATTAAACCAGAGCAAGAGAAAGTTAATAATGTTCCATTGGGCTTGAGTAACTGCATTGCTAACATGTTTATATCTTTATAGCCTCGACAAGCACCCGTTAGTTGAGCTTTCGATTCAACAAACTTCGGCGGATCAAGAATAATCATATCAAAGGTGCGTTTTTCTTCACGGTATTGGCGCAATAATTTAAAAACATCAGCTTTTATGAATGAAATGTTCTTATTTTCTAGTTTATTAAGCTCTGCATTTTTCTTTGCAAGATCTAATGCTGATTCTGAAACGTCAACATTGATAACTTCTTTAGCACCAGCTGCTGCGCAGTGCAGGGCAAAAGTGCCAGTATAAGAGAAACAGTTTAATACGCTATTACCTTTAGCATACTTACCGGCGGCAACTCTAGAATCGCGCTGATCTAAATAAAAGCCTGTTTTGTGACCTTGAGCAACATCAACATGAATTTTTATTCCATGTTCTTCAATAATACATTCGGTAGAGTCTTGCGGCTCTGTTAACCAACCTGTTACGGGCTCTAAGCCTTCTTTCTTACGAACATCTACATCTGAGCGTTCATAAATATAACAGCCTGGGTAAAGTTCTTTAAGACACTCTACTAACGTGTAACGATGAAAGTCTGCACCGGCGCTCAGTAGTTGGCAAACAATAAAGTTGTCGTACTTATCAATGGTAACACCAGGCAATCCGTCAGATTCACCTGCTATAAGTCGATAGCCTGTTAAGCCACCACTTTCTATAAACCAATCGCGTCTTTTTTGAGCGCTTAACAATTTATTACGAAAAAAATTACTATCAATTTCTTCGTCAATATTAAAGCTCCAGACACGAATTCTTATTTGAGATTCGGGAGAATATGCGCCTTTTGCAAGCCAATTCCCTTTGTTATCAAAGATATCGACCGTATCACCAAGTAAAGGGTTACCTTTAATTTTGTTGATTGCTTGCGAAAAAATCCAAGGATGTTTCCGGCGTAATGATTTCTCACGAGCAACTTTTAAATAAATTCTTGCTGACATATGCCTATACTTATAATTAACGATAATAATGGCGCGAGTTTAGTCAATGCAGCACATAGGTGCAATGCCCTATGTTAACTATTTTTAATTCCTTTGATATTTTATAAATATCAAAGGAATGGAAAATCAAAATAACAACAACAATCAGTTTGTTTAAGGACTAATAATATGAAGGTAAGTTATATGGCGCATGTGAGTGGAAAAGTACAAGGGATATACTTTCGGGTCTCTAGTCAACAAGTTGCTATAGAGTATGGTGTGAGTGGCTATGCACGTAATTTAACCAATGGTGATGTTGAAGTGTTAATGTGTGGTGAAGAGCTAAATATTAAAAAAATGATTAAGTGGCTTGAGCATGGGCCGGCAGAGGCAGAAGTTAGCAATGTTGAAGTGCAAAAAGTACCCTGGCAAGAACATCATTTTTTTTCGGTTAATTAAGGGTAGACTGTTAGTATTAATACCGATTAACGTCTTTAAAAAAGCAACTTCATGACTAGTCAATTAGTTAATTAAGAAATAGGAAAGATATTGCGTTATATAGCATTTAATAAAGAGCAAGAATTAAGCTTTGAAGAAACTGAAATACCAACAATAAATGACGATGAATGCCTAATTAAAGTTAGCGCTATTGGTGTTAATCGCGCGGATATTTTGCAAAGGCAAGGTAATTACCCCGCACCGCCAGGTGAATCTTCAATATTAGGTATTGAGGCTTGTGGTGAGCTTTTTGCCTTGGGTAAATCAGCTCAAAATTGGCAACAAGGTGATAAGGTTTTGGCTATAGTGCCTGGCGGCGCTTACGCACAATACGTTAAAGTAAAAACAGAGCATTTAATAAAGTTACCTCACAATTTAAATTATGTGGATGGCGCTTCAATCGCAGAAGTGTTCTTAACGGCCTACCAGTGTTTATTTACTATTGCTAACTTACAACCAAAAACTAACGTATTAATCCATGCTGGCGCAAGTGGAGTAGGAACAGCAGCGATTCAACTCGCCAAATATATTAATTGCCATGTTACCGTTACTGTTGGTAGTGAAGAAAAATGCTTAGCTTGCAAGGCATTAGGTGCAGATGAAGTGATAAATTATCAAGAAACAGACTTCGTTGAATGGTCGAAAAAAGCTGGCCGAAGTTATGATGTTATTTTAGATGTTGTTGCAGGCGAATATGTTAATAAAAACATTAATGTATGTGCATTAGATGGCCATATTGTTATGCTTTCGATGCTAGGTGGAAGGTATGCTGAAAGTGTAGATGTGGCAAAAATGTTATTAAAACGCGTAAACATGCATGCGACGACTTTACGCAGTAGAAGTGATAAATATAAAAGCCAATTAATAAAAGACTTTACTGAAAATTTTTATCATTGCTTTGAATCAGGCTCGCTAAACCCCGTTATTTACAAAAACTTTAACTGGCAAGAAGTCGACATCGCTCACCATACTATGCTGAGTAATGCTAATATCGGTAAACTAGTTTTAACCGTAGATTAGCGCTTTTGACTAAGGTTATCAGTCATAACCTTAGTTTCTAATTTTCGAACTTTTACATCAACTCCTGCTGCGACTAAATTTTGGAAAAAGTCATATATTTGGCAACTGGCAACTTGTTTACAGATTATTTCATATTTTAAAATAGCAGGTTTATGGCTTTGTAATGATGCTTGATTTAGCCAATATAGTGCCTTGCCTAAATCTTTTTCAACGAATTGCCCGTTAATATACATTTCTGCTAAATTTACCTGCCCATCAGCAAAGTCGTAATTTGCTGATTGAGTAAATAACTCAAATGCTTGTTGCAAGTTAGTTTCACTGAATTTTTCCTTAAGAAAAGCCTCACCGGTTAAGTTTTCTCTGCGCCCTTGTATGTATATGCTGCTGCGTATTTTTCTTGGCTCAGGACTAATACGTTGTCCGAAAAGCTTATCGCGTATTGGGCGCATGGCTTGATATATAACACCGTCATCTAGTTTTTGTAGAATCTGTTGGTGTTTAAAATCATAGCGTTTCGCTTCGAAATAATTTTTATAGGTTAATTGACCATAGTAAAGGCTATTAATGACTGCGTGTTGATTTGGATAGTAAAAACCGCCATAGGTTAAGGTAATAATATCACCGGTTATATCAACTACTTTGGCAAGGCGGTACTTTTCATTCGGTCTGAGATCATGACTTAAAAGGCGAAAATCTAAAAAATAAATATCATTAACTTTTGGCGAGGCGATGATTTCAAAGGTTTGTTGTTTTTCTTGATTACTTTTATAAATGGAATGGTAGCTATAATAGGCTAAAAATAGTAATACCGGGATTATAAATGACTTTCTTAATACTGCTCGCTGTTTCAATGATTGTAATAAAGTTGACAGCTTGAGTGTTTTTATCGGCTGATAATCATTACTTTTATTCGCACTTGCTTTAACCATTTCATGTCCTTATAAACCTTGATTAGCATAATGCTACTTAATGGGAGAACCATCAACTCGCTCTATAACTTTTATTTTTAGATGATGAAATAAACAATGCTAACACCTTCGTAATCAATATCAACTGTTGAAAACTAATGCTATTTTTTGACTACATTTTTCATAAATAAATAATTAACACTACTTTGAGCCATTCTCATTGGCTTGACGATGTAACTGAATTGAGAATGACTTCTCGTCTTTACCACTAACGAGTATTTGTAGAGCGGTTTTGCTGATTTTTCGATATTCAATTTTGTTTGGAAAGTCATGTAACTTGTTTTCAAAGATATAGGATTTATCTTTGCATTGGACCAACTTAAAGGCAATAGGGCTAGGGTTATGTGCAACTTTTGCAAGATAAAAAATTTCGCCTGACATTGCTAGTAACCTTAAGCTTTCAGTGCTATTTGGTGTTGTTCCTGCGCCTTCAAAAGTGTTTTCACTTAATTTATGCCAAGTTTCTGTAGTTAACGTTTGGTCTTTTTGTGTTTGCCACTTGCCTTGTAACCAATCAAAATCCTTAAGTGAACGACAGTTATTGGCATTAGCTTGAACGCTAATGAGCAGTAGTGTAGCTAGAGTAAACTTAGTCATGGCATATCCTCGACTTTAAAAAGTTAAGGTATTATGCACTAAAAAAATGCCAGTTTAATTTTTGCTGCATTGTAAATATGAAAAGTAGCAACAAATAGAGGTATGTACACTTAAAATAGGGAGTTAATCGTTGAATAAAGGGAATGAAAATCGACTCCCTTTTAGCCAGTTTAACTTAACCAACATAGGCGAAACGCTTGATAGTTTTTCCATCTCTTTCAATGGTTTCATCAAACATAGCAAGAGGTCTAACCCAAATACCACGTTCACCGTACTCAGGCTGATAAACAACCATAGATTCTTCTGTTTCACTGTGAGTTGCTATATGCAGTACTTGGTAAAAATTACCTTTGAAATGTTGATAACGTCCGGTTTTTAACATGAATATCTCGTTAGTTTTAGTTTTAGTTTAAATGTTGATTATTTAGTGAGCTTTTCTGACCATTGCTCTGACGATTCGTCATCACTTGCTTTAGCGTCTAACCATTTAGCACCTTGTGTAGTCAGTTCTTTTTTCCAAAATGGTGCTTTTGTTTTTAAAAAGTCGATCAAAAATTCACAAGCTGCGAAGGCTGCTTTGCGATGCGGGCTAGTTACGCCAATAAAAACAATTTGCTCTCCAAGTGTTAAGTCGCCCACTCGGTGAATAATCGTGACCTTATTTAATGGCCAATGCTCGCGCGCTTGAGCTTCTAAGTTGCTTAATACCTTTTCAGTCATACCAGGGTAATGCTCTAGTGAAAGCCCATGAACGCCAAGGCCTTCATTGAAATCTCGCACTTTGCCGATAAAAGTTACAATGGCACCATCTTGGTTGTCTGTACAAAGTTTTTGATATTCATCAGCGACGCTAAAGTCGTTATGTTGTACGAAAATCATCTTAGCCACCGGTAACAGGAGGAAAAAAAGCGACTTCATCACCTGATACTACGCTATGTGACCAGTCTGTAATTTGCTGATTAACCGCAACGAGTAAACTGTCTGCTTGCATTAACTTAGCCCATGTTTCATTTTTCTCAGCAAGTTGTTGTCGAATATGATCTGTGGTCATATTTTCGATGGGAGAAATTTCTATACTGTCAGTTGATAATTGTTCGCGCAGGCGCGCAAAAAATAGAACGTTAATCATGGTTATGCCTTTAAATAGTTTCAGTGTTGTGAAAGTAACTGCCTGATTTTCCACCTTGCTTTTCACATAAATGAATATTGCTAATTATCATATCTTTTTGGACGGCTTTGCACATATCATAAATGGTGAGTGCTGCTGTTGATGCTGCAGTTAATGCTTCCATCTCTACGCCTGTTTTACCGGAAAGTTTACACAATGCGGTGATTCTAACGCGATTATGGTTAGGCTCTGCAACTATATCTACTTCAATTTTTGTTAGCATTAACGGATGACAAAGTGGAATAAGCTCACTGGTTTTTTTAGCCGCCATGATACCTGCGATTCGTGCGGTAGCAAAAACATCACCTTTGTGGTGTTTACCTTCAACAATCATAGCTAAAGTTTGCGCTGACATTTCAATATAAGCTTGAGCAATTGCAGTGCGCTCAGTCACTTTTTTTTCGGTAACGTCTACCATGTGGGCATCGCCATCAGCATTAATATGAGTAAATTCGTTATTCATCAAAATAATCTCTTTATAGTTGGTTATTCATTTCTTTGAAAACACACCACATATATTACATTATCTTCACGCGTACTTAGAGAGTATTTAAGGATTTAAATGCAGTATTAGGTTGAATTCTTTATTTGAAAGTAATGTTGCGAAATTTGTAAAATTAAGTTTGGGAGTATTTTAATGAGATTATACAAGTTTGACTGATAATGAAGAGGGGGTAATCAAAATTAATACCTTGAAGTATATAATTACAGAAATATATAATGAGGAATTAGATAGAATTTACTGATAAGAAAGTTGGTTGCGGGAGCAGGATTTGAACCTACGACCTTCGGCTAGTTATAATAAGCAGCCCGACGAGGTTGAACTTTTAGGCTGCTCCATCCCGCGTCCGAATGGTCTAATTTAATAGACAAGCCAAGTTGTTTTAATTCAAACTTAAGAATTGGTTGCGGGAGCTGGATTTGAACCAACGACCTTCGGGTTATGAGCCCGACGAGCTACCAGACTGCTCCATCCCGCGTCCGATTAGTTTGTTTTGATTCTAAACTTAAGAATTTTTGGAAGTAGGATTTGAAGCTACGACCTTCGGCTAGTTATAAAAAGTAGCCCGACGAGGTTGAACTTTTAGACTGCTCCATCCCGCGTCCGATTAGTTTATTTTGATTCTAACTTAAAGAATACTTTTTAGCTGCAATTGCTTGCTACCTGAAAGCGAGGCGTATAATAAGGATACATCATCTGATTTGCAACCTGTTTTAAGTTTATTTTAGCTATTAATCTGATTTATTTTTTACTTGCTGTTTTTTTGCACTTTAATGAGTCGGAATTCATCCAATTGGCATAAATTTAACTGAAATTTAAATAAAACAGGCATAAGTTCTTAGATAGTTACTGCTAATTTGTAAAATGCCTATAAGTAGAACGTGTCTTTGTTTATAATCGCGGCATAAATTAGATTGGAAAACCTCTATGCAGCAATTTTTAGCATTAACTTCACCCGGTATCGAAATATTACTGGCGCAAGAACTTAAAGATTTAAAAGCCGAACAAGTTGTTCAGAAGCCCGAAGGCGTTTATTTTAATTCTACTATCGAACATGCTTACCATGTTTGCTTACATTCTCGCTTATCAACTCGAATCCTTTTAAAGTTGGCTGAAGGTGATGCAACAAATAAAGATGAGCTTTATGGCGTTGCTAAATCGATAAATTGGTCTGAACAATTCTCTGTTGATAGTACCTTTGCCATTGATTTTGTCGGTACCAGTGATGAAATCAGAAACAGCCAATTTGGCGCTTTAACCGTTAAAGATGCCGTTGTCGATCATTTTCGCGATTTAAATGAAGAACGTCCTTCTGTAGATAAGTCATCACCGCAAGTAAGTTTTCAAGCACGCTTATTAAAACAAAAAGTCGCTATTTATTTAGATTTTTCAGGACGTAGCTTGTTTAAGCGTGGCTATCGTGAGCATTCTGGCGCTGCACCGTTGAAAGAACATTTAGCGGCTGCAATTATCACGCGTTCCGGTTGGTTAGAAGATACCACTAAGCCTTTAGTAGATCCTATGTGTGGCTCAGGTACTATCGTAATTGAAGCTGTATTAATGGCCGCAGGTTATGCGCCAGGTATAGATAGAACACAATGGGGCTTTGATTCTTGGTTAGGGCACCAGCCAGAGGCATGGAAAGCGGCTAAGTCTGCCGCCATTGAACAATCACATATTGGGCTAACACAGCTTAAAACGAAAGTTTTTGGTATTGACCTTGTTAGCCGAGTATTAAAAACCGCGCAACAAAATGCTAAAAATGCTGGCGTGCAACGTTTTATCGAATTTTCGTGTAAAAATGCCAACGACATGAAAAATGCTTTTGGGCCCAAAGGAACGATTTTATTTAATCCACCTTATGGTGAGCGAATAGGTGATCTGCCTGAGCTTGTAGAAAGCTTTGCTTTATTAGGCCAAACATTTAAAGCACAATTTGTTAATTGGCGTATAGCCGTTTTAACCGCAAATGTTGAATTGCTAGCCATGATGAAAATGGTGACGTTAAAACGTTATAAGTTTAAGAACGGCCCGTTAGACTGTCAATTTGCACTTTATAATCTCGATGATAAACAAGTGTCTAGCAGCAATGTTAATGCAGAATTTGAACAAAAAAAATCAGATTTTGGTAATCGTTTGCTGAAAAACAAAAAGAATTTAAAGAATTGGCTTAAACAGGAAAATATTGAATGTTACCGTTTATACGATGCTGATATTCCCGAGTATAATGTTGCCGTTGATGTTTATGGCGATCATCTCGTTATACATGAATACACTGCTCCGGCTATTATTGAGCCTGAAAAAGTAGCCAAACGATTACAAGAGGTGGTTTATTTTGCGCCTAAAGTACTCGGCGTTGCTACTGATAAAGTTATTATTAAAACTCGAGCAAAGCAAAAAGGTAAAGATCAATACCAGCGTGTTGAGCAAACTAAAAAATCTATGGTGGTGCACGAATATGGTGCTAAATTAAAAGTTAACCTTTGGGATTACCTAGATACCGGGCTATTTTTAGATCACCGTAAAACCCGTCAAATTGTTGCTAAAAAATCAGCAGGCAAATCATTGCTTAACTTATTTGCTTATACTGGCTCGGTTTCATTACAAGCTGCCTTACATGGTGCTAGCAGTGTAACAACGGTTGATATGTCGAATACTTATTTAAGTTGGGCGCAAGACAATTTTGTTTTGAATAACCTCAGTGGCCATAAATACGACTTTGTGCAAGCAGACTGCTTACAATGGCTGAAAAAGAACGAACAAAAATTTGATGTAGTGTTTATTGACCCGCCAACTTTTTCTAATTCAAAGCGAATGGGCGAAAGTTTTGACGTGCAACGTGATCACATTAACTTAATAACTGATGGCATAGCCTCACTAGCTGATGGCGGCGAGTTAATATTTACCAATAATAAACGCAACTTTAAAATGGATTTTGACGCGGTAGCCGCATTAGGCTTAAACGTGCAAGAGTTGAGTGATAAAACGCGCGATAAAGATTTTCAGCGTAACAAACATATCCATAATAGTTGGTTGATCACCCGCAAGGTTAATTAAGATGTCAGTAAAATTTAAACTTTATGGCAGCGAAGGCTGTCACTTATGTGAAGACGCTTTAGCCTTATGTTTGGCTGTAATGCCTGCAGCTGATATTAGTGTGGTAGACATTCTTGATGATGAGAAGTTACTTGAGTTATACCGTATCAGTATTCCTGTACTCGAGCGATTATCAGATCAAGAAAAATTATTTTGGCCATTTGAACAGAAACAAATTTTGGAGTTATTGTAGTTTATGGAATTAATTCGTATTTCCCAAGGTGAATTAGCCTTTGGTGAAGACAAAGTCCTAGATAAAGCGGACTTAAGTATACAAACAGGCGAAAGAATTTGTTTGGTTGGTAGAAATGGCGCTGGAAAATCAACATTAATGAAAGTATTAATGGGTTTTCAAATTTTAGACGATGGTCAGGTCCTTAAATCGAGCACGATGCAAGTGGCAATGTTGGAGCAAGATCCACCAGAGTCTTCAGATATTAGTGTGTTTGATTATATTGCACAGGGTGTGAAAGAAAACGCAGACTTAATTAAACGCTACCATGCCATTATTCATGAGGTTACTGAAGATCCATCTGAAATAAACCTTACCAAAATGTCAAAAATTCAAGAGCAACTTGAAGTGGCAAACGCATGGCAAGACGAACAGCGCATCGAACAAGTGATGACAACACTGGCATTAAAGCCAGATGATAAAATTTGCGATCTTTCTGGTGGTTGGTTACGTAAGTTAGCCTTGGCAAAAGCACTAGTAACGGCCCCTGATATTTTGTTACTAGACGAGCCTACCAACCATTTAGATATTAAAAGTGTTTTATGGTTAGAAACTTTCTTAAAAGATTTTGCAGGCACCATACTGTTTATTAGTCATGACAGGGCGTTCATTCGTGGTGTATCTACCCGTATTATCGATCTTGACCGAGGTATTTTGAAAAGTTACCCGGGCAATTACGATCTATACATTGAGCAAAAAGCCCATGACTTGCAAGTTGAAGCACAACAAAACTCATTGTTTGATAAAAAACTAGCGGAAGAAGAAGCTTGGATAAGACAAGGCGTTAAAGCACGACGCACCCGAAATGAAGGCAGAGTTAGAGCGCTTGAAAAACTTAGAAACGAACGTCAAGCTCGCCGAGATGTGCGTAATCAAAGCACCATGAACATTACTCAAGGTGATCGCTCTGGCAAACTCGTTTTTGAAGCCGAAGATATTAGTATTGCTTTTGATGACAAAGTTATCATTAAAAACTTAGATTTATTGATTACCCGCAACGATCGCATTGCTTTTATTGGTGCTAATGGTACTGGTAAGTCGACTTTGATTAAAATGATCATGGGTAACCTTGAAGCAACCAGCGGAAAAATGCGCTCAGGTGTTAATTTAGAAGTTGCTTATTTTGATCAACATCGCGATGCATTAGATTTAAAGAAAACAGTGCAAGAAATTGTAGGTGAAGGTAAACAAGAAGTCATGGTGAATGGAAAACCACGCCATGTATTGGGCTATCTACAAGATTTTCTATTCAGTCCCAAGCGTGCCCGCACACCTGTACGCGCATTATCGGGTGGTGAGAAAAACCGTTTATTACTCGCTCGGTTATTTTTACGTCCAAGTAACTTACTGATTCTCGATGAGCCAACCAACGATTTGGACATAGAAACATTAGAGTTATTAGAAGAAGTCGTTGCAAATTACGCAGGAACCGTTATTTTAGTCAGCCATGACCGTGACTTTGTGAACAATTGTGTTAGTAGTTGTTTATATTTTGATGGCACAGGCCATATTTCACAAATAGTGGGTGGTTATGATGATGTTGATAGTTATCTCGAACATAAAGATCAACAGCGCCAAGCAATGGCAAAGCCAGTTATTAAAGCAAAGGCTAATGAAAAGCCGGTGAAGACTGAGCAAAAACCAGCAGTTCCAGCGAAGAAGAAACAATCTTTTAAAGAAAAAAGAGAGTTAGAAGAATTGCCTGGGCAAATTGATACGCTTGAAAATTTGATTACAGAATTACAAGCAAAGGTGAATCAAGCAGATTTCTTTAGTCAAAGCCAAGAGCAAAGTAATAAAATATTGAACGAGTTGGCTATTAGTGAGTCCAAACTCGAAGTTGCCTTCGCTAGATGGCAAGAATTAGATGATTAATAACGAAAGTGAGTTTAGTAGTTACATGAACAAATTTGTAAAATCAATTTTAGCATTAGGTATTACTAGTGCATTAGGACTATCCGCCGTTAATGCAGCAACATACCAAGTCATCGATAAAGGTGATGTTTCTTCATTAAAATACACTTATTCACAACAAGAGAATAATAATGGTGAAGCTGCGATATCAGGCACCGATATTTATAATTTCCCCGTTCAGTTTCAGTACTTAGACGAAGATGACTATGACTTCATTGTACTCTTAGCTGACAATAGTCACGAAAGTGTTCATGACTTAGAAGATATTGAAGATGAAACCGCACTTCGAGCAGGTAACCCAACGGCTAATGATCTGTCTTGGGTGATAAGGTTTTTGCAATCAAGAGCAGACGACTCTCTTTATCAACAAGTCGGCGATATTTATGCCATGACTAATTTTAATGGTGATACAGAGTTATTCAATGTTTTTGATGAAAAGTTTGAAGGCACCGATATTTATACCCGCTCAACAAAAGAATATATCAGTGGTATAACCAATGAGGGTTGGGTATATGGCAATGCATCTGCACCTTATTTACCGCTAGATTTTACTAAAAGTGATGATGAGGAAGTAACACATTGGTTGCGTGAATTTACCACTCGTGGCTTTTTCTCTTCAGATGGCGGAGCGAGTATTATTGAAATTATTCCGCCGAGTGAAACCGACTTACCTGAAGAACAGCGCTTTGGCGGAGAGTCTGCTATTTTAGATATCAGTGAAAATCATTTTGCTGTTGGTTACGCTAGTACGAGTATTGATCAAAATGCCCTAGATTTTTTTGCTGATGAAACCGGTGGTTGTGCTGATCCTGATGTACTTGATGACTTACCTTTTAAAGCTTGTGTTCAACAAGTTATTCAACAAGTTTATAATACAGAAGCGATCAAATGGACGATTGACGAGCAAGGTATTATAAGCTCTGAGGTATTAGGGCAATTAGTTACTCCGCATGTTGATGATGATCGTGAATATGTTAATTATGCTCAAGCGATAAATAACCAAGGTGTAGCGGTTGGTTATGCACATGGTTGGGTTGATGAAGATGAGACAAGCCCAAGCGCTAATGAAGCTAGAAGCTTATATGCGGTTGTTTATAAAAATGGCATAGTTACTGATTTTACTGAAGATCACGGTAAATATTTTGATTCGCGTGCCTACGATATTAACGATGCAGGCATAGCAGTAGGGCATGTATCTACTTTTGTAAATGGTAACTTACGTACTAAATTTTATCATGTAGATACTAACCCTGAATCAATGGAAATGATTCTACCTACAGACTTTTTTACAGGTAGTTCGAGTACCGCTCGCTCTATTAACGCAAGTGGTAAAATTGTTGGTGAAGGTGAAATTGAAACTCATAATGATAGTAACGGTACATCAAGAAGAACACATGGCTTTATCTACGATACTATCAGCAAAACCTTTACCGACTTAAATGATTTTTTAACCTGTGAAACTGATTACACTATTATTGAAGCACGTGCTATTAATGATGATGATGAAATTTCAGCCACGGCATTAATTAGAGTACCTCGTCGAGATTCAAAAGGTGTTTTAATGCTTGATGACAAAGGTGAACAATTATTTGAAGATGTTGTTCGTGCTGTAACTCTAGAGCCAATAGCAGGTGAAGTTGAAGACTGTAGTGCGGTTGAAGAGAAAGTTGAGCGACAAGGTGCAGGCTTAGGTTTAAGCAGTATTTTCTTACTCGCACTTGTTGGTTTACGCCGTAGATTTTCTAAAATAATAAAGTAAAACTGTTTAACGCATTTAGCTTTAATTTATTTTTAATTTAGTTTGAAAAAAAGCCAGCATTTAGCTGGCTTTTTACTGTTTGCTGTAGACAAAAAATAGAGTGCCTAATTAACCAACTTGGTATTATTTATTGGTTGTGCTCAAGGTTTTATTGTTTGATCCTTAGCGCTTTTTCGCCGCGAGCAATACCCACACATCCCGATCTAACTGACTCAATTATTTCGGTTTCGTTAGCTAGAGTAGTAATAAAAGCATTGATTTTATCGGCGTTGCCGGTTAATTGAATGGTATAAACTTGTTTACCTATATCTATAACCGAGCCTCTAAAAATATCAGTAATTCGCATTACTTCGCTGCGCGACTTTTCATTCATCGCTAACACTTTAATTAAGAGTAATTCGCGCTCCACATGACTGCGTTCGGTCAAGTCAGTAATTTTAATCACGTCGATGAGTTTATTGACTTGCTTAACAATTTGTTCGAGTATTTTATCATTACCTTTAGTAACAATGGTTATACGAGATAAGGTGTCGTCTTCAGTTGGTGCAACTGTTAGGCTTTCAATATTAAAGGCTCTTTGTGAAAATAATCCAACAATGCGAGAAAGTGAGCCTGCCTCGTTTTCTAGTAAAATGGCTAATATTCTGCGCATTATGCTTTAACTCCTTTTTTAATCCACATTTCATCAATAGCACCGGTGCGAATTTGCATCGGATATACATGCTCACTTTCATCTACGAGTACATCAACAAAAACTAAACGGTTTTTTATCGCGAAAGCTTGTTTAATTTTCTCATCTAACTCTTCAAGGTTATTTATTTGCATGCCAACATGACCGTAAGATTCAGCAAGTTTGACAAAATCAGGCAAAGATTCCATGTATGAAGAAGAGTGTCGTCCGCCGTATACCATGTCTTGCCATTGGCGTACCATGCCTAAAGAGCGATTGTTTAGTGAGATAATAACAACGGGTAAGTTATATTGCAGACAAGTTGATAGCTCTTGTATGTTCATTTGAATTGAACCGTCGCCCGTAATACAAATTACATGGCTGCCTGGAAAAGCTAGCTTAACGCCCATAGCAGCGGGCAAACCAAAGCCCATAGTGCCTAGGCCACCAGAATTAATCCATTGGCGAGGCTTAGCAAAAGGGTAGTACTGGGCAGCAAACATTTGGTGTTGTCCCACGTCAGAGCAGACATAAGCTTCTCCGTTTGTCGCTTTATACATTGATTCAATAACACGCTGAGGTTTAATTTTATCGCCTGTTTGATCATAACTTACGCTGTTAACCGCGCGCCATTGCTCGATTTGCTGCCACCATAATTGGTTTTCTGCTTTGTTAACAGTAAATTGTTTATCTTCAAGTTCAACAAGTAATTGTTTAATAACAATATCGACTAAACCAACTACCGGAATATGGGCATTAATGGTTTTAGAGATCGAGGTGGGATCAATATCAACATGAACTATAGTCGCGTCAGGACAAAACTTTTTAACATTGTTTGTAACTCTGTCGTCAAACCTTGCGCCTAAAGCTAATATTACATCAGCATTTGCCATGGCTTTATTTGCCTCTAAGCTGCCATGCATACCTAGCATGCCGATAAAATTATCATGTGTACCTGATACTCCGCCTAATCCCATTAAGGTATTAGTAACAGGGGCATTTAGTTTCTCTACAAGTTCAGTTAACAATTCGGCTGCGTTAGCGATAATTACGCCACCGCCAGAATAAACAACAAGTTTTTTTGCTTTTGTTATTGCTTGTACCGCTTTTTTGATTTGCCGATGATGCCCAGTAACGGTTGGATTATAAGAGCGCATTTTAACGTCAGCGTTAAATACATATTCAGCGGTATACTGAGGCATTAAAATATCTTTTGGTAGCTCGATAACTACAGGGCCAGGTCGTCCAGTACTAGCGATATAAAAAGCTTTCGCGATCGTATTAGGAATATCAACAACATTACGACAATTAAAACTATGTTTTACGATTGGGCGCGAACAACCAACAATATCTGTTTCCTGAAAGGCGTCGTCTCCAATTAAACCTGTAGGTACTTGCCCAGATAGCACTACCATAGGAATTGAGTCCATATATGCAGTTGCTATACCGGTTATACAGTTAGTAGCGCCAGGCCCCGATGTAGCCAGTACAACGCCTACTTCACCCGTTGACCGAGCAAAACCATCTGCCATATGTGTTGCAGCTTGTTCATGACGCACTAGAATATGTTCAACGTCATTTTGTCTAAACAGCGCATCATAAATGTCTAATACCGTACCGCCGGGGTATCCGAATAGATATTTAACCTTAAGTGCTGACAGGGCTTTTACTACCAGTTCAGCCCCTGAAAATAGCTCTTTTGTCATATGTAATCCCTTTAATAATTAAGTTTAATGAGTATAAATAGCAATAAAAAAACCCCCGTTCTTTTCAGAGCGAGGGTTTATTGTTGTAATCTGTTTACTTTATTTTTCACACACAATATCAACCACGCTTGGATCTTAAGACCAAGACGAGCACGAGAAGAGAAGTCAGTGTGTTAACGAAATTCATAAATATAAAATATTGTTTAAAAGTAAGGCTTATAGTTTTAAAGTTTTTAACGAAAAGTGTCAATGGTAAATTACTAAATATACATATAAATTTTTAACCTTTGTTATAGCTAAATTAAAATATATAAAAAATATTGTCATAAATTACTTATGTCAGCGGTCATATAACTAGCAAAAAGTTTTATAAATAAATGGTATTAAATTTTTAAGCGGCTTAACTTAGTATTTATGATAACCTGTACGGTAAGTTAAGTACCGGAAGTTGATAGGAAGGATTTATGTTAAAAAATAAACTAATCATAGTGTTAACACTTTTAGTCATTGCTGGTTGTGCATCAACACAAAACGCTAGAGTTAATTTTGACCGTAATAGTGAGATATCAACATCGCATTATAAAACATTTGCATGGTTAGATGAAAACAAGGTTTTAGCTGAGTCTATTGATGCAAACCCCGTGATGAAAGTTAGAATTGATAATGCAATTGAACAAGCCTTTATTGCGAAAGGTTATACATTAGTCAATGATGCAGAGACAGCCGACTTTACTATTTCATACACTATGGGCAGTAGAGATAAAGTAAAAGTTGATGCTTTACCTATGATGTATCGCACCAGTTTCTTATGGGGTCACCGTTATTATGGTGGTATAGGCATTGGTTCTGATACGCATGTGCGTAACTATACTGAAGGCAAGCTAGCCATAGATGTTTACGATGTTAAAAGTCATCAGCCGGTATGGCATGGTTGGGCTGTAAAACGCATTAAAGCCTCAGAGCAAGATAACCCGAGCAAAGCTATAAAAATGGTTGTTGAACAAGTTGTAGCTCAGTTCTAACGCAATGTTAACCATAATATAATTTAGAAAGCGCAGCTTAGCTGCGCTTTTTTTTATTTTGGAGTATAAGCAAATTCAATACGATTACCACTAGGTTCACGGATAATCATATGTATTGTTGGACCATCGCCATTGAGTTCAGGTGGGAACTCAATAACGATATTGGGTAATAATAGAAAACGTTGATGTAATTCATTGAGGGTATTTTCGCTATTAACTGTGAGAGCCAAATGATGTAAGCCAACATTATTTGCTCTATCAAAGGAGACAACCTTATCTTTATTTTTAGTTTGCCATAAAGTGACAAAAATTTTGCCATCGGTAACAAAAACTGATGGGTAATCAGGATACCCACCTGCTACCTTCCACCCTAAGGTGTCAATAAAGAAATCTTTTGATGCAGTTAAGTCTTTAACCGTTAAGCCCAAATGATTCAATCCTGAAGTCATTACCTTGTCATCATAGTTGTTTGCGTTAATTGTAAATGACAATAATGAAAAAAATAATATATTGATTAAAGGTATGCGAAGGAACATAAATTTCTCGTTAAATTAAGGTTGATTGCTTATGTGTATTGACCGGTAAGGGGCGAAAAGGCATTCATGCTAAATGAATAAATCTATAATAAATTCGTTTGGCAAACTTTTTTGAGAATTCAGGCTAAGCTTATTAAATCATGAATTCTTAATTAAGCGTGTATCTATGAAGCTATTTTGCCAACTGTTTATTTTTATACTACTGATAAATATAAGTCTTTTTGTGCCGAAAAGTTATGCTGTTAATCTCGCACAAAATATTTGTGAATATATCGCTGTTGATGACAAAGGAAGATTAAGGAAGTTACTCAAATCAAAGCGATTAAAGTTAAGAGCTGTATTTAAAGATGTTAGCTGTGATAAGAGCAATATTTTAGTCTTTGCTGCGAAAAATAATGCCATTGAAGTCGGTGAACTTTTGATAAAGAAGTTACCTAGAAGTGTTGTCGAAAAAGAAATAGAGAATTTATCTGGATTATCAGCCCCCTTAACAGAGGCTGCAATAGCACGTACTAAAAGGTGATATACCATAAAGCACGCGTAAAATAGTAAGCCAGTAAGGGCTGAACTGCTGCGATATTTTAATCTTCTAGCGCTAGTAATTAGCCAGAGAATGTTCATGAAAAGTCGAACAGTTAAATTGGTATTATTTATTTAACCATAAAGTAAAAGCGTGTTTTACGGCAGCAATCATTTCAGGCGACGAGCTTTTACTCAAGGCCATACAATGTGCTGTGTTATTGTTTTGGTGTAATTCAAAGCCCGCTTCAAAATCATCGATAGTAAAGCCAGTATTTTGTAATCGATAAATTAAACTCTCTTTAGACTGAATTACCGCGTCAATTCTTTGATTAAGCAAATTTCTAATGTTATTTTCTTCGCTAGAAGAAACTATCAAATTTTCGCCTTCGAGAAAGTCATGTTTTAACATATAGCTATGGCTGTTATCACTTCTTAGCACACCGATAATACTGTTACCTAGCGTTGATAGCGAAGAAATATCACTTTTGTTGCTTTTTAGTTTATAAATATTTATCGGTGTTTTTTGATGAACAGGGCAGAACCATTCGAAAAAGGGCGTTCGTTGTTCAGTTTTATAGATGGAATAAATAAGTACGTTAGGCTTGTTCAATGCTAAATAATAACTTCGAGCCCAAGGGTAAGTTTTAATCGTGTAATTAATTTCAGATGTGCTTAAAATATGGTGGATTTTTTCGGTTACTATACCTGAAATTTTTTGCGCTGAAGTTTCATTTTTATTATCAAAGTTTTGAATAATAAAAGGTGGCCAATGTTCACTTACCACCTCTAAGGTTAGTTCTTTAGCTTGAATACTCGATATAAAAAACAAGGTTAATAGGCTAGGGATAAATTTTAACAACAGGATTCTCAACAAATAATATTTATATTCTACAACATGAAATAACTATAATTGTATAGATCCTTTAAAGAGCAACTATCGTTCAGCTAGGTGTATGATATCAATTTCTAGCGCTAATAACATCAGTAAGCTTCTTGGCTGTTTCAATTGGCTCTTCCATGGGAAAACAATGGTTGTTACCAAAGGTTTGCCATTGAATATTTTTATTGAGTTTTGCTGCTCTTTTTACCGCTTTAGGTATAAAAAAATAACTATTATTAGCGATTAATATGTCTACCGGTATATTCACTTTATAGATTGCCCGCCAAAGCCCCCTTGGATAGGAACCAAAAATAGAAGCTTCCCAGCTAGGCTTACAACTTAGCTGAACTGTATTATCTATGCCAGCGGTTGAAGAATATTTACAGTAATCGCTAATAACTTGAGGATGCCATTTTTTATAAAAAGGCTTGCTGGCAATATTCTCGTTCATCGCCACTAAGTTTGGCCATATATGGGTACGATTTGCCACTGACTTTACTAAAGCACTTCGTTTCCAAGCACCGGTAAAGCGCATAAGTTGCTGAGCGATTATCATTTCATTTTGGAATAAAACAGGATCAAGTAAAATAACTTCGCTAAATAAATCAGGGTATTTAACTGCAGCAAATAAGGTTAGAACACCGCCCATGGAGTGCCCAACACCGATCAATGGACCATTTTCTTTAACATTTGCCTGCTGATATATAGCATCTGCAACACTATTAGCCATTTTTTGCCAATCAGGCATGCGGGTTGAAGGCTGTGTAGAGTTACCGTGTCCCGGCACATCAGTTAACCATAACGACCAATCAGCAGGTAATTGAGATGCCATTGCCGCTAAGGTCATGGCAGAAAACCCAGTACCATGCAAAAAGTGAATGCGTTTAGCGTTTTTAGCACCAGCGCGATAGTAGCCGTTGATTGTATTGCCGCTTTTAGATTTTTGTTGCCATTGCTTTAAATTATCCAGCGAGAGTATGTTGGCATTAGCACTGTTATTATTCATATGGGTATTTACATTAGAAGATGAACATTGAGACATTTTAATTGTTCAAGTAAATGGGAAAGTATAAATAACATATCAATATACTGGTCTGATGTGAATGGTTATTTTGATATCTCAAAGTATTTTAATAAGATGAAACCTTACTTGGTATTAGGGCAACTAATAAATGCAATTTGCATTTGAATACAATAAATTGAATTAAATGTCGCTTTAATGACAGAATTTATATTCTTTAGGTGCGCTTGAGTTAATTCTATTGATATAATATCTCTAATTATATTTTTACATTTTTATTATTTTAGGGGCTTTGTGGATGTCGGAAGTAGAAAACCGTCCTACCAATTTTATTCGTCAAATTATTGATGCTGATTTAGCTAGTGGCAAGCATAACCAAATACAAACGCGTTTTCCGCCTGAGCCGAATGGTTTTTTACATATCGGTCATGCTAAATCTATTTGCTTAAATTTTGGTATTGCCCAAGATTATCAGGGTTTATGTAATTTACGTTTTGATGATACTAACCCTGAAAAAGAAGATATTGATTACGTAAATTCTATTCAAGCTGACGTAAAATGGTTAGGTTTCGAGTGGGCCGGTGATATTCATTACTCTTCGGACTACTTTGACCGCCTATACGGTTATGCCGTTGAGTTGATTGAAAAAGGTTTAGCCTACGTTTGTTTTTTAAATGCTGAAGAAACTCGTGAGTATCGTGGCACTTTAAAACAGCCAGGTAAAAATAGCCCTTATCGAGATACTTCTGTAGAAGAAAACCTGGCATTATTTGCAAAAATGAAAGCAGGTGACTTTAAAGAAGGTGAGTGTGCTCTGCGCGCTAAAATCGATATGGCGTCGAGCTTTATGTGTATGCGTGACCCGATTATTTATCGTGTTAAGTTTGCTCATCATCATCAAACCGGTGATAAATGGTGCATTTATCCAATGTATGATTTTACTCACTGTATTTCTGATGCGATTGAAGGCGTAACACATTCATTATGTACTTTAGAATTTCAGGATAATCGTCGTTTATATGATTGGGTTATCGAAAACATTTCAATTGAAACCTCTCCGCATCAGTATGAGTTCTCGCGCTTAAACTTAGAATATACGGTTATGAGCAAACGTAAATTAAGCAGCCTAGTTGAAGACAAGCTGGTTAATGGTTGGGACGACCCACGTATGCCGACAATTGCAGGCTTTCGTCGTAAAGGTTTTACCCCCGCTTCATTACGCGAGTTCACTAAACGTATTGGTGTAACTAAAATGGATAATACCGTGGAAATGAGCGTGTTAGAAGCTTGTATTCGCGAAGACCTAAATGATAACGCACCGCGCGCCATGGCCGTGTTAGACCCGATTAAATTAGTGATTGAAAACTATCCTAGCGATAACGTTGAAAACCTTGATGTTAAAAATCACCCAAGTGATGAAAGCCAAGGCTCACGTATTGTGCCTTTTTCAAAAGAGCTTTACATTGAAGCAGAAGACTTTCGTGAAGAAGCGAATAAAAAGTATAAACGCTTAGTTTTAGATAAAGCTGTTCGCCTACGTGGTGCTTATGTGGTAACGGCGACACGTTGTGATAAAGATGCAGATGGTAATGTTACTACGGTTTATTGTCAGTATGATCCTGAAACATTAGGCAAAAACCCTACTGATGGCACTAAACCTAAAGGTGTAATTCACTGGGTGAGTGCTGAACAAAGTCTTGGTGCTGAAGTTCGCTTATATGAGCGTTTATTCACTGTGCCAAACCCTGGCGCAGCAGAAGACTTTCATTCGGTAATTAACCCTGACTCATTAACTATTATTAGTCATGCGAAAGTTGAACCTTACTTAGCCAACGCAAAACCAGAACAAGCTTTTCAGTTTGAACGTCAAGGTTATTTTTGTTTAGATAACAAAATATCTGCAGAAGACACCGCCGCTGGCAAGTTAGTATTTAACCGCACAGTGGGTTTACGTGATACCTGGGAAAAGAAATCAGCCTAGGCATTTCATGAAAGTCATTTATGAAAAGCGATGCGTGATTAGTTATAAGCTGTTAATTAACTAAGCCGCAATAAAAAAGCTCATAAGTATTATCTTATGAGCTTTTTTTATAAACTATTTCTTTGAACTAAAAGCTATTATTCATTTACTGATAGCACAAAACTTAAAACTGACAGCTCAAAACTTAAAGCTGACAGCTAATAGTTGTCTTGCTTGTTAAAGCTTAGTAGCCAGTTTCATCGCGCTAACAAACTCGGTTAATTCACGCAACATATTGTCATTGTCATCAAGATTGTTTTCAATAATCTTAACTACTGCAGAGCCACTAATAGCGCCTTTTGCTCCGGTAGCTAATGCGGCCGTAACTTGTGCTGGCTTTGAAATACCAAAACCAATAACAGAAGGTGCTGCTTGATATTTGTCTAATATATCAATTAGCTTATGGCCGGTCATTTCAGCTTCAGTCTCAGTACCGGTAACACCAACGCGGCTTAAAACATAAGTATAACCCGAACCATAATCAGCGACTTTTTGTAAGGTTGTTTCACTGGCATTAGGCGGGGCGATAAAGATAGGCGCTACGCCATTAGCCTCTGCCGCTTTTCTAAAAGCTTCACTCTCACGAATAGGCAAATCTGCAATAAGCACTGAATCAACACCTGCAGTCGCTACATCACGATAAAAATTATCAATACCGCGAGCAAAGACTAAGTTACCGTAAAGTAATAAGCCAATGGGCATGTCAGGAGCATAAGCACGAATTCGAGCTAAAATATCTAAGCAAATATCAGTATTAGTATTGGCTTTGAGTGCGCGCAGTGCCGCCATTTGAATAGTTACGCCATCAGCACTAGGATCTGAAAATGGAATGCCTAACTCTAAGGCATCTGCACCTGCATCAATTAAAGCTTTAATTACTTCAAAAGACTGCTCAGGGTTTGGATCGCCGATGATCACAAAAGGAATAAATGCCCCTTCTTTTTTTGCTGCCAATTTCTCAAACGCCTGGTCATAACGAGTTTTTATATTAGTTACTTGGCTCATTATGCTTCTCCTCTGTGCTTAACATCACTTTTCTCTGCAGTTTCTGGCGATATAATCGCGTTTACATGCGCTAAATCTTTATCTCCTCTGCCGGATAAATTCACTAAAAAGATAGTTTCTTCAGTAACTTTATCTGCCATTTTTAACGCATGTGCTAACGCGTGAGATGACTCTAACGCAGGAATTATCCCTTCATTACGGGCAAGTAATTGAAACGCTTCTAATGCTTCATCGTCGTTAATTGGCACATATTGCGCTCTACCCGAATCTTTTAATTGCGCATGTTGAGGACCAACGGCTGGGTAATCAAGACCCGCTGATACAGAGTAAGACTCTTCAATTTGGCCAACATTATCTTGCATTATATAGGTGTAATTACCGTGCAACATTCCTTTAGTACCTGCGACTAATGTTGCGCCGTGATGTATGGTATCAATACCTTTACCACCGGCTTCAACACCAATAAGTTTTACACTTTCGTCGCCAATAAAGTCGTTAAACATACCAATGGCATTTGAACCGCCACCAACACAAGCAATAACATAGTCAGGTAAGCGACCTTCTTCTGCGAGTAACTGTTGTTTAGCTTCTTCGCCGATCATTTTTTGAAACTCACGAACAATCGTCGGGAAAGGATGAGGACCTGCGGCAGTACCTAATAAATAATGTGCGTTATCATAATTAGCTGACCAGTCACGTAAAGCCTCGTTCACCGCATCTTTAAGTGTACCGCTACCCGCGGTAACAGGAATAACTTCTGCGCCCATTAGTTGCATACGAAACACGTTAGGTTGCTGACGCTGACAATCAACGGCGCCCATATAAACTTTACACTTCAAGCCCAATAATGAACATGCAATAGCAGTAGCAACACCGTGTTGACCAGCACCTGTTTCTGCTATTATTTCAGTTTTACCCATGCGTTTAGCCAGTAAAGCTTGGCCTAAAACCTGATTGGTTTTATGCGCGCCACCGTGCAGTAAATCTTCACGCTTTAAATAAATTTTGGCTAATGGGTTTTTAACGATATTTCGACACAATGTTAATGGCGTTGGTCGGCCAGCATAACTGGTCAGTAATTTATTAAACTCAGTTAAAAAAGCTTCATCAGTTTGAGATTCAATAAACGCTTGCTCTAGCTGCTCTAAAGCAGGTACTAACAATTCACCAACATACATACCACCAAACTTACCAAAGTAGGCGGGTAAAGTTTTCTTAGCTTGATTTTCAGTTGTAGATTTTAACATCTTAATAATTCCGTATTTGGGCGAAAACTGCATTGAGTTTTTCGCGACATTTAATGCCTGGGCTAGATTCAACGCCAGAGTTGATATCTAAGCCAAATAATTCATGGTTGTTCATTTGCCCGCAAGCTTGGTTTATATTGTCTAATTGCAAACCACCAGCTAAAAAGCAACGAGATAAGTCTTGCTCACTTTCAGCTAACGCTTGCCAACTAAAAGCTTGGCCACTGCCTGCATTTTTACCATCTAGCACTATATGGTCGACATTACTGGGTAAAGCCAATACCTTATCTTCAACAGGTAGCGCTTTAAATATTTGACAATGCTGCGACAGTTTTTCTCTTAAACTATCAATGTATGTTTGGCTTTCTTTACCGTGCAATTGAACTGCTGATAGTTGTAAATCATGGGCAATTTCAAGCACAGTGTCTTGCGAATGATCAACAAAAACGCCAACATACTTTAAACTTGGGTTATCACTTATAATCGTTTGAGCTTGCGCTTTATTAACACAGCGTGGTGATTTTTCAGCAAAAATAAGTCCACCAAACTCTGCACCTGCTTTAATGGCAAATTCAGCATGTTCTGGCTTGGTTAAACCACACACTTTATTGTGACCGAATATTAATTGTCGACACGCTAAGTCGATATCTGGCTCTGCCATGACTGAACTACCAACTAAAAATCCGTCAACAGCAGGCGCAAGCTCTCTAACTTGCGCGTTATTATAAATGCCTGATTCAGAAATAACGATGCGATCATCGGGTAATGTCGGTGCTAAATCAAAGGTACGTGAAATATCGGTTGAAAGATCACGTAAATTACGATTATTAATGCCAATAAGTTTGGCATTTAAACTGATCGCACGGTCGCGTTCTTCTTCGTTGGAAACTTCGGTTAAAATGGCCAAATTTAAAGAGTTAGCAACCGCCGCTAATTCGTTATACTCATTGTCGTTGAGTACGCTTAGCATAAGTAATATGGCGTCGGCACCATAATGTCTGGCCAAATAAACTTGGTAGGTATCAAAAAAGAAATCTTTATTTAATACCGGGCATTTTACTGAATTACTCACGGTTTTGAGGTAATCAAAATCGCCTTGAAAATACTTATGTTCAGTCAGTACAGATATTGCCGCCGCGTAGTTATCATAAATACCGGCTATCTCTGCAACATTAAAGTCAGCTCTGATCAACCCTTTTGAAGGTGATGCTTTTTTACATTCTAAAATAAAACCAGCGTAAGGCTTTTCAGCGGTACGTGTTAATGCTTGATACATGTCTTTTTTGGTCGGTATTAAGTCATCAATAAAGCTTGCTAATGGCAATGCGAGTTTTAATTGTTCTATCTCAATACGTCGATTAGCAACGATTTGCTCAAGAATGTTGGCCATTATACTGATACTCCCGAATGTGAAACTTGTACTAAATTTGCTAAGGTTTTGCTTGCCACGCCTGAAGCAAGTACCGTTTTGGCATGTTGTGCCGCTAATAATAAAGTATCGGCTTTGCCATTTAATTGCTCGCGATGAAGATATAACAGCGCCGCACAATTAATAATAACCGCGCTGTTATGAGCCGCTTGGCCCTTGCCGGCTAATATAGCTTTAATAAATTCGGCATTTTCTTCTGGCGTTCCGCCTTTGATATCTTCTAAGGTATAACTATCTAAGCCAAAATCTTCTGGCGTTACTTCTTTCTGAATTAATTCGCCATTATTGATTTCAGTCACTAGTGTTTTACCGTGTAAGGCGATTTCATCTAAACCACTGCCATGTACTACCCAAGCTTGCTTTACGCCGGTTAGCATTAAGGCTTCTGCTATTGGGGTAATTAATTCAGGTATATAAACGCCTAACAACATAATGTCGGGTTTTGCCGGGTTAACTAACGGTCCTAAAATATTAAATAAGGTTCTAATTGCCATGGCTTTTCGAACCGGCGCGGCATGTTTAAAGCCGGTGTGGTAGGCCGGAGCGTATAAGAAGCAAATGTTAGCTTTTGCTAAACATTCACTGGCTACTTCAGGCGACATAGTTAAATTTACTCCAAGTGCCTCAAGTAAGTCAGCAGAGCCAGACATACTAGAAACACTTCTATTACCATGCTTTGCCATTTTTAAGCCACATGCGGCTGCTAAAATAGCCGCAGTGGTCGAAATATTAATGGTATTTGCGCCGTCACCACCGGTACCTACACAATCAGCGACACTGGTTGTTTGGTCTGGAAATACTGTAGCATTAGCGCGAATTGCAATGGCAGCACCAGCAATTTCAGCTGGCGTTTCACCTTTAATTTTTAAGGCGGTAAGGATTGCTGCTAAGCGCTCTGGCGCAACAAAACCGTTGATCACTTGTTCAAAAACATCATGGCTTTGTTGTTGAGTTAATGAGTGGCCATCAACCAGAGTATTTAGTGCGCTGTGAGTAATGTCATCATTTTTCACTGGCTGGGTTTGTGGTGAACTGTTGCTATTAATTTCAGTGCTGTTCATGAGCATGCCCTTGATCTTTATAAATAGTCTGACTAGCTAAAGCGGATAAATGTTTAAGGCTTTGCGCTAATAAATTGGTGCCGTATGTGGTTAATATCGATTCAGGGTGAAACTGAAACCCAATAGCAGCATCGCTACTGTGCTCAATGGCCATAGGCAAGGTTATTTCTTCGCTATCAGTGTTTAAGTTTACATAAGCGGTCATAGTTAATGCTTGTGGCATTGAGCTAGCAACAAGCGAATGATATCGCGCAACAGGCAAAGGACTCGCAATATTAGTGAAAGCACCTTGCTCGTTATGGGTAATATTCGATGACTTTCCATGCACAACTTCAGGCGCGCGAGCAATTACCCCCCCATAATGTTGAATTAATGCTTGGTGACCTAAACAAATGCCCAAAATAGGAAATTGTCCTGCGCACAAGGTAATTAATGGCATTAAACACCCAGCATGCGTTGGGTCGCCTGGTCCAGGAGAAAGCACTAAAATAACGCCTGCCTTGTTATTCTGCTGTTTTTCTCGAAGTTTATTATAAACAAACTCAGCACTGAGCGTATTACGGTAAATGGTTAGTTGGTAGCCTAAGCAACGAAATTCATCAACTAAATTGTAGGTAAAAGAGTCAAGATTATCTAACATAACTATTTCGGGCAATGCGTTTTGCGCTTGTAGAGATAAGTCTTTAGATAAAGCATTAGCTGATGTCATTATTTCGTCTCCTTTTCTAAATCGCTACTCGGGTTAATATCTTGACTTTCCTGATGAGCAATCACCAATACTTTACCTTCAGCTTCTTTAATAGCGTTGATTACGGCTTGGGCTTTTTGTCGAGTTTCGTTGGCTTCAGATTGTGGATCAGAGTCAAATACCACCCCTGCACCTGCTTGAATTTGTGCTCGGTTGTTTTGTACGAAGGCAGAGCGGATAACAATACAGGTATCCATATCACCATTGCCAGTTAAATAACCCACTGCGCCGCCATAACTGCCACGACGTTTACCTTCAACTTGGCGAATAAGTGTTGTTGCTTTTACTTTTGGTGCACCTGATAACGTGCCCATATTCATACAGGCTTGATAAGCGTGCAGGGCATCTAACTCTACCTCTAACGTGCCGCATACACGAGAAACCAAGTGCATAACATGAGAATATCGGTCAACTTTTAATAAGTCAGCCACATGACGAGTACCCGGTTGGCTAACTCGAGCAATGTCATTACGCGCTAAATCAACCAACATAATATGTTCGGCCAATTCTTTTTTGTCTAAGCGTAAATCTAATTCTATCCGGCTATCTAAATCAGGCGATAAGGTACCATCAGCGTTAAAACCACGAGGCCGTGTTCCTGCAATGGGGTAAATTTCGACTTGTCGGTTACTTTGTTGATATTTTAGTGCTGACTCTGGAGAAGCACCGAAAATGCAAAAATCACTGTCTTGCAGATAAAACATATAAGGGCTTGGGTTACTCTGCTTTAAAGCTTTATAAGCGTTAAGGTTATTTGAACACGCTAAGCTAAAGGTGCGAGATGGTACTACTTGAAAAATATCTCCGGCCAATATGTTTTCTTTTAAATCATTAACTATCTGACAAAATGCTTCATCGCTAATATCAGAAGTTAAAGTCGATAGAGTCTTTTCTTCTGAAGTTGTCTTAGTATCTGAGCTTGCTTTTTTCGGTTCGAATGAAGCGGTTATATCGGCGCTTAAACGGTTTTTAATGGCGTTAATTTTTGCCAGTGCGGCTGTTTTAGCTTCAGCATAACCTGGGCCAGTAAATTGGTTGGTTATTACTTCACTAGATTGTTGTTCATGGTCAATAATAATCAAAGTTTCAGCGAGATAGTAAACAAAGTCAGGGCAAGTATTCTCACCATCAGCAACGTCAGGTAATGTTTCACTCATCGACATCATATCGAATGCAAAGGCGCCGCCTAAAAATACCGCAAACGGATGTTGGCTTGTGTTAGTTAATTGACTAAATAAACGTAAACTTTGGAAAGGATTAATAGCCAGTAATCGAGTACGTTCATCTAATTGCTCAACAATATCTGGGAATGTAGCAGTAAACGCTTTATTTGGACTAGCTATGGTATCAGTTACGTCATCAGTTATTTCAGCATGTGCAGCTAACGCTTGTTTGGCGAAGGCCAGTGCATTCTCACCATTTGGCGTTAACGCGCTAAACTTAACCGTATTGGCATTACAGACAATTTTAACGGCGGTATCGCTAAGCAGTAAACTTTTAAGTTGATGCTTTTTATCGACTTCTGCTGATTCAAGTAACAAGGTGTTTTCTTTATCTGCGCAGAGGGTATGAAAAACAGCAAGCGGGTCACTTTGATAACGTAAAGTATCAGTGATAGTAACGACTGCACCTATTTGTTGAGTATTTAGTGCAGTGTCTGGCTGCTTTTTTTCGGTGTTATTTTTAGTGCTATTTTCTTGGGTATTGCTCATGGGTATTCCTACATAAATTCTATTTAAAAACGGTCATCCAGCGTAAATAGGCAAAAGCCACCATAAGAACCAACGTTTAACTTTAATGCGTAACATATTTATTCTCTTGTTCGATTATTCAAAATTTTAAAACCAAAAAACCCGCAATAGTGTGCGGGTTTTCGACGTTTTTACATACAAGTAAACAACACAACCCACTTATGTAGAGTTATGCCACCACCAAATCATAGAAATAGTTTGTTTTACTTGTATCATTATCTGTTTTATCTCAGTAAAATTGTTTTATTCACTTGCCTAAATAGCGACTTGCATTTGTGTCAGGCAGTTTTAAGTCCCTATAGAAGAACCGATTCACGTAATGATGTCAACCACTGATTTTACTATTGATAAAGATTTTTCAAACTTACGGGTTGATCTGCACAGCCATACCAATTGCTCTGACGGTGCATTAACGCCCAAAGAGCTGATAGAACGGGCAGTTAACTTTCAAATTGACGTATTAGCCATTACCGATCACGACAGCGTTAAAGGTCTTGATATTGCTAAACAAACTATTTTAGATCAAAACATTCCATTAACCTTGATTAACGGCATTGAAATATCAACCCAGTGGCAAGGGTTCGAAATTCATATTGTCGGCTTAAATATTGATCCCGATCATGCGCAATTACAAAGTTTAATATCGGCACAACAACAACGCCGCGAAGATCGCGCAACTAGCATGGGTGAAAAACTCGAAAAATGCGGTTTTGAAGATGTTTATAGCGATGCTAAAGCAATGGCAGGCGAGGGTTCTATTACGCGTGCTCATTTTGCCAAAGTGCTATTACAACGTAGCGTTGTTAGTAAAATGCAATCAGCCTTCGATAAATATATCGGCAAAGGCAAACGTGCTTATGTTAAACCTAATTGGTGTAGTATTGAAGAAGCCGTAGCTACAATACATGCTGCTGGCGGTGTCGCCGTTATGGCTCACCCAATTCGTTACGACTTAACAGCAAAATGGTTAAGACGTTTGATTGTTGACTTTAAAGATGCACAAGGTGATGGTTTAGAAGTTGTTTTACCTCAGATGAATAACGAACAACGCAAAATCATGCTAAACTATTGTTCAGAATACGATTTATATGCCTCAATGGGCTCCGACTTTCATCAGCCCAGCCGTTGGAGCGATTTAGGCAGGAATTTAGTTATGCCTGAGCAAGCAAAACCTATTTGGCAACTTTGGCAAACTAACGGTATTCGTTAAGCTTTTAGTTTTAATTTTGTTGCCAAAATGGTCTTCTTGAATAATTACATTAAGATGACAAACTTGACATTTACTTGGAGTTTTTTATGAGCCAGTTTTTTTATGTTCACCCAGATAACCCGCAAGGTCGCTTAATGAAACAAGCGGCTGCTATTATTAGTCAAGGTGGTGTTATAGTTTACCCAACCGACTCTGGTTATGCGTTAGGTTGCCACATTGGTGACAAAAAAGCCTTGGAGCGTATTTGTAATATTCGAGATATTACAAAAGAGCATAACTTTACACTTATGTGTAGTGACTTGTCTGAGCTGTCTGAATATACGCGCGTCGATAATAGTGCTTTTCGTTTATTAAAAAACAACACGCCTGGGCCTTACACCTTTATTTTTAAAGGCTCTAAAGAAGTACCAAAACGCTTATTAAATCCAAAGCGTAAAACTATCGGTATTCGTGTCCCTGATAACAATATTGCTCAAGCTTTATTAGCCGAGCTTGGTGAGCCCATTATGTCGACAACGTTAATTATGCCTGGGGCGGAAACTGCAGAGTTTGACCCAGAGCATATTCGCGATATTTTAGAACACCAGGTTGATTTGATCATAAATGGCGGGCATTTAGGCGAGCGCCCAACCACAGTTATAGATTTTTCAAACGACGACGTAGAAATTATACGTGTAGGCGAGGGTGATCCAACACCTTTTCAATAATCCTTTGTGTTTGGCGAATGACTAAATAGTTACAATAGCTTATCTATATTTTATGAAACTAAGTATGCAAATATTGACGAAAGCCCATGTCTGAAAACAGGGCTAATTCTTCTAAAGTTACGCTAGCAGAGAATAGCACTGACTCAGGGGTAATGCTTCAACAAGTATTACCCTTTGCTTTACTGCGCGGCGAAGCTATTGTGGAAAAGCCACAAGATTTATTTATTCCGCCTGACGCACTAGAAGTTATTTTGGAAATGTTCGAAGGGCCTCTCGATCTTTTATTGTATTTAATTCGCAAACAAAAATTTGATATTTTAGACCTACCTATTTCGCCTATTACCACGCAATACATGGCTTATGTTGATTTAATGAAAGATATTAAATTAGAGTTAGCGGCTGAATATTTAGTGATGGCATCAATTTTAGCGGAAATTAAATCGCGCCTCTTATTACCTAAACAAGCCGTAGAAGAAGACGAAGGCGACCCGAGAGCGGAATTAGTCAGAAAGCTGCAAGAATATGAAGTGATTAAAAAAGCCGCTGAGAACATTGACGAATTACCTCGATTAGACCGCGATAATTTTATTGCAAAAGTTGAGCTAGCCGAAAATTTTGTCCCTAAAATTCTCAATAGTCAGGTAGATCTAGCTGAGCTTGTTAGCGCACTGCATGGCATAATAAAACGTACTAAAGCGTATGAGCATCATCATATTCAAAAAGAGTCGTTATCAACCAGAGAAAGAATGGCGCACATATTAGCAAAATTAAAAAATGCCGATAAAAAACAACCTTATTGTGATTTTAGTGACTTATTTACTATCAAAGAAGGTAAGTCAGGCGTTGTTGTAACATTTTTAGCTATATTAGAGCTTATTAAAGAGTCATTAATTGAATGTGTGCAAACAAAAGTTTATGGCGAAATACGGGTTTGTCTGCCTAAACAGGTTTAAAAAAGCTTAAATAAGTTTACGTTTATAAAAGTTAAAAAAATAAAAAATTACTACATGTTAAAAGGTTAAAACTGTAACAATGAACCCCGATAAAATACGCCACAAAGATATTGATGACGCCAAACTAAAACGTTTAGTAGAAGCGGCATTATTTATTGCAGAGAAGCCGTTATCGGTACAATTACTTAAACGTGATTTTTTAATTGAATATCGTGTCAGTAATCTGCGTATTCGTGATATCATTATCGCCATTCAGGCTGACTATAAAGGTCGTGGTGTTGAACTCAATAAAGTCGCTTCTGGCTATCGTTTTCAAACACCTGCCGAGCTTAGTGAAGATTTAGCTCATTTATACAAAGAAAAGGCACCAAAATATTCTCGTGCCATTTTAGAAACGCTTGCGTTAATTGCTTACAAGCAACCGATAACCCGTGGTGAAATTGAAGATATACGTGGGGTTGCGGTTAGCAGTAATATTATTAAAACGCTAAGCGATAGAAATTGGATAAAAACAGTCGGTCAAAAGGAAGTGCCCGGTCGACCGGTATTATATGCGAGTACGCAAGAGTTTCTTGACTACTTTTCGCTAACATCACTCGACCAACTGCCGGCATTAATGTCGATGGAAGATTTTAGCGGTTAATTGTTTTTGCAAAAACACGCTAAACTAAAAAACTACAGGGTATTTTACCCTAAACTTAAAGAGACAGAGACGTAAAAGTGAAGCCAAATTATTAACTTAGTATGAGTTAGGATTCACTGTGAAGTTACTGACGTAAGAGAGTTAAGACCAATGTCTGAAAAATTACAAAAAGTATTAGCACGAGCGGGTGCCGGTTCACGCCGAGAAATGGAAACTTATATTAGTGCAGGGCGTGTTAGCGTTGAAGGTAAAACTGCTTATTTAGGCGACCGTGTCGAAGGCAACGAACTTATTCGTGTTGATGGCCACCAAATTAAGCTAAAACCTTTAACCGACGACTTATGTCGTGTTTTGATGTACAACAAGCCAGAAGGCGAAATGTGTACACGTAAAGATCCTGAAGGCCGACCAACTGTTTTTGATCGTTTACCTAAGTTAGAAGGTAGTCGCTGGGTTGCTGTAGGGCGCTTAGATATTAACACCTCAGGTATGTTACTTTTTACCACCGATGGTGAACTGGCTAATCGTTTAATGCACCCTTCTAAACAAGTTGAGCGTGAGTATGCCGTGCGCATATTCGGTGAAGTTAATGAAGCTATGTTGCAAACATTGCGTCATGGCGTAAAGCTTGAAGATGGGCCGGCAAAGTTTCAAAAAATCACTTACAAAGGTGGTGAAGGTCGTAACCATTGGTTCCATGTGGTGCTGTCTGAAGGACGTAATCGCGAAGTTCGTCGTCTGTGGGAAAGCCAAGATGTACAGGTAAGTCGCTTAATTCGTGTACGCTACGGCGATATGGAGATGAAACGCCAGTTGCCGCTAGGTGGTTGGACTGAATTAAACTTACAAGATGTAAACTATTATCGAAAGCTTGTTGATTTAGCGCCAGAAACACAAAGTAAGGTTAAAGTTGACGAGAAAGCGATGGATAACGCGAAAAGTCGCAGAATTCGTCGGTCAGTGAAAAAGCATCAACATCGCAGTCAACAAGCAACCAGACGAAGACGCCCATAAACCATTAATATTTACATACAAGTAATGACAAGTTCCTATTTTTAACGAACTTGTCATTTTTATTTGTATTAAGCTTAAATTACATTTTGGTATTGGTTAAAAAATAATATAGGGTTACGCCTAAGTTTGAATTTATAACGGCTTCAAGCTAGGCATTACTTTACTGCGTTTAGTCGCAATAGTTAGGTTAGTTAACGCCATTAAATTAGTTATTTGTTTTATATAGGACATTACGTGCAAGCAACTCTTGAAAAAATTTATATCGAAGATCCCGAGCAATTAGAACTAGTTTGTCAACGCTACGCCCAAGCCAGTATTCTTGCTATCGATACTGAATTTGTTCGAACGCGAACACTTTACCCTAAGTTAGGTCTTATACAGATAAACGACGGTAAAACCTTAGCGTTAATTGATCCGGTTGCCGTACCAAATTTAAGCCCATTTTGGCAATTATTAGAAAACCCAAAAATTCAGAAAGTGTTACATGCATGCTCTGAAGATTTAGAAGTTTTTCTTACGGCGGGTAATTGTCGTCCTGCGAATCTTATTGATAGCCAAATTATCATGGGGTTTTTAGGACACGGCATTTCCATGGGCTATGCTGCCATGATTGCGCATTATACCGATATTGAGTTAGATAAGTCTGAGTCGCGAACCGATTGGATGAAAAGGCCGTTAACTCAAAAGCAATTAGATTATGCTGCCGCTGATGTTGAACATTTGTTTAATATTCTGCCGTTATTGTTTGCTGACATTGAAAAGGCTGGTTGGTTAGCTGCAGCACAAGAAGAAAGTGATATTATGGTTGAGCGTAAATTCACTGCTATTGACGAAAGTCAGTTATACCTGAATCTAAAAATGGCTTGGCGTTTAAATTCAGTACAACTTTATCGACTGCAACAGTTAACCATTTGGCGTTTTCAACAAGCGAAATTAAAAGATAGACCTATTGGCTTTATTGCCAAAGATCATACCCTTTTCGCGCTCGCTCAAGTAAACCCAACCAGTGTCGGTGCAATGAATAGCATTGAAGGTGTTGAATTGCTTGATATTCGCCATAAAGGTAATGTTATGCTTACCGTACTAAAACGTGCAGCTGAAGCAAAAAATCCTCTATTGCCTGAGCGTATTATTCGCCTTGACGAATACCCAGGTTACAAACAAAACTTCAAAAAAGTGAAAAATATTCTTACTCAGTACAGTGAAAAAACTAATTTACAACCAGAAAACTTTGCCTCTAAAAAGCAAATAAATCAATTTCTGTCTTGGCACTTCAAAATAAACGGTGCTGAAAATCAGCCGCAACTGGTTGATATTATGCGCGGTTGGCGCAAACAATTATTCGGTGACAAATTGTTGGCATTTGTTAAAAATGACTTTGCATAAAACAATTAATTTACTGGCGTGCTAACAATAAAATTATCCATATTCGATAAACTCATTTATTCATAGGTCTGCATTATGCTGTGTAGTGTTTATAAAAGTTCTAAAAAAGTTCAAACTTATCTTTACGTTAATAACAGAGATGACTTTTCTGATGTACCTGAAGCGTTAATGAAAATGTTCGGTACACCCATCATGGTAACTGTACTTAATCTCTCATCAAAAGTTAAATTGGGTTTTGCTGATCTTGAAAAAGTAAAAGCTAGTTTGTCAGAGCAAGGTTATTATTTACAGTTAACGCCAAAAGAAGAAGATATGTTAAAAGCGCATAAAGCAAGTATGAACAGTACTGCTGGCAAGACCGATTCAGGAGAAACATTATAATGGATTATATTAAATCGATTAAGTTAATGGCACTCACCTTATCGCTTGGATTATTGTCACAACCTACGATAGCAAACGATGCGAAAGCAACTGCAGATGCTAAGCCTAGCTTTGAGCAATATATTGTTAAGATAAAACAAGAAGCGCTTGCTAAAGGTTTTGAACAAGCGTTAATAGATACCTCTTTTGCCAATGTAGTTTTTCATCAACGTGCGGTAAAGGCTGATCGAAATCAACCTGAAACCGTTGAAACACTTGATACATACTTACCAAAGCGCCTACCTGATTGGAAAATAAAACGTGCTCGTGCCAAATATAAAGAGCATGAAGCTCTGCTGAATAAAGTCGCAGAAGAATATGGTGTACAACCACGCTTTATCGTTGCGCTTTGGGGCCTTGAAACTAATTTTGGCAAAATTATGGGTAACTATAATGTTGTCTCTGCGTTATCAACAATGGCTTATGAAGGGCGCCGTGAAGCATTCTTTAAAAAGGAACTTTGGGCCGCGTTAAATATATTGAAAGCAGACCATATAAGTATCGATAAGATGAAAGGCTCTTGGGCTGGCGCCATGGGACAAAATCAATTTATGCCGACTTCATTTGTGGCTTATGCTGTTGATGGTGATGGCGACGGTAAAAAAGATATTTGGACTAACCAAGCTGACGTTTTTGCCTCTATGGCAAACTACCTGAAAAAAGAAGGCTGGAGCGATGAAATAACTTGGGGTCGACAAGTAAAACTTCCCAGTGACTTTGATACCTCATTAGCTATTCCAAACAATACCGGTGGTCGTAAAAACTGGTTAAAAGCTTGGGCCAAAACTGAAAAAACCTTAGCGCAATGGCAAGCTTTAGGTGTAAGGCGCACCGATGGTACTAATCTTCCTAACGTTGATATTAAAGCTGCATTAGTGTTTCCCGATGGCAAAAAAGGCCGTGCCTACTTAGCCTACGATAATTATAAAAGTTTAATGCAATGGAATTTATCTTATTATTTTGTCAGTTCAGTTGGCCATTTATCTGATCACATTAAATATCCACCAATACAATAAATAGCCGCAGATAATAAAGCGCATTAAGTTGCGAAAAGAAGCCTTATGAGTAAAAAAAATAGTCGTACTAGTGCAAAAGCCAAAAAAGTAAATGTAGAGCGTTTTTGGGAAACTAAATCATTAAATGAAATGACCCGCTCTGAGTGGGAGTCGTTGTGTGATGGTTGTGCTAAATGCTGTCTGAATAAATTTATTGATGACGACAGCACGACTGACGAAACTGAGTTAATGCCGACCACACATATTGCTGAAGGCGAGCAAATGAGTTATTCGAACATTGCCTGTCATCTGCTTAATGATAAAACCTGCCAGTGTTCTAAGTACGAGCAGCGCACTGTGCTCGTACCCGATTGCGTACAGTTAACGCAAGAAAACTTAGATGATGTATTCTTTATGCCACCCAGCTGTACTTATCGTCGTTTAAAAGAGGGCAGAGGCATGCCGTCTTGGCACCCATTACTGCACAATGGTAAGAAATCAGCTATGCATCAGGCTGGCATGTCAGTGCGTGGAAAAATCATTAAAGATAACGATGTTGAACTAGACGATTTTGAAGACTATATCGTGCTTTGGCCGTTAAACGATATAGATTAAGTTAGAAAAATAAAACGCAGTACTATTGGGGCATGGTTCTGCGTTATTTTTAGTCATCAGTAACGATGATAAGCTAAATGTGATGCAGCCCACCAAACCGTACACATCGAATTTCATCCTTTCGTAATTTCCTAGAAAGTAAGTCTTAATAACGCAATTTTCAGTGCCTAAATATGGCAGATTTTACTGTCTAGCATCCGCTTTGTTTTATCTCATTGATAGCTTTATTCAAACAGCTCTGGTTTTATTACTATAAACTTGCTAGCTTTTAACTATATGCTAATCAATGTAGTAGTACTATGAGCAGTATTTCATTTACATGGCAATGTGACAGTAGTTCAATTGACGACCTAGAAAAAGGTTTGAAATTGGCATATGCAAGTGCTGCAAATAGTTTGTTAATTCTTGTGTGTAATGATAATAATTTTACTGCACAGCAAGTAAACCCACTCATAATGCGCGCGCCCGTAACTATTTTTGGTGGCATTTATCCTAAATTAATATTTAAAAATAAACTTATGGAACATGGCTGTATTATTATCGGCTTTGAGCAAAGTGTTGAAATTAATTTGATCACGCAGTTATCTACCTTAGTAGCAGATGAACAATTAGAACAAGTTATCGATCAAGCTTTACTTGCACACAGCCCAATCACAAATAATTGCAGTTTTCTAATGTTTTACGATTCTCTTGTTAGCAATGTTGAAGATTTTATTGCTTACCTTTTTGAACGTTTAGATTATCAAGTGGGTATTATAGGTGGAGGGGCAGGTAACTTAGAGTTTAAACAAAAACCCTGTATTTTTACTAATCAAGGACTAGTGTTTGATGCAATTCAATTAGTTAACTTACAAAAGAAAATAACCTCTGCGGCAACACACGGTTGGCAAATATTACAGGGACCAATTCTTGTTTCTGAAGCTGAACAGCAAAATATCATAAGTTTAGATTACCAACCGGCATCAAACCTCTACAAAGCATTAATAGAAAGTAGCAGTGAATACCGGTTTAATGAAGATAACTTCTTTGAGATCGCTAAAAACTTTCCATTAGGTATCGAGCGAATTAACAGTAAACTTGTTGTCCGTGATCCCATTTTAATAAACCAAGGCAACATACAGTGTGTCGGAAATATACCGGTTAACTCCATGGTTTATTTACTGCAAGGCAGTGTAGACTCATTACTCTGTTCTGCAGAGCAAGCAGCGATATTGGCCACAAAGAAAATTGATGATAATGATTTTTCTGCTACCATGGTATTTGACTGTATTAGTAGAGTTTTATATCTAGAAGATAACTTTAGTAAAGAACTGAACTTAATTGCCAAGCATTGCAAAGAACAAACATTATTTGGCGTACTTTCTTTTGGTGAAATTGTGAATAGTGAGAGCGGAGCTATCAGGTTACTGAATAAATCAACCGTAATAGGATCGTGGTAATTTAACAAGTCAAGGAAGGCAATGAACAACGCACTTTTTATTATATCGGTACAACATGAACTTGCCATGGCCATTGGTAATAAATTAGACCTTAAAGATATGTTGAAGGTATTTTTAAAGGTGTGCTTTAATCGATTAAGTCTTACAAGTGCTCACATATATACCTATTGCGACAGTAATGGTTTACCTATAAAGCTAGCAACACAACAAAACGCCAGTTATCAACATTTACTCAGTATGCCTAAAATGAATTCAGGACTGCACTGGCCTGATGATGAAATGTTAATTCAATTTGTTAAAAGCTTAAATGAAATACAAGAAAACCATTCATTTCAGGTAAGTGAAAATAAATATCTATTCGGTTTTATTATTCCACAACATGGTCTATTGGTATTTCAAACCAATTACTTACTTGAAGAGTCGGTACAAAGAGCTCTCACACCTATTTTACAAAAGCTCTCCATTAGTTATTACACTTCTATTGTGCACGACTCCTTAGTACAAGAGGTAAAATCGCGAAAAATCGCCGAAGATAAAATTATTTTTCAAGCTCAACATGATGAGTTAACTAAACTTTATAATCGACAGCATTTAAATGTGCTATTAGCTGAAGACATTGATGACTCGATTAGAAATAACCATTTTGGTTGCGTTATCTTTATTGATTTGAACCGCTTCAAACCAATAAATGATGCTATGGGGCATGCGGTTGGCGATCAAATATTAATGTTATTATCGACCAGGTTACTCACGTTGAGTGATGACAACCAAGTAGTCGCTCGTTTTGGTGGTGATGAGTTTATTTTATTGTTGAAAAAACTTCCGCTAAATTACCAAGTCATTGTTGAACAGAGCATTACACAAATTAATCGACTATTGTCGCGTCCATTTGAAGTAAATAGTGCGTCTTATAAATTAAATTGCAGCATAGGTTATGCAATATATCCAGAACAAAGTATAAACGTAAACGATACGATTAAGTTTGCAGATATAGCAATGTATGAAGCTAAAAATACGAAAACATTACTTGGATTAAAATATCATGAAACTATGTCGGATAAAATTAATAAGCGTATAGCTTACGTTGAAGAAATAAAGCATGCCTTAATTAACAATGATTTTAAATTATATTATCAAGCACAATATAATCATAACGGTGACATTGTCGGAGCTGAAGCTTTGTTACGTTGGTTACATCCCGTAAATGGAATGGAATCGCCCAGTGTTTATATCCCTATTGCAGAAGAAAGCGATTTAATTTTATTCATTGGTGAGTGGGTGCTAGAGCAAGCATGCCAAGATATTTATGCATTAGAACAAATTGGCCTACCAACACATTTTAAAAATATCGCTATAAATGTTAGTGCTAAACAGCTAATTCAGCATGATTTTGAAAACATAGTACTCAATACAATTGAAGAAAATAACATTTCCCCGAGTCATTTAGTTTTAGAATTAACTGAAAGTTTATTGGTTGAAAATATTGAACACTCGATTGAATTACTGTCTAACTTTAAATCATTTAATATTGATTGTGCAATTGACGACTTTGGCACAGGCTATTCGTCATTAACCTACCTACAACGTATTCCTGCAAGCGTATTAAAAATAGATAGATCGTTTGTCACTAATATCGACAAAAGCAAAGATAGCGCAGCAATTGCAAGTATGATCATAGGTTTAGCAAAAACGTTAAACATGAAAGTGCTTGCCGAAGGTGTTGAAACGCTAGAAGAGTTAGCCTGTTTAAAGTCACTAGGCTGTTATAATTATCAAGGCTTTTACTTTAGCAAGCCTATGCCATTTAGTGACTTTGTCGAACTGTTAAGCAAGCCGTAATAGTTAAACAAACACACGGACCAAAAATCTTACCGTTCAGGTATTAGATTAATTTATTAAATGAAAACTCTTATTTTTGCTTCTTCACTAGCACTCGATTACCAAAAAATAATAAGTTAAATAACTCTTTTAGGCTAATTGATAGCCACCAATAATTTAAGCGTTTCGTTGCTTCAATATTTACAGGTGCACTTTGGCTTCTAATATGGCTTTGATGCAAAGTACGTTTAACTTTTTCTGCTTTTTTAATATTATCTCTGCGCTCTTGAGCAACATTGGCTCGCTCAGTAAAGCGTTGCCTAGATTCAGCAGACATACTTGATAATATACTGGCACTGGAAGCACTTTTACCTTTTGCTTTCATTCTTGGCTTGGGAGAACTGCACATATTAACCTCAAAAATAACCTTATAGCTAACTAGACCGGCTATTTAAGAAAAACATTCAAACAGAGCTATTAAAGTAGGATTTTAAAAGAGAACTGCAAAGAGAGCTGAAAGAGAAATTAAAAAAAAGTAAAAAACATAAAAACATTGCTGTCAGTTATGTGTATTTTTATTTATAGGATGTAAACCATGAACTCTAACTAACACTAACTGAATTCATTTATGATTAAATGAATTCAGTTAAAACGCACAGGTTTAATCTACTTGCACTAACTCTTGCAAATAGCGTTGGCCATTTTCAACATAATGCATAGCCGACTTGGTAAACATTGCTCGGGTTGACTCATCAAGCGGTTTAATAATTTTAGCTGGCGAACCCATGACTAAGTGTCCGTCAGGTACTTGCATATTTTCAGTGACTAAACTGTTGGCACCAATTAAACAATTTTTGCCAATGTTAGCACCATTTAGCACTACCGCATTCATACCAATTAAAGTGTTATCTCCAATCGTACAACCATGTAACATAACTTTATGACCCACAGTAACCTTATTACCAATAGTTATGGGAAATTGTGCATCAACATGCAAGATTGAACCGTCTTGAATATTCGTTTGTTCACCTATATTAATACTGGCAACGTCGGCACGAATAACAACATTAAACCAAATGCTAGTCTGTTTACCTAGTGAAACGTCTGCTATTAGCGTGGCATTAGGGGCAATAAAGTTACTTACATTTACCTTTGGGGTTAAATCAGCTAAACGATAAATCATCGAATGTTCCTTCCATTAAATTTATAGCTCATATTAATCTATTTACCACACAGCGCAAACTAGACCTTAGGGCTATAGTACTTAAAACTATATTAACTATCTTATAGTGAAAATAACCAAGCTTGATGTATGAAAATCATACATTTAATGGTAAAACATTAATCTAGTTAGTCATTCTAATTAGTAATAATAATAATTTTTAACGTTCAGTCGAATCAAACTCTTACCTACAGTTAACAGAATTATGTCTACGCGTGTGCTGTTTAGTAAAGGGTTGAGATGAAATAAAGGTGATTTATGATTATTGGTATACCCAAAGAAGCATTGTCAGGAGAAAACCGTGTGGCAAGTGCGCCAACAGCGGTAACTTCACTGCTCAAACTTGGTTTTGAAGTACAAATACAAAAAGGTTGTGGTACGAAAGCAAGTTTCACGGATCAAGAGTTTATTGATGCAGGAGCAAGTGTTACAACGAAAAAAAATGTTTGGCTATCCGATATCATCTTTAAAGTTAACCCTCCAACACTTGAAGAAATAGCACTAATGAAAGACGGTGCCTATCTCATCGGCTTTATTGCACCAGCTCAAAATGATGATATTTTGCAAGCATTAAAAGAAAAATCCATCACCTCATTAGCCATGGAAATGGTGCCAAGAATGACCCGTAGCCAATCTATGGATGCATTAAGTTCTATGGCTAACATTGCTGGCTATCGTGCTGTTATTGAAGCAACCCATCATTTTGGTCGCTTTTTAACGGGGCAAATAACGGCGGCAGGTAAAATGCCACCAGCAAAAGTTATGATTATTGGTGCTGGTGTTGCAGGCTTAGCCGCAATTGGCACGGCAAGTAGCTTAGGGGCGATTGTTCGCGCGTTTGATACTCGCCCTGAAGTAAAAGAACAAATTGAAAGTATGGGCGCTGAATTTTTAGAGCTTGACTATGAAGAGCCTGAAGACACTGGCTCGGGTGATGGTTACGCTAAAGAAATGAGTAAAGCCTTTATTGATGCAGAAATGGCATTATTTGCTGAACAAGCTAAAGATGTTGATATTATTATAACCACCGCGATGATCCCTGGAAAACCAGCGCCTAAGCTTATAACAACGGCCATGGTTGAATCGATGAAAACCGGCAGTATTGTTGTTGATTTAGCGGCTGCAGGTGGCGGTAACTGTGAATTAACAGAAGCAGGCAAAGTCGTTAATGCCAATGGCGTAAAAATAATAGGTTACACAGATTTAGTCTCTCGATTACCTAATCAATCATCACAACTCTATGCTAATAATTTAGTCAGTTTGGCGAAACTACTGTGCAAAGAAAAAAACGGTACGATAAATATTGATTTTGACGATGTCGTTATTCGCAATATGACCGTAGTTAATCAAAACGAAATTACTTTTCCACCACCTCCAATTCAGGTAAGTGCAGCACCCGCTAAACCGAAAGCAGCACCGGTTAAAACCGCAGAAGTTAAACCTGAAGAGCCAATGAATCCGGCTAAAAAATACGGCATGATGGCTGCAGGGGCTTTACTGTTTGGTTGGGTGGCAAGTGTTGCTCCAGCTGATTTTCTCTCGCACTTTACTGTGTTTGTTTTAGCCTGTGTTATTGGCTACAACGTAGTTTGGAATGTGAGCCACTCGCTGCACACTCCATTGATGAGCGTAACTAATGCCATTTCAGGCATTATTATTGTTGGCGCAATTTTACAGGTAGGCAATAGTAGTGTGTTAATTCAATTACTTGCTGGTGTCGCAATACTTATTGCCACGATCAACATTGTTGGTGGCTTTGTTGTCACTAAACGTATGTTAAAAATGTTTAGAAAATAAGGGACACTGTAATGGAATTTTCTCAAGGTTTTATTAGTGCAGCATATATTGTTGCCGCGTTATTATTTATTTTCAGCTTAGCGGGTTTAAGCAAGCAACAAACGGCCGAAACAGGCAATTGGTATGGCATTGTTGGTATGGCAATAGCGCTAATTGCTACGATTGCTGATCCACGTGTAGACAACGTTTGGATTATTTTAGTTACTATGGTTATTGGAGCTGTTATTGGTTTAAGGCTAGCCAAGCAGGTAGAAATGACCCAAATGCCAGAGCTAGTGGCCATATTGCACAGCTTTGTTGGTTTGGCTGCTGTATTGGTAGGCTTTAATAGCTACTTTGAAATGGATCATTCAATGGGCGCTTTGTTCACTAAAAGCGAGCTTATGGCGGTTAATATTCATTTAGTTGAAGTATTTCTTGGTGTATTTATTGGCGCGGTAACCTTTACAGGTTCCATTGTTGCCTTTGGTAAGTTACGTGGTGTAATTAACTCAGCAGCCTTAATGTTGCCTCACCGTCACAAGTTAAATTTAGCCGCGGGTGTAATTGCATTTATCTTACTGGTTATCTTTGTTAAGCAGGGCGGTGGCGACAGTATTTTATACATTATGGCACTTATTGCTTTTGCTTTCGGTTGGCACTTAGTTGCATCAATTGGTGGTGCCGATATGCCAGTGGTTGTATCTATGCTTAACTCTTATTCTGGTTGGGCAGCGGCTGCAGCTGGTTTTATGCTAAACAATGATTTACTGATAGTGACTGGTGCATTGGTCGGTTCATCGGGCGCCATTCTTTCTTATATTATGTGTAAAGCGATGAACCGCTCTTTTATTAGCGTAATTGCTGGTGGTTTTGGCACTAATGTTGTTATCGATACCGACACAGATTACGGCGATCATGTTGAAATTAAGGCTGAAGCGGTTGCTGATATGCTAAAAGGTGCTAAGTCGGTTATTATTACGCCAGGCTACGGTATGGCTGTAGCACAAGCGCAATACCCTGTTTATAAATTAACGCAAGCGCTTAAAGATAAAGGCGTTGAAGTTCGTTTTGCTATTCATCCGGTAGCAGGGCGCTTACCAGGCCATATGAATGTGTTACTAGCTGAAGCCAAAGTGCCTTACGACATAGTTTTAGGTATGGAAGAAATCAACGACGACTTTCCTGAAACCGATGTTGTATTGGTTATCGGCGCAAACGATACCGTAAACCCCGCCGCAGCTGAAGACCCAACGAGTCCTATTGCAGGTATGCCCGTGTTAGAAGTTTGGCAGGCTAAAAACGTAATTGTATTTAAACGTTCAATGAGCACAGGTTATGCTGGCGTACAAAACCCATTGTTTTTTAAAGACAATACACAAATGTTATTTGGTGATGCAAAAGACTCGGTTGAAGAAATATTTAAAGCCTTATAGTTCTTCAACTGAGTTTGGTTCACCTGCTGCAAGACCAGTTTTAAAGTGAACGTTAAAGAGCCGACAATTATTGTCGGCTTTTTTATGCCTAACGCTATAGTGCTAATGGGAAGTGATAACGTTAAGTGCTACAAATTGTTATTGATTTTGTTCGCTATTTTTCTTTGAACAATTGAAAAAAACTATATATAACATCGCTAATTTTGTTAAGGTGTTGAGCATAAAACTATAAGCAGTTAACCCATCGGAGAGTAACGTGGTAGAACCCAGTGTAATTGAGCCCAGTATCATTGAATTGTGGGTAGGAACTATTAATGGTTATTTATGGGGCAGTATTTTAATTTATCTCCTTAGTGCCTGTGGTATCTGGTTTACCTTTCGCTTGAAAGGCTTACAAATCAGACGCTTTTTTCATATGTTTACCATTTTAAAAACCAGCCGTAAAAGTTCAAGCCAAGGTATATCTTCTTTCCAGGCACTTTGTACTTCATTAGCTGCGCGCGTGGGTACGGGTAACTTAATGGGCGTGGCTGTTGCTATTTCGCTAGGTGGTGCGGGTGCAGTATTTTGGATGTGGCTAATTGCCCTAGTAGGCATGGCAACGGCATTTGCCGAAAGTAGTTTAGGTCAACTCTATAAAGAGCGTGACAGCAAAGGCAACTTTCGTGGTGGTCCAGCATATTATATGAGTAAAGGCTTAAAAAATAGAAAACTAGCGATCACATTTTCGCTGTGCTTATTTTTTGGTTATGGCTTTGTTTTTAGTGCAGTTCAAGCAAACTCTATCACCAGTGCTTTTAATGGCTCCTACGGATTTGACCCTCTTTATACTGGCATTATTATTACCTTACTTGCCGGCTTCATTATTTTCGGTGGTTTAAAAAATATTGCCCGTTTTGCTGAATTAACCGTGCCGTTTATGGGCTTACTTTATTTGTTAGTTTGCTTTGCGGTAATTTGGATAAATATCGAAAGGGTGCCAATGGTTATCAGTGATATTTTCGCGTCTGCTCTAGGATTAAAAGAAGCCGGTAGTGGTTTAGTTGGCGCAGCCATTGTACAAGGTGTTAAACGCGGCTTGTATTCTAATGAAGCAGGTATGGGTAGCGCACCTAATGCAGCAGCAGCGGCAGAGCCTTTTCCGCCACATCCGGTTTCGCAAGGTTATATGCAAATGCTAGCGGTATTTTTCGACACTATCGTTATTTGTTCTTGTACCGCTATTTTGATTTTACTTTTTAAAGATACTGGCGGAGAAGCACAAGGGATCCAATTAACTCAACAAGCGCTTGCTTATCAAGTAGGAGCTTGGGGCAGTGACTTTATTACTATCGCTATTTTATTATTTGCATTCACTTCTATCGTGGCAAATTACGCCTATGCTGATAATAATTTAAAATACTTAAACATGGACAACTTAGCAGGGCGCTGGTTTTTACGAACAGGCTTTTTATTGATGCTAGTGTTTGGCTCTGTAGCAACATTACCTGAGGTCATCGCCTTAGCTGATTTATCAACGGGTTTAATGACTATTTTTAACGTTACTGCTTTATTCATGCTTTCAAAAGTGGTGGTTAAAATAACTAAAGATTATCATAACCAACATGATAAAGGCTTACTGCCAACTTACGAGCCAGATACAGCCGAAGAACAACGTCTCAATTTAACCAAAGGCATTTGGCTTAAGAAGTAGACGTTAAACAGCTAATATTTAATACAAGCAACTACTGACAAAGCTGCTATAATGCGCGCCTTAATATTTTGGCGTGCTACTTTTAGGTAAGTGCGTTGTTTACGATAATACAGAAATGGTGATGTAATGAGTGTGGATTCAATAGGTTTATCGGCTAACTTACTAAAAGCGGTTAAAGCCTGCGGGTATAAAAATTTAACCCCGATTCAACAAATAGCTATTCCTGTTATTCGTACCGGTGTTGATGTTTTAGCAAGTGCTCAAACAGGTACCGGTAAAACAGCGGCTTTTACTTTGCCTATTTTAGATAGCTTAGCCAATAAAGTTAGACCTAACGCCGATGGTTTTGACACCACAACTACTATTAAAGCGCTAATTTTAACACCAACGCGTGAGCTAGCAGCACAAGTTGAAAAAAACGTTAAAGCCTACAGTGAATTTTTGCCATTACGCTCAGGTGTTATTTTTGGTGGTGTAAATATGCCGCCACAAACCAAAATGTTAAAGAGTGGTGTGGATGTTTTAGTGGCAACCCCAGGTCGCTTAATTGAGCACCTTGAACAACGTAACTTAGATTTATCGCAAGTACAGTTTTTAGTGCTAGACGAAGCTGATCGCATGTTAGATATGGGCTTTTATAACGATATTGAGCGCATAGCAGCGATGATCAAAGCAAAGCATCAAACCTTAATGTTCTCTGCTACTTTTTCAAACAAAGTAAAAACTTTAGCTAAAAAAGTGCTTAAAACACCTAAAACTATTGAAGTTGCACGTCAAAACTCTACTTCAGGTAAAGTAAAGCAATCTGTTTATTGGGTGTCTGAAACTCGTAAAGCAGAGCTATTGTCTGAGTTAATTGGTGTAAATAACTGGCAACAAGTACTGGTGTTTGCTGGCACTAAAGAAAGTGCCAATATTTTAGCAAAAGAGCTAAAACTAGACGGTATAAAAACTGCCTTATGTCACGGTGATAAAACCCAAGGCGCACGTAATAAAGCGCTTGAGCAATTTGTTGACGGCAGCGTCCGTGTATTAGTGGCAACTGATGTTGCAGCACGCGGACTCGACATTGCTGACTTACCTTACGTGGTTAACTTTCATTTACCTTTTCTTGCTGAAGATTACGTTCATCGTATTGGCCGTACAGGCCGAGCTGGCAAAACAGGCACAGCTATTTCATTAGTAAGCCCGAAAGATGAGCAGTTTCTTGATAACATTGAGGCCTTAATTGAGCGTAAGTTTGAGCGAATTGTAGTGCCAGGTTACGAATTAAGTCGACCTTTGCCAGCGCATTACGATGCTAAAGAAGATGCCCCTTTAAAGAAAAGTCGTTATAAAGCTACGCAAGAAAAAAATCAATTAATTGCCCGTAAAAAAGCGGATGCAACACCTGCAGCACAACGTAGAGCAAAAGCTAATAAGAAGAATAAACCGGCAAGCAAAACCGTTAATAAAAAACGTAAATAGATTTTCTCGAATATAAGCGCTTAGGTTATTTAGGTTATTTATGTTTGATGAAAGCTACATCGATGTTCCTTTTAACTTTAGACATCACTGTTGGTTCTGTTCAGAGCCAGCAGGACACTCTTTTACTTTTCCACATTCAGCACATTTAATTTTTGATTGTCCGCATGAAGTACTCACTATACCCAGTTGTTTAGAGTGCTCTCGTGCCGCCAACAAAGCGACAGTGCGTTCAATTTGGCAAGTAGAGCAAAGTGTTAAAACTTACTTAATTAAAAAATACCGCAAAGACTTAGCCATTGGATTAAATTGGACAGAAGAAGAATTAGCAAATTCTGGCTTTGAAGGCGGCAGTTTTGCCGGCTTTCAAAAAAGCGCTTGGTTTATGTACCAAGTTGCAAAAGACCGAGTTAACTTTCGAGGCTGGCCATTAGTGCTTAACGGCGTTGAGATCATTAATGAAGATGTGGACCGAGAGTTTTGTTTTGACGGGGTAAGCTACCCAAATATCGACCAAGCAATTGAACACTACAGCCTTAACTTTTCATTAGATAGTGATTTTCTTCGCCGAGTACTGGCAAAAATTGGTCTGCAACAATTTGCAAAAGCGGTAAGGTTTTGCCGCTTGTATGTTGGGGCAACACCCAATGAAAAATCAAAGGCTTTGCGTGAATTCAATTAAATAGAGTAAGCCATAAGGTTTAAGTTCAACAAACCTTAGACATGAGCTAACTAGGGTTTTTTAAATCACACTAACGGGTGTTAGTTTAGTTAGCTTATTCGGTTGATAACGTTCTGCTGAAATTATATTTAGCACTTTTTATTACTGTTCAATATAGCCCTATCTTTTTTACTTATCGCCAATTAAGTCAAATCAAATTAACTTTGAGAAACAATACTCAACTTATGTGGCGTACTCATCTTCTGAGAATATAATGCTTTATCTGCGCGCTTAAAGAAGCTGCTAGCATTGTCAGCTCTGTTCATAAAAGCTAAGCCTAAGCTACTGGTAACATTATACTTTGCTAGCAAAGCATCTTTCGACATTGCTAAATAAACCCGATGTTCTATAACCGCTAAGGATTGCTCTGAAGCATCCGCTACTATTATCGCAAATTCGTCACCACCAAAACGAAATACCGAATCTGTATCTCGCACGCTTTTACGTAATGCTTTGGCAAATTGTATTAATACATTGTCGCCTATGTCGTGACCAAAAGTGTCATTTATAGCCTTAAACTTGTTAAGATCACACAAAATGAGTCCCGCTCGCGCATGTCGACGACTCGCTTGAGCCATAGTGCGTTTTATTTGTTCGTCAAAACTTCGTCGATTTCCAAGTTTGGTTAAACTGTCTTGCATGGCTAACTGCATAGCTTGATGGAATTGAACGGCATTGTTTAATGGATTAATCAACAAATCATGCAGTTCAGTTAATACTTTAAAGTTTGCAATACTAATCGGCATATTCACAGCATAAGTAATAATGCCAAAGAATTGACCGTTAAGTTTCAATTCAAATTGTCGCTCAGATTTTGCTTGTCGACTACCTCTTGCTGTAGCGCTTACATCTGCATGTTTAAAGTATAAGCCAGTAAAATCAAGGTACTTAGCAGCCTCAATTGCAAATATGTTGATCAGCTCGTTTACATCTAATGTAGTTTGTAATTGCTCAAGCAAAGCCAAATTACGTTGGCTTTGTTGTTCACTATGTTGAAACAAAGTGAAAGCATTAAATTTTGAGTTAGGGTGATTAACAACATTGACTGTTCGCATAAATTTTTCCCAGCTAATTTTGACGTTTAAACTTTCTGAGCTAACTAAAGCAATAACCGTACCTAAATCATAAGAAAACCACAGATTTTACTAATTTAAATAGAAAACACTGAAATTCGATGTTCGAATAACTGGGAAGTAATTATATTTGAATACCTTAAGTCTACGTTTTTATGTGTTTTTTCCTAAATAAAATAGAAATAACTTAGACAAAAGGGGGGCTAGAAGGCTACACTGATATTAAAAATATTTTTCAACAAAGCTCAAAAATCTGCCTTTATTTATTCATCGTTTTGTAAGGAATATACGTGACAAGTCATCTTGAATTACTCGCCATATTGTCTAGTGCTGTACTGATAGTGTGGTTATTTCGTCGCTTACAATTGCCAGCCATTTTAGCTTACCTCGTTGCAGGCGTTTTGGTGGGTGAGCATGGCTTAGCTTTAGCGCATGAGCATGTAGATTACGACCATTTCGCAGAACTTGGCATCGTGTTTTTGTTATTTACCCTCGGGCTTGAGTTTTCATTACCCAAACTACTCGCCATGCGACACTTAGTAGTAACAGTAGGTAGCTTGCAAGTTATAATTTCACTTGTGCTATTTATGGTTGTCGCGATGTTTTTTGGCCAAAGCTTTGCAGCGGCAATCACCATAGGTGGCATTTTAGCGCTCTCTTCAACGGCTATCGTAATAAGGCAGTTAAGTGAAAGTGGCGGCATGAAGAAAAAATCAGGGCAACTTTCTGTCGCCGTATTGTTATTTCAAGATGTAGCTGTTGTACCTTTATTAATTGTAATTCCGTTATTAGCACAGGGTGGCGACTCATCTTTTATTATGGCGCTGTTATTTGCCTTAGTTAAAGGCGTGTTTGTTGTTTCACTATTATTATTAGCCGGTAAATGGTTACTACCAAGATTATTTAATTTAGTGGCGCAAGTAAGAACCGACGAATTGTTTGTATTAACCACCTTACTCGTAACACTTGTTGCCTCAGCGTTAACACAGTGGTTTGGTCTTTCAATGGCCTTAGGCGCATTTTTAGCCGGTATGATGCTAGGTGAAAGCCAATATAAACATCAACTTGAAGCCGACATTAGACCTTATCGTGATATTCTATTGGGTTTGTTTTTTGTAACCGTTGGCATGAAACTCAATATTGGTGTGGTTTTCTCGTCACCTTTTATAATTATTTCGTTATTAATTTGTTTTATGTTGGTTAAAGTAGCTGTTGTTGTACTGCTGGCTAAACGGGCTGGAGAATCTTCAAAAGATGCTTGGGCGGCCGGTATTATGTTGGCACAAATGGGAGAGTTTGGTTTTGTATTAATTGCTTTAGCGAGTCAAGTAGAAGTGCTATCTGCTACTACAGCTTCAATTTTATTAGGCACAGGTGTATTAAGTATGGCAATAACGCCATATATGATCAGCAACGCCAGAAAATGGGCACTATGGCTCAATAAAGAAAAGCAAATCGATACTCAAGCGTTAGAAGAGTTGCCACAAAATACCTCTTTGCATGATCACGTTATTATCTGTGGCTTTGGCCGAATTGGACAAACAGTCAGTCGCTTCTTAAAACAAGAATCAATTGATTTTGTTGCCATAGATATTGACCCATTGCGAACAACAAAAGCGCGAGAAGCTGGTGAAAACGTGCTTTTTGGCTCATCTCGACAAGCAGAGCTATTACATGCAGCGAAATTATCAAAAGCTAAACTGGTGGTTATTGCCTTTGGCGAAGACAAACAGTCACTCGACGTTATTCAAAAGGTGCGTTCATTAGCGCCAAACGTACCTATTTTAGTTCGCACTCGAAACGACGATCAATTAGATGAATTACATGCTGCAGGAGCAAACGAGGTAGTACCAGAGAGCTTAGAAGGTAGCTTAATGTTAGTTTCACAAGTGTTGTCGTTATCAGGCATACCTTTTTCTCGCATTGTGCGCCGCGTTCAAAAAGAGCGTAAGAACCATTACAACCACTTACATGGTTTCTTTCAAGGCGAGCATACCGATCTGAGCCCCGACAAGATTGACCGCATCGAATTTGCTCATGCAATTATATTGACTGACGACTCTTTCGCCGTAGGTAAAACGATTAGTGCGTTAAAATTAGATGAACGTCTCGTGTTTGTTATAGCGCTTAGACGTAACAATATTGAAAGCGAAGAGCCTGACGTAGAGACCGTGCTTTTACCACAAGACACTTTAATTGTAAGGGGTAAGCCTAGAAGGGTAGAGCGCGCAGAACGTTTTGTGCAAGAAGGGCATTAAATATAAATGGGATATCATACCCAATATTTAAATTAAAAATGTATTTTACTTAGTGAAATATTGGGTAATTATTATTCAAACAAAACTAAATATTAAGAAACTCTCGTATTTGAGTTTCTTGCTCTAGTGCATCATTAAAGCCTAGGTTGATTAACTCTTTGCAATAGGTTTTCTCAAATAATAAATAGCTAAGTAAGCTTGATTCTGCATCATTGCTTATACCAATGCCGCGTAATAATAAGCGAATCGACATCGGTAGCTTATCGTAATACTTTACGGCAATTCTGTTGAAGTTATGGCTTGGGTTTATTACATAAGATTCAATATTCTTTAAACCTGATGTTTTCTTTTTATTTTCATCTGGAATTAAAGATAAGGTATGATTTACGCGCTCCATTCGCTCTATATCACTTTGCAAGGTATCTGAAAATATTGAATCTAGTAAGTGACCCGCTATTGCCGCTGTTGTTGGTGGGTGAGGGTTATTCTCTTGTGCATGCAAAGGCTCTTTTGGTTGTTCTACACCAACGATAAATATTTTTTCAGCGCCCAAATGAATAGCAGGGCTTAATGGCGACAATTGATGCACTGAGCCATCACCTAAATGGTGTCTTCTTACTTTTTCAGAGGGAAATACCAGCGGAATGGCGGCAGATGCCATTAAATGTTGGCTGTTTAATTGTGTTGGTTCGCCACGTCGTTTAGATCTAAACCAAGGTGAAATGGAATCTTCAGATTGAAAAAAGCTAATAGAGTCGCCGCTTGTATAGCTTGATGCTGTTACAGATACCGCCGAAAGGTAACGGCGCCTAATATTTGTGTCGATGCGGTTAAAATCTACTACGTTCTCTAATAGTTGCCTAAGTGGGGCATTGTTTAATAAGCTGCGGGCATTTTTATTTGCATAGTCAGCCTGAAAGCCTCCTAAAAAACCACCAATAATGTGGCTATACACACGAAACGGATCCGTATGGTAAATTCTGCATGGGTCCAAGTTCTTCCAAACCCATTCCAACTTTTTAACCGCCAATTGAAAACATGAAGCATAGCAAGCTAATGCGGTTGAATTGATAGCACCAGCAGAAGTACCACAAATAATTGGAAAGGGCACACCATGGTTTCGTGGCATAAATTTAGCTATGGCAGACAATACACCTACTTGATAAGCAGCTCGCGCACCGCCTCCGGTTAAAACTAAGGCATTATTACTGTCAATATAGCTGCGTTTGTTGGACATTCAGGAAACCGATTTTATTGAGGAAAAAAGCATTGAGGTGATTTTAATCAGTTTTCATTAGTGTTGCTAGCGGTAATTAATATTTGAGGATTGGTAGATGAAAAAAAGGCCAGCTAATGCTGGCCTTTTTAATGACACAAGAATTATTAACTAATAAAACATACAACTTTGAGCAGTCTAACGTCTATCAGAAAATAAATTTCTAGCTGCTAACGCGTTCGTTTGCAGCGTCGATTAATGGTTGCGATCCATTTTGAATAAGTGCCAGGTTAGCTGTAACTGTTTTCTTTGGTAATTTACTAATCATCAAAGAACCCGTTTTAACTGAACCTTTATTAGCAGCGAATTCTAACAAGTTTTGGCCATTACACTGAATACCAGTAAAAATATTGCGAATTTTTAATTTATTCGTCTTTAAGAATGAGCGCATACGCTTTTTGTCGTCAGCAGCAACATACTCACATACACTTTGTGCAATGTTAGCAGCTTGCGCTTTCGGGGCAGAAATAATAGACGTCATCGTTAAAGCTGTAATGGTTGTAACTAGTAATAATTTTTTCATTTTAATAACCTTTTTAATAATTAATTAGAGTTAGTAAAAGAAAAAACCACAGGATGTACCTAATAACACGGTAACTCCGCTGTCATAGATAAATAGTATATTTACCCTTAGACCGGTGGTTTTGCGTAACACGTTTTCGCGTGTTTTGCCTTTTCTTTGTCAAATTTAAGTATCTCTAAAATCTAGCTAAATTGCAACCCAACTGTAATATTTCGTGCGAATTTTGTAAGGTTTTTGAATGATTGGTGAAAATTTAGAATATAAAAAAGGGGCCTATGCCCCTTAATTATATTATTGATTTAATTGTAATTATGAAATTTTACAATCGCATCTCAGGTACATCACCTTCAACGACTAACTCACCCTCAGTTAATGAAATTATTTCTTCAACTGATACACCTGGTGCTCGTTCTAATAAATAAAATTTACCATTTTTAATTTCGATAAAAGCAAGGTCTGTTAGTACTTTTTTAATACAACCTTTACCTGTTAATGGCAGGGTACAGTTAGTTAATAATTTAGATACACCGTGTTTTGAGGCATGTGTCATGGTAACAATAATATTGTCTGCGCCGGCAACAAGATCCATTGCGCCACCCATACCTTTAATTAATTTACCCGGTATCATGTAAGAAGCAATATTGCCGTTTACATCAACTTCAAATGCGCCTAAAACGGTTAAATCAACATGTCCACCACGGATCATAGCGAATGACTCGGCAGAATCAAATATTGAAGCGCCTTTTGCCATAGTAACGGTTTGTTTACCGGCATTGATTAAGTCTGCGTCTATTTCGTCTTCGGTAGGGAACTGTCCCATACCAAGCAAGCCATTTTCAGATTGCAGCATAACTTCCATACCTTCAGGCACATAGTTTGCCACTAATGTTGGAATGCCTATACCTAAATTAACGTAATAACCGTCTTGTAGTTCTTGTGCAACTCGCTGTGCTAGTTGCTCTCTTGATAAAGCCATAAATTACTCCTTACTAGCTGCGAATAGTGCGCTGTTCAATGCGTTTTTCGAATGTACCTAAAACTAAGCGGTTTACATAAATACCCGGTGTGTGGATTTGATCCGGGTCTAATTCACCCGGCTCAACAATTTCTTCCACTTCTACTACGGTTATTTTACCTGCCGTTGCGGCCATAGGATTAAAGTTGCGCGCAGTTTTTCTAAACACTAAATTACCGTAGCGGTCGGCTTTCCATGCTTTTACTATCGCAAAGTCACCAGTAATAGCGGGCTCTAAAATATAATGTCTGCCGTTGAATTCACGTTCTTCTTTACCTTCGGCTACTGGTGTTCCGTAACCTGTTGCCGTAAAGAAAGCAGGAATACCGGCACCACCGGCACGCATTTTTTCGGCTAATGTACCTTGTGGTGTTAACTCAACGTCAAGCTCGCCATTCATCATTTGACGTTCAAATTCTGCGTTTTCGCCAACATAAGATGCAATGATTTTTTTGATTTGACGATCAGGCAGTAAAATACCAAGACCAAAATCGTCAACACCGCAATTGTTTGAAACAACGGTTAAACCTTTAGTACCTTTGCGTTTTATTTCGCTAATGAGGTTTTCAGGAATACCACATAATCCAAAACCACCTGCAATAACGGTCATGTTGTCTTCTAGACCTTCCATTGCTTCTTCATAGCTTGACACTACTTTGTCAAATCCTGCCATTGTTCGATCCTCAATAAAAATTAATGTCTTTTTACTTTCAAGCCAACGAAAATATTATTGTTATTTACGTTAGTACAATTAACGGGTGCTATATCGCATGCTTATTTTGCACGATATGCCACCGATACTTTAGATATCGGTGCTTTACCTAGTTTGTCACTAATAAACCAACCTGCTTTAAGCAGTTTGTCGAAATCAATATTAGTGGTTATGCCTAAACCATTGAGCATGTAAACCACATCTTCGGTTGCAACATTTCCTGATGCGCCCTTAGCATATGGACATCCACCAAGACCTGCAATAGCACTATCGACTACCTTAACGCCAGCCTGTAATGCACTGTAAATATTGGTTAACGCTTGACCATAGGTATCATGAAAGTGTACGGCCAGTTTTTCAACCGGTACCTTAGTACTAACCGCCTGTAACATTTTGCTTACACTGGCAGGCGTGCCTACGCCAATAGTGTCGCCAAGTGATATTTCATAACAACCCATTTGGTATAGCTTTTGTGCAACTTTTGCCACTTGTTCAGGAGCAACTTCACCTTCGTACGGGCACCCAACGACACATGAAACATAACCTCTTACAGGAATGTTTGCGGCTTTGGCTGCCTGCATAATAGGTTCAAAGCGTTGTAAGCTTTCTTCAATCGAGCAATTAATATTTTTTTGACTAAAGGCTTCAGAGGCTGCGCCGAAAATAGCAACTTCGCTGGTATTAACTGCTACTGCAGCTTCAAAGCCTTTCATGTTCGGTGTTAGTGCCGCATAAGTAACGCCCGTTTTGCGTTTAATACCGTTGAAAACATCAGTAGAAGTTGCCATTTGTGGCACCCATTTGGGTGAAACAAAGCTGCCGCTTTCAATGTAGTTAACGCCAGCATTGGCTAATTGTTCAATTAACGCAATTTTATCTGCAGCGCTTATTTGAACTTTTTCATTTTGCAGGCCATCGCGCGGGCCAACTTCTACTATTTTTACTGACGATGGCAGTGTTGGTGTCAATATATTTGTCATTATGCTTCCTCGGCAGTAAAAGCAACCAGTTCAGCGCCACCGTCAACCATATCGCCATCGTTGTAATAAATAGCATCAACAATGCCATTACTTGGCGCACGAATGGTGTGCTCCATTTTCATCGCTTCCATGATCATTAAGGGTTGATCAGCCGTAACCGTATCGCCTGCTTTGATTAATACCGACACCATGGTGCCATTCATTGGCGCAACTAAGCCGCCATGATTATCATCAGCGGTGTTATCGCCACAATCAGGTAAAATATGGGTAAAATTAAACACGCCATTTTGACGATACAGACTAATTTGATTGGCATTTTTAGCGATGGTTGCATGGCTGCGGTAACCATCTATGCTGGCATGCAAAGTATCGTTTTCAATGCGACCCTGACAATCAAGTGTTTTACCATCAACCGTGATTAAGTAATAACTGCCACTGCCTTGTCGTTTTTGTTCAACAACAACTGGGTATTCAACACCATTATGCGCTAATACCATATGATGAATATTAGCTTCGTTTAGGCGCCATGCATTGGTCATATTCCATGGTGAAAATGAGTCGTTAGTTTTAGCGGCGTTTAATTGCGCTTGTTGTGCTTGTGCTAACACTAAATAAAGCGCAGCCATTGGCAATTCACCGGTTAGGGCTTGCTCATTGTCGTGGAAAATAATCGCTTGGTTTTTTTCGATAAAACCGGTATCTATATCGGCATTAACAAACGGAGCACAAGTCGCTAAGTTATAGAGAAAATCAATATTGGTGGTTACGCCACTAATGCGGTATTCCGACAAGGCTTTTGCCATACGTTGTAAAGCTTTTTCACGGCTTTCGTCCCATACGATTAACTTGGCAATCATAGGGTCGTAAAATACGCTAACATCGTCGCCTTGACGCACGCCAGTATCTACACGCACAAACTCACTTTCAACAGGCGGTTGTAAAAAGTCTAAGGTGCCGGTTGCGGGTAAAAAGTCGTTGTTTGGATCTTCAGCATATATACGCGCTTCAAAAGCATGACCATTAATTTTAAGCTGATCTTGAGTTTTCGGTAATACTTCGCCTGCGGCGACACGTAATTGCCATTCAACTAAATCTTGGCCAGTAATTAATTCGGTAACAGGGTGCTCTACCTGCAAACGAGTGTTCATTTCCATAAAGTAGAATGAACCGTCAATATCAAGTAAAAATTCAACCGTACCTGCACCTTGATAACCAATGGCTTGAGCCGATTTTATTGCAGACTCACCCATTTGCGCACGTAACTCTTCGCTCATGCTAAAGGCTGGCGCTTCTTCAATCACTTTTTGGTGACGACGTTGTACTGAACAATCTCGTTCAAAAAGGTAAACCGCATTTTGATGATTATCACAAAACACTTGAATTTCAACGTGGCGTGGTTGTGTTAAGTATTTTTCAACCAACATGGTATCGTCGCCAAATGAAGATTTAGCTTCACGTTTAGCGGCTGCAAACCCTTCAGAGAATTCACTTTCACTCCAAACTTGGCGCATACCTTTACCACCGCCACCGGCCGTTGCTTTAAGCAATACCGGGTAGCCCATGTCGTCGGCTGCTTTTTTAATAACCGCTTCAGATTGGTCGTCGCCATGATAACCGGGCACTAATGGTACTTGTGCCTTTTCCATGATGTTTTTAGCGGCAGACTTTGAGCCCATCGCTTCAATAGCGCCAACGGGAGGACCAATAAAAGTAATACCTTCTGCGGCACACATGCGACAAAAGTCAGCATTTTCAGAAAGAAAACCATAACCTGGATGAATGGCTTGTGCGCCAGTACGTTTTGCCGCTTCAATCACTTTTTCAGATAATAAGTAACTTTCACGTGAGGGTGAGCCGCCAATATGAATGGCTTCATCGGCCATATTAACGTGTAAAGAATCAGCATCGGCATCAGAGTAAACCGCAACCGTTAATATACCCATTTTACGGGCAGTTTTAATAACACGACAGGCGATTTCACCACGGTTAGCAATTAGTATTTTAGTAAACATGAGTATTATCCTTCGCCTTTATTTGTTGATGTAGTTGGCTTTGCTGAGTTCTGGTGAGTAGCTTGCCAAGTAGGTTGGCGTTTTTCAAAAAAAGCCGTTAAGCCTTCTTGACCTTCAGTTGACACACGAATAGCAGCTATGCGTTCGCTGGTGTTTTTTATTAATGTTTCGTTAATGTCTTGATAAGCCACATCAAACGCTAATTGTTTTGCTTGTCGAACCGCTAACGGGCCATTAGTTAATAAGGTTGTTACCATTGTTGAGACCGCGTTATCTAATTCATCTAATGGGTATACTTCATCAACCAAACCAAGTTGTTGTGCTTTGTCAGCAAAGAAACGTTCGGCTGTTTGAAAATAACGTCGACTGGCTTTTTGGCCAATCGCATTCACCACATAAGGGCTAATGGTGGCGGGAATTAAGCCAAGCTTTACTTCACTTAAACAAAAGCTGGCTTTGTTACTAGCAAGTACAATATCGCAACAACTAGCAAGGCCAACAGCGCCGCCAAAAGCCGCACCTTGTACTTTTGCAATCGTGGTTTGCGGTAAAAAATTTAAGCTTTTTAACATTTGAGCAAGAGCATTAGCATCAGCCAAATTCTCGTCATAAGAATAGCCTGCCATGCGCTTCATCCAGCCTAAATCTGCACCGGCAGAAAAGCTTTTACCTGATGATGCTAACACCATAACGTTGATGTCATCGCATTTTGCTATGGCGGTAAATAAGTTGTCGAGTGCAGCGATAATACTATCGTCAAATGCATTGTGTTTTTCAGCGTTATTTAAAGTAACGGTGGCAACCCCAAAGTCGTCAACCGAAAATAACACTTTTTCGCTAGGGCTTTTTATATTGCTATGTGAAATCATATTCAATCTACCCTACATTCTAAACAGACCAAATTTGGTCTCTTCAATGGTTTTGTTAAGTGATGCAGAAATAGCTAAGCCAAGCACTTGGCGCGTATCAGCCGGGTCGATAACACCGTCATCCCATAAGCGGGCTGAAGCATAGTAAGGGTGGCCTTGATGCTCGTAAGTATCGATAATAGGTTGTTTAAAGCTCGCTTCTTCTTGCTCGCTCCATTGTTCGCCACGTTTAGCTTTTTGATCGCGTTTAACTTGTGCTAATACGCCAGCTGCTTGTTCGCCGCCCATGACTGAAATGCGTGAGTTGGGCCACATAAATAAGAAACGAGGATCGTAAGCACGACCACACATGCCATAGTTACCCGCGCCAAAACTACCGCCAATTAAAATGGTGAATTTAGGTACTTGTGCTGTGGCAACAGCAGTCACCATTTTTGCGCCATGCTTAGCAATACCGCCGGCTTCATATTGTTGGCCGACCATGAATCCAGTAATGTTTTGTAAAAATACTAAGGGTATTTTGCGTTGTGCACATAGCTCGATAAAGTGAGCGCCTTTTTGTGCCGATTCACCAAATAAAATCCCATTATTGGCGACAATGCCGACTTGATAGCCGAAGATGCGAGCAAAGCCACAAACTAAGGTGGTACCGTAAAGGGCTTTAAATTCGTCGAATTCGCTGCCATCAACAACACGGGCAATAATTTCTCGTACATCAAAAGGTTGGCGAGAGTCTTTTGGCACAATACCGTAAACTTCTTCGGTGGCATAAGCCGGTTCAACCACTTCTTTAATTGCCATTTGTACTGGTTTAACACGGTTTAAATTACCGATTGCACTGCGGGCAATCTCTAACGCGTGGTGATCATTTTGTGCCATGTGATCAGCAACACCTGACGTACGACAATGCACATCTGCGCCGCCTAAGTCTTCTGCACTAACTACTTCACCCGTCGCCGCTTTAACTAATGGCGGACCTGCAAGGAATATTGTGCCTTGTTCTTTAACAATAATTGATTCATCAGCCATGGCTGGAACATAAGCGCCACCGGCGGTACATGAGCCCATAACCACAGCAATTTGCGGAATACTTTGCGCTGACATATTCGCTTGATTGAAGAAAATTCGACCAAAATGTTCTTTATCTGGAAAAACATCATCTTGGTTTGGCAGGTTTGCACCGCCTGAATCAACCAAGTAAATACAAGGTAAGTTATTTTCTTGTGCGATAGTTTGGGCACGTAAATGCTTTTTAACTGTTAGCGGGTAATAGGTACCGCCTTTTACGGTTGCATCGTTGGCAACAATAATACATTCTTGACCACCAACACGGCCAATACCGGTAATAATGCCGGCAGCAGGTACGTTATCGTCGTAAACTTGGTAAGCGGCTAATTGTGATAATTCAAGAAAGGCAGAGCCTGGGTCAAGTAGGGCGTATACACGATCTCGAGGTAATAATTTACCACGAGATAAATGACGTTCGCGGCTGCGTTCACCGCCACCCAATTTTATTTCTTCGAGTTTGACTTTTAAGTCATCAACTTGCACTTGCATATGCGCAGCGTTTTCGATGAACTCAGGGCTGCGGGGATTAATTTTCGATATTATCTTAGCCACGTTATAACCTTATTTTTTGTTAATCTTGTGCTTCGTTAGCGTGTTTATATTTAACAGAGCATATTGATATTGTTGTCGATGCACTAATGTGTAAAATTTACATTTAATCTGATGCTCAACTTTAGGAGCGTTCAATAGCAATAGTCACTGGTTTAGCTTGTTTTCATTCTTTTAAATCAGCTTTTAAAGCCAATAGCGTGCATATTAAAGTCACGCGCATTGGCCATATAAAAGTTAAATTAAACTGATTCGTTAAATAACTCGCGACCAATTAGCATACGACGAATTTCTGAGGTACCTGCGCCAATTTCATATAACTTAGCATCGCGTAATAAACGGCCCGCTGGAAATTCATTGATGTAACCGTTACCACCGAGTAACTGAATCGCATCTAAGGCCATTTTAGTGGCAAGCTCTGCAGAGTATAAAATTACACCTGCGGCATCTTTACGGGTAGTTTCACCGCGATCAGCTGCCATGGCACATAAATAAGCATAAGATTTAGCCGCATTCATTTGTGTGTACATGTCGGCAATTTTGCCTTGAATTAATTGGAATTCACCAATAGCTTGGCCAAATTGCTTTCTGTCATGAATGTAAGGTACCACTAGGTCCATACAAGCATCCATAATGCCTAATGGGCCACCGGTAAGTACTAAACGTTCGTAATCTAAGCCAGACATCAATACGCGAACGCCTTTGCCTTCTTCACCTAAAATGTTTTCAGCAGGTACTTCACAATCTTGGAAAACTAGTTCACAAGTGTTAGAACCACGCATACCTAATTTGTCTAGTTTTTGATGACGAGAAAAACCTGGGTAGTCGCGTTCAACGATAAAGGCAGTAATACCTTTAGAGCCGGCGTTAGTGTCAGTTTTTGCGTAAATAATATAAACATGCGCGTCAGGACCGTTAGTGATCCACATTTTGTTACCGTTAAGAATGTATTTGTCGCCTTGCTTTTTAGCTGAAAGCTTCATGCTTACTACGTCAGAGCCAGCATTTGGCTCAGACATTGCTAGTGCGCCAATATGTTCACCAGTACAAAGTTTTGGTAAGTATTTTTCTTTTTGCTCGTGGCTACCATTTTTGTTTAATTGGTTTAAACAAAGGTTAGACATAGCGCCGTAACTTAAACCTACTGAGGCAGAAGCACGTGAAATTTCTTGCATAGCCACCATGTGTTCTAAGTAACCTAAACCAGAGCCACCGTATTGCTCATCAACGGTCATACCTAATAAACCTAAATCGCCAAACTTGCGCCATAAATCCATTGGAAATTCGTTATCAATGTCTATTTGTGCTGCACGAGGGGCAATTTCGTCACGAGCAAAGGCGTTAACCGAAGTGCGGATCATGTCAACGGTTTCACCGAGGTTAAAATTCATTGATGAGAAAGTAGAAATCATAGTAGTACCTTTAATATGTGTTTATCGTTTAACGCTTTATATTGGCGTACGTGGTAATTAATTTAACGCTTGTTATTTATCAATTGACTCGAGCGCTTTTTGACAGTTAGTTTCTAAACCGGTTAATTCGATTAATACGGCTTGAATATCTTCTAACTGTTGATTCAAATCATTTTTTTTGTTTGAAATTAAATCCATAATTGTTTTTAATTGCGTAGCACTGGATTTATCAGCATCGTAAAGTTCGAACAATCGACCTGTTTCAGCTAATGAAAACCCTAAGCGTTTGCCGCGTAGAATTAACTTTAGTCTAACTCTGTCTCTTTGGTTGTATATTCTTGTTTGACCTTTGCGCGTTGGCAATATTAACCCTTGATCTTCGTAAAAACGGATACTACGGGTAGTAATATCGAACTCTCTGGCTAACTCACCTATAGAGTAGGTAACAGGGGTAATATCGCTCATTATTATTGCTCAAAGTTATTTGTAATTGTTATCTGAGTGTTACCTTACAATAAGTTTACGTTAACGTAAAGTGTAAGCTTGATTTCTAATCTTTACTTTTTTATTCAATGTTATTGAGTAACGAAAAGTACTGTTGTAAAGAATGCTTGTCGGATTAGCGATTTAAGAAAGCGCTAACACTAAAGAACCACAAAGTTTACGTTGGCGTAAACTACGTTTTGCGGTAAAGTGTTGGCAAATTTTATCGATTAATACCAATATTTATCGAACAACACTTTGTCGGAGAGCTTATGTCTACTCAAGATCCTATCGTTATTGTTGCTGCAAAACGTACCCCTATGGGCGGTTTTATGGGCGGTTTATCAGCAGTTAGTGCTACTACATTAGGTGCAACTGCAATTCGTGGTGCTATGGATGCCGCTAAATTATCTAATGATCAGGTTGATGAAGTGATCATGGGTTGTGTTTTACCTGCAGGTTTAAAACAAGCGCCAGCGCGTCAAGCAGCATTAGAAGCTGAATTAGACTTAACAACAGCTTGTACAACGATTAACAAAGTTTGTGGCTCTGGTATGAAAGCGGCCATGCAGGCACACGATGCCTTATTAGCTGGTTCTATTGATGTTGCTATTGCTGGCGGCATGGAAAGTATGACCAACGCACCACATTTATTACCTAATGGTCGTTCAGGTATTAAAATGGGTCATGGTCAAGTGCTTGATCATATGATGACTGATGGTTTAGAAAATGCTTATGACGGCGTTGCTATGGGCTGTTTCGCACAAGCTACTGCTGATGAGTCTGCATTTACGCGTGAAGAAATGGATGCTTATGCTATTCGCTCACTTGAACGTGCAAATACCGCTATTGCTGATGGCGCATTTGTTAACGAAATTTCACCGGTAACGATTAAGTCGCGTCGCGGTGATTCAGTATTTGAGATTGATGAGCAGCCAGGTAATGCGCGTCCAGATAAAATTCCAAGCTTGCGCCCAGCATTTAAAAAAGACGGTACGATAACCGCTGCTAACTCAAGCTCTATTTCTGATGGTGCTGCTGCTTTAGTGATGATGAAATTATCAGAAGCACAAAAGCGTGGTTTAACGCCTTTATGTAAAATTGTTGCTCATGCTATGCATGCACAAAAACCAGCAGAGTTTACCGTTGCACCGGTCGGCGCAATGAAAAAGGTATTAGCGAAAGCAAACTGGACTACTGCTGATGTTGATTTATTTGAAATTAACGAAGCGTTTGCCATGGTAACTATGTTAGGCATGAAAGCATTAGATTTAGATGTTAACAAAGTTAACGTTAACGGTGGTGCTTGTGCATTAGGACACCCGTTAGGCGCTAGTGGCGCTCGCATAATGGTGACATTAATTCACGCTTTGAAAAACCGTGGTTTAAGTAAAGGTCTGGCATCTTTATGTATAGGTGGCGGTGAAGCAACCGCAATTGCTGTTGAAATGATGTAAGCATTATCTTGACTGTAAAAGCCCACTTGATGTGGGCTTTTTTGATCTTATTTCTTTGTTATAAAATGTGTTTTATTCTAAAGTGCAAGACACTGACTTTGGTACTCCAACCTCTATTACGTTCAGCCATTAAACAAGCATTTTAAATAAAAAGAAATACTTAGTAACATTTGTGGAAGCAATAGTTGTTGAATTGTTTAGGCAGATTTAGGTATAAACACTGAGTATTAAATACACTGCTCCAAATTAATAATAGGGAATTTATGAGATTTAATTATATTCAGGCATCACTTTTAGCCTTGTTAGCTATTACTTTTACCCAGAATGTTCAGGCCGATAGTTTGTCAGATTTACAACAAGCCTTGGTTAAACTCGATGGTAGTCATCCAATTTCAGGCGATCTTAACGTTTCGTTTGAAGAGTCTAGGGGGGAAGGTAAAGATAAAAAATTAAAAACAGGCGCGATAAAATCGACACTTTCTGAAAGTAATGCAGGCTTAGATATTCGATATTCAAAAGGTGTTTTAGAACGAATAGCACAAGAAAATAAACTTAAATTAGCTGACGAAAATGCAGATACACCGGCGTTAAATGGCGCAGAAATATTGTCAGCATCATCTTTAATTCCAATACTTTCATCGGCACAGAAAATTTTAGATGCTATTGCCAAAGGTAAATTAAGAGGCGAGACCGAAATAGAATATTTGGGTCAACAAGTCAGGGTACTAGATTTTGAATTGCCATTAGAGAGCTTTATTGATGATAAGAAAACTCGCGGTTATGTCGATAAATTTAAAGGTAGTTATAAAGTATTGATTAATGCGCAAGGTGTGCCTGTTGAAACTCGTTTAAGTTATTCAGGCAAGGGCAGTGCATATATCTTTTTCTCTATGACTGCAGAGAGTGAAATTACCTCACAGTTTCATGTACAAGGTTCGCGCTTGGTTAGAATTAATAGAAGTGTACAGTCGAGCTCTTCTTCAACCTTTAATGATCGAACCTATAATGGTAATTGGGCATTAACTCTGCATTAAATCGGCACAGGTTCAGCATTAGTTATTCAAGCCGGAATGAAAAGATAATGAAAGGAAAATCATGAGCATTAAATTTACGCCGCTTTCTAAATCTGATGCTAACTTTGCTGAGGTAATCGAGCTTTATAAAGAAGCCTTTACTACGGTTAGACATGTTCCATCATGGATGCTCAAATTTATGATGAGAAAAGGTAAACCAGGCTTTAGCGTACTTTATGAAAATAACCTATGGATTGGTTTGCTTTATATCACAACTTACAAAGATATAGTGTTTGTGCACTTTTTTGCGATTTCTGCAGCTTATCGTTCTAAAGGCTATGGCAGCAAAGTTATAGATGCAATGAAAGAAAAGTTCGCTGAGAATAGGATTGTACTTAATATAGAAGAGCTTACACAAGACTCGGCAAACTACCAACAAAGAGTAAAGCGCAAAGCCTTCTATCAAAAAAATGGTTTTCTAGCTTCAGGTTACATTGTTAAAGAGCCAGAAGAGCGGCTTGAAATGCTAACCTTAAACGGCAATATCAGCCAAGAAGAAATACAAGCTATGTATAAGCATCTTTTTGGCGGTGTGCTTGGTTTTCTTTATCGCCCTAAAGTTATCAAAACTTGTAGTAGTGAGAATGAGTAACTTTTTAAGTTAAAACAGTTACTCATGCGCAAGAGATAATCTCAAGATTTTTGAGGCAAGCCACATGAGTTAAACTGCTTAGTTTCTCCTCTTACTGCTACTCCTACTATTGCTTTGTCGGTTATTTTATCTATTTTCTAGATTGTGGCTAAGTAACCATTGATAAATACTAATATCATAAGTGTCAAATCTAGGGTCATAAACCGCTTGAGCAAATCCGCCCTCTAATGCTTCGAGATTAAAAACAGCATGATGAATGGCATGCTCTGCGCCAATAACAAGTGCTAGCTTGGGTAATGTAAGTGCTTGGCAATTATCTAAAATAGCACGGTAAACCTTAATGGTATTATTAAAAGGAATGACTTCGTCGTTAGTGGCATGGAACAGCCATAAAGGCACACGTTCAATACCGCAAAAATTATTTGCTAAAGGGTCTACTTCATCAGCAAAAGCAGGCGACACAGCAGCAACTGCGGCAATTTTTTCAGGAAAATCTTTAGCATAAGCTGAACTTAGAAATCCGCCTTGACTATAACCTGTTAAATATATTCTATCGCTATCAATATCGTAGGCACGCATGGCATATTCAACAAAAGCGTCTAGTCTTTCTTTGTAACCTGCGCTTGGCACCGAACCTAAATGTGGGGCTAATACGACAAATGGTAACGTGCTATCCCATTGACCATCTTCAATTAGTTTTGGAATACCGTAATTATCAATCACGGCTTCAAGTGCGAGTGTTGGATCTGTAGTATCGGTAAACTCTAAATTTCCGCCACCGCCATGTAAATAGATCATTAAAGGTGGCTTTATCGCTGTTTGGCCATAATCAACAGGAAGGTGTTCTAGGTAACTGAAGTTTGCAATGGTGCTACCGATAGGGCGACGAGAAAAGTTTTCTGCTGTATTTCCAATTACACGAACGATCCTGATTTTTTCTATCGCCAACTTACTCGAGCTGTCGGTTACTGAATATCTAACAAGGTAATCACCTATTTCTGCGTTATTTACTTGGCTGTTAATCTCGATTGCTGCTGTTAGATCACCATCTTGTTGATCAATTGCTGTGGCGCCTGCTTCAACATAATTTTCACCCAGCGCAAGTATGATAGTTGCTTCGCCCAGTAAGGTAATATTTGGTCTGTCAGGATCTTCTGAGAAGTCAGTTATTGGTGCATCCCACCATATTTCAACTGGAGGCGGATCAATTATAAGGCATGCATCTTCTGAACGAGCGCAAGGTCTTTCTTCAGAGCCTCCGCCGCAAGCGGTTAACAATATTAGACAGATAAAGGCTGCAGAATTCTTAAAGTATGAAGCCAGAGATATCTTTAAATTTATTCTTGGGCTGGTATAAATGCCTGTGTTTTTAAATAGCTGAGAATAATGCATAAATCATTTACTCTTTTTGTTATCGGTTCAATAGCAAGTTATTGAATTATAAGTTACTAGTAACTTTAATTTACTCTTTTATTATCAGCCTGTTAAGCCTTCTTACATCGCCAGGACAAATTGATAGCGTCATATAGAATATAACCTTATTTAAACCTTGAATTCAAATAAGGTTAAAACTTGAGCTCAAATAAGGCTAAAACTCAGCTTAACATTTAGCTTAATAACGCAATTATTTTATCTCCATATAGCTCAAGTTTAGTTTTACCTAGCCCATTTACGGCAAGTAACTGACTCAAGGTTTTAGGGGCTGTTCGGGCAATATCTATTAATGTGGCATCATGAAAAACCACATAGGCTGGTACGTTTCGTTCTTTTGCCCAAAGTGCTCGCTGTTGCTTAAGCTTATCGAAACTAGCCAATTCTGATGTTGTTAAATCATTCTCAATACTCTGTTTTTTGTTTTGAGCCGATTTAGTGTTTTTATATTTTTGTACTTTAAGCTCAATGCTACATTCACCTTTTAATAGCGGCCTTGCTTTCTCGGTGAGCTTTAATACGCCATAATCCATTTCAACCGCTAAAAATCCCATGGAAATGAGTTGCCTAAATACCGTTTGCCATTGCATGGCTTTAAGTTCATTACCTATATTAAAAGTAGAGAGTTGATCGTGCTTGAAACTGGTAATTTTCGGAGTTACTTTCCCGGTAAGTACATCAATTTGATGACCCACTCCAAATCGCTGACCGGTTCTATAAACCGTAGAAAGCGCTTTTTGAGCCGCGCTGGTGCCATCCCAAGTTGTTGGAGGCGTTAAACAATTATCACAATTGCCACAAGGCTCTGCTAAGGTTTCGCCGAAGTAATTTAACAATACTTGTCTGCGACACGAGCTAACTTCACAGTAGCCCAGTAGTGCGTCTATTTTGCGCTGAGTTATAAATTTAAACTGTTCATTGCCATCACTTTGACTCGCCATTTGCTTTAGTTTTATAACATCTTGCATGCCATAGGCTAACCAAGTGTTTGCGGGCAAGCCATCTCGCCCCGCGCGGCCTGTTTCTTGATAATAAGCTTCTATACTTTTGGGTAAATTTAAATGCGCTACAAACCGTACATCGGGTTTATCAATACCCATACCAAAAGCAATAGTGGCGACAATAATAATACCGTTTTCTCTGAGGAAACGTTGCTGGTTATTATCTTTAATTTCAGTGGCTAAGCCTGCATGATAAGGTAAAGCTGTTTTTCCTTGTTCGCATAACCACTGAGCGGTTGTTTCAACAGATTTGCGTGACAGGCAATAGACTATGCCGGCGTCGTTCTGGTGTTCGCTATTAATAAACCTTAAAAGCTGTTCTTTACTGTTTTTATGTTCACTAATTCTGTATTGAATATTGGCTCTGTCAAAACTGTGAACAAAAATTTTCGCATTAGCTAGGTTTAAAACCTGTACGATTTCTTCACGGGTTTTTAGATCTGCAGTCGCGGTTAACGCAATTTTGGGCGTGTTAGGGTAGCGAGAACTTATAATGGATAGTTGTTGATATTCAGGCCTAAAGTCGTGACCCCATTGCGATACACAATGTGCCTCGTCAAAAGCAAATAAGGCGATAGGGGCTTGATCAAGCAGTGAAAGAAAATAGTCACTTAAGAGCCTTTCTGGCGCAACATAGACTAAGTCGATATTACCCGAGACAATAAGCTGCTCAACGCGGCGTTGCTCTTCATAATTTTGTGATGAATTTAAAAACTCAGCCTTTACCCCTTGCAGTTTTAATGCATCTACTTGATCTTTCATCAAGGCAATAAGAGGTGATACCACTATGCCAACACCTTGCAACACTATTGCTGGAATTTGATAACACAATGACTTTCCACCACCTGTAGGCATAAGGGTGAATACATCAGCGCCATTAATTAATTCATTAATGATGTTTGATTGTTGATGGCGAAAATCAGCGTAACCGAAAGTATTTTGTAAAACTGATTTGGCGGTATTGATATTCACGTTAAGTCCTTTTTGGGCTAAATGTTGTTAGGTAGACTAGTAAATTAATAAAGCTAAACTGATAAATTAGTCATTGTTTTATATGATTTTACATTGTTTTAATCATTTTATAGCGATGTAAAACATCTAAAGCACTAGGTTTAGATATGTTTTATGTAAATAAAACCTTTCCGTAAAAACCATAGGTTCTTGTGCGTTATCTATTCGCCAATAAAGCACAGCCAAGCTTAAAGCGTAATTATAGTCCGTTAATTGAAGTTCATATCAATGGAGTATCGTTAACCATTATCGCTTATTTTGTGGTGTATAGCTTGCTAAACAGGGGCTACTCTTTAAAGATTGTCGATAAGTGCTTATAAAATTGCACATAAAAATAGTAACTTAAGTAGCTATACAACATTAATCATAAAAAGTTCAAAAGCCAATGCAAATAAGATTAATTATCATTTGCATTGGCTTTTATTGTTAGTTAATATCTTGTTCTCACTAATTAAGACTCTCAATAAAAGTATAAAAACATGAACTCTCAACAAAAACTTCAACAAAGAAATAAAATGACATTGGGTGCTCAAGCAGTAGCGGCGGCATTGGTATTTAGCGGTACAAACGCATATGCAGCAAACAACGTAGAAAACTGTGATAAAGACAGTGCTGTTGTTTGCGAATCTAAAGAAATTAATAAGTCAGATGAAGCAATTGAATTAATTAAAGTTCATGGTGCTAAAACCTCTGTTTATTTACATGATGAGTCTGGCGATATTCGTCGTGTTGCTGAACTTGTTGATACGCCGCAAATGATCACCGTTTTAACGCAAGACCAAATTATTGAAGCCGGTAAAACTGATCTTAAAGATATACTTTCAGCACAAGCGGGTATTACTTTAGGTACAGGCGAAAACGGTAACGCTTTTGGTGATCGTTATATTATTCGTGGTCATGAAGCGCGTAGTGATGTTTTTGTTGATGGTTTAAGAGATCCCGGTATGAGCACGCGAGAAAGCTTTGCTACCGAGCGTGTTGAAATTACCAAAGGGCCAAGCTCAACTTTTGCCGGTCGAGGTTCTTCAGGCGGTGCTGTTAACAGTATTACCAAGAAAGCTTCTGTAAACTATAATTTTGGTCGTGTTGATGCCGGTATAGGTACTGATGAGTATAAACGAGTAACACTCGATTATAACTTACCGTTAACAGAGAACAGTGCGATTAGACTAAACGCGTTAATTTCTGACGAAGATAAACCAGACCGTGAAGGCGTTTCTAATGAAAGAAATGGCGTACAAATCTCTGCTGTTTATCTTCCAACACAAGCCTTATCGATTACAGCAGATGGCTATTATTTAGATGCAGAAGATGTACCTGATTTAGGTAGTTATTTCGACCGTGATGCACGTAAACCTGTTAAAGATATCCCGGTTTATTCACAAGAGTCAGACTTTTTAACTTCTGAAGTAAAAACCTTTACCTTACGTACAGAATATGAAATTAACGACAATGTTACCCTTTATAATGCTACGCGTTTTGGCGATACAAAAAATGGTTATATAACTACCGGCGCAAGTGGTACTAAGCGTGCAGATAGTGATCCAGCAGCGCCTGGTGCAGCAACTATAGGCTTAAGTACACACCAAGGTTATCAAGACGTTTCTTATGCTAGCACACAGTTTAACTTGTTCTGGAATACCAACATTTTAGATTTAGAGCATAACTTTGTTTTTGGTGTTGAATATACTGATGAAAGCGTTAAAAATGGTGTTTATGACATTAATTATGAAAATCCAACAAACTGTATAACATCGGGTCGACGTGGTGATAGCCCAGGTTATTGTATTATCGACGCTGAAGGCCAACAGTTTGATAACCTTGATCAATTAATGGGCAGAACATATAGCCGCGGAGATAACGATGCGGTGCTAGATATTGAAACTGTCTCAGCTTACATGTTAGACACAGTACATTTAACCGATAAACTTGATATTTTTTATGGTGCAAGGTTAGATAACTTTGACTACAGCAATGAAGCAACAAGTGGTGGTACATCAGCACTTTATACATATTCGGATACTATGTACAATGGCAACTTTGGCATAATCTATGATTTCTCAGAAGACGTTAATGTTTATGCCAATTACAGTACTGCAACCAATATTAATGGTGGTGAAACTGACCTAGGCGCAAACTGTGGCTATGGCGGTGTTTGCGGTAGTGCGACACAAGTTCCTGATTCAGATCCAGAACGTGTTGAAAACATTGAGCTTGGTACTAAGTTAATGTTATTAGATGATAACTTTATGTTCAGCGCGTCGATTTTCCAAATTACAAAAGATGATGTAATGGAAAGTGTAGGTGATGATGATTACGCAACTTTAGGAACATTAAATACCGGTGAGAATAGAGTAAAAGGTATTGAAATTGGCTTTGTTGGCGATATTACTGAAAACCTAAGTGTTCAGTTCTCTGCTACATCTATGGATTCTGAAGTGTTAGACTCAATAAACGATGAAAGCATTGGCTTAGCATTAAGTAACTTTGCTGAAAAAAGTGTTTATTTGCAGTTAAGATATCAACTTAATGAATCGTTTGTTGTTGGCGGCGATTACGCTTATCAAAGTGAAATGTATGCGGGCCAACCTGATACAGCCGCAGGTTACGACAGCGAAAACGAACAATACAGTATTGTTGTACCAAGCTATCAAGTTGTTAACTTATTTGCTAATTACTACGCAACCGACGATTTAACCTTTAGATTAAATATAGGTAACGTTTTTAATGAAGAATACTTTACAGCCGCTTATCGTTCGGGTGCATTTATGTACTTAGGTAGCGCTTCAAGCACAAAACTTACGGCAACATATGAGTTTTAAATAAACCTTAACTCATGTAAGAAACATATATAAATTGAGTTAAATAGGTAAAGTGTAGTTATGATTGTTATAGAAAAAATATTATCTAAAGAAGACGTAAGTGCTTTTCGTCAACAACTTACTAACGCCCCTTGGGGTGACGGTAGTAAAACGGCGATGGGTATGGCGGCTTCGGTAAAAAATAACAATCAGGCTGATGCCAATGATATCAGTGTGCGCCAATTAGCTAATCAGCTGTTGTCGCGCATTGGTGAAACGCCAAAAATAGTATCAGCTGCTTTACCTAATAAAATATTCCCACCTTGTTTTAATCGCTTTAGCGAAACTCAAGAATATGGTTATCATGTAGATGCAGCAATTATGAGAATGCCTGATAGCTCAGAAGTATTGCGCAGTGATATGTCAATGACCACATTTTTAAGTGAGCCTGAAGAGTATCAAGGTGGCGAATTAATTATTTCTACTGAATTCGGCCAGCAGTCAATCAAATTGCCGGCAGGTTACGCGGTGGTATACCCTTCAAGCAGCTTACATAAAGTTACCGCAGTTACACAAGGGCAGAGAATAGCCGCCATTACCTGGATGCAGAGCATGATATCTGACGCCACTATTCGCCAAAATCTCTACCAGTTAGATCAAACTATTCAAGCTTTGATCAAAGAAGATAAAACCTCACGAACTGAGTTAGACAATTTGCATAATGTTTACCATAACTTAATTCGTCAGTTTGCCCAGCTATAATAAGCTTTGGTTAAATATTCAAAGCAAAACTCAACAACACGCGTTTACCCGATTCGATTTTTGAAACACTGTGTTCATATTTATCAGGACGAAATAAATAAACTCTGTTAAACAGGTTTAAAATGCAGTTTGAACACTCAAACACGCCACCCGCTTTAGGCTGAACTAAAACAAAGTTTAATTTGTAATAACGGCCTTTTTGCACGGGATCACTATGCCGCATAACACTGTGGTTAGTAGGGTAGGTAACATAATTAATTGAAAAAACTCTACTAGTGAAAATTGCTTTGTTGGTTACTCTTTCGGTCATATCTATTCCATTACTTTGAGTTTATTAAACGTCGCTTAATCAACTTAAGTTAATTGTATTGGGTGTATTTTAGTTAAATACAAAGGGGAATACTGTAATGAAATGTTGTGCCTATTCTGAATTTTCGACAATGTTATTATGGGTGGCTTAGTTCACACTCAGGCCGAACGACTTGCTTGCAAAAAGCCAGCATCAATGTTGCCATATACTCATCTGTGAGAACGTCCTCTTTCGTATCTGAGTGAGCCACTTTTTACCTAGACATTATGTTGGTATAAATACTTTATAGTGACACTGGTCGTAGATATTTTCCAACTTAGGTTGTTTAGTCAAAGCTGCAGTAAATTTAGCATTGTAATACGTACTATTATGCTTAGTTGTATTAGTTTTATGAACTATGACGAGAGTCACGATACTGTTTTGGCGACATCCCCACCAATTTTTTAAACAAACGAGAAAAGTAATACGGGTCGCTATAACCCAAACCGCTTGCGATATCTTTGATCGCAATGTCGCTATTATCAAGTTGTGAGCAAGCATGTTGAATTTTCATATTAATAAAGTGTTGTATCGGCGAGCTATCGGTTAGTTCTTTAAACTTTTTAGCAAAATGAAATTTAGACAACTGACTATAGTGCGCCAGTGTGTCTAGGCTTAACTCTTGATGCAAACTGTTGCGCATAAGCCCTTCAACTGCCTCTAAGTCAAAGCTTGAGCTGTTATTAAACATGGTTAAACGTAATTGCAGAGCAAGAAAACTCAACGCTTGTTGCAAAATATGTACAGCATGAATAACGTTTGTTGCTGTGTAACCTCGCGCGCCCAATGCGAGTAAATGATCAAAGTCGCTTACTATATTGTTTAGCACGCCGACATGTGCGACACCATTATCCATTTTCATCAACAGTCGTTGCGCAAAATCTTGCGATAACGTACCGGTAAAGTTGATCCAGTACACAATATTGTCGTTGGTTTTGCTATCACGACTACTCGAGGTCTTTTCATTTTTCTTGTGCTGAGCGAGTGATTTTGTTGATTTATCTAGAGTGAAAGTGAAAGCAGTATCAGGATTAATAATAACAAGATCGCCACGTTTTATGACTTTTTCTTTACCTTGATATTGTAATTTCCCCGTGCCCGACAAACAATATATTAAACTATGACAATGGTTATTGGCTTGTTGCAATTTATAATTATTATTGGCTTGCGTTACACCTAAAGATACAGGGTAAAGCGCATCAGTTAAACGATGCTTAGAGAGTTTTTTAAGCAAAAATACGGGAATAAATAAGCGGATGTCTGCAGAGTTTTCAAGTGTTAATGTAGCCATATTTTGCGACAGTATTTTCCGATAAATCTTTAGTGGTCTAGTCACAATATAGTCCATTAAATTGACAATAAAATCAATGTTCATTGCATTTTTAGTGTGTTCTAATTTCTGCAATAAGTTTCCATTATCGCGTTTAACGACTAAACCTAGTGCATAAGTACTGTTTAGCTTGTGAATGTAAGATAGTTATTGTTTCACTATGTTGCTGTTTTTATTACCCCATTTACCTACAGCTATTATAAAGAAGCGATTTTAACCCATTAAGAGAGTATGAGATGAATACTGAAAGATATCAGTTAAAAAATAAAATTCGCATTGTAACCGCGGCATCGTTATTTGATGGCCATGACGCAGCAATTAATATAATGCGCAGAATTTTGCAATCAAGCGGTGCAGAAGTTATTCATCTTGGTCATGACCGCAGTGTTGAAGAAGTGGTAAATACCGCTATTCAAGAAGATGCCAATGCCATTGCCATGACATCTTATCAAGGTGGTCATAATGAATACTTCAAATATATGTACGACCTATTAAAAGAACGTGGTTGTGAGCATATTCGCATTGTTGGCGGCGGCGGTGGTGTGATATTGCCCGAAGAAATTAAAATGCTTCAAGATTACGGTATTACCCGTATTTATTCACCAGATGACGGCAGAGAGTTGGGCTTGTTAGGTATGATTGATGACATGCTTGAGCGCTGTGATTTTAAAACTGGCATTAACGTTAAAAAAGATGACGTAGCGAATTTGAAAAAAGACGTGCCGCTACAAGATAAAAAACAAGCTATCGCGCGTTTAATTTCAGCCGCAGAAAATGCCCCAGAAGAGAATAAAAGCGATTTAGCTAAAATACGTAAAATTTCAGCGGTAAGTAAAACACCGGTACTAGGTATTACAGGTACCGGTGGTGCAGGTAAATCTTCACTGGTTGATGAACTTATTCGTCGCTTTTTAATGGCTACTGAGGATAGTAAAATTGCGATTGTGTCGGTTGATCCGTCAAAACGTAAAACTGGTGGTGCTTTGCTTGGCGACCGTATTCGTATGAACGCAGTAAATAACGACCGCGTTTACATGCGCTCGTTAGCTACTCGTCAGTCAAACTTAGCCTTATCGGTTTATGTCAATGACACGTTAGATATTCTTAAAGCGACCGACTTCGATTTAATTATTTTAGAAACCTCGGGGATTGGCCAGTCAGATACTGAAATTGAAGAACATTCAGATGTTTCATTATATGTAATGACACCAGAATACGGCGCAGCAACACAGTTAGAAAAAATTGATATGCTTGATTTTGCTGACATTATCGCGCTCAATAAATTCGATAAACGTGGCGCATTAGATGCGTTACGTGATGTAAAAAAACAATATAAACGTAACCGTGGCATGTTTGAAGCCGGCGATGATGAAGTGCCTGTATATGGCACAATCGCGTCACAATTTAACGACCGCGGTATGACAGAATTATATAATGCGGTTATTACTGAGCTCAATTCTAAATCAGGCTTAACGGTGGGTGATCTTTTATCTACTGCAGGCACGTTAGCGAACAAAAGTAGTGTTATTCCTGGTAACCGTATTCGTTATTTATCTGAAATTTCAGAGAACAATCGCAGCTACGATGCTTGGGTTGAGAATCAAACTACGGTAGCGCAAAAACTTTATGGTATTCATCAAGCAATTGAAACGGCTAAAGCAACTGACACAGAAGTGTCGTCAGATTTAGTGACTCAACTTGAGGCATTATATAGTCATGTAGAGTTAGACCTAGATCCGAAAAATAAGCTGCTTATTGAACAATGGGCAGATAAAGTTCAACGCTATAAAGACCCAGAATTTAAATTTAAAGTGCGTGATAAAGAACTCTCAATTCAAACCCATTCAGTTTCTTTGTCAGGTAGTGATATTCCAAAAATTAGTATGCCTAAATACCAAGGTTGGGGCGATATATTAAAGTGGAACTTACAAGAAAACGTACCGGGTGAGTTCCCATACACAGCGGGTTTATTTCCATTTAAACGCGAAGGTGAAGACCCAACACGTATGTTTGCTGGTGAAGGTGGCCCAGAGCGAACTAACCGCCGTTTTCATTATGTTTCAAAAGGTATGCCGGCTAAACGTTTATCAACCGCGTTTGACTCAGTAACCTTATACGGTAACGATCCGGCTATACGCCCAGACATTTACGGTAAAATTGGTAATGCGGGTGTGTCGATTTGTTGTTTAGATGATGCGAAAAAGCTTTACTCAGGTTTTGATTTAGCACATGCAATGACTTCAGTTTCAATGACCATTAATGGCCCAGCACCTATGTTGCTAGGTTTTTTCTTAAATGCTGCGATTGATCAACAATGTGAGCGTTTTATTACTGAAAATGGTTTAGAAAAAGAAGTTGCCGCCACAATTAAAAAAATATACCAAGATAAAGGTTGTGAGCGTCCAAGCTACCAAGGTGAATTACCTGAAGGTAACGACGGTTTAGGTTTAATGTTATTAGGTGTTACGGGCGATCAAGTATTACCGCCTGAAGTTTACCAAGCAATAAAAGCGAAAACGTTAACTTTGGTTCGAGGTACGGTTCAAGCTGATATTTTAAAAGAAGACCAAGCGCAAAATACCTGTATTTTCTCAACTGAATTTGCCTTGCGTTTAATGGGCGATGTTCAAGAGTACTTCATTAACAAAGGCGTGCGTAACTTCTATTCAGTATCAATTTCTGGTTACCATATTGCTGAAGCTGGCGCGAACCCAATTACTCAGTTGGCGTTAACCTTAGCGAATGGTTTTACTTTTGTAGAATATTACTTAAGCCGAGGCATGGACATTAACGAGTTTGGTCCTAACTTATCGTTCTTCTTCTCAAACGGCATTGATCCTGAGTACGCAGTAATTGGCCGCGTAGCCCGTCGTATTTGGTCAAAAGCGATGAAGAATAAGTACGGTGCAAATGCTCGTGCTCAAATGTTGAAGTACCATATTCAAACTTCAGGTCGTTCTTTGCATGCACAAGAAATTGATTTCAACGATATTCGAACCACATTACAGGCACTTTACGCGATAAACGATAACTGTAACTCTTTGCATACTAATGCTTATGATGAAGCTATTACTACGCCAACCGAAGACAGCGTACGTCGTGCCATGGCGATTCAATTAATTATTAACCGTGAATTAGGGCTTTCTAAAAACGAAAACCCAATTCAAGGCGCGTTTATTATTGAAGAGTTAACCGATTTAGTTGAAGAAGCTGTATTAACTGAGTTTGACCGCATTAACGAACGTGGCGGTGTACTTGGCGCGATGGAAACTATGTACCAACGTGGCAAAATTCAAGAAGAAAGTATGCATTATGAGCACCTAAAACATTCAGGTGAATTCCCAATTATTGGGGTAAATACCTTCTTAAGTTCAACGGGTTCTCCAACGGTTGTGCCGGAAGAAGTTATTCGTGCCACTGAAGAAGAAAAAACTTATCAAATAGAAATGTTAGCAAGTTTAAATAAAGCCAACGAAGCGGAAGTAGCAGTATTACTGAAGCGTTTACAGGAAGCGGCGATTAAACATGAAAACATTTTCGAACTGATGATGGACGCTTGTAAAGTTTGTTCATTAGGGCAAATTGTTAATTCATTATTTGAAGCCGGCGGACAGTATCGCCGTAACATGTAGTTTTAGATTTTATAATTCCCGCACTAACACTTGAAATAGTGCGGGTTCACAAAACAAGATGGGTGTAAATAATGAGTAATTACCAAGCGCCAATGCGCGATATGCAATTTTTACTGCACGAAGTATTTAATGCTGAAAAATTATGGTCAACCATGCCGGCGGTTGCCGAGCTAATTGATAAAGATACTGTTGATGCCATTTTATCTGAAGGTGCAAAACTTACCGCTGAAGCTATTGCGCCGTTAAATCGTAATAGTGACGAGCAAGGTGCAACGTGGGCTAACGGTGAGGTAACAACACCTGATGGTTTCAATAAAGCCTATCAACTTTATTGTGATGGTGGCTGGGGCGCACTTAGCGGCGATCCTGAATATGGCGGCATGGGCATGCCGAAAATGTTACAATCATTCGTTGAAGAGATGACCCAATCAGCGTCTATTTCATTTGCGCTATATCCTATGTTAACCGCTGGCGCGAGTTTGGCTTTATCAGCTCATGCTTCAACCGAGATGAAGCAAACCTATCTTGAAAATATGTATTCTGGAAAATGGGCTGGCACTATGTGTTTGACAGAGCCTCATGCCGGTAGCGATTTAGGTATTATGAGCGCAAAAGCTGAAGCGCAAGATGATGGCAGCTTTGCCTTGTCAGGTACTAAAATATTTATTACTGGCGGTGAGCAAGACTTAACCGAAAATATTATTCATTTAGTCCTCGCTAAAATACCGGGGGCGCCTGAAGGTCCTCGCGGTATTTCTATGTTTGTTGTACCGAAATTTTTATTAAACGATGATGGCAGCTTAGGCGTTAGAAATACCGTTACTTGTGGTTCAATCGAGCACAAAATGGGCATTAAAGGCTCGGCAACTTGTGTGATGAATTTTGATGGTGCGAAAGGCTTCTTAGTCGGTGAAGAAAACAAAGGCTTAAACTACATGTTCACCATGATGAACTATGAACGTTTAGGCATGGGCATTCAAGGCGTTGGCGCGGCAGAAACCTCTTATCAGCAAGCTGCTGAATATGCTATTGAACGTATTCAAGGCCGCAGTGCTACGGGTGTAAAATCAGCAGATAAAAAAGCTGACTCTCTTATTGTGCATCCCGATGTAAGAAAAATGCTACTAACAATGCGTGCATTTAACGAAGGTGGGCGCTGTTTTTCTACTTATGTTGCTAAGCAACTTGATATTGTAAAGTTCTCTGATAACGAAAACGATATAAAACAAGCTGAAGAATTAGTTGCCTTGTTAACACCTGTAGCGAAAGCATTCATGACCGATATGGCCTATGAAAGTTGTAATTTAGGGCAAATGGTTTTTGGTGGTCACGGTTATGTGCGTGAATGGGGTCAAGAGCAGTTAGTGCGAGATGTTCGTATTGCACAAATTTACGAAGGCACCAATGGCATTCAAGCGTTAGATCTGCTCGGTCGTAAAGTGGTGGCAAATAAAGGTAAGTTTCTTGATGTTTATTTTGCTGAAATTACCAGTTTTATAACGCAGCACAACGAAAACAAAGCGTTAAATGGTTTCGTTCAACCGTTAGCTACAGCACTAGAGAAATTAAAAGCTATTACAGAGTTAATTATTGCTGAGCAAGAGCAGGATAAAAATATGATTGGCGCATCAGCAACTGATTATTTAGCTGCCTTCGGCTTGCTAAGTTACGCCTATATGTGGGCAATAATGGCAGAAAAATCATCAGGGCATTCTCAACAAAGTGATCAAGATTTTTATCAAGCAAAATTGTATGTTGGTGAATTTTTTATTGAGCGTTTATTACCTAGAATTGACGGTCATATTCTTGCTATTGAAGCCGGAAGTAAAAGTTTGATGACAATGCCTGAAAGCCTGTTTAATTATAACCATTAAACTTAGGCTATTTTGTTATAAAATTGAGACTCGTTGATATTTACTCAGGTTAAGCAATATTCTTTTGGTCGAAAGTTTAACAGCTGCCAGTCAACTTAATACTTGAATGAAATGTTTTGTTCGTTACTGAAACTCTATTTGTCTTCAGTAACGACATTACTATTGATATAAGGTAATAAAAATGTCGAATATTCCTAAAAAATTTACAGCATTTCGAATTCATAAAAATGACAAAAACATTATCAGTGCATTTGAGCAAATTAGTTTACATGAATTAACGGCTGGTGAAGTGGTGATTAAAGTCGCTTACTCAGATATTAATTATAAAGATGCTTTAGCGGCAACAGGTAAAGGCCGTATTTTAAGAACTTACCCTTTAGTAGGCGGTATTGATTTATCTGGCATCGTTATTAGCTCTGCAGACGCACGTTTTAAAGCCGGCGATAAAGTTTTAGTTTGTGGCGCACAGTTATCTGAGCTTTATGATGGTGGTTATAGCGAATATGCCCGCGTAAAGGCTGATTCAATTGTGAACTTACCTGAAGGTATGAGCTTACGCGATGTTATGGCGCTTGGCACTGCCGGTTATACCGCCGCTCTTGCCATACAACGCATGGAAGATAATGGCCAAATACCAGCACGTGGACCCATAGTTGTAACCGGTGCCACTGGTGGTGTTGGTAGTTTTGCGATTAATATGCTGTCAAATATTGGCTATGAAGTTATTGCTTTTACTGGGAAAACAGAACAAGAACCTTATTTAAAAGCGTTAGGTGCAAGCAAACTAATAAGTCGACACAGCCTTGAAATGGGTGCTAAGCCATTAGAAAATGCCCAGTGGGGTGGGGCGGTTGATAATGTTGGCGGCGACACATTAGCTTGGTTAACGCGCACAACCCATGTTTGGGGAAACATTGCCTCTATTGGTCTTGCTGGTGGTCATAAATTAGAAACAACGGTAATGCCATTTATTCTGCGCGGCGTTAGTTTACTCGGTATTAATTCAGTTGAGATGCCACTATCAGTTAGAGCTCGCGCATGGCAGCGTTTAGCCAGCGATCTAAAGCCTAGTAAATTAGCATTAATTTCGCCTACAACTATTAAGTTTGCTGATTTACCTCAAGCGTTTGACGCTTATGTTGCAGGTAATGTAACTGGGCGAACGGTTGTAGAAATTGATTCAAGCCTTGATTAACGGCGATTAATTAACGACCTAAACATATAAATACGCACAAAGGATTAATATGTCACCCGTAATATTTAGCGAAATAAAGACAAAAACTGAGAAACGAATTGCATTAGCAGAGCTTAATGCGCCGCAATCGCTTAATGCTTTAAACATGAGTATGTTTGAGTTATTGCATAAACAGTTACTTGAATGGCAAAGCAACGATGAAATCGCCATGGTGATCTTACAAGGATCAGGAGACAAAGCTTTTTGCGCTGGCGGTGATGTGGTTAGCTTGTATCACGCACTTAAAATTGAAAGAGAAAATATTACTGACAGTCAATCAAGTACAGTGCAAGAAACAGCAGAAACAATAATTGATGATCAAACCATTATCAACTCTTTCGGCTATGACTTTTTTGCTCTGGAATATCAAGTAGACCAACTTATCCATGAATTTACTAAACCTATATTAGTTTGGGGTGACGGTTATATTATGGGCGGTGGCATAGGTTTATTTGCTGGCGCGAGCCATAAAGTGGTTACCGAAAAAACGTTGTTAGCTATGCCTGAAGTTACTATCGGCTTATATCCTGATGTCGGCGCAAGTTGGTTTCTAAATAAAGTATCAAATAATACCGGGCTATTTTTGGGGATAACAGGCGCAATATTTAATGCCGTAGATGCGTTGAATATAGGTTTAGCTAATGTTGCAATTAAAAGCAGTGTAAAAAGTGAGGTAATATCAAGCTTGAGTAATGTGCAATGGCAAACTAATCACGAAAACTATGAATTGCTAGATAAAGCCTTGAATAAATTTGTGCAACAAAGTGAACAAGCTTTTGCGTCGATTACTTCTAATGTAGTAGAGCACCAGGCGATTATTAAGCAATTAACCAACTTTGATAATGGCGCAGATATTTATCAAGCGATATTAGCACTAGATACAGAAAGTGATTGGCTACAAAGAGCACAAGCAAAGCTTAGAAAAGGTAGCCCGCTTTCGGCGTTGATCATTTATCAGCAATTATTGATCAGTAAAGACTTTACGTTAGAACAATGTTTTGCCTCAGAGCTTAACTTAAGCTTACGTTGTTGTCAGTATCCAGAATTTAGCGAAGGGGTTCGTGCACTTTTAGTAGATAAAGATAAAAGCCCTCGTTGGCAATATGAGAATATCAATGATATTCCAGCAGAACGACTCGCGTGGTTTTTTGCACCAGTAGAAAAACTGAATTAATAAATATCAAGTATCGGCTTAAACTCATTTAATATGCACCTTGATTTAAGTCGCAATATAAAAAATAAGATAAAAAAAGGATTAAACATGAACTTAAAAGACAAAACGATTGTAGTTACCGGCGGCGGACAAGGCTTAGGTCGAGCTATTGCTTTAAATTTGGCAAAGTCAGGTGCTAAATTAGCCTTAATAGATCTAAATGAAGAGCAATTACAAGCTACCGTTAAGTTAGTTGAAGAAGCTGGCTCACAAGCAAAGTATTATTTAGCAAACGTAACCAATGAAAGTGAAGTAGAAGCAATATTCACCCAAATAAACCAAGACTTCTCTGGCATCGATGGTTTAATCAATAATGCAGGCATCTTGCGCGATGGTATGTTTGTTAAAGCTAAAGATGGTGTAGTGAGTAAGAAAATGTCACTAGATCAATTTCAATCAGTAATTGATGTAAACCTTACTGGTGTATTTCTATGTGGCCGAGAAGCTGCTGTTCACATGATTGAAGGTAAGCGTAAAGGTGTCATCATTAATATGTCATCAATTGCCCGTGGCGGTAACATGGGACAAACAAACTACGCAGCTTCAAAGGCCGGTGTAGTAGCGATGACTGTAACTTGGGCGAGAGAGCTTGGTCGTCACGGTATTCGTGTTGGTGCTATTGCCCCTGGTGTAATTCGCACCGCGATGACAGATGCAATGAAACCTGAAATGCGTCAACGTCTAGAGAGTATGAAGCCTGTTGGTCGTTTAGGTGAGGCAGAAGAAATAGCACACACAGTTAACTATATTATAGAAAATGAATTCTTTACTGGCCGCGTTGTTGAAATTGATGGTGGCTTATCTATGTAGAGCAGAAATTTATTCTGTGATCTAGCGATATTATTTTCGTAAAATAAAGTAACTAACTAATCAACCTCTTGTTTACTCCATGACGATTAGTTAGTTATAAAGAATAAGATTAATAGCAGCTGTAAAGCTATTTGTTATTATATCCCGCATTTACATAAGTTAAGTAAAAGAAAGTTATGAACAATAAAGCACTTTTTCTCGATAGAGATGGCATTATTAACGTTGACCACGGTTATGTTCACAAACCAGAAGATTTTGAGTTTGTAGAAGGTATTTTCGAATTATGCCAACTTGCAATAAAAAAGGGCTACCAAATATTTGTTATCACCAATCAGGCAGGTATTGCTCGAGGTTATTACGACGTAGCCACTTTTGAATCGTTATCGAGCTGGATGGTTAATGAATTTGCAAAGCAAGCAATAACGATAACCAAAGTATATTTTTGTCCTCATCATCCAACTAAGGGTGTAAATCAGTTTGTAATGTCATGCGATTGCCGTAAACCTGAGCCAGGTATGATCTTGCAAGCACAACAAGACTTTTCAATTGACTTAAAAGACAGTATTTTTATCGGCGATAAGATATCAGACATGCAAGCAGCGAAAAATTCAGGCATTGAAACTAGAATTTTAGTCGATAGCCGCTATACTGATGAATCACCTTCTGAGAAAGTTGAAGGTGTAATGCGTATTAAACAGCTGCAGCAAGCACATAAATTTGTCATTTAAGTTCGAATTTCCAACGGAACGTTCAATTAAAAGGCAAACAAACACTTTTATGCAATTTAATTCAAATTAGCGGTTGACGTGAGGTCAAAAATCTCTAAAATGCGCTCCACTTCTTCGGG